>Ga0056126_10000632_pt1 | contig 11127 bp, 14 predicted proteins | sample WorMetLIZAISLAND_FD_71117 | JGI IMG/M metagenome (GOLD analysis project Ga0056126, IMG submission 71117) | Marine gutless worms symbiont microbial communities from Max Planck institute for Marine Microbiology, Germany - Inanidrilus manae... ...
GTGGAGGGTGGCGCAGAGGGCTGTGGAGGCATTGGTGGTGGTTCAGTACAGTGTCCTGGTTGTCAGAGATGGGTGTGCAGGGGGTGTAGTGGTGTAGGGGGTAGCGTGTGCACAGTGATAAAGACATTTGTTTGTGGAGGTTGCATGAGTCCAGTGACTGGTGCGGGACGTGGATGTTGGTGTCAGTGCAGGTCTGGAGTTGGTAGATGGGTTTTGTTGTTTGGGTGGCATGTTGGGTGTGAATGGAGGTGCTGGTGCGGCTGTGGAGACTGGAGTTTGGGTTGGATGGAATGAATTAGGGCAGTTGGTGCCATTACTTGCTGGTGGGGACATGTCGTTGGTGGTGAGAAGGACGTTGTGTAGCAGTTGTGTGCAAGGTGGTGTGTTGCGTGGAGGTAGGGTGGCATTTCAACAGGCAGGGATGGGATGGTTAGATGGATGTGTGGCGTGAAGCTATGGGATGGGGTTCCAGGTGGACGGTTGAGAGAGTCTGGGATTAGATGACATGGTCTCGGTGCTGCGGCAAAGAAGGTTGCAATGGTGTGGGCATGTGCTGAGAAGGGAGGACGGTGGTTGGATGAGGGCATGTGTGGAGTGTGGGGTAAGGATGCTGGGCCGAGAGGTAGACCAAAGAAAACTTGGGAAATAGACTGTTAGGCACAGATGTTCAACAGGGAGAATGCCAGGGATCTTAATAGATGGATGAAGCAGGTAAGAAACGACTGATTAGTAAGTAAGTAAGTAAGAAAGTGAGATTAACGTGCAATCAAAAGCTGGTAGAAACCAGCTTAATCTACCGCGATCTCAGGCGACATCATGGTGGCAGTGTGCATGTCTCTTGGAAGAAAACTGTTATCATGCGGGATGCTCCTGCATGCACAGCAGCTGCAAGCCATTCTAAGAGTTGACTGATTATCGATGAAGTCTACTCAGCTTGCTGTGCCTGCTCTGGTTAGTTGACACGTCGCAATGCTTGTGTCTGTCAACATCGACCTCTGCAGGAAGAGAGAGTGGGATCTGACACATGACCATTTCCCACTTAAATCCGTTCATTGTGAAGGTTTGTCAGTGTACCATCGTTGATGTGAGGCATACAGTGACAAGTCCTGCAGCATCTGAGGAGTGGCGACGGGCACAGGTGTAGGATAACACTGGGAGTGTCTAGTCACGAATCAGCACATAGGCGGTCCAGGTGTGACAGTCGTTTCTTGTTGACCCGGAGCTACAGCAATGTTCCTATCCTACCTGGACGACACTCACCAACTCACTCATCGATGACAAGGACAATCGATCCGTCGGCTTCGATGGCACAGTCCGTGTGTGTGTGCATGTGTTTGTGTGTGTGCGTGTGTAGGATGTTTGTGTGTGTGTGTGCAAACTGTGCATGTGTGTGTGTGTGTGTGTGCATGTGTTATGATTCAGACACATTTCCTTAATTGTTGGAATGCAAAACTTCACACCAGAGAAAGTGAGGAGCATTAAGTAGTAACTCTTCAGTGAAAAAAAGAAGACAAACTCATGTACTTGCCTGAACTTCCAGTCCAACCGGTACTGCCTGTGAATCCAGGGTCTCCAGTAAATCCCTGTGGACCAGCATTTCCAGTGAATCCCTGTGCTCCAGGTGGACCGACCAATCCAATATTCCCCGCTGGTCCCTGCTGTCCAGTATCACCCTGCGGTCCTTTTGAACCTTTCGGGCCCGAAGTTCCCGTCCCTCCAGTGAAGCCAGTTCCACCAGCAAACCCTGTTCCACCAGATCCTCCAGTCCAGCCCTGCGATCCTTGGGGTCCTGTATCACCAGGCTGTCCTGTAGATCCAGTAAATCCAGCAGGGCCGTCCGGACCACGTGGACCTGTGAATCCTGTCTGGCCAGTGCCTCCTGTTAACAGTAGACAACCACACAGTAGTAACAGCTATGTCATCTAACGTAATAACAGTAAAACTAGATATCTTCTTTACTGACATACATTGCAAAGGAGCACAGCTCTATCTCTGATTTCTCACCATCACTGCTTAATACTAATAATGCTACCAGTGATATTTTACTTCTGAAAATAATTTCTGTTTCAGTTATAATTCAGTTCTGGATATACTAATTTCAATTTCAGTTCAATTTCAGTTCTCAGTTATACAATGATTTTACATACACTTGGGCCCGAAGTTCCCGTCCCTCACATCAATGATGCCATGATTTTACATACACTTCAATTTCAGATCACAAATATTTGTACCATAGTGCTACATTTGACAAATCAGTTGCCACTTGCCAGTTGTCACGCTAACCATAAAGAACAGTTCTATTTCTTAATGCAATTTTATTAGCAGAATATTTGAAAAGATATTTATTGACATTACACACTACTAGTCTAACTACTTTTACTATACATTGCTGTTTTAATCTATTATATTAGGCCTATACAGTATACATACATGTTTACTTTATGCCATGTTTTTTAACGTCTAATGTCTTACTTTTTTGTTGTACCAGGCTGCAGTCGACACATTTCTGAGGAAGACGTCAGTGGACGTCGAAACGTCAATTTGAAATATAAAGGTTAGAAATACTATCAGCTTTATAGTAACATTAATAAAGTTGTATTTGATTCGATTTGAGTTACCACATGGATAATACAACATTCATACTAAATGTCCAACAGAACTTAGCAGTCCCAGATATACCATATGGTACTCTATGCCATATGTATAGGCAGCTAACCTGACTCGGGAGTCTGGGACCCTTTATAGATCTGGTGTGACAGTAGCCTCTATTATAAAAACCAGTTTAATCCACTAAGCTACTCTGACAAAACTGGCATACAGTAAGAGTGCAGTGGACTGGACATGGGAAAGAATAACAGGAAAAACTGCCACAAAACATGTACATCTGCAATCGCGGTAAAAATAGCCAGCATGCCATATGATTACCTGTTCACTGAGATGTCGGTAACTTAATAAGTGTACTAGGGGGTATTTGTTGAAATTTCAACTTTGCTGGGATAATTATAAATTTATAAGTTTAAAAATACATGCCATAATGACACATAATTTCTGTCCTTGGGATGAATAAATGTGTCCATAATTTCAGTTTCAGTTCAATTACCATTCTTGAAATAATATCAGTTTTTGTTACAGCTAGTTAACTGATATTAATAATTTTACTTCTAATTTCAATTACCATTAACGATTATATCACTCAATGCAACACTACAACTGTTTTATGGCTCTTTGGAATTTGTCCGGGACTACCTGGGTGAGCCGGTACCAGAAAGGTAAAACCAGGAAGGTAAAACCATTGACTAGATTTACTGCAGCCAGAGATAGTGAGTGGCAGTGGCATCAGCTGGGCCACATGCAAATCTGCACCTCACCCAGACAGGTAACCATGCCAGCATCCCACCACTCAGTTTTTTGCAGGCCGGATGCCCTTCCTGCCGCCAACAGCATCAAAGCACTGAAGGCAATTATCACTGAATGCAACCCAGATAATATTTGCACTGCAATCATCAAAACTGTTTCCCATCTTTATCTGCCATATCTGAAACAGAAACCAAGCGAAGCCCAAATGATCTAACTTTAGGAAGATGGCAAACTGCAGTCATCATACTGGCTTATAAATGTTACAAATACTCAGTCATTTGCTAAAAATTATGAACCATAAATAAGGCACATTTAGTTCACTTTTACTACTTTGTTGTAGATATTTCTCTAAACAGGCAAAAATTCCCTTTTAATATCACCACCATTGTTTGAAAGCCTGGAGAAGCCAAGTTGAAGATTTACTGGAGCAGTTGTAGCTGAATACTTCTGACAGACAGAAGTATAACAAAAACATTAACAACAATAACCACTTTAAAGGTCAAATTCTGTGAGCTGGCACCCCTAGTTAAAAACTGGAGGAATTTGAATTTGTTGGAGCAGAGTTTCACCACCCACATGACCTTGCTGACGGCATCTACTACATTCAGCTCAGGAAGAATATGCTAAAGTTCTTCACAATGGTGCTACTTACATCATCTCCATACCATAAGACAGAAGGCAGTCAAAGACTACATTCACCACAACATCCTAACAAACTACAACACAAAAGTGATTGTTTCTGTACAATAAGTATAAGATGCAGATACTTACCGACAGGACCAACAGGACCAGCAAAGCCAGGTGTGCCTGGACTTCCAACTGGACCAGCCCCACCAGTAGCACCTGTTGCTCCAGGACCACCCGTAGCTCCAGGACCACCAGTGTCACCCAGTTGGCCCGACTGACCTTTTGGCCCCGTAAATCCCTGCGGCCCAGAGAAGCCAGTGTCCCCAGTAAATCCAGTGCCACCTTGTGATCCAGTTGGTCCTGGTGATCCAGTGTTGCCGGGACCGCCCTGCAAGCCAAGTGGACCTGTAGGTCCAGGCTCACCCGAGAAACCAGTAGCACCTGTACCTCCACTAGCTCCGACTGGACCCACGATCCCCTGATTTCCCTTCTGACCCTGCGGTCCAATGTTACCTGAAACACAAGCTCTCCAATGTAGTGACCACGTCTGTACACAGCAGATGTCACACTGCATTAGCAGGAAATGGTGTGCAGTAAGACAATGCTATTATAAACAGCAAACGATCTCTGCAATACTGTTATTAACCTGCATTGCCAGCAATACTGCTAAACGTGGGTTATTTCTAAACATCTTGACATAACGTAGTATGTGTGTGTATGTATTTGCATGTTGGTCAGCCTGGTGAACCCTGCAAAAATGGCTGAACCAGCTGAGATGCCATTTGAGAGGCAGACTTATGTCGGCCTAAGGAACCATGTTGGGAGTACATGTGGGCGCCATCTGGTGAATATGACTGAACAATCCATATTTGGCAGCGACATGGATTGTCGTCACCATTACTGTAGCAACCTTTCATCATTATCAGAAATGTACTAATTAGAGTGAAACTGTGACAAAAATACTGCAGAGTTACTTTACACAGCCTAAAAGATATAGCTGGTACAGTTAGCAGTCTTCTCTTATCATTCTGATCTTACATTCTCTTCACTGGTTTAAAATAACACAAAGCACTGAATGCAGAATTCAGAGAAGCAGCTGCCAATCAACAACTAACCAATGTGATGTTATAACCATCGTGTATTGTTGTCGTCATTCTCGGCCATATTTATGTCAACTGTGGCTTCAGCAGACAAGTTCATATTCAGAACAAGACTCGCAAAAGAGTAGGTCTCGCAAAAGATAAAATAGAAATGTGTAGTGCATGAAATATTCTTTGTGTCAGAAGGTTGGAATCATATCTAATCTGGAAGAATGCTCAGAATGGCATGATACCACTACTATGTAGCACTGTTGCACGATAATTCAGCAGTGACAGTAAGTGGATGAAATGCAAAGTCTATGGCTGACACTAACAGCCTTGAGCCCTGCTGTGCTGCTGGTGGGTGCTCTCAGGCGGCAAAAGCACAGCTGTATTGTCATTCACTAGGTGACAGCAGCAGTCTGTGACAACTATGACATGGTTTTGATGTGTTAATCACTTATGCCTGGATATAACAACTTGGGAAAATCCTCGGAATAGCTAATCCGAGATCAGAGGATATTCCAAGATTTATTCTCCGGTTAATTTTTAGAGTTGTATCAACTCGGGTTATTATAGGATTAGCTATTCTCAGAATAACTGTGTAATGTTTGGAAAAAAAGCATCTGATTGGTCAACACGATCACATGACGTTGTTTTTGTTTCGTTATGTTGGCCATCTTACAGTCTTCTGCGTTACCTTCTACCATTCCCCACTAATCATGACCTTGGTTTTATTCATATTTACTCTCATGCCTCTGTTCTAAACAAAATCCTTCCACTCATTAAGCCTTTTAATCAGATCATCTTCAGTCTCAGCTATCACAACCTTTCAATTCATAAATCCAAGCTGCATATCATCTATATCTATCTGCTGCCGAATTCTGTGTTCGAAGATCCTTTCTACCACTTTCACAGCATGTTCCAACAATTTGATTCCTCTGTAAGATCCACACTCCATTCAGTCCCCTTTCCCTTTGTATATCGGTAATAACACACTTGACTTCCAGACCTCTAGGATGCAACCTTCTTTCACAATACCATTACATAAATCCAATATCCACTGAGGTTCAATATTCCTGTGGCTTGTATCATTTCTGCTACTAGCCCTGACAAGCCTGGGGCTTTGTCTTTTCATCTTTTCAATGCTGCAGCAACTTCATCGATCCTGATGCAATCTGCTGGTCTTTCTTTAACTCCAGCCAATATTCTATGATCCCATTCATTTTCTACATTCATCAGCTTTTTCATGTACCGGTACTCCTTCCATGAATCTTTAATCCCTTTCCCATCTACAATCACTTTACCCGATACTCCTTTCAGACAGTTTGACCCCATTATATTCTCTTTCTTTACCATCTGCTTTGCTATCTGAAAAAGATCCCCTTTTCATAGAATACATAATTACTTTTCTCACGCATTTTATCCCCTCTTATTTAATACATCAGACTATCTGGTCACTACATATTCGCTCTGGGGAACCCAAACGTACGTCGGTGCTAGTGCGTTGGGAGGAAGGGTCTCCCCCTTTCTCTTATTTTTAACTCGGCAGTCACAGCACTAACTCAATGACAATTAATGTTGTGTTGGAATTTACTTTTTCACATTGCATGAGACTGTTCTTTTCACCGGCACTGCAATAGCCGCAACGTTTTTCAGCCAGTGGCCACAATTCTTCTGTAAGGTGGATTTTTGGCTAGCCACATTTTTTCTCTGGCCGAATTTCGGCTTGCAAAATTTTTTCAGCGAATTTGGCCAAAATTCAGCGGCTGGGGTCTAGTTGTGTTTCTTAAAAGCAAACCTTTGGGATTAGTGAAGCATGTTTCTACATGCCAGATGGCCTTCCTGTCATCCAACCAACAGCATCAATGCACTACAGTTATCTCATTTACATTGTTAATTTCACTGCATTGGCTGCAACTACAAGTTATATGATATATTAACATTATCAACCCTGTGTGGCACATTACAGCAGATTTTCACTTGCCAATTTCTCCAGCTGTCAACATGCATATATGTATTTGTGAAAGCAGCAGAGTTCAATGCGTTGCAACATACCTGATTGACCAGAAGGTCCCAATGGTCCAGGGCCACCAGTGTCACCCTGGAGTCCGGTGGGGCCTGGTTGTCCTGTACCTCCTGTAAATCCCGTGAATCCCATCGATCCTGGCTGTCCAGGTTGTCCGTTGGTACCAGATGGACCCATATTGCCAGACTGGCCGGTGTCACCAGTAAACCCAGTAGCTCCTTTCTGGCCAGTTGTACCTGTGAACCCTGGATCTCCAGGCAAACCACGCTGTCCACTCTGTCCATTGGACCCTGGTGGGCCAGGCTGACCCGGATTTCCCAGTGACCCAGGAGGTCCGGTCGGTCCAGAGAATCCTGTTTGTCCAGTAAACCCAGTCGCTCCAGTGCCACCAGTGAAACCCTGAGGTCCGATCTGTCCTTGCTGACCAGCTGATCCAGTTGATCCAGACTGCCCAGTGCCTCCAACAGGCCCTAAATGCAAATAAACAACAGCTGTAATTGCATCTGCTTACTATCATCAACAAGACCTCCCAAAGTAATTTGGAAAGAGCGAGTTGCCATCCACATGCAGAGAAGGCACTCGTCTGCTGCAAGTGCTATTAGCTGTGCAATGCCCACTGCAGATGAGTCCAATCAGTCAGCTGCTGGTACACCACATCCACACCAAGTTTCTTGTACAAGATTCTTGACTCTGTGTCACCAGCATTACATTCACGCTCCATGGAAAGTGAGCGATGTGCTAACAACTACATAATATTACAGCATACTGACAATTTTTATGTCATAATCAGCAACTGCTCTTTGTTATCATACATCAGGCATACTAACATCTCTTAGGCTTCTTCCAAACCATTTCAACTGATAATTTACAGTGCAAATGATACATGTTCTATAACATCATTTATTCAGTTCTTACAATAGCGATACCAGTTTGCTGATGTAACGAATAATAATTGCTGTGTACACTATACAGCACAATACCTGCCTCCATTTTAATGGCCTTCTTTTTTCACATGAACCTGGGTTAACTAGCTTTTCCTCAGTTTTCTTACTCCACCTGTTCAGGGAGAGAACCTTTAGAGACAACTAGCATAGGTTTTTTGATGGGCCAGATGTCTTTCCAGTCACCCAGACAAAGCACTGCAGGCACCACTCTCAGAAGAAGAGGAATGGCTCCCTTTATGCCAGCTCTTTCATGCCACTACCAGCACACGACATTATCAGCAAGTGACTACAATAACGCAACACAGCAGCTGTCATTATTAACACAAATAACAACTGCAACTGACAAATATCAGCATCTGCTTAACAACCTTGAGGTCCTTGTGATCCTGCTTGTCCCTGAGGTCCAGTAGCACCAGGTGGTCCTAGCGGTCCAGTCGGACCTGGATTTCCTGAAGCTCCAACTGGTCCAGTGTCACCTCGTGGACCTCTGCTGCCAGCATTGCCCTGCGGTCCACTCTGACCAGTGAATCCTATTTGTCCCGGCTGTCCAATATTGCCAGAAGAACCTGTGTCACCAGTGGCACCAGTCCAACCAGTTCCGCCAGTACCGCCGCTTGGCCCCTGTGTGCCTATAATGTGGAAAAACACAAAATACACTGTATTCTATATCACTTTCAATACAATAAATAAAATAAACATTTAAATTTTGTTGTAGTAAATACCATATGTCTTCAGTGCTTTGACGCTGTTGGTTGGGTGGCAGGAAGGGTATCCGGCATGTAAAAACCTGAGTGGTTGGGTGCTGGCGTGGTTATCTGTCTGGGACGAGGTGCAGATTTGCATATGGCTCAGCTGATGCCACTACCACTCACTGTCTCTTGCTCCAGGAGTCGCAGATAAAATCCAGAGAGTCGTAAAACGGTTGTTGTAGTAGTTGTAGTAAATACCAGCAACATCAAATCTATATATAATAATTCAGGGGCCCAATTTACAAAATATCTCATGATTTATCGTAAGATTATCATAACTTTAGGCTATAGTAAGATCAAGTTACGTATTATGATATGCTAAAGATTTCTCTTAGGCAAGTTGTAAGCTAATTTGTGAATAGTGTCTAAGACGAACTTACAATCTTGCAAGTGAATCATACCTAAGAAAGTCAATCATAATTATAGCATTATCATACGATAACGTAAGCTATTTTGTAAATCAGGCCCCAGGTAAATGAAGACTGTCATAGTAAAATAATTTTTTAATACCAAGAAGCCAAGTATTTAAGAAATTAATAGGAAATGTCAGATGTTTTAATATCAACAATCTGTATAATATCTGCATCTACTTTTGACAAACCTATGCTGCACAGAGCACACCAATAAGCAACTGTAAGAACTGGACAGATTCTGTGCTCAGGCAGATTTAAGTCTTGCTTTTTATAACATCATATTAAGCATTCTGAATGAAAAATCAATGTCTACCCTGTGGTCCGGTGAATCCTCGCTGTCCACTTGGTCCTTGGAATCCAGGCTGGCCAATGCCGCCTTTATTACCAGTAGCTCCAGTGAATCCAGTCTGTCCAGTTCCACCTTGTGGTCCAGCCGACCCAACTGGACCAGACGCACCTGTCTCTCCCGGAGCACCACCCGCACCGATGTTGCCAGAGAAACCTGTCGCTCCAGTACCTCCTGTATCACCAGTGAACCCTGGAAGGCCCTGCTGTCCAGGTGGTCCAATAGATCCACTCGCTCCCATTGTACCAGTGGCTCCAGGCAAGCCGACTGATCCGGGTTGACCAATAAAACCTGCTGGACCTGTTGCACCTTGTGGTCCCTGTCGTCCTACAATAATTCATCAATTAATGTAGATTAATAGAGACCTGTAAATGCATGAAAAATCTACCACAATCACATTTAAATTGCCTGTGGTTCAGTCAGTACAGTCAAACAAAGATTACATATCTTGAATGTATGTAACTGCAACTGATCTGATTGTCGCACTGTGGTATCAGTTAACATAGTTAACTGAAGGTGCTGAATGCATCTAAGAAAGATAAAATTAGTATATGTGCACTTCTAACAGCATGAAGTGGCACTGGAAGTGAGTCCACGAATGTTTTCGTAATATTTAGTATCTGCAAGCTGAATTGTCACAAGTGCACAATCACAAGATTTCTATACAAAAAAACATTTCCAATTCATCTGCAGAAATATCATAACTTACCATCTGGGCCCTGAAGGCCTTGATCACCAGGCCGGCCAGTTGGTCCAGGTTGTCCAGTTGGGCCACTGGAGCCTGTTGGACCAACGCCGCCAGTCCAGCCAGGCAAACCTCTTGATCCAAAAAGTCCAGTAAATCCAACAGTGCCTTGTGGTCCCAAGGAACCTTGTGGGCCGGATTGTCCCTCTGGTCCAACTGGACCAGGTGGACCCCCCGGTCCACGGAATCCTGGTTGACCAGTGAAGCCTGTAATATACAACAACAGCTATTTCAACGTGAAGCAGACATGATCAAACAGGATTAGTTTTAATGCATTTCTGAACTATGAAGTGTTCCTTATTAAATGGATAAGGAATATTTCATAGTTCATAGGAACAGCACATCACAGGTTTACTTTTGCATGCCATATTTCCTGTAACTGGTGAATGAGAATGGTACAAGAGAACCTAAAGGCACTGTGAGGCCCTTACTGTGATGCCCTAAGGGGCAAAACAAAACCTGAAAGAAATAAACCATGAGCACTCGAAAACAGAAATCAAGAAAAATAATAGTTGGTGAAATATTCTGGTGCAAATGTAAGAAAGTGCTTTCATTATCTTACAACGCAATCACTTTACCTTGTTGCCCTGGCGGTCCAATAGATCCAGGTGGACCCCGGTTTCCTTGTCGGCCAACATTTCCATCTGGACCAGCCTGACCGGTTGGTCCAGTGTTGCCACTGAAACCAGTATCACCAGTAAAGCCCGTTGCTCCAGGCCGTCCTGATGCACCAGTGTCACCAAACGTTCCTGTGGAACAATAAATAACAATTCTCCGTATTTCAGTAATTACTTACAATATAACACACACACACACACACACACACACACACACACAC
>Ga0056126_10000636_pt1 | contig 11048 bp, 14 predicted proteins | sample WorMetLIZAISLAND_FD_71117 | JGI IMG/M metagenome (GOLD analysis project Ga0056126, IMG submission 71117) | Marine gutless worms symbiont microbial communities from Max Planck institute for Marine Microbiology, Germany - Inanidrilus manae... ...
AAGCGCATCATAGTTGAAACTATGGACTTTAAGTCCCTTCACTTTCAGTCCGTGGCTTGTCCACGGATAAGGACTTTAGTCCTCCAGACTATGGACTTTCAGTCCATAGTGGTTGATTGATGTCTTGGAACGGGCTTATACGCACATTGGGGAAAACCCGGCCACGGGATCGTCGCGTTACGCCTTCGAGCTGAACCTTCCGGATCTGCGTTCCTGGTCGCTTACAAACTATCCCTACCTCATCTTCTACGTCGAGGGTGAAGAGCACATCGACGTATGGCGCGTGCTCCATGGCAAACGCGCTATCCCGAAATGGATGCAGGAGCCGCAGGCTTTGTAACGTCGAAGAATACTGAACGCATGCAACCGGCACTTCAACCCACTCTCTACGAGGCCCTGGAGGCCCTGCCCGCGGGCCTGACCGGGGAGATCCTGAACGGACGGCTTCACACTCAGCCGCGCCCATCAGGTCCACATGGCCGCGTCGCCTCTCGCGTTACGCCGCGTTTGATACCTTGCCCCCCAGGCGTTTCCCCGCGCGGCTAACCCAACCTACACTCAACGCGAGGTCCGCGCGGGCAGCTATGTTTGTTGGGCACACCCACCGTCTTTCGGACCAACTCGAAGCCCTTCTCGCCGCCGTCGATCAGGCGGACCAGATCTTTATCCGCTTCGGGCCTGGTTTTGTAAGGCCCAAGGCAGAGCTGCCCATCCGGAAAAAGGTAGAACTCCGCATTGAAAGGCCCGTAGAGAATCTCGATCTCCTGAGATAGCCGTCCCGCGCTGGCCCGGTCCCCGGACAACAGCTCGCGACGACAGACGTAGGAGACTGGGTGCCGCACCGGGTCCTTGCTGGAAGGCGGTGGTGCACTGCTACCTGTAGGACCAGGGGACAGTTCGTCCTGCACCGGGGGTCGAGGTGATGACAGGATTGTCGGAGGGACGATACCCGATATCCGACTAGCCCGAGCCTCACGCCCCTTTTTCAGCCCTGCTCTCTCCAAAGCCATTTGCAATGCAGGATAGTCTGGGGCTATTCGGGCCAGCAGCAAACGGGTATCGTCCAGGTTCTCCTGTTCCGCGTCCAAAATATGATTGGGCTTTATCCCCTCGCCGTCGCAATAGAGTCCGTCCGGATCCAGAATTTGCACGGTGCTGAGCAGCAAGCTCCAATTCTCTGCTAGCGGAGTGACCTCTTGACCTATGCACTTACCGACAGTCGGCAAACCGATACTAACCGCTCCAGCGGCGATGAGGGCGCGGGCAAACACCTCCGCTGCGGAGGCAGTCTCCGGACCCAAGAGAAGGACGGTCTGACTCGCGCTGAATCCTTGTAATTGTTGATCTGTGGCCTTGATCCAATCCGCGGTGCCATCGACAATAGATCGAATGGCGTAGATACGGCGTGCTTCCGGCAACAAGAGGTCAGCCGCCGCCGCGGCTTCCAGCAGGTCACCCCCGGTGGTGTATCGCAAGTCGATAATCAAAGGAGAACGCTTGCCGGGCGAGACGGCTGCGAGGGCATTGAGCTGCCGGCGCATCAAGCTCTCCGTATGGCTGGCGACAAATCGGTAGATACGCAATACGGGCCAAGACTCGTGATGAGTAACAGCAGCAGACACCATGCGGAATCGGGCCCTGGGGACCTGCAATATCCGCCGCTGATCATCGCTCGCAGACTTAAGGAGCGTCAATTTGATGCTTCCGGTGCCGGCAGCGATACGGGCAAGGGCCTTCTCGCGCCGCGCGCCAGTGGCGGGAATATCGTCGGCGGCGAGCAGACGCACGGGTTCCCTGACTCCGCTCCGAGACAGGGGACCATTCGGGAGGGGTACCAGCAAAATTCCCTCCGCACGTTTGAAATAGGTCGCACCAATACCTTCATGATACCGATCATGAGTACGTCCTATATTCGCACCCTGTTGGGGAGACAAGAGCCGGGACCAGGGGTCCAGGGAGCGGAGGTAGTCGCTTAATCCTTGCAGATCTGCGGTTGGGATTTCTTCCAGAGGCGGGTGCTCAAAGTGCCGCTCGTGCACGAGGCGGGCCACAATCTCTGGATCTGGCTCGGTAGCCAAACTGGCACCCCGCCCGGAGGCAAACATGACGGCTGGGATCACCCTTCGGATCAGGTACCACATTGCGATCGGACGACTGCGTCCGTCAGCACTATGAGACCGTCCTCCCACGCGAACACTTGGTCTGTCCGGATCGGGATCAGATCACTGGGATTACGCTTGCCGCCCCAGTCCCCGAACTCGACCTGGGAGTAACAGATCCGGCGTTTCGGCGTGCAGGCCCAGGAGTCGGATGAAAGCCCCGATTTGGCTGGATCGTAGCGCAGGCCATAACGTTTGCTCACACGTATCCCGGAGGTAGCGGGACCGGGCCCCTCTAGGATTCCCTCATAAAGAAGTATCCAAGCCTCTCGGGGATAGAGGCATTGCACCTGCTCAATGGCGTACACTTTGGAACTCTTACCTACCGGGCGGCGGACATTCCGTTGTGGCATGATTCGCTGCGGTCGTTTCTCGGCCCCGGAACCGGAGGGTAAGGTCGGCGTGTCCTCCTTGACCGTTTCGGGTATCGGAGGAGGGGCTGGTAATTGCTGTTTACTACTTCCGTCGTCTTTCGTGGGTCCTGGCTTGGTAGCCTTCGGGGTATCAGGCGAACGCTTCTTGCTCTCGTGGTGCTTCGAAGGGCTCGGCTGGACAGTCTTCACTGGATCAGAAGGCTTCCCGCTGCCAGCGTCTTTCGAGGGAACTGGCTTGGGTGCATCCGGGACGGCAGGCGGGACGCCTTCCTTGACCGGACGCTTGGGACCCGAGACTGAAACCGATTTCTCGGTGCCGGTCCCGGTTGACGCTCTAACACAGGCGCGGGTTTCGATGCCTGATCCGCAGGTCGATTAGGGAGAATCTTGCCACTCCAGGAGCAGACGGCTATCAGGGTCGGCGTCAGTGCGGCGACGACGACCAGTACGAATCCCCATCGAGCCCGATTCATGGAAGAATCGCCGGTGGGACTAAGGACTGTTGACATTTAATCTCAACCAACTGTTTTTATCATGTTAAGTAACCACAACCCCCAGTGGTTCGCACAGCGGACCCTTTAATCGTCATTTGTCATTTCGAGCGGAGCGAGAAATCCTTGTCCCGACGGAGGAGGGATCTTGTGTCCAAACCACCCCATCACTTCGTAGGATCTCTCCCTTCGGTCGAGATGACAAGCAGCCATGAACAGTTTGACATGGTCAAGCAGCTTCATTGCCCTAGGTCTTGCGATAGTCGCTCCAGCTCTTGGGCTTCACGATCCAGGCGATCGAATTCCTGTTGTAGTGTTTGCTGGTCGATCTTGCTCGACCCCGGTTGCTTGTTCAAACGCCCACGTTGGGCGTCGAGAGCCGCCAGGCGACGCCTCAGTTTCGTGAGCTTGGCACGGCGTGGCGCCCGGGAGCCTTGGGCCTGCATCCGACGCAAATCCGCATTGATCGCGTCAATTTTTTTACGCACCCGTGAGATCCGGCTATTCAGCGCCTCATTACGTCTCTTCAGGTCAAGGTTTTCCTGTTCCGCCTGTCGATTGTGATCCTGAATCGACGCAAGTCGGGTCTTTCGTTCGTCAATGCGCTGATCGTACTCGCCGGTAGAGAGTCCCTTGATACCACCGAGCAAACCGCCCTCGCCCGGATCAGTGCTGATACCCGCACATGCACACAGCATCAAGGCCAGGCAGAAAGAGGCGGATCGACGAAAGAACCATCTGGGCATCATGGTATCCTCCCATCAAATCACGCGCTTGATGTCGGCATCATAGTCGGCCAATATCTGCACCTCATTCTGGAGCTCTCTGTTATATTGGCGCATGGCGTCGACCTTTTTTTGCAATTGTCGGGTCCGGTGGTTCTTGGCACCCTTGGTCTGCCGCAAGTCGGCGACTACCTTCTCTTGGACCTTAATTTCCTTGTCGGCGTCGGCGATGAGCCATTCAACCTTTTGACGCTCCCTGGCCATCTTCGCATGCAACGCACGGGCCCGGTCCCGGTTCAACCTCCCAGCCTGGTATTGCCGGTTAAGGCGGGCCAACTGTGCCTGCCGAGTCTGGTTCTCCCGTTTGAGATTCGTGCTCGCAATGCGCAACTGCTTACTGTATTCATTGGCGACCTGTATCTGTCCGTCGTAGAAATCTTCCGTGGTCTTGTACTGGCGCTTGCGCTTGGCGATCTCCGCACCGATCAAGTAACCACCGCCACCACCGATGATGGCTCCGATTAGAGCGCCCTTCTCCCTTTCATCCTCGTCTGCAATAGCTGCGCCCGCTAAGGCACCTATGACCGCACCGAGTGCAGTACCCTCGGTTTTGGTACGCGACGAATCGTCGGTCGTGGCCAGGCATCCGAAAAGTAAGGTGGCGCAAACCAGAAGGGAAGCAACTCTGAGTAGGGCTGTAGCTGTCATTTCCGGGCTCCATTTTTTACAGTTGGAAAAACAAGGTTCGGACAGTCAAGGCTGCTGAAAGATGGCATCGTCGGTAAATACGTGATTGAAGGCTTGCCGCCAATCTTCCACATCGACACGACCGGCAAGGGCATTATTGACATGTTTGCGCAACAGATCGTGGACACGTTCGTACAGCAGCTTGGTAGTCTGGCTCTCCAGCTCCGAAACCGCCGTCAGGACGTAGGCCTTATCGAAACGGACCAAATCTTCCACCTGCTCCACGTACTTGCGAAATGACAAAGACACTTTGTCTCGCCAGTCTCCGGCACTCTTGTGCAGCTTAGGCAGCTGTTGTTGCACGCGAATGAGTTCGGTGGATACCCGCTCGGCACGATCGACAGCCCGCCGTGCCCGCCGCGCCCGGAAAATTGCCTCTGCCAGCTCGACGGATGCCGCCCAACATAACCCGGCGGTCTTGCGTGATGCCCTTTGCACTTCGCGGCCCAAGATCTCCCGTGCCTCGGTGACGTTTGTCTTTAAACGCTTTTCCACCTCCGGCTGGATAGTCATCAGGGCCTGAGCGAGGTCCTCAATACGGGTAAGTGGGTCACGGCTTCTTGTACCGGATGCTGGCATGAGCAGGGCGGTAGCGCCCTGGACCGCCCGCTGATGGTAGGCCCTGTAGTCAGTACCTACCAATTCCCTCATGTCCGGCGTAGCGATGGTCGGCGATCCCACAGCGAGTCGGATCCCGACCGACTGGGACTGACTCGGGGTCAGGGTCTCAGTGGACGGATCCCATTGGTAGAGGGAAACCTCGGTGCGCAGGGAGCTGCGCAAGGTTTTCTTGCTGTCGAAGAAGCTCCCGCCCCGGGCGGTGTAGGCACCGGGTTTCCCGCTCTGAAGACCCGAGAGGAACAGGTCTTGCGCCAACTCGCTGACATTACCGAAGAGATCATAGACCCCCACGGTCGGGGCCTTGCGGCCAACCCGATAGGTCTGTGATTTTCCGACCCAGGCGTATTTGTCTACCTGGCCTGTCGGAAAAGGAAGCACGGCCTCGAAAGGGATATTGCCGGGCGCATCCATGCCGCCGCGGGCCGTAAATTCCCATTCCGCTTCGGTGGGAAGCCGAAAGAAGCCGGAGACACGGCCGGTGTTTCCGAGCTTGTTTCGACATTCCGTCAGCGTGGGGCCACGCTCGAAACAGGCCTCGAACCACGGCAGGGCCTTTCTGCAGGCGGTCTCTTTGCTGCAATTGTCGTTGAGTCGTTGGATAAAGCTCAGGTAATCGAAGTAGGTAAGTCGTAGGTCAAATCCGCCACACCTGCGACCAGCCCCGTGTCGTGGGTGACCATGATCACGGTCGCGTGGCCGTTCCGTGCCAACGCACGGAACTGCTTCACGATCAGACGTGCATTCTCCTGATCGACCGCTGCCGTCGGCTCGTCGGCCAGGATCAAGCCTGGCCGGTTGGAGAGTGCCCGTAGGATGGCCGAACGCTGGCGCTGACCGCCGGACAGGTACTGCGGCTTCTTGGCAAGCAGGTCGACAATACCGAGCTCCTCGGCCCGCTCCCGGATGTGCTCGTCGGACCCGCTCAGTCCCTTGAGCTGCGCCGGTAACCGAGCATTGTCGTGTACCGACAGGAAACCGAAGAGTCCACCGGTCTGCAAGACGTACCCGATATGGTCACGCCTGATGCGGGCCTGGTTGACTTGGTGCACCTCCCGCGCCAGGGCCCGGACATCGACCTGGGTACCGTTGAGGCGATAACTGAAGACCTCGGCCCGCGTGGGCGACAGCACCAGCGCGAGCATGTCGAGCAGGGTGCTCTTGCCACAACCACTCTGGCCGACCACGGCGACGAAGGCCCCTGGTTGGACCTCGAACGAGTCGATGTCGATCTCGAATCGAATGCCGTTGCGTTCCCGAACCTTGACGACGCCCTTGAGCGAGACGCCGGCGCCTGATTGTTCCTCGACCATAGTTCCCCCTAATCCATGTCCTTATGGTAGGTAGCCAGCCGGCACTGAGCCAACGCCGGTCAACTCGCTCCTTAGGGCAGATTCTCCAAAGGAAGCGGATGCACCTGATCGATCTTTGTGTCACCCTCATGGAGTTCTGTCCATTTGTCCGTCTCCATAAGGCTTTATAGAGGGCGAGCTTGGCGTCCAGGTTCTGCTCGAGCTGCGCCTTATCCTCGGCATTCATGGACTCGATGACGGTATCGCTGAGCCCCAGAATCTGACTGCGGTAGGGCAGCCCTTCGATCCAGCGGGGCAACAAGCGGATATCGGCCAGACTGCCAGCCGTCTTGGCATCGATTTCTTTGCCGTAGCTGCCTTGGGCAAGCACGGCCTGCAGGGCACGCATGAACTTGACATTGGTGCTGCGTCCCATCTTCACCGCTTCGGTCACGGCCTCGATGGCGCGGACCAGGTTCTCGATCTGGGCGCGGCTCAAGAGTACATGGACCGCAGGGCCTGGGTCTCCGGATCCGTGAGGTCGCGATCGAAGGCCCAGAAGGTAACGTCCGTCTGCGCCTTCTGGTCGTCACCGAGGTAATCGACCATGGCATTCTGGGCGATGCGATCGGCAATCGCCATGGCCGCTCGGCCTGTGTCCGTCTTGGGCATCTGGGCTGCGAGCTGGGACTTAAGCTGGGGTGACGCACCGGCTCCACTCAGCTTGGCGGCCAGTGTTGTGGCGATGACCTTCACCGCCTCTTCATAAGCCGGGTTGTTACGGGCCTCGACCAGCAGATATGAGGGCGATTCGTCACCCGGATTGCGCGCCAAGACCGAAAACTGCTCCGTAGCCAGCGCCCAGTCTGCCATATCCTCGGGGTCCTGCAAGTGCATTGCGATGAGATAGACGTTGGTCTGATCGGCGAGGCGTCGTATCTCTTCCGGGCCCAGCCCGGTGGTGTTCTGGGGATGCCCCGGTTGGTGGGAGCTGGCGTCCCCTACCAGAACGATCAGTCGCAGCGCGGTATCTTCGGACCAGGCAGAAGCGATGGCCTCCTTCAACCCGGCAAAGACTTCCTCCGGATAGTGGACGCTGGTGGCCTGGGCCGTCTGGACCTGACCCTCCAACAGCTGGTTGAACTCGTTTGCCTCCAAGAGCGTAGGCGTGAAATTCTTGGCGGTAAACTCCATACCGGGAATCCGCGAGGCGTCGTCGCGATAACCGACAAACCCAAAGCGGACCTTGACATTCGTAGGTAGCTTCTGGCCTACCAATAATCTGAAAGTGTGGATTGCCGATTTGGTCAACCCGATGAAGGGTTCCATACTACCCGTGAGGTCCATAGCAAAGACGATTTCGATGGAACGCGCTTGCTTGCCCTCCAGGTGCTCGGCAGCAGTGGTGGTGGCGTCCCCGGCGACCTCGGCGGCAAATCCCTCGTCTTTGACAGTCGTCGCAAGATCCGCAAAGCGTTTCTCGACCTCCGCATCAGGGTTGTCGTTTTCCACCACCGCCCGCAGCGATTTCTCATCTTCAAAACCGACCATGCGCTTGCGTGCGGTATCGCCGGAGCCCTAAGGGGTGTAGGAGACGCGCAGGGCCTGCTTCCATTCGAGGGCATCCTTGGCCTGAATCCAACCAATCGGGATCTTCTCGCTTGCTCCGACGCGGTACCAGCCCTTGACCTCGCTGGGGTCGGAATGGTCTACATCGACGCGATCGAAGACGAAAAGTGGGCGAAATGCAGTGACGTTACTGGAAAAGACCTCGGAATTGACGTCTTTTTCAGAGTAGATCGTCGAGAAAGGTCGAGGCAGGACACGCAACGGCAAAAGAGTACCGGTGTTCGGTGTTTCGGCACACCTCCTTGTCAGGGCACTCGTACTCCTCGGCGGCCTGCACGGCAAGCGGCAGGCCCAATCCACCGATCAACAATAGCACGGCCATACTCCAAGCAACTATTGCCGAAACTGCCAGGCTCCTGTGAAAAAGGGGAATGGTATGACTTGTCATCGACGACTCCTCATCATTTCACTGCCGAGTTGCTCCGGAAATCCTTGAGTTTTTATCGTAAGGTGGATCCATCACGACCATCGGGGCTGGCCAGGTTTCGCAATGTTTAGATAAGTCACGAAAGACCTCCTTTCCAATCATGCATCAACCCCGACTCTCTGACAAGCTGCCTCTCGAATTCGCCTTTTCGCTTTCGCAGTTCCTCCACCAGCTTCCTGAAATTTAGAGATAGGAAACTCGGTCGCTTATCGTTTTGAGACCTTCGCATAAAGGTCCCTGATCGGGCCCTCTTTTAGGACTCGGTTCTCTCCGGCTAGTAGCCGGGTGGCTGCAGATGCATTGGAAAAACGTTATGTACTATTTCGTTGCAAGCTTCCACTCGCCGTGAAACAGGTTCTCTAAGAGGGTGTACGAAAAGATATTTTTCAGCCTAACCGTCGCAGCATAAGCTGGATCATGGCGATATAAACCATGGTTTCACTGGATTCAGTGAGGAGCTCGTAATCTTTGCTTAAGCGTCGGTACCTTCCAAGCCAAGCGAAAATCCGTTCCACGACCCATCGCCTGGGAAGTAACACAAAGCCGCGGGTGTTGTCATTGCGCTTGACAATCTCCAAGACCTCAAGAGAACAAGCCTGCTACCAATGACACGAGTTGACCGGCATAACCGCCATCGGCCCAAATCAGTCGCAATGTCGGAAAGTTATCTTCGGCCCGAGCGAAAACAAACAGCGCGCCGTCGCGGTCTTGAAGGTTGCCGGCATGAACCACGACCATCAGGAGGAGACCTCAGGTATCAACTAAAAGGTGTCGCTTACGTCCCTTTACCTGTTTGCCGGCGTCATAGCCACAAAGCCCCCTTTTTCCGTGGTCTTAACCGTCTGACTGTCAATGATCCCGGCACTCGGTTGCGCAGTTCGGCCCGCGTGTTGGCGCACGTGTTCATGCCAGGCATCGTGGATGCTCTCCCACGTACCGTCTAGGCGCCAGTGGCGGTAGTAATGGTACACCGTGCTCCAAGGCGGAAACTCATGCGGCAACATTCGCCACGCGCAGCCGCTGCGTGAAATATAAAAGATCCCATTGACGACTGCACGTAGCTCAACTGAATGCCGACGCCCTCCCGGCTTGGCCGGTGGTAACATGGGTTCAATGATTGACCACTGTTTATCTGTTAAGTCGCTGGAGTAAGCTCGTTTATTCATGCCTGGAATGATAATCCGAGCATAATTTTTTGTACACTTTCTAAGAATCTTCTGTTCCAGATCACCCGAATTTACGCTCCGGTAGCGGCGGCGGGGGATAGCGCCCGATCTTGAGGTTCCAGTAGGTCCACGAACGGGCATCGAACACCCCCGGCGGGGCGTTACGGATCGCCTCGGCCAACTCCTGGTCGGAAACCTGCTGCCGCAAGGTCTGCACATCCTCGTGGGTACCGTAGGTCAGGACATGGGCGATGAAATGTACTGGATCGCGGACCGCTGCTGCGGGCGACTTGAACCATACTGTACGCCGTGCCACACGCTCTAGTTCTGCAGTGAGTTGCAGGGGCTTCATCGGCCATTCTCCGGCCCTTGGGGCGCCCATGGGCGCACCGGCTCAAGGCGTGGCAGTCGGGACAGATCGACAGATCGACAGCGGCCACGGCACGCACCAGTCGGTCTTTGGCCTCCTGCAGAATAGCGGGTAGGTCCCCGTCGTGAAAGTAGCACAAGGCCTTTAGCGTGAGTTGCGCGTTGAACTGCGGCCCATAGATCACGGACGCGGCGGCCAGGGCGGTCGGAAGATCGGTAACACCCGCTTCGAGCATGGCGGCGATATCCAGGTAATCCTTGGCCTCGGCCCGGTGCGGAACCGTGGCCGCCTTCATGCCCGCAAGATCGACCAGATCGGCGATTTTAAGACCATTGTCAGGGGTGCGCAGTGGCTCCGCCACACGGCCCAGGCTCGGCAGGCCGAAAAAAGACACTTGCACTGGCCCGCCCCGATCCACAAGACAGGTCAGCGTATTGGGCTGGCTCTGCAGCACTTCCGCACCCTCCAGAAATGGCAGGGACGCATAAAGGGGATCCGGCGCGAAAGCGACGGTCGAGAAAAAATCGAAATCCACGCTTGCGCGGTGGCCCAGCTGCGAGGCAATGGCGGTTCCACCGTACAGGGTGAAGGCTTTCGGCACGTTGATCAGTTCACCCCACAAACGGCGCTGTGAGGGTGGCAGGATATCCAGCCGTGGTTTAAAGTCTTGTGCCATTTCTTTACCCACCGCGGCGGCGCATTACATCAGGTAACGATGGACGAGCTCGACTCACGAGCGGTAAACGACCGAACGGATCTTGTCTGTGATCCCGCGGGGTCTGTTCCCGATCCCGGTCTGATTCTTGCAAAGACTATTCTAAGCCTAAACGAGGCAACGGAAGCCTGAGACCAGGGGCGGTCAGGGCGTCACCGGTTTACGATCTCGGCCCCTTCTTGCGCAGTCGAGCACAGGGCCAAAAGGGTCTAAGCTTCATTGCTTCAATAACTTTAGTGCGCGAAGCGCATCATAGTTGAAGCTATGGACTTTAAGTCCCTTCACTTTCAGTCCGTGGCTTGTCCACGGATGAGGACTTTAGTCCTCCAGACTAT
>Ga0056126_10000637_pt1 | contig 11043 bp, 8 predicted proteins | sample WorMetLIZAISLAND_FD_71117 | JGI IMG/M metagenome (GOLD analysis project Ga0056126, IMG submission 71117) | Marine gutless worms symbiont microbial communities from Max Planck institute for Marine Microbiology, Germany - Inanidrilus manae... ...
ATAGGTGCCGGGGCCATCCCCGAGGGGCTTCAGCTTGCGGCTGCCGGGCTTGCGGGCGGCCACCCGGTCCTTGCCGGACCGCCGCTTGATCCAGGTGTCCCAGTCGGTCCACCACGATCCCTCGCGGGGCCGGGCGACGGCCAGCCAGTCATCGGCCGTCGGCGGCAGGGTGGCCGACGTCCAGTGGCCGTAACGGCCGCCGTTGGCAGGATTGACGATCCCGCTGACGTGTCCCGAGGCGGTGAGGGTGAACCGCTTCGGGCCCGACAGGAAGGCGGTGCCCGCGTACACAGAGCGCCAGGGCGCGATGTAGTCTTCGCGGGCGGCCAGGAAATAGGTCGGCGCCTTGATCTTGCTCAGGTCGATGGGCTCGCCGGCGATGGTCATGCCGCCCGGCACGCTCAACGCGTTGCGCTGATAGATGTCGTGCAGATAGTCGCGCAGCATGGCTTCGGGGATCCGCGGCAAATCCGCATTCCAGGCCACGAGGTCGGAGGGGAACGCATCGCTGCCCGTCAGGTAGCTGTTGACGACGAACGACCAGATCAGGTCGTTCTCGCGGAGCAGGCTGAACGAGGAGGCGAATCGGGTCGCATCGCCGCCGCCGACCGCGCTGGTCCGGTCGTCGAGGAACGAGGCGGACAGCTCCTGGGCGAGCATGCCGATTTCGCCCGGCTCCGAAAGGTCGAGGAGCGTCGCGAGAAGGGTTCCGGAGGCGATACGGCCTTCGTTCCGGGCCGCGTCGTAAGCCATCGCCGCGGCGAGAATGGCCCCGCCCATGGCGTAGCCGACGGCGTTGACCGCGCGTTCGCCGGTCGCCCGTTCGATGGCGGCCAGGGCCGCGTTGACGCCGTCGGTCGTGTAGTCCTCGAAGCCGCGCGCCCCCTCCGACCCGTCGGGTTCCGCCCATGAGATCGCGAACACCGTATGGCCGCGGCCGACGGCCCAGCGGATCCACGAGGTCTCCGGGCGGAGGTCGAACAGGTAGAACCGGTTGATCCACTCGGGAACGAGGAGGAGGGGTCGCCGCAGAACCTCATCCGTCGTCGGAGCGTATTGGATCAACTCCATGATACTGTTGCGAAATACAACCTTTCCAGGCGTCGCTGCAACGTCCTGGCCGACCTCGAACGGAGCGGCCGAGGAGACCCCGCCCGTCGCCAGCGGCATGCCGCGTTCGAGGGTGCCGAGAATGTTCTTGAGGCCATCGATTAGGTTTTCGCCGCCGGTTTCGATGGCCGTGCGCAGGACCTCGGGATTCGTGAAGGCGAACCCCCGCGGCGACATCGCGTCGGCAAACTGCTGCGAAAAGAACTCGATCTGATCGATGGTCCGCTGGTCGAGGGCCGGGAAGTTCCGCGTCGTCTCGTTGAGCCAGCGGTGGGCAAGCAGGAACGACTGCTTGACGTAGTCAAAGACCTCGTTGGGTTCCCACGCATCGCTCGAGAAATGCCTCTCCTTGGCGTCGCCGGCAGGGTGCGTGTCCTGTCCGAGCAGGTGGCTGGTCGTGTTCTGCCACAGGGCCATGTAGCTGTGCCACAAGGAAACCTGGGCCTGCACGACCTTGGCCGGATAGGCCATCATCCGCGTGGTCAGTTCGAAGAATCGGTTGCCGATGCCGAGGGGATCGGCCCACTTCCCGGTCGGCGACACCATGCCGTTGCGGGACAACCATTCGGAGACAAGACGCTGGCTGCGTTCGGCCACCTCGGCCATGGACCGGAAGGTTTCCTCGGGGTTGGGAAGGTTCAAGTCCGTGCCTTGTTGATCGGCCATGACTCAATCCTTTATCATCCCCCAGGAGTCCGGGAGGGGGGCAGCCAACGAAGGCTCTGCACCATCCGCGAGGCGCATCGCGGCGTGCAGAAAAAACCCTGGTATTTATAGCCCGTTAACCGGGCTCGGGGCAAATTCGGGCGGAGGCACGCGGTGACATCGGTGCCGCGGCCGGGCCAGGGAGGCAAGGGAAACCATGCACGCAGGCAGTCGTCGACGCGGTCACCCCGGGGATCGATTTCCCGCCAGGATGCTCGCAATGGGAGTTGCAGTGATCGCGATTCTTGGCGCGTGCTCGTCGGTTCCGGACGCACTGAATCCGGTTGAATGGTACAAGGGCATCGAGGACGCGTTCGAAAGCAACGACGCCAACTCGGGTAGTGCGAAGACGCCGCCCGAGGATTCCGCGCAGTCCGCACAGGCTGCGGTGCCCTATGAGCCGCCGAAGGAGGTGCCGGGGGCCGACAAGCCCATTCCGAACCTTGCCGATGTGCCCGAGCGGACGGAACCCCGCGCAGTGCGCGGCGGTCTGGTCGCCGATACCCGTGGCCGGCGGTATGCCGACGATCCGCTGCCGCGGCAGGGCGAGGCGGTCCAGCCGTTGCCTCGTCCGGGCGGGACGCCGCCACCGCCGCCGACCATTGCGGCGGCGCCCCTGGCGATGGCCGAGAAGCCAGCTCCACCCGCGGCATCGGCTCCAGCCCCGGCTCCGACGGGCCCGTCGGTCGCCGCAGGGCCCGCCGCGGCGGAACCCTCGGCGACCGTTGGCGAGACCTTCCGCCAACGCCTCAGCGACCCGGTCCCGCGGGGCGCGGCGCTGGGGCTTCCGCCGGCCAATGCCCTGGTCATCGGGCCGCAGGGACCGCTGAACACGGTGGTCGTCTCGTCGACGGGCATCGAAGCCGTCGACACCGGGCCTCCGATCATCCAGGGCGGCGCGCTGTTCTCCGAGCCGTCGCGGTTCGCACGGGCCGCGGAGGTTGGCCTGCTGCCCAGTGGCGGAACCATCAAGGTGGCGACGATCCTGTTCGACAACGGTTCGGCCAAGCTCAAGGCCAGGGATCGGCGGATCCTGCGCGAGGTCTCGGCCTTCCACCGCAAGCGTGGCGGCACCGTCCGGGTCGTCGGACACGCCAGCAGCCGGACGCGGAACATGGACGCCGTCCGGCACAAGATGGTGAACTTCCGGATTTCGGCCCAGAGGGCTGACTCCGTCGCCCGCGAGCTGGCCAGCCTCGGCGTGCCGTCGGACAAGATCGTCGTCGCCGCGCATTCGGACGAAGAGCCGATCTATTACGAGGTAATGCCGTCGGGCGAGGCCGGGAACCGGCGCGCCGAGGTCTATCTGGACTTCTAGTGCCCACTTTCACGGATAGGAGCAACGTATGACGGACTTCCGGGAGACGACGGCCAGGAGCGGGCCGCGCCGTGATGGCCAACCATCACATGCGGCGGGCGACGCCGCCGGCGGCCCCGGAAGTCCGTCATACGTTGCTCCTATCCGTGAAAGTGGGCACTAGACAAGGGTGGACGTGCCGTCCGTGGCGGGGTATTGCGAACGGCGGCCCCGAACGGTCCGACCTTCGTATGGATGAAGACGATGGAACAGGAATTTCACGCGATCCGGCGGCTGCCGCTCTATGTGTTCGCTGAGGTCAACGCGATGAAGGCCCGGGCACGGGCGGCGGGTGGCGACATCATCGATTTCGGCATGGGCAACCCGGACTTCGCGACGCCCGCCCATATCGTCGCCAAGCTGACCGAAACGGTGCAGGACCCCCGCACCCACCGGTATTCGGAATCGCGGGGCATCAAGGGCTTGAGGAAGGCCGTGGCCAGCTACTACGGCCGCCGCTTCGGCGTCGAGATCGATCCGGAGACCGAGGCCGTGGTGACTCTCGGCTCGAAGGAAGGGCTCGCCAACCTAGCCTCGGCGATCACCAGCCCCGGCGACGTGATCCTGGTCCCGAACCCAAGCTACCCGATCCACCAGTTCGGCTTCGTCATCGCCGGCGCGGCGGTGCGCAACATCCCGGTGCGGGCGGACGAGGAGTTCATGGCGGCCCTGGACCGGGCGGTCCATCACAGCGTGCCGAAGCCGACGGCTGTGGTGCTGAACTATCCTAACAACCCGACGACGGAACTGGCGACCCTGGACTTCTATGCTCAGGTGGTCGACTTCTGCCGCCACCACGGCATCTACATCATGTCCGATCTGGCCTACGCGGAGATCTACTTCGGCGACGATCCACCGCCCTCGCTGCTGCAAATCCCCGGCGCCAAGGACATCGCCGTCGAGTTTACCTCGATGAGCAAGACTTACTCCATGCCCGGCTGGCGGATCGGATTCGCCTGCGGCAACGCGCGCCTGATCGGCGCCCTGGCGCGGGTCAAGTCCTACCTGGACTATGGGGCATTCACGCCCGTCCAGGTGGCCTCGACCGCGGCGCTGAACGGACCCCAGGACTGCGTCGTCGAAACCCGCGAGCACTATCGCCGCCGCCGTGATGTGCTGATCAAGGGGCTCAACGCCGCCGGCTGGCAGGTGCCGTCGCCGCCGGCCACCATGTTCGCCTGGGCGCCGCTGCCGCCGGCGTTCGAACACCTGGGGTCGCTGGAGTTCTCCAAGCTGCTGCTCAGCGAGGCCAAGGTCGCGGTGTCGCCGGGCATCGGATTCGGCGAACACGGTGATCGCCATGTCCGCTTCGCCCTGGTCGAAAACACCCATCGCACCCGGCAGGCGCTGCGCAACATCAAGGCATTTCTCGGCCGCTACCACAACGCCGTCGAGCGCATCGGCGGCGAGAACGTCTCGGCGGCGGAGTAGGCACGGTGGCGCACCCCGCGAAACGCCGATGAGCACCCAACCCCTGAAGGTCGCGGTCGCCGGTCTCGGCACCGTGGGCAGCGGCACGGTCAAACTGTTGCAGTCCAACGCCGACGCCCTGGCCGCCCGCGCCAGCCGCCCGATCGTCATCTCCTGCGTCGCCGACCTCGACCGCCGCGACCGCGGATTTCCCGTCGACGGCTACGTCTGGTTCGACGACGCCGTGGCGATGGCGCGGGACGGCGACGCCGATGTGGTGGTCGAGCTGATCGGCGGTTCGGAAGGCGTCGCCAAGGCCGTCTGCGAGACGGCGTTGGCCGCCGGGCGCCACGTGGTCACCGCCAACAAGGCGCTCATTGCCCATCACGGCAACGCGCTCGCCCGGGCGGCGGAGGAGGCCGGCGTCTCGCTCGGCTACGAGGCTGCCGTCGCCGGTGCCGTTCCGGTGATCAAGGCCCTGCGCGACGGGCTGATCGCCAACCGGCGCCGGCGCGTCTACGGGATCCTCAACGGCACCTGTAACTACATCCTCACCCTGATGCGCGAGTCCGGGCGCAGTTTCGAAGACGTCCTCGCCGAGGCCCAGGCGCTCGGCTATGCCGAGGCCGATCCGAGCTTCGACGTGGATGGAGTCGACTCCGCCCACAAGCTGACGATCCTGGCCAGCGTCGCCTTCAGCTGCACCATCGACTTCGCCGCCACCCACATCGAGGGGATCCGGCATATCGCGCCCGACGACATCGCCTTCGCCGAGGAGCTGGGCTATCGGATCAAGCTGCTGGGGATCGCGTCGCTGACCGATCACGGGGTCGAACGCCGGGTCCACCCGTGCATGGTCCCCTTGAGTGCGCCCATCGCCCACATCGAGGGCGTGTTCAACGCCGTCGTCGCCGACGGCGATTTCTCCGACACCATCATGCAGGAAGGGCGGGGTGCGGGCGAGCGGCCGACCGCGTCGGCGGTGGTCGCCGATATCGCCGACATCGCCTGCGGCCGGTCGGCGCCGACCTTCGGCGTCCCCGTGACAGATCTCGCTGAGGTCCCGCCGGCGGCGATGAACCGGCACCGCGGCGCCTACTATGTCCGGCTGATTCTGATCGATCTTCCGGGCGTGTTCGCCGACGTGGCCGCCGTCCTGCGCGATCACAACGTCTCCATGGAGGCGGTGCTGCAACGGGGGCGGTCGCCCGGCGAGCCCGTGCCCGTGGTGATGACCACCCACGAGACCGAGGAGTCGGCGATGGTCGGGGCGCTCGACGAGATCGCCGCCCTGAAGGCGTCGGTGGAACAACCGGTGATGATCCGCATTGAGCCGTTCTGAGGTCCGCTCGCGGGCGTAGGAGGGAAGTCGTGAACAGCCCCGCCGGCCGTTTCAGCCTGGTAATGCAGGCGGTACGCGCCACCGAAGCGACCGCCCTGGCGGCGGCGGACCTGATCGGACGCGGGGACGAACGCGCCGCCGACGAAGCCGCGGCGGCGGCCATGCACGGGGCGCTGGCCGAGATCTCGGTCGACGGCACCATCCGCATCGGCGAGGGCGCCCGTGGACAGACCGAACACCTGTATGTCGGCGAACGGGTGGGTTGCGGCGGTCCGGCCGTGGATGTCGCGGTCATGACGCTCGAGGGCAGCACCGCCGTTGCCCGTGGCGAAGCCAACGCGCTGTCGGTCGTGGCGATCGCCAGCGACGGCGGCTTCCTCAATGCGCCCGACATCTATATGGACAAGCTGGCCGTGGGCGCCGAGTTGCCGGCGGATGTCGTCGACATCGACGAGAGCCCGGAACGCAACCTCAAGGAACTGGCGCGTGCCCGGCGCGTCGAGGTCCGCGATCTGACCGTCTGCATCCTCGACCGGCCGCGCCACGCCCGGCTGATCTCCGAGGTCCGTGCGGTCGGTGCCCGGATCAAGCTGATCTCGGACGGCGACATCAGCGGCGTCATCGCCAGCGCCTGGCCGAGCACCGGCGTTGACATCTACATGGGTGTCGGCGGGGCGCCGCATGGTGTCCTCACCGCAGCGGCGGTCGCCTGCATGGGCGGCAGATGCAGGGCCGGCTGGTGTTCCGCGGCAACGACGATCGGCGCGCCGCCGAGGTTTGCGGAATCACCGACGACGACCGCCGCTACACGACGGCCGACCTGGCTTCCGGCGATGTCACCTTCGCCGCCACCGACATCACCTCGGGCGCCATCCTGCAGGGCGTGCACCTGGACGGGCGCGTGCCGGTGACCCATTCGCTGGTCCTGCGCGCCGGGCGCAAGGAAGTCCGCTACATCGAGGCACACCATCGCTTCGCCCGGCGGGCTCCCGTCGACGGGAACTGAGATGACCGACGCGGCGGCCGCGACACGGACGGACGACGCCACAATTGTCTTGGGTGTCGAGCGGTCGCTCGGCGGCCGGCGTTGGGTGTCCGCGTCGGCGGACGAGCGCACGGCGCTGGCCCTGGCCCAGCGGCTGGACGTTCCGGAAATCGTCGCGCGGGTGCTGGCCGGCCGCGGGCTTGGGCCGGAGGAGGCCGGTGCGTTCCTAGAGCCGACCGTGCGCGACCTGCTGCCCGACCCCAGCCACCTGATCGACATGGACGCCGCCGCCGAGCGGTTGGCGGCGGCCGTCATCCAGGGCGAGCGCATCGCCGTGTTCGGCGATTACGACGTCGATGGCGCGACGTCGGCGGCCTTGCTGCGCCGGTTCTTCGCCGCCGTCGGATCGGAGGTCCGCGTCTATGTGCCCGACCGGCTGACCGAAGGGTATGGGCCGAACACCGACGCCCTGCTGCGGTTGCGCTCGGAAGGGGCGTCGGTCGTCATCACCGTCGATTGCGGCACGGCCTCGTTCGAGCCGCTGTCGGCGGCGGCGGAAGCCGGGCTCGATGTCATCGTCGTCGACCATCACGTCGCCGAGGCCCAACTGCCGCAGGCGGTGGCGGTGATCAATGCCAACCGGCTCGACCAGAGGAGTCCGTGTTGGCATCTGGCGGCCGTCGGCGTGGCGTTCCTCCTCGCCGTCGCGGTCAACCGGACCCTGCGGCGGGCCGGATGGTACCGGGACCGGGCCGAGCCGAACCTGCTGACGTGGCTCGACCTGGTGGCGCTCGGCACGGTCTGCGACGCGGTCGCCCTCACCGGCATCAACCGCGCGCTCGTCGCCCAGGGGCTCAAGGTCCTCGCCCGGCGCGGCAACGTCGGACTTGCCGCGCTGGCCGATGTCGCCCGGCTCGACCGGCCGCCGGGCGCCTATCACGCCGGATTCATCCTCGGACCCCGGATCAATGCCGGCGGCCGGATCGGAGAGGCCGGGCTGGGGGCCCGCTTGCTGGCCTGCGACGAACCGGGCGAGGCCACGGCCATGGCGATGCGTCTCGACGAGCTCAACCGCGAGCGCCAGGAGATCGAGGCCGCGGTGCTCGCCGAGGCGCTGGCGCGGATCGAGTTGGCCGAGGAGCCCAGTGAACGCCGAGCACCGGTCGTGTTTGCCGCCGGCGAGGGCTGGCACCCGGGCGTCATCGGCATCGTCGCCAGCCGTCTGGCCGAACGCTTCGGCCGGTCGGCGTGCATCGTCTCCCTGGACGGCGACCATGGCATCGGGTCGGGGCGCTCCGTACCGGGCGCCGACCTGGGCGCTGCCGTCGTCGCTGCCCGCCAGAGCGGCCTCCTCGTCAAAGGGGGCGGCCACCCCATGGCGGCCGGATTCACCGTCGAGCGGCACCGCTTGGGGGACCTTCGGGACTTCGTTGCCGAACGGCTGGCGGAGAGCGTTGCGGCTGCGGACGCGGTTCCCCGCTTGCGCATCGACGGCGTGTTGACCACTGGTGGCGCAACGGCGGACCTGGCAGCCCATCTTGCCCGACTGGAGCCCTTCGGGGCCGGCAACCCGGAGCCCCGGTTCGCCGTCACCGGCGCCCGTCTGGTCCACGCCGCTCCCGCCGGACGGGACCACCTGCAGTGCGTGCTCGTGGGGGAGGGCGGTCAGCGCCTCGAGGCCATCGCCTTTCGGTGTCTGGAGACACCCCTCGGCGCCGGATTGCGAAACAACGACGGCCGCCCGTTGTACGTTGCCGGAAAGCTGCGCGAGAACACCTGGCGCGGCCGCACCAAGGTACAGCTGGTCATCGACGACGCGGCGCCGGCCGGCGGCGCGGCGGCGTGATCCGGACACGAAAGGGGGCGTGCGGCCAAGGCTGCACGCCCCCGGATCGGTCGGCTGCCGACTCTATTTCTGCAGGATCTTCGGCACCAGATTGAGCCGCAGCCGCGACGTCTCCGGCATGCCGGAGCCGAGCAGCGGACGCAGGTAGAGCCGGAACCGGTCGGTGACGTTGTTGCCGTCATCGGAGATGAATTCGGCCGGCATCACCTTGGTCTTGGCGGCGATGTCCTCCAGCGGGCTCAGGTGGTACTCCACCGAATAGAACCCGGTGCGGTGAATGGTCACCGACCCGGTGTGCTCGCCCTTGGAGTCGCCGAAGTGGGCGTACTGCACGGCCTTCTCGCCGACCTCGCGGGCTTCGCGGGCGTCGACGTCGGAGACGCAGCCGAGGAACGACCGCTGCAGGTACCCGAAGGTGTCGCCGCGCACCCGCTTGATGTCCGAGTTCTGCTTGATGTAGTCGGTCAGCAGGTCGGCCAGCGCGCCGGTGCCGGAGAGCTGGACGTTGCCGTGGGCGTCACGCTCGACGTTCTGCGCCAGCTTGGTGGCAATGGGGTCGCCCGACTCGTCGTGGACGCCTTCCGAGACGGCGACGATGCACCGCCCATTCTTTTCGTAGACCGACTTCACGTCCTTGACGAACTGGTCGAGGCTGAAGGTCCGCTCCGGCACGTAGATCAGGTGCGGGCCGTCATCCTGGTACTTGCGGCCGAGCGCTGCGGCGGCGGTCAGGAACCCGGCATGCCGGCCCATGACCACGGCGACGTAGACGCCGGGCAGCGCCCGGTTGTCCTCGTTGACGCCGGCGAACGCCAGGGCAACGAACCGCGCCGCCGAGGGATAGCCCGGCGTGTGGTCGTTGATCATCAGGTCGTTGTCGATGGTCTTCGGGATGTGCACGCAGCGCAGCTCGTAGTTGGTCGCCTTCGCCTGCTCGTTGAGGATGCGCAGGGTGTCCGACGAGTCGTTGCCGCCGATGTAGAAGAACGTCCCGATGTCATGGGCCTGGAGGACCTTGAAGATCTCCTCGCAGTACTTCACGTCGGGCTTGTCGCGGGTCGAGCCCAGTGCCGAGCACGGCGTGTTGGCGACGATCTCCAGGTTGTGAGTGGTCTCGCGGGTGAGGTCGATGAAATCCTCGTTGATGATCCCGGTGACCCCGTGATAGGCGCCGTAGACCCGCTCGACATTCGGAATCTTGCGGGACTCGATGACCGCTCCGACCATGGATTCGTTGATCACCGCGGTTGGGCCACCGCCCTGGGCGACAAGCACTTTCCCCTGCAACATCGGCTGGACTCCTCCCCTCATGCTCCTCGTGAACGCTTTGAGACACGTGGCTCCGGCCCGCCCACCGGAGCCACCGCCGCGCGGAGGGACCGCGCGGGTGAAACCGGCGGCGAGCGTAGCACTTCGCAACCGCACATAAAAGGGCCAAACACGCCCCGCGCGCGGGCCGGCGAGGAGCGCGGAAAGGCTTGATTTTGCCCGCCCGGACGGTTAGGTGATGGCCTTCCCGGCGCCGACCCCATCGTCTAGAGGCCTAGGACACCACCCTTTCAAGGTGGCGACACGGGTTCGAATCCCGTTGGGGTCACCAGCCGGACTTCCGGTTTTTCAACTCAAAAACGCGGCCTGTTCGCTAGCCGATCAAAAGTTTCTGTCGAACGACCAGGAATCGTCGTGGGGTTGGCCGGCCGCATTGAGAATGTCGTTCATCACGAGTGCGACGACCTCGTGAAACTGCGACCGGGGACCGACGGGATAGCGGGGCAGCAGTATCGGTCCGTACGGAAGACGACCCGTGAAACGGAGCTCCTCGTCAGCGAGGACGCCAAGCTGGAACTCACCTACGGTCGCCCGCGTCACGTCGCCCGCGTGTTTGATTTCGTTGCGTAGCTCGATCGCCATCGCGTAGTCGGCGTCTGGTGCTGCGCTCAGCCTTCGCACAAGGTCAACCACCCGAAGCGCATTGATCACATCCGCCAGCAACCAACGGAGATGCAAGCTGGGCACCTTTCCCCATGTTGTCTTAACCGCCAACGTCACCGAGCCGTCGTTTCGAACGTCAAGAGTGCAGATGTCCTAATACTTCGGCTCGGAAGGTTGCGGTGGATCGCCATACTTCTTGGACCACTCTGCCGTGGCACCCCGCAATGATGGCGTGATCCGGCCGAACGTCGACCTATCCGAACCGTCAATTGTGGATATCGACAGCGCGCCCGCGCCGGCGTTTGCACCGATCTCAATGCCGCGCCAACGGGCGGAGGGCAAAGGCGGGTCGACCA
>Ga0056126_10000638_pt1 | contig 11030 bp, 5 predicted proteins | sample WorMetLIZAISLAND_FD_71117 | JGI IMG/M metagenome (GOLD analysis project Ga0056126, IMG submission 71117) | Marine gutless worms symbiont microbial communities from Max Planck institute for Marine Microbiology, Germany - Inanidrilus manae... ...
AGTTCATTAGCATAGAAAATTCAGTGAGAAAATTCGTTATCAGAGATGCTCCCTTCTGATATGTCCTAAGACCGGCTGTGAATTAGGCCCCTGATTACTATGTTTTGTATTTACACGGCCGAATAATGGTAAGGATAGCAAAGAGATGAGTCTTCATAAAAGCTTTGAAGACTGGTAGAGAAGATGCCGAGGTGACGTGCCGAGGCCGACTGTTCCCTGATGTCCAGTTTTCAAGAGTGGAAGACACATACAGGAGCCAGTCGTTGATGTCCCCTGTCCTCTGATAGACAACATCTTAGCTGTGATGTTTGTCTGGAGGTAAGAGGGGAGATTGTCAAAACTGTTCTGTTTTGTATTGTGTACAGTCATAAGCACACTTAGATGAGCAGTTCTTACAGTTCTCTCAATTGGGTTTTGTCACACTGGGCCCATGTCACTGTGCGTACTGCATATATGTTGTATTATGTGTGAGCATGGTGGGGTGGACCTGATGGGATTGAAGCCTAGTCCTTAGGACCTGTCTTCCTTCAGTGCTTTGACATGTTGGTTGGGTCATTTGACCCATAAAAACCCGTCCCCGATATGACCTATAATGCCTTTGGTGGGACGTTAAACCCTGCTCAATCCAATCCAATTGGTGATGTATTCTTGCAGTTTGTAAGTTAGTCACTGCTGCTGATGGTGTCGTTGCAGGGTCTCTTTGTGTTGATTCTCTGGGTCAACTGACGCGCCTCTCCGATACTCCACACAATCTACTGCCCGTCAATTTCAGGTTTACCTTATTATCTGATAAACTTGCTCACTGCTCGATCTCTTAGTATGTCGGTATAGAGCGTCAGAAATCTATTCTCTAGAGCCTAGCAGTTTCACATGCATGCATTGTTTTCATGGCCATTTTTTTGTGTGAATATAGTAAGATTCAGATGTTTATTCTATCTGTTTTCCACATCCGTTGTTCCAGGTCTAGTTATCGTCTCCAGAGAGCAAAACATTTTATTAGCCATATTGCATAGTGAAAGCAGCTGTATATTACTGGGTGTGCCCAAAAGATGCCCTACTTTGAAGCTGTATAACTTGCTAAGTTTCGGATCACAAATATTCTAAAACCACGGTATGAAGCATAATTCAGTCGAAACCATATAAACCATAAGCTCATTCACGTTGCTGAAGTAGTTGAAGAAAACACACAAACAAATAGACACATGTAAAGTAATGCAATTTTAACATTGTCATTAAGTACGTCATGTGATCGTTGAGAGCAGTATTTGACATAGATAGGAGAACACCACAGATCTTACTGCAAACGATGTTCTGCCTGACACTCGGTCTGCTGAGCCAGTTTTTGTTGATTTTTCTGATAGATCGTTCTATCTGTATTTGTTCCATTTCTTGGATGGAAATTCATGCATCATTTGCCTAGCGTTCCAGCCCTTTTCCAGCCTCAAACAGTTTCTGTTGTTAAAGGCAACATGCCTGCTTATAAATGATGCAGTTTATGACATGGGCTTATGTAATTATTATGTTGAATAATTAACGGTCTCGAATACATTTAATGAACTTGATTCCCACATAAGTAAGCTTTACTGTCATATCTTTATTTCCTTCTTACTCTAGAAATTGTGCTTCAAAGTAGACTGGTATTTTTGCACACTTTGAACTTTGTGACATTCTGTAGATTCTTGTTGTTCTTGGGGATCATGCTTTTGCTGACTTTGTCGGCTTTTAGCTGGGCAGTGGTTCTGCCTAGTCTTAAGGTCACACACACACACACACACACAGCCATTTTACGGCTCTTTGAATTTTGGCTGGGACAACCGGGGTGAGCCGGTACCAGAAGAAACATTCACACACTCACATCCATTGTGGTCATCAAATATCCCCATCTGCTTCCTCCATCTACTACGATCCATGGCATCCTCCCTATTCAATCCACGTGCTTTACAGTCTTTTTCCACAATTTCTCTCTGAGTTTTCTTTGGTCTACCTCTTGGCCTGGCACCCTCCACTTCATACTCCATACATTTCTTCACTCAATCATTATCTTCTTTTCACAGCACATGCCCATACCATCGCAACCTGTTTTGCTGTAGTACCGAGATTATGTCATCTAATCCTAGTCTCGCAACTCTTTACTTGGGACTCTAACTTGTAGCTTCACGCCACACATCCATCTTACCATTCTCATCTCTGCCCTCTGAAGTGCCACCTCATTTTCCTTTCTTACAGGCCAGGTCTCACTTCCATGCAACATACTGCTTCACATAAAACTGCTGTACAATCCAATCTCCCTCTCACTGACAATGATATATCCTTATTGGTAAGCAACGGTACCAACTGCCTAGAGCACTAAAAGGAAGTCCCTCTTTGTGAGTCATGCGATGCCATCCTCATGCTTCTAAGTGCTGTAGTAACCAGGCTTGATGCTGCTACTGCTATGACCATTTCACTTGCTATGGTCACTACTGGGCAACCTGTGTTAGTTGATATGCTCAGTTAAGATCTGGAGCAAAGTTTTACCGTCATTGCCTTTCCTGAATGCATCTTGCACATTCATATTATGGAATGGGTTCTAGAATTCTTGCTGGTGTTACATACACCCTCTCCATTCCAAACAGAAGCTATGAGATAATTACCCATGCCGGCAGTAGCCGATGCATGGGTCGGCTGATCAGTGGCATCTGTGTCTCTGTGTGTGTTGGTCTTTGTGTGTGTCCGCAGTCTAAAAGGAAAATGGCTTGAGCTGTCAACACCAAGCTTGGTATACATACAATGCATGGCAGTCACTCGGCATGCATTGACCCTGAGGTCAAAGGTCAAGCTAACAATGGTTGTCAAATGCTGCCGGCATGGGTGTGTATGTTGATAGGACTGCTTGGATTTTCTGGTTAGCATAGGTTTCTAAAGGCCAGATGTCCTGCTATCAGTCAGCTGACAATGTAGAAGCCTCATCTGAATCAAGAACACCACCGGCCACCACCTCGTAGAATCACTCACAGGACTTCATTCACATTAGAGAGAAGATGCTACAGTTTCAACAATGCTACTGCAGTGTTTCCATACTGTAACTCAGTATAAACTGAAGCTAATGTAATTTTTTATTGTTGTGTACAGAGCAAGTCGTTTGTTCTGGAGTACTGTTGATCCGAGGCGTCGCGCTGTCTACACACTGAAAATCACCGAAGTTCATCCGAAGATTGTCCACAACCCAGTTGTCATAATGAACAACATAACCGTTGCCCATGACAAGACAGATCTAAGATATGATCCCGTAATAGCTGCCAAGTATGACTCGGCGCATGCAGTGGCTAACCCACCATCGCCTGACATGCTCTCTGAGACTAGCACTGTGTCTGCTACGGAGGAGGAGGACATGGATACGACGAGTGCTAGCCGGCAGGCGATGACCGAGGGATTTCGGCAGGAGAAAGCCACCCAGTTTGTAGCCACACATCGGCTTATGCGGGGTATGCGTTCCCGGCATTCGCGTGGAACCACAATGTGCCGCAGTTTGCCCTCTATTCGATTGTCATCGTATGAACCCAGACAGCAGCCGATTGTCAGGTCCGTTTCAGTCAACACGGCTATCTCAAGTGCTGCTAGCAGTCAGTCGTATGTAACAACTTCACCCGTTGTCAGTGGTCTGTCCCATTCTACACTGAAGCTGCTTGGAATGAGCCAACGAAGCTCCCCATCAGCTTCAGCTATTGTCGGCAACCTGCATGCCACACCGAGTGGTATGACTGATGCTGTCCGCCGCGACGACTTACTGCTAACAATGGCACAACGGCTGAACGATGCGGCTGCAAGAAGCTCTCGGAGTACCGCCGCCACTACAGCGGTGACTCCCACTCCGGGCATAGATACGGTAGCACATAGATCGACAGTGATGCTTCTGCAGTCAAGACCATCGTCAGGCGGAAGTCAGGAGAGCAGCAGCAGTGAGATAGGGCTGCAGCGATCCACGCAGACTGACGGACCGCCGTACCAGGACGATGATGATACAATTGTGGTTGACGATGATGTGAGAGAAAGCGCGTCAGCTATTACCATTAACAGCGAAGACAGCCACGATGACGACTATATTTTGATTGATGATGTAGACGATGCAGCAACAAATGATAGCTGTGCCAACAGTTGTGACCGTGATGCATCACAAAGTGTCCGAGTGGGCACACATGCGGCTGATAGCAGTGGTGCAAACAGTGAGACAGATCTGGGTGAATGTATCACGGTTGATGATGATGATAACATCAGTGAAGGTGTAATTGATAATGAGTCTAATGCTGGAGTTGAGGTCATGTGTGGTGAACAGTCAACCACTGCTGATGCCTGTGATCAAAACAGGCCGCAGCCGAACAGCATTAATGATTGCATGGACAGTTCTGCTGATGAATATGATGCAGTGAGAGCTGACGTGGAGGCACTTTATGCAACCATTGAACACAGCTCGTTTGTTGACCCTGTCCAAACTTCTACTGATGCTCAAGACTTGCCAAGTTCTGATGGTGACATATGTCGCACCTCAACAAACCAGGAGTCATGTACCAAAACTAGTACTCAGGATGGTCTCAGGGCTTCAGAACCGATCAACTCTTCTTCTGGTAATACCACTGAAAATCCAGGCTTGAACACTTTTGATGATGGGTATGATGCAGATAACTTTATTGGCAAGGAGTGTCATGCAACGGCAGTACAGGAGTCATTTGCACACAATGACAGAATGATTACTACTTCAGAACCTGTCAGCCATTCTTCCAGTAATGCTGTCAACAGCCAGTGTGATTCAGAGGGTCAGAGCTCATCGTATGTAAGTGAAACGGTGAAGATTCCTTGCGTTGTTTTGCGTGATATCGTGAAGTGTGGCTTGGCTGTGGTTGATGCCAATGGAACATGTCGTCTGAGTCAGATGGGCAGGTTGACACACTCCACAGTTGATACTAGACTGGTGACCAATGTGAAGAGACCACAAACGGAGGACACCGGACTAGTGACAGATGTCATGAAAGAACAGAATGTACCGGCTGCAGCGATGGAGACAGAAGAAGCCGTGTCATCTGCATTAGAAAATGTGTCGTCAGTTGCATCGTCATTCTCGTCAACAGTGGCGCCTTCTGTGTCATCGTCATTATTACGTGCCGTATCTTGTAGCGAGTCATTGTTGGCCACTGAATCAGACATGTTATCCACATCTGTGGCAGTATCAGTATCAGATGGTGCATTATCGGTTGTTGAATCGTCATCATCGTTAACTACCTCTGATGGTTCGACATCGGCATCCTCTCTATCGTTGTTGGCAGTCAAATCTACTGCTGGATCTACTGCATCACTTGCTACGGAAACAGTGGCATCACAGTCAGTCACTGTATTATCAGCCCTTGAATCGTCACCATTGGCTACTGCCGAGCATGGTACAGTGGAGCCTCCTGTGTCATTTTCAGTAGTCGAATCTACTCTTCAGTCGCCCGCATTGTGCACAGCTGCGGCATTGGTTGCATTGCCAGCGACAGGAGCATTTGTGTCAACCTCGTTTGCTTCCGAGTTATCGTCAACATTGTTAGTTGAATCCAGTACAGTGGCATCCTCTGCGTCTTTATCAACAGTCGTATCTGCTATGTTGTGCCCAGCTTCGGCGTCTACAAATTTGGCGTCATTTTCGTCGCCGGCTGCGAAATTGTCCACTGCTGTGGAAATGGAGCATAGCAGTCTATCATCTGTGGAGAATATTGCTGTAGCATCTCGTGACGTGGATAACATACAGCTTATTACTGAAGCACGGGACTCGGCAGACTCGGTTGACAACTCGCAGCATACACTTCTGCCCAGTCTATCACAGTCGTCTATTGATGACGATCAGGATAGTGATAATGATCGCCCGTCATTACGTGCTAACAGTACGACCCAAACAGTCACTTCCCACAGCTCTGTCGGGATTTTAGTCGAAACTGAAAGTGAAGAGTTAAGTGAACCGTGTGAGATTTCCGAAACAAAAGGACCAGAACCGAGCATTACTAAGAATAAGGCAGTCAACTCTGACCCAGCAACTGCAGATTTTACATGCTGTGAGATACCGTCAGCAGACGAATGCAACGTTAAATCCTCGACTAGAACATGTGACAGTGATGCTACCAACACTGACGTTAATTTGTCACTTCATTTGTCGTCAAGTTCTGATGATGATAATGCATGCAGTAATCCGTCATCAGTTTCCATATCTGTATCACAGTCCAAGACGACCGTATCGCAACAGAACATTGCCAGAACTACTCCGTCAGTATCTCTGGGCATCTCGCAGTCAACATCTGCAGAGAGCAGTGTGGTATCGCGGCCGCTGACTTGTTCCATCAGTTTTCTGCAACAGCTGCTGGCATCAGCTAAACACTCTCAGCCGTTCTTTGTCCACATAGTGCCACACAGTGCCGTAGCAACATCGTCAGCAGCAACAACATCATTTCCTTCTGTACCACAAACAACAGACAGTTACAGTATGAACAGTAGCTCTTCGGCGGTTAATACTATGTTGCCAGGAAAAGACAAGTTGACCAGTGAAGACAATATTCCCGCTTCCGTAACTGCTCTCAGTCTTCAATCTGATGCTCCAGACAAATGTGCCAGAGCCAGAAAGATACGGCAATCGGTACAGATTGAAGATGAGCCGACAGCCAAGAGAATGCATGTTGTTGGCGGTGCTAATGTGGCTGACGATCGGCACCAGTTAACTGGTAGTCATACGGAATGTCAATCATTGGACAGTCGGAGAATTCTAGAGACAAATGCGAGTGGCTCTTCACCCTCAGTGGATGATCCGAGAGCTTCAGTGAGCAATGAGGGTGGCTTCAGGCTGGCTAGAGCGACGACTAACATCCATGACCATTGGGCGATACCAAAACCAGCTTACGACCGCATTTACAATGATCCTAGTGTTCCACACACAGGTCAACCTAGGGACTGGCAGATTTCTTTACGCCCGTGTACCCAGCCTTGTCATCTTCCGACAAGCAGTGTAACTGCTACTCAGCCACAAGACTTGAGAATTACATTACAACCTGCTTCTCAGCCGCCAGTATTATCAGACCGAAGTAATTATTCAATGCCTGTGCGTTCGCGGGGTCGTCGTGGTCGTCCACGTGGCAGAGGCCGGGCCGGTCACACAGGTCTTGCTTGCTTACTATAATACTGTTATTTTTCTGTATTCGGCTCTGCATATACTTTGTAATATCCTCTCCTTTTTGTTTTCTTAGGGATTATGCTTCTGCTGATTTCAACAGTCTATAACTTGACGACAGTTCCACATAGACCTAAGGTCACTATATAATGGAACACTAATAGGAAGTCATACCTTGCCAGTCAAACACAACCATCAGACTGTTGCTTCTTTGACTGGAAGTGCCCACTTGGTTACCGTTCGACTTCAGCACTGAATAGTATTGTGACGTGGAAGGATGAGGCTAGTGACTCTTTGGTTGGTGTGAATTCCTTGATTTCCTGTCAGTGCTTTGATATCTGCTTGGGTAGCTAGGAGGTCGTGTGGCGTATTAAGAAAACCTGCACCATGAGCACACACTAGGATGTATTCTTTGTAATTGACAGCCCTTGTTGACCCTGGGAGCTATAACAACAGGGCTTTCTCGATTTCCAGCTGGAAGTTGTAAGAGGCAACCAGACCCAGCTTTAGTTATTTTGTGTTATAGTATCACGTGTTCCTGATGATTGGTTGCTTTTGTTGTGTTAGCTTTAGTTTCCTCATTATTGACCAAAAGTCGCTGGAAAGGTCGCCAAAATGACCCTATTTTATGTTGAGTGGTCCCCATGCGGGCTCCAGCCTAAGTAAGTATGTTTGTCAGTAATGTGCCATTAACTCACTCGTTGATTTTGGCACTATATATACGTGTATGTGTTGCTCTCTATCAATACCATACAGCGTAAGCGGGTATTCTTACACGTTTGTCACCTAGACCATCTTGTCACTCTCTCTGTCTGTGCAATGTGTAAATTGTGGAAAAATAGCTGATTGGAACTGGATGTTGTTTGGGGTGGTGAGTGGAGGTTGTCGAGGGATGGGAATATTTTCATACACTCGTGCACCCGAAAAGTTGTGCATTGGATGGGCATGCAACTTTGCACAAAGTAGGCTAAATTATAGGGCTAAGCACTATGTGACACTGGTACTGCGGTGTGGATGTGTCGTATCCGTGGCTGAGTGATTGGACTTGTCTGCAGTGGGCAGTGGACACCTAGCACACGCAGTGGACGAGTTCATTCTCTGCCGTGAGGGGTGGCAATGCGGCTGTTCCCAAATAACTTTGGGGAGAACTTGTTTGTGTTTGCTCACCTTTCCTATTTGCTTCCCTTTTCTTTCCTTTTTTTTCTTCTTTACCTCACCTGTATCTTACCTTCCACAATAGTTCCGCTGTCTTTTCAGGCCGGATGTCATAGGAAGTGACCAAACCTGGTTTTTAGTTTTTTGTGTTACAGCATTTTTATGTTGCTGTGTTTATTGTGTTATTAGCACGTAGCGCGTCGCTCCATAGAGCGAAGCGCTCATGGTACGGAACATTCGCTTGTGCCATCTGTCTGTCCTCACATGTGAATTGTGGCGAAACGGCTGATTTGATTGGGATGCCGTTTGGGGTGGTGAGTGGGGTCGGGCTCGGTATGGGTGTATTAGATTTTGATGGTGATCGTCGAAGGGGGAGGGGCAGTTTGGGGGTGAATACAATGCAAAAATGGCGTATTGATGGATTATCGACTTGTGTGTGAAAAGTTGACGGTATTTCCGTACGCACGGTATACCATTGAATTCTATGTCAAATGCCCTTTCTTATGATATAATCAGGTTCAAGATCGAGGTGGGGGTTGACGCGAAATTCATCTGCAAAAACATAACTCTAACACACGCGACCTTCCTGTCGTATAGCGGCCCAGTGGCAGGCTTAGCCGTCGCCATGTTGGACGACCTAGGCCTACATCTCCGCGCACAGCCAGCGGCGTCAACATGCTAGGGCTGTGCGATGACAGAAATTTGCTATTCATTTTATCCGCCGAGGAGCGACACGCTGTTCTCAAATTACTTTGAGGACTTGTTATAGATTTAGTTTATATGTTAGCTTGGGTGTGCTAGATGTGCATTTTGCATCTCCTGGTTTTTCACTTTTTTCTCAGTTCTAGCCAAGTGATTGGCTGGAAAAAGCATCCACAAAATGACCTGTTTTGTGTCAAGTGGGACATTAAGCATAAACTCAATCAATTATCATTATGTTGAGGAGACATTAAACCATAACTCGATGATTGTAACTGACTTTTGCGTACTTACTTACCTTGAATTTAGTGATTAAACAATTGTTGCTGTGCAGCGAGTGACGTTGGTCGTCATGATCAGAGCAAAGCAGATGACGACGTCGCAGATTCTCCGTTGCTAGCCAAGTTTCATCAGGAGGAGCGACAGCACCAGCAGACGGGCAGTGGGGGCAGTGGAATGAAGAAAGACGTTCCGCATCTCAGTTTTGAAATCACCAGCGACGACGGATTCCATGTTGAGTCCGACTCACTGACAAGTAACTAGCAAGCTCTGCATCTTTTGTCTGCAGGTTCTAACATCGGAGAGCCAAATGCTTAGGGAGCATTGTTGCTCACTCCCTCTGGATCAGGAAAGGATGAGGTCGATGAGATTATTTTTCGTGGTTGTGAAAATGATATATTTTCCCTTTGATGCTTTGTAATTGTTGGTTGGGCAGCACAAGATATTCTGGTTTGTAAACAGACCAGAACGCAAGTAATAGCCACATCACCATTGAGTTGTTAAGGGCTGAAGTCATAATGTATCAAAACATAGTTTTGGGCTCTTAAAATCCTTTTGGCACATAATGGAATGTATATTGGCTTCCAGGCCAGTTAAGCAGAAACCAACAGTCACTGCACAGTCACAACAGTTGTGAAAGTGAGCACAGAAGCTGTTTTTGCACTCACTCTGAAGAATGTTAACGTGGATGTGTGGTTGACGTGCTAATGCAGGGTGTTCAAAATGAATGGATACAGCTGGCTGAAATGTGATGATGCCAGTTTCTTTCATGCTGGCTTCCACAGAGGTCATTTAGTGGATTTAGATTCAGTGTAGCAAAGTGCAGATGATCTCGTACATTATAGATGACATATAATTGTTTTACGTCTGCGTGTAGTTTATATGTAGTAAAAAATTGACGTATGCCTACAGCAGACTTTGAACACCTGTAGATTACTGTTCACTCCTGTTAATTGTAATAAGGAACTTTGCCCTTGCTACTATCATGCTGCTGTTGCATTTTCTTCCCTTTCTTGTATTCCTGAGCAGCAGAGGATGCTGCAACAGCATAACATTAAAAACACTGGGGGATGTGGCTCGACTACCTAGCCGATAAAATGGCTGGCCACATACATAAGCTTATCTGACTAAGGCGTTTCACAGTTCACACACTACATCCGTTAAACGGCCTTTTTTCCAGGACAATTTGGGTAAGTCGGCACCAGAAAGGTAAACCATTCTGGATTTTGATGAAGCAAGAGATGATGGGTGGTCGTGGCATCAGCTGGACCATATGCAAACCATTTGCACCACACTCCAGACAATAACTATGCTAGTACCTCACCACTCAAGTTTTTTTACAGGCTGGATGCCCTTCCTGCCACCCAACTAACAGCATCAAAGCACACAAGAATTGTGACGTTAATCTACATGTATGTATAGGTTTTCTGCGACTCACTGTGTATTTATCAACAATGGCGAGTGGTGTGCATGTTTTCAGAGGCCTGGCAGGCTGTGATAGACAAGGTGCAAGACGCAAGGCTAAGTGCTGGCATGAAACCACATTCATTTAGTGGTAAATTCTCTGCCACGTCTTTCATTTAACTATTATTGTTGTGAAATTGATAGTACAGACATACACTGTGAGTCAAAAAAAACTGTGCCACTTTTATTTTTACTGTAACTTTGGCAAATGTTGGTCGATTTTTAAAATTCTTTCACTGTCGGAATCAGAAAGAAATGTCTCATAACAAGA
>Ga0056126_10000639_pt1 | contig 11024 bp, 8 predicted proteins | sample WorMetLIZAISLAND_FD_71117 | JGI IMG/M metagenome (GOLD analysis project Ga0056126, IMG submission 71117) | Marine gutless worms symbiont microbial communities from Max Planck institute for Marine Microbiology, Germany - Inanidrilus manae... ...
TACTAAGGGTTAATTTGTACAAACGAAAAAAATCGAGTTACTTTTCGAGTATCTCGAAAAATAACTCGAAACTCGACTCGAAAACCAACTCGACGATTTGTACGCCTCGATGAACGTCAACCTAAATTTATCTGCAGTGCACCGTAACTGTCTTGCAACGTCATTTTTACTTTCCGTCTGGACTAGATATGAGCGGCAGGTTTGCTAAATCCCTGACGGCTTCACCCTAATCCAAATCTTTTTAATAATCGACTATTCTGTGATCATAGTTTACCTGCTGTCATATTTCATGAAAATCTATAGGTAACTTTTTTGTTATCCTGTTTATGGGATGGCAGTTTTGGTGTGTCTGCCTGGGTTATCTTCATTATGCACCAGAAAATCCAGGAGATGGCGAAATGTACCTTCTGGTCCCAGCTCACCCGAGTTGTCCCGGACAAAGTTCAGAGAGCTGTAAAATGGTTGCATGTGTGCGTGTGCGTGCGTGCGTTAACAGACAAACACCGTTGAAACACGGGCCAGAATTGCCCGCCGAGGGAAGCGGGTGGCTATGGGGCCTTTCGCGGGATTACTTTGTTCACTCGTTGTGGCGTGTGATGCGGAGCAGGAGACTGTTGTACGCGGAGTGCGATGAGGGGACGTCGCTAGTTCGAGCGTGTAATCTGAGCGCCGCGGACTGTGCCGTCGTGCTCACCAGGACCCACTGCATCACAGACCTTCGCTTCGACACGGACGTCAACACGCTCTTCTGGATCGAAGTCAACATGGTCTTGTCGCTCCGTGTTGTCGCCGGAACTCATCCCGAATTCCTCAAGTCGGTTTTCCTCCTCCCTTGATCGATTCTCATGACCGTTTACAGTGTAGACGTAAAGGCGAATGATTCTTCAGGTGATCATTGCTTTTCTTCTTTTTAGCCGTGTCGCAGCGTTGGCTAGCGCGGCGACAATTGGTACAGGTCGAGTTCCCTGTTCGTTGGTAACGAATGTGAATTCTGGAAAAATGGCCGACTCGATCGAGATACCGTTTCGGGTGATGTGTCGGGTGGGCCGACGGAACCGTATATATTAGATGGAGGGACAGATCTCCCCACGGTAAAGGGCAAATTTCGGGGAAGAAATTGGTGGCACAGTGTAACTTATGGGGAGAATCCGGCCCATGCGACTCGGCCTCTTCCCAAATTACGTTAAGATTTTCTGTAGTATGATATCGTACGTTTGTGCGTGTCAGGGCGAGCACGGGGCCGCGTGCAGTGTCAACTACCTCAGAGCACGTGGTCTGGACGGACGAGCACGAGGCGTCGGTCTACCTCATGATGAAGAGGACGTCGTCGTCAGATCAACGTGTCAGGACCATGAAGACAGCTGGTCGACGTCTGTCGGCGCTCACTGTCGCCTCACCTACTGCCTCGGTCACGCACCGTAAGTCGCCGTTCCTCGTCGCCGCCAAAACCTATCGCTTTTACCGCACTGTACTGGCGCATGGTATGTGCTGTGGCTCTGCACCCGTCCGTCTGTCTGTCCGTTACAAGTCTGAGATCTATCAAAACGCTATTCTCGATATTAGCCAACAGATTGAACAGAGTGGCTGGGAAATAACCTGTTGTGTCGAGTGGAAAGTAAATTTAACTCGGTCAATTTTCAAATCCGTAAATATATTACGCAAACGTGGAACTCTCGTTTTCTAGTGCCAAACGTTTTGATGAAATTACAGCAGGTCACCCCGTAGCGGAGGCTTCAGACACGCGTAATGTTGGAAAATATGCGACTATCAACAGAAAATTTGCTGTCCGAAAATGAGGACCAGGATCGTATTCACATTTGTATTAAAATCACCGTCAACTTTACGCAACTACAAGACAGCGTCCGACCTATACGCTGCACACAACGACAATGCTACGTCTACTGGCAGATAGCAAGCAGCAGCATCAGTGCCGTAGGCAGCTGCTGAGCTATTACTGGCTGAACAGAGGCTCGTCGCAAATAGGAAGAAGCGAGAGCATGAGGGGGGCTGTGCACCCCAGCCTCACAGGTATTGTGTCAAAACGGCTAAACTCAGGATCACGCAAACAACGCCACACGGTAGCCCAGGACTCCAGTTTTTGATGTCAGAGATCTTGGCGAAATTCAAACGGTGTCCCCATCAATGGGAGCACCAAAGGCAGGTGGGATATGAGCGACGTTTCGACAAATAACTGGTTAGGCCTATAAATTTCGAGCGGACGAATGTGTGGTGGGTGTGTTGAATGTGTAGAAGTGAGCGGGTGCGTTGAGAGGAACGGCGGATGTAGCGAGCTGTGCGTGTCTGGATCGACGACGGGTCACGTGCAGTGTCTGTGTGCGGACAGACACAACACGCCGTACAATCACGACAGCTGTAGTCGTCCACGACCACTCAACGGTAACCGCTAATGCAGCTCTCGCCGCCGTCTGCACAGTTCTTCCAAATATGTTTAGACCGCATCGCCTGCGCGACGTCTGTAGATGCGGTCTATTGCTACAGACGTCGCGCGTGGAGTGGTGTGCACGTCTCTGTTGGGCACTCGGGTATATAATGTGCAAAAATGACTGAACCAATCGCGAGCCGGTTTGGATGTTGACATGTGGGCCCAGGGATGTTGGGTCCAGATCAAATGCCCCCCCCCCCAAAGAGAAGGGACAGTTTTGAGGGGACATGTGCTCCCGCCCGTTGTAACCTACTTCCAAATGACTACTTGCACCCGACCGCCGCCGCGAGCTCTGCACATTGTTCACCTGCCCCGGCGCACGCGGCGGGCGAGTGCATTCGCCGCCACGAGGGGTGACAAGACGTGAAATGTAGGCGATGTGGTGGCCTATTGCCAAATCACTTTCGACACTTGTTTTTTTCACGACTTTCAGTGCATCCGGCTCGTGAAAAATCGTGCCAGTTTGGCCCACTGCATGTGACTCCATAGGTTTTTCAGGTCAAAGTGGCTCACTTCAGTTGTGCATGGATGAAAGTGTGGGTAAAAGTGTCATGCCTCGTACACGTGCCATGGGCCTACCTCAAAGCACTGCCCTACAAAGCACTACCCAAATATCCTGTTTACGCCCCGCCCTGCAGGGCATAAAGGAATTCTGCAACCCATGTAGCATTCGCTATGTGGCTGTACGGTGTGTCATCGGCGGAGCGCCGGGCATATCGTTTTGCCGCGCTATAGGCCTATACCTTGTACATACTTACTGTACGAGTAACGTGTGTTTGACGGCCTAGTTATTTGATCATTTTTATTATTTCACTATTTTTATTAGCGCATATTTTGCTCCTTTATATGCCACTTTCACTATTGAATACACTTGCTTCACTGTTTACTTTGTTGTCATATAATTTTGTCACCTTCATAGCGGTCTGACTGTGATTGTAACAAACTAATATTGTATTGTATTGAGTTACAGAGACTGATGACGTCAGTGAAACTGAGATGAATAAAGGTGAAGAAGGTAAACAGTGTCGTCAGCTGCGGTGCCTCAACGGCGGGGTCTGTGTTGTCAACGATATCCACCATGAGAGCTGCCAGTATGCTTTAGTACTTTCTGTTGCACTTGGCAGTTGTTAAACAGGAATTGATATATCGACTTGGCTTCCCGTGCGGGCTCCGGGGCATAAGTAAGTAAGTTAGTAAATTTAATGCACCCTTGATTCACTTGTTGATTTCGGCACTATAATATACGTGTACGTGTATTATAAGCGCGTCGCTTTCTATCAATATAGCGAGCGTAAGCGCTCATGAAATAGGCCTGTCGTTTATCTCATCTGTCGGTCTGTCTGAAAGTCTGTCCGTTCGGAAAGTGTACTGTGGCAAAACGGCTGAATAGATCTAGATGCCGTTTGGGGGGGGTGAGTGGGGTCGGTCGAGGGATGGGTGTATTAGATTCGGTGGTGATCGTCGATGGTGAAGGGGCAGTTTTGGGGTAAATGTGGGGCGTCCCATTGTAACCAGTGGGGACTTAGTCGTGCGGAAGTACGTGAACCGATCGAGTTCTCGTTGGGGGTGGAGAGTGGTGTCGGTCTAGGAAGGGTGTATTAGACGGGGTCTACGTGCCCAATGGAAGGGGAGGTTTTGGGAGTTTTCGTTCCATTGGTTTCAATGGCATATTTTTAAAGAGAAATGTACTCTATTCGTGCGTGAAAAGCTGAGAATATTTCCGTACGGATAATATAGCGTTGAATCGGTGTTTCATTGGCTTTGCGAAGAGATAGTCATGTTCGAGGTCGATGGTGGGGTTTACGAGTAATATGCAAAAATGTAACAGTCACTTCAGACCCAGACCATCTCAAACATCAACGTAAGCAGCAAGATTTTAAGTAAAAGGGGTGTAGTCATGGCTTCGAGACCCATTTAAAGTTTCGGGGACCACATCCCACATTCATTTATCTGGAATGGCTGAAGCTAGAGTCGTCAAATTTTGTACACGGGTAGGCTACGTGTACGTCAAATTGTTAGCCTTAAGATGACAAAATGACCCTTAGTAAGCGAGTGGTCGGGGTCACGTTACTGGTAATCCACTTTCCAAGCTGTTGGCCCAATCACCTACGAAATAGACCTAAATGAAGCTCAGCATTTCAAGTTTATTGTACTGATGCACTGTACGAGTATATTCAGGTCACATGACTTCTTTAAATGTATGCAAAGAAATGCAAATATCTCAGAAACGGTAAAAGATGGAGACATAATTACCAGGAAAGACAAAATAGGAAACTGAATGGTATCTTGAAACTTTCCTGAACCTATTTCGGAAAATATAGCGTGTATAATATCTTTGCATGTGAATCAGAAAGTGTACATGACCTGTAATTTTAACAGTCGTATCGAAACTGAAAAATTTCTCAAGGTCACAGCTGGCAGTTATGCGTGCACAATCTTGTAAAAGTGGAAAATTATTGTGCAGCAGTTGACAAAACTTCATCCGACATAGTGCATCGGGGTCCCTCTGCTAATAGCTAATATTAGCTCGTTGCTACTTGCTAACTTTAAAAACTTTATGGTACGCCGATGTTTTTGTACCGTCACTTAGTTATATTATATATTGGAAGTCATTTTAACGACACGGAGTTCTGGCCTACAGATAACATTTCGCAGACTCACGCGACTGCACAGCCGCCGATTGGCGAAATTAACCAGACGTGTGGTACTCTGTTTCGTGTAATAACTTACAAACAGCTGTACGCCCAAGACACCGTTTACGTTTACAACTTTTTTCGCGAGATAAACTATGTAAATCGCTCACGGCAACGAGCATGCATTATTAGACGTACACATCACATATATCAGAACAAAAACACGTCGGCGTATAAGTCCATCCAAAAATGGTTACAAATTCGCAATTAAGTACTCAACTACGGTATTCTATCTTCAGCAATTTATCTAAGCCACATCCTAGCATATGGATTGTAATTGAGCGCATTCTGTAATTAGGCCCACATATCGTACTTTCCAGTAAGCAAACAAGTACTTTTAATGTGCGGTATACTGACGACATTAGTGAACGACGTGAATGCCTCGATGTCTTATCTGGTGTGGCCTTTATTGCTCCGTCCACGTAGGAAAGTGGAGTTAATACTCCACTTTCCTACGTGGTCAGCGTGTGTTTCTGTCTGTCTGTCTGTCCGCACGCATATTTCGTGAACAACACGTCCGAACTTTAACAAATTTCTCTGCGTGTTAACGTTAACGCCTGTGGTCATGGCTCGAGCGTTCTGTGGCGGCGTTACAATAGGCCTACGTTATGTGCTTCCGGTTTTGTGGATGCCGCCATGTTTTCCTATAACAGGCGCTATACGGCGGCGTGATGTTACCACTGCAGCCTGGCTGCAATGCCGTGCACGGCTAACACGCCGTGGTGTATGTTGATGATATTGAGGTGTCCGGCCAAGTTCCATGGTCGTGAGTGTGAGCTGGTGCTACGTGTCAACGCCAGCAGTGACCATCGACCTGCGACCGTCAAGCCTGAGTCCAGTGACAGCCAGTCGTCGTCGTCGTCGTCGTCGTCTGTTGGGGTACACGTCTACGTCGTAGCCGTGATCGCCGCTCTCCTTGTCATCTGCGCCGGCGTCGTCGCCGTCTGTTGCGCTCTTAAACGTCGCCAGCGACGGTAAATTTTTGAGTTTAATGGTCAAACAACCAAATACAATGCCAAGGCCATCGGCACTTACAGACATCACTAGGTATACACTCTATACAGTGCAATACAATGACACACTTTACATAATATAGCCGCATTATAGACCATTATGTAAGTTAAAATACAAATACGAAATAAATTTGTTACGGGTCGATTAGTCCAAACCAAACAAGTCCTCCCCAAAGTAATTTGGGAAGAGCGCGTAACGCCCCACAACGTTCCGCAACGGCTCCGTAACACTTCCGTAACGGTCCATAACGTTGCGCATTGTACAGCTAGCGTACGCAGCTGGAGAGTGCATTCTCCGACGTGGGTGGCAGCGACGCACTCTTCCCAGATGACTTTGGGCAGGACTTGTTATAATTGTAAAGATTATAACATGCTGCCTCGGTTTCACTGCAGACCGACTTGTCTGCCTTGACTGTTGTAACGCTACGTTTGCAGGTCATCGATGGCGGGTGAGGAACTGAACGTGAAGACGGATCCAAGCTATCAGAAGTACGACTCACAACCAGGCGAACTGAGCGAGTCGAGCTTTACCAGCAAACCTTTCGCGCTGCCACGACCGACACTGGTAGGTATTATCCCCTGCTCATAGGCGTAGGAGACGGGGGCATGCAGGGAGGGCAGTTGCCCCCAAACTCGGGAGAAAAATATTTTTCGGGCAAACATGGTGTAATATTCGGGCAGATGATATTTTTGGAAGAAAGAAGAACAGGCACCCTTTACTTTTTGACAGTAAGCCTATTCTGTTTACATTTCATGTGTACGTGAAATATAGTTTTGAATTTCGAAACCCGTATTTTTTTTATCTTTTTAAGGTACACGGCGTAATTTTAGCAGCACATCTTATTAATTTTGCATACATAAAACAAAAATGTCTTGCTTCCAAAGTTAACAGAGCTCCTACGCTTATGCGTCTGCTTGAACGATGCAACAAGTTGATACCGTATTGGCAGCGACAAGTACGGATCGTTCAATCGTATTCGCTAGGTGGCGCCGATCTAATACATGGTTCCTTGATCTCACACCAGTTTTCCCCAAACAGCATGTCGATCGGTTTAGCCGTCTATGCAGAGCAGATGGCCGTGACCAACACAAACACGTATAGACCACGCTACGTTAAGACATGCATTGATATAACTCACATCTATGCTTTGCATGCGATGCGGGTTAATAATGATTATTAGCCGCGTCGCTCTCTATCAGTGCAGTAGAGCATAAGCGTCTGTTGGAAGTTGGAACAGAGTTGTCGCCTAGCCCATCTGTCGGTCTGTCTGCTGGTCGGTCGGTTGTCCGGTGGATAAACTGTGGAAAATGGTTGATTGGATCTGGATGCCGTTTGGGGTCGTGAGTGGGGTCGGTCGCGGGATGGGTGTATTAGATAGGGTGGAGATCGTCGAAGGGGAAGCGGCAGTTTTACCCTTTTGGGGTAAATGTGAAGCATCCCATTATAACCAATGGGGACTTTGTGGCGTAGCTATTCTCTCTGTGTGGGTGGCGACGCGGCTTTTCCCGAATTACTTTGGGATTTCTTGTTAGGCGTATGGTTCTGCACTGTTGAGGGGGGGGGCATTCAGAATTGTAGTACATCTGTCACTTAGCTCGTCGCAAGGCCGTGAGTAGGCCTACTTAATTTTGGAAGTGTACCATGTGTACTGTGTAGGAAATAAAACTCGTAGTCTCTCGAGCGGGCAGAACGGAAATCAAGTTTGAACCCGTTCGTCTGCCTTTATAAGTTTTGTTGAAGCTACATGGTGTTTACAGCATATACCGTAGAATTCAGTTTGCTGGCAGTACTGGCAAATTGTTTGAGAAATATCACCCGAATGCGGGTACTACAAGTATATCCGCGTCGCCGTGCCTAAGTCAGCAGGTGCAGAAGGCGATTGTGGCAGTTCCGCGGTCATCGGAGCTGCAGTACGCCGATTGTTGCGTTTTATCAGTGTTTTATAGTGACCTTAGGTCTACATAGAACCGCTAACCTTATCAGAACCATAATTCCCAAGAAGAAGAAAGACGTAGCAGATACTTATAATTGTCAGTTCATTTCATCTTTGGCCTTACTCTTCCGTGTGTTTGGTAATCTTCCGTTCCAGTTAAGTTCAATGGCCGAACTGAATGAACTGTGACAGAATAATTACGAGCATTTTCAGATGTCGATGAAAACTTTTACTTGCAGTGATTGAAATTAAACGACTACGCTGGTCGCGTCCATAGCGGTCAGCGTAAAAAGGCATCGAATCCGGTGTCTATCCGTCCGTCTGTGTCTGTCTGTATGTCTGTCCCGCCTTAGCATCCCAGATACCCAAACTAACTCACCATGATGCATAACCGGCCACAGTCAACGTATACTGTATTTCTGCCCTTTGTTCAGGGTGGATATGCTTGTTAATTTGAAATTTGAACGAGTGAAAATCGCGGTTTGACTACTGATCAGTGAATATATTTTGTGCAGGTGGATAGCGGAAAGACGACATCCCGTGACAATCCGACATACGTCCACTAAACATGTTGTGATGCGCTCAGTCCTGTATCACTTGAGATACAGGCAGACATACAGACAGAAAACGCTAAACAACTGAACTGAACGTGGCTGATCAACAACTGTATTCAGAATTAGCTTCGCTTGAATTTCAAAGTTAGGCCTATGCAAAGGCCAGCGCGTAATGCCATTGCCATAATCGTAGCCTAGTTCGACGCGGTGACTTGCTGCTGAATGAGTTGTGCTTTGTTAAACGTTAACTAGTAATCGAGTATCGCAAAACTTCTTATTAACCTTGCGGGGTAAGGAATAAGAATAGACCCCGGCGTGTAACTTATATGTGGCTATGGTTGTCAACTGCGAGATTTATTTAAGACGTTGTTTTTCAGCGACAATGTTTACTATACAGCGTTGTCGTTGTTTAAGATATTTACTCGTGTGTTGTGACTAGTATACAGAGCTTGATAGCTTTTGCTATTGTAAATGTGAAACAAAATTACTTTTTCAGTGCATTTGTAAGTTCGTTTAAGTTTGTTCTGACACCGACTGTATATCCAGTAAACAGCTGCGAAAAGAGGTGGAGCCATAAAGTTCCCAAACGGTGCAGTAAATTATTGTAGGACTTAAACACTCGAAGAAGCTGTTATCAACTCGTTCAATTATTCAAACGGCACGCCTTGTAGCCTTTACTGGATTGCTGTCTGCTCTGCAGGAGGCGCCAGAAAAGTTACCGAGTTGGCGATGTTAACGCAAACTGTTCGTGGCACAAATCTCGTACGAAGGAACAATTGTAGAGAGATGCTTGGTACACTTAAGCTTGCCGTTGATAGGTGGGCTATTACACTGTACAGCAAAAAAGGCCTGAGCGGCTGGACACCAAGCCCAGCCTGCCCAGGGTCTTCATCGATTATGTATTAAACTGTAGATCTGTACGTTCAGAACGCAACAAAAACGTTTCCAGGCTAACAGGTAGGTGTATACGGACCCTTCGGGACCAAAATACTTCGAAGTGTCCGGACAATTCGGCAATAGTCCGGCGGAGCGTCTCGCGTGCTTTGTCACATGTATGAGCTACCTATTTTTTTACAGAACTTTAGTACTAGATCTAAAGGTTCGTTCACATCAAATGCGGTGCCGTGCACGGCGCCGTGCGATACCGCAATGCAGTGCAACGCATTCGGCAAGTATTACGTGAAACACGACGTCATTGAACAAACCGGACATATACAGGCCTAACGCATCGCGACGCCGTCAGAGAAGGACCGAGCCACGGCGGAAGACAATGGCGTTTGGTCACGACAGCCATCGTCGCCAGTTGTTGTCAATAACAGACCGACGATTGTCGCTTGTTTGTCGCACTCGGGGACGGTAAATTTGCCATGGCCAAATTTTCTAAGTCCATGCTTTGGAACAAAGTTCCAGAAAGAAGTAGGCCTAAGCTTAGCCTTATTTTCAAGATACCTTAATTTCGTTAAAAAGTTTACCAAACATCAGCTTGATATGTGCAGCCGTTTTTACGATACCGGCATGTAACAGACAGATGTGCATCGTGTCTTGTCAATGACTGGAAGAGCTTGATTGCTGCGGACGAGAAATTTTACTGGTTCACCGTATAGAAACGTGCGTAAGTCTACAGAGGCGATCGTGGACGTAAGTCTGAAGCCTGATGCTGACGCGACACTAAACATCGAGTGTTGGCTATACTTGACAACGTAAATCTCGGCAATGTAAGACCACGATGTCCCAGGTCGACGTCGTCAATTCTAACGCCTTCTGATAGCGCGAAACTGGTACCTCGCTGCAGCCTCGCAGACCGTGTTTCGCTACGGCAGCCGATGCGTCGTTTGGACACCATTTTGATCTGCAGGATAGTCGCAAACGATAGCAACAGGTAAGTTACGGCGTAATTTCAAGTCTGAAACGCATTTACGTTTTGATTTAGAACTGCTCGCGGTTGGTTGCGAAATGCAAACGGCAGATGATTACGGAGGTTACTTCGGTAGGCCTACAACATGTCAACATGACATATCGTGTGCAGTAAAAAGAAACCTGCTTATGACTTTCGACAATACTTTTAGTTATCCGTTCGAAAAATTCATTTTTATTACCGCGCGATGCACTATAGTACAAAGCGCGGTATTGCTATCACATGTCTGTCCGTCCGTCTGTCTGTGACGTTGGTGGATCATGACCACATAGGCCTAAGTTGAAAATCTTGGAAACTAATCGTACGAACAATTAGCCCAACATCTTCGCTCTTCGTAGCCAAAAGATCATCCACCTACTCCCAGGGGAAGATGGAGAAATTTTGGGGAGACTTGGAAAAAAGTGGCGTGCTGGAGCACAAAAGCGGCAATATCTCTGAAACGCGTTAAGATAGAGGAAAAGTTACCATGGAG
>Ga0056126_10000640_pt1 | contig 11019 bp, 8 predicted proteins | sample WorMetLIZAISLAND_FD_71117 | JGI IMG/M metagenome (GOLD analysis project Ga0056126, IMG submission 71117) | Marine gutless worms symbiont microbial communities from Max Planck institute for Marine Microbiology, Germany - Inanidrilus manae... ...
CGCAATGGCTCACGCGAGTGCACCCGGTCGACTTTGGGCTCGCTGATCGGAGCGGTGCGGGCGACCTGCCGTCGGGGTTTTTTGGTCGGCGGCGGTGCTTTTGGTGCCGCGGCGGCGGCGCGAGCTTCCTTGCGCGCCTGGATGTCCGCCTCGGTATCGCCAAGGCCGACGTAGTCGAGGGCCTGTCCGATCCACCCGCGAATTTCTTTCGGCTCCGCATCTTCGGCGTTCTCCGCGCCGGCGGCTGTCTCCGTGGCGGGCGTAGCGGATGTGTCCGGAGTGGGGGGGCAGGGGCGGCGCCCGAATCCGTCTCGGCCGGCGTCTCGGCGGCCCCCTCGTCCTCACGGTCGTCGCCGCCGAGATCCGGCACCAGCGAGGCGAGCCGGCCGAAGAACCCAGGCGTCTCCTCGCCCTTGGGGGACGGCGTGTCGTCGCCCGAGAACAACGAGCCGATGCGTTCGAAGAGGCCGGGCTCTTCCTGTGGTGCCGCGGCGACCTGTTCGGGCGCCGGCACCGGTGCCGAATCAGGCTTTGCCGCCGGTTCGGGGGCCGGGGTCGCCGTCTGCACCGGTGACAGGGAAGCCGGCGGCTCGGCAACGGTCTGCGTTTCGGGCCGAACGACCTCGGTCCTGCGGATCACCACCTGAGGCCGGGTCTGGCGAACGGTGGCCTTGGGCTCGGGACTGCCGGCTTCGGGGTGGGCGTCTCGGCCGTCGTCTCGTCGCCGCCGAGCCCGATGGCACCGAGCATGCGGCCAAAGAAACCGCGCTCGGAACCGCCCTCCTCGGCTTCCCTGGCGGCGACCACCGTCTCCGGTTTCGCGGCCGCGGGCGCAACCGGTTCCGGCGGCAGGGATGTCTCTTTTGAAACCGGTGCCGGCGCCGGTTGAGGTTCCGCTTTGGCCACGTCGGGGACTCGCGGCGCGGTGACCACGGGTGCTGGCCTGGGCGGCGCGGATGGGGCCGGCTTCAGGCCCGGCCGGGCCTCCGGCTGAGCGACGCTGCCGACGATCTCCAGGGACGATCCCGGAGCCGCCACCTGCGGGTCGAAGGGATTGGGCTGACCGGCCGGCCACTGCGGGCGGGCAGCCGTCTCGACGGGCGGTTCGGCGCCTGGTGGCGGGATTTCGCGGGCGGCGACGCCCCTCGGTTCAGGGGGAACCGGTGGCGCCGGCGCCGCCGGCGGCGCGGTGAGCCTTGCGCTCGCCGCCGGCTTGGGTGGTGCCTCCGGGCTTGGTGCCGGTCCGCCGACGGTTCCACCGAGGGTGCCGCCGATCGTCCCCCCGAGTGTACTGCCGATGGTACGCTGGGGCGCCGGCGTTCCCGGTTTCGGGGCTTCGGCCACCGCCCCGCCGTCGGCGTCCTTGTCGCGCCGGAAATTGCGCACCGAGAGAAGGAAGTGGGCGATCTTGAAGTGGCCGCGGTCGACCGCGAGGTCGATGGGCGTCATGCCCCAGCGATCGCGAGCTTCCAGGTCCGCGTCGGCGCTGACGCTGGCCTTGACCGCCTCGAGGTCGTTGACGAGGACGGCGTCGAACAGCGCCTGCGTGGCCTTGTCGAGTCCCGGCTTCCCCTGCGCCGGTGCGGCGTTGGCCCAAAGCATCGCGGCCAGCGCGAAGGCAACGATCAACATCGCGCGCACAGTCCAAAAAGCGCGAAAAGCTGTCAGCACCGGTCGCACAGGGGCGAATCCCACCTCATTGTCTCTCGGATACCAGCGGAACCGGGATAATGGCGTCAAACATCCTTTGCGGCAACTGCGCTGGAGGGTGATCTCCCGCCGCGCGCATAAGGCCCCGTATCCGGTGGTGATTTCTCCGTTGGACGCCGCTAGCATGCGCCGCCGATCAACGCATGGCGGAGGACTTCAGCGTGGAATACCGGCGACTCGGGCGCAGCGGACTGTGGGTTTCGCCGATCTGCCTCGGCACCATGATGTTCGGCGACCAGATCCTCAAGGACACAGCCGAGAGGATCGTCGAGGCAGGGCGCGACGCCGGCATCAACTTCATCGACACCGCCGACGCCTATTCCCTCGGTGCCGCCGAGCGCATCGTCGGAGAGCTGATCCGCAAGGACCGCGACCGCTGGGTGCTGGCGACCAAGGTCGCCAACCCGATGGTCAAGATGCGCGAGGATCCCAACATGCGGGGGCTGGGGCGCAAATGGTTGCACCGCGCCATCGATGACAGCCTCGGCCGCCTCGACACCGACTACGTCGATATCTACTACCTCCACCTCGACGATCCGGCGACGCCGCTGGAGGAGACTCTGGGTGCCATGGACGACCTGCTGGCGGCGGGAAAGGTCCGCTACTGGGGCCTCAACAACTATTCGGGCTGGCGCATCGCCGAACTGGTCCGCGTCGCCGAGTCCCTGGGCATGCCCCGGCCAGTGGTCTGCCAGCCCTACTACAACGCCATAAACCGGATGCCCGAGGTGGAGATCCTGCCCGCCTGCGGGCACTACGGCATCGGCGTCGTTCCGTACAGCCCGCTGGCACGGGGTGTTCTCACGGGGAAATACCTCCCCCACTCCGAGCCGGCGGACGGCTCGCGGGCGGGGCGCGGCGACAAACGGATGCTGCAGACCGAGTTCCGCGCCGAGTCCCTGGTCCTCGCCCAGACGTTCAAGCAGCGCGCCGACGAGCGTGGCATGTCGCCCGGCCAATTCGCCGTGAACTGGGTGCTCAACAACGCGCTGGTTGGCGCCATCGTCGCCGGGCCGCGAACGGAAGACCAATGGGCCGACTACCTGGGCGCCCTCGACCACGAGTTCACCGCCGAGGACGAAGCCTTCGTCGACTCCCTCGTTCCCGCCGGGCATCCGTCGACACCGGGCTATACGGACCCGCGCTTCCCCGTCACAGGCCGCCGGCCGCGCGTATGGCGCCGGCCGCCGACGACGGCAAACCGACGGCTTCGATCGGCGGACGCTAGCCCATCGCGACCGAGCGGCCGGTCTGCGCCGGTTCTTGCTTCTCCATCCAGGCCTGGAGATCGGCGAGCGCCTGGCGGGCCATGGCCGTCTTGCGCTCGCGGCCCTTGAGCGGCCGGCCGCGCCCGTCAAGCGCGTCGATGGGGGAAACAGTCCGAAATTGACGTTCATCGGCTGGTAGGTCTCGGCCATGCCGCCGCCGGTGACGTGGCCGAGCAGCGCCTCCAGCGCGGTCGGCGGCGGCGGCAGGTCCGGCCGTTCGGCGCGGCTTTCGGCGGCGGCGAAGCGCCCGGCCAGCAGGCCGATGGCGGCGCTCTCAACGTAGCCCTCGCAGCCGGTGATCTGGCCAGCGAACCGCAGCCGCGGCTCGGCCTTCAGCCGCAGTGTCGGGTCGAGAAGGCGGGGGCCGTTGATGAAGGTGTTGCGGTGGATGCCACCGAGGCGGGCAAACTCGGCGTTCTCAAGTCCGGGGATCATGCGGAACACTCGCACCTGCTCAGCGTGGCGCATCTTGGTCTGGAAGCCGACGATGTTGTAGAGGCTGCCGAGCGTGTTGTCCTGGCGGAGTTGGACGACGGCGTAGGGCCGGCGGCCATCGTCGTGCGGATTGGACAAGCCCACCGGCTTCATCGGCCCGAAGGCGAGGGTGCGCCGGCCACGCGCCGCCATCACCTCGATCGGCAGACAGCCTTCGAAGTAGGGCGTGTCCGCTTTCCAGTCCTTGAACGGCACGGCGTCGGCGGCAAGCAGGGCGTCGATGAATGCCTCGTAGTCGTCGCGGCTCAGCGGGCAGTTGATGTAGTCGGTGCCGTCACCCTTGTCGTAGCGCGACTGAAACCAGGCCTTGGAGAAGTCGATGGAGTCCCGATGCACGATGGGCGCGATAGCGTCGAAGAACGCCAGCGCGTCCTCGCCGGTCAGCGACTGCACCGCCTCCGCCAGCGCCGGCGAGGTGAGGGGGCCGGTGGCGACGATGACGTTCGCCCAGTCGGCGGGCGGCACTCCGGCGACCTCCTCGCGGCGGAGCGTCACAAGGGGCTCGGCCTCGAGCGCGCCTTGGACCTGGGCGCTGAATCCGTCGCGGTCGACGGCCAGCGCGCTGCCGGCCGGCACCCGGTGGGCGTCGGCGGCGGCCATGATCAGCGAGTCCAGGTGCCGCATCTCGGCGTGCAGCACGCCCACCGCATTGGCCTCGGCGTCGTCGGAACGGAACGAATTGGAGCACACCAGTTCGGCCAGGGTCGCCGTCTGGTGGGCGTCGGTACCGCGCACCGGGCGCATCTCGTGGAGGACCACGGGCACGCCGGCACGGGCGATCTACCACGCCGCGTGAGAGCCTCGACCAGCAGCAACTTGACGACATCGTCAAGGCTCATGGCCAGTTTCTGCGCCACAAGCCGGGCGGCGTACGGGCGCGGTTGGCGCTGTACGACCTCACCGGGCTCGACCTCTCGCACCGCAATCTCAGCGCTGCCGATCTCACCGGAGTCCGCCTCGAGAACGTCAACCTGACCGGCGCCCGGCTCGTCTCGACCAACCTGTTTGCCGCCGACCTGACCGGCGCGAACCTCACCGACTGCAACCTCGCGCGCGCCGACCTGCGCGGCGTTCAGGCACGCGGCGCCGACTTTACCCGCGCACGGATGATCGACACCGATCTCCGAGACGGCCAACTGATGACCGCGGCAAAGGACCGCAGCCTGGAACTGGTGATCTACGAACGCCCGGTCGCGGCCATGGAGCGCGCGATCGTCCATGATGCCGACCTGTCACGGGCGCGGCTGTCGGACGCCTTCATCGTGCAGGCCGACCTGACCGACAGCGTGCTTCGCGAAGCCAAGCTGATCCGCGCCGACCTGCGCAAGGCCAACCTTACCGGCTGCGACCTTGTCGGCGCCGACTTCTCGGAGGCCAACCTGCGCGGTGCCGTGTTCCGGGGCGCGGTGTTCGACGGCACCGTGCTCGACTATGCGGACTTTACCGACGCCGACCTTGTCGGCGCGGTGTTCAATTGTGTCGACCTGGCCAAGGTGGATCTTTCGATGGCACAGACGGCCATCGGCCTCGACCAGCTCGACCGCTCGCTCCGCGACATCGTCGGCGAGCACGCCGCGTGGGTCGCCACCAACGGCGACGAGGGACGCCGCGCCGAGCTTGCGCGGGCGGACCTCAGCGACGCCCAGCTGACGACGGCGATGCTGGCCGCCGCCGATCTCTCATACTGCGTCCTGCGCAACGCCGACCTGTCGGGGGCGTCATTGGTCATGGCCGACCTGTCGTATGCCGATCTGCGCGGCGCCGATCTTACCGAGGCGGACCTGCGGGGCGCGCGCCTGGAGCGGGCGATCCTCAGCGGTGCCAAGCTCTCGGCGGCGCGCCTCGGCGAGATGGCGTTCACCCAGATGGCGAAGGCGGGCGGCGCCTGCGTCACCGACCTCAACCATGCCAAGCTGACCCGCGCCGACCTGCGCGGCGCCGACTTGTTCCGCGCCAACTTGTTCCGCGCCAACCTCGCCGGCGCCCGTTGCGATGCCGCCGCGTTCACCGATGCTAATCTCGCCGGCGCGCGGTTCGTCGAGGCGAACCTGACCGGCGCCGATTTCACCGGCGCAGTCCTCGACGGCACCGACTTCGGCTAGCCAAGACCGGCCAGCCCCTAATGATTGACAGCGGGCCGGCGGCGCGCTTCTATCGCGCCCGACATGCGGCGATTCCGGTAGGGCACTCGTGGAATTCGATCCCCAAACCTTCTGGACCATGGCTCTCGTGCTGGCGGCGGCGTTGGCCTACCGCTACATGCCCCGCTGGCGCGCGAAGTCGCCGTTCGTTGACGCCTCGGTGCTGAAGCGCAGGCTCGATTCCGGTGACGATGTGGTCGTCGTTGACGTGCGCACCCCGCGCGAATTCGAAAAGGGCCATGTGCCCGATGCCGTCAACGTGCCGCTCGCCGATCTGCCGACGCGGCTCCCGGCCGTTGACGCCGACCTCGCGGCGCTGAAATCCGAGCCCGTCTTCATTCACTGCAACGCCGAGGCGCGCGCCGCCAAGGGCGCCCGGACGTTGCGCGATGCCGGCTTCACCGACGTCACGGTGATCAACGGCGGCTTCACGGCCTGGCGGCGCAAGAAGTTCCCCATCGAAACCGCTGGCTGAGCAGTCGCTGCGCGCAGGGCGGTCGCCCTGGCCCTCCGAATCGCGCCAAACTCCGGGCGATCGAACAAGTCCTACTCGTCGAGAAGGGAGTTCAACTCCCGGACCAACGCCGGCAGATCCGTCGAGAGGATTGTCCAGAGGACATCCGGGTCCACTTGATCGTACCCGTGGATCAACCGGTTCCTTAGACCCACAATGGCCGTCCATGGGATGCTGGCGTGAGCCGAACGGAATTCGGCCGGAACGCGGTTTGCCGCCTCGCCGACGATTTCGAGAAGGCGGGTCACCGCCAGTTGGAGAACTCGGTCGGCGTCCAGGTCGGCGCGCCCGCGGCCGGCTGTTAGGTCGAGGGCCTCGCGCGCGTGGTCGCGCATGTGGCGTAGTGAGACGACGGGATCACGCTCGGACATAGACGGCTTCGGCTTCGCCGAGCACCCTTTCGCGGATCGCCGAGCTCAGGAAGCCCGGCGTGTTGAGGTCCACCTGGCGGCCCAGCAACTCCGACAATTCTGCCTCCATCTCGAAAAAGGCGAGGCCGGGTGTAAAGCCCGGCTCGAACTCCACGAGGACGTCCACGTCGCTGTCCGGGCCGAAATCGTCCCGAAGCACGGAGCCGAACAGGGCCATCCGCCGCACGTGGCGGGTGCGGCAGAAACGGTCCAACGCCGCTTGGTCGAAGGCGATGCGAGCCGACATCGTTCGTACCTCGATGACCTGAAATGGCCGGCGCAGGGTAGCATGGCCGGATTGGGATGGCGACACACCGGTCCCCCCGCGGCATCGCTCGCGCCGACTTACGCCCGTTTGCGTTCGCGGGCACGGCCGAGGGTGGTGGCGAGGTATTCGCCGGTGAAGCTGCCGGGCGTCGCGGCGATGTCCTCAGGGGTGCCGGCGGCGACCACATGGCCGCCCTTGTGGCCGCCCTCGGGGCCGAGATCGATGATCCAGTCGGCCGTCTTGATGACCTCGAGGTTGTGCTCGATGACGATGACGGTGTTGCCCTGCTCGACCAAGGCGTGGAGCACGTCGAGGAGCTTGCGCACGTCGTCGAAGTGCAGGCCCGTGGTCGGCTCGTCGAGGATGTAGACGGTCTTGCCGGTAGCCCGGCGCGACAGCTCCTTGGCCAGCTTGACCCGCTGCGCCTCGCCGCCCGAAAGGGTCGTCGCCTGTTGGCCGAGGTGAATGTAGCCAAGCCCCACCCGGTCCAGGGTCGCCAGCTTGTCGCGGATCGCCGGCACGGCCTTGAAGAACTCCCGGCCTTCCTCGACCGTCATATCAAGAACATCCGCAATCGATTTGTTTCTAAAAGAGATTTCAAGCGTCTCCCGGTTGTAGCGCTGGCCGTGGCAGACGTCGCACTGCACGTATACGTCGGGCAGGAAATGCATCTCGATCTTGATCACGCCGTCGCCCTGGCAGGCCTCGCAGCGGCCGCCCTTGACGTTGAACGAGAACCGCCCGGGCTTGTAGCCGCGGGCCTTGGCCTCGGGCAGGGCGGCGAACCAGTCGCGGATCGGGGTGAAGGCGCCGGTGTAGGTGGCCGGGTTGGAGCGCGGCGTGCGGCCGATAGGCGACTGGTCGATGTCGACAACCTTGTCGATCAGCTCCAGGCCGTCGATGCGGTCATGCTCGCCGGCGTGCAGGCGGGCGCCGTGGATGCGCCGCGCCAGCGCCTGGTACAGGGTCTCGACCACCAGCGTCGACTTGCCGCCGCCGGAAACGCCGGTGACGCAGGTGAAGGTGCCGAGGGGAAACTCGACGGTCAGGTCACGCAGGTTGTTCGCCCGCGCCCCGAACACCTTCAAGAAGCGCCCCTTTTTCGGTTCACGCCGACGCGGCGGCACCGGCACCTCGCGGTTGCCGATGAGATACTGCCCGGTCAGGCTGTCGGGGGTTGCCATCACTTCTGCCGGGGTGCCGCGGGCGACCACTGCGCCGCCGTGGACGCCAGCGCCCGGGCCCATGTCGATGACGTGGTCGGCCGAGGTGATGGCGTCCTCGTCGTGCTCGACGACGATCACCGTGTTGCCCAGGTCGCGGAGCCTTTTCAGCGTTGCCAGCAGGCGTCCGTTGTCCCGTTGGTGCAGGCCGATGGACGGCTCGTCGAGCACGTAGAGCACGCCGGTCAGCCCGGAGCCGATCTGCGAGGCCAGCCGGATGCGCTGGCTCTCGCCGCCGGACAGCGTGCCCGAGGATCGCGAGAGCGTCAGGTACTCGAGGCCGACATTGCCGAGGAAGCCGAGCCGCTCGTTGATCTCGCGCAGGATCCGCCGAGCGATCTCCCGCTGCTGCGGCGTCAGAGTCGCGTCCATGGCGGCGAACCACTCGGCGGCCGCGTCGATGGACATGTCGGCCGTCTCGCTGATGTTGAGGCCGGCGATCTTCACCGACAGCGCCTCGGGCTTGAGCCGCTGGCCGGCGCAGGTCTCGCAGGTGCTGATGGTCTGGAACCGCGCCAGCTCGTCGCGCACCCACGACGAATCGGTCTCGCGCCAGCGCCGCTCCATGTTGGGGATGACCCCCTCGAAGGGCTTGTGCACGTCGTAGGCACGGACCCCGTCGTGGTAGCGCATGGTCACCGCCTCGCCGTCCGAGCCGTAGAGGACGCTGTTGCGGATGGCGTCGGGAAGGTCGCGGAACGGCGTCGTCAGCTCGAAGCTGTAGTGGTCGGCGAGGCTGCGGAGCGTCTGCGCGTAGTACTGCGAGGTCGAATTGGCCCACGGTGCGATGGCGCCTTCGCCGAGGGCCAGGCGGTCGTCGGGGACCACCAGCTCGGGGTCGAAGAACATCTCGGTGCCGAGGCCGTCGCAGGCCGGGCAGGCGCCGTAGGGGTTGTTGAAGGAGAACAGTCGGGGCTCGATCTCGTCGATGGTGAAGCCCGAGACGGGGCAGGCGAAGCGGGCCGAGAACGTCGTCCGTTCGCCACTGTCGGCGTCCTCGGTGAAGGCCAGCCCATCGGCGGTAGCCAGCGCAAGTTCGAGGCTGTCGGCCAGGCGGCTGCCGAGGTCGGGGCGGACGTCGATGCGGTCGACGACCACCTCGATGTCGTGCTTGACCTTCTTGTTGAGCGCCGGCACGGCGTCGATGTCGTGCAGCGCGCCGTCGACCTTGACCCGCTGGAAGCCGCGCTTCTGCAGGTCCTGCAGCTCCTTGCGGTACTCGCCCTTGCGCCCGCGCACCACCGGCGCCAACAGAAGGAGCCGTGTCCCCTCGGGCATGGCCAGCACCCGGTCGACCATCTGGCTCACCGTCTGGCTCTCGATGGACAGGCCGGTGGCCGGCGAATACGGCACGCCGACCCGCGCCCACAACAGCCGCATGTAGTCGTAGATCTCGGTGACCGTGCCGACGGTGGACCGCGGATTGCGCGAGGTCGTCTTCTGCTCGATGGAGATGGCCGGCGACAGCCCCTCGATGGAATCGACGTCGGGCTTCTGCATCAGCTCCAGGAACTGACGAGCGTAAGCCGAGAGCGATTCGACATAGCGGCGCTGGCCCTCGGCGTAGATGGTGTCGAAGGCCAGGGACGACTTGCCCGAACCCGACAGCCCGGTGATCACCGTCAGGCTGTCCCGCGGAATCTCCACGTCGATGTTGCGCAGGTTGTGCTCGCGCGCGCCGCGAACGCTGATCGTATCCATCCAAGCACTCTCGGGAGACCGCCGGTCGACGACAGATATATGGGCCAACGCGGGCCGTAAAGCGAGTCGGTCGATCCTGTCTCGCGGCCCAGTCAAATCCCGGTGGCGACCGCGCTGGCTTTGCGTGTAGAGTCCCGCGGCAACGAGCGGAGGGGGTGATGTCCGGCAGCGTCAACAAGGTCATTCTGGTCGGCAATTTGGGGCGCGATCCCGAGGTGCGTTACGCCCAGGACGGCACCAAGATCGTCCATTTTTCGGTGGCCACGTCGGAGCGCTGGAAAGACCGCCAGTCGGGCGAGCAGCGCGAGAAGACCGAGTGGCACCGCGTGGTGATCTTCAACAACCGCCTCGGCGACGTCGCCGAGCGGTTCCTGCGCAAGGGCTCGAAAGTCTACCTCGAAGGCGCCCTGCAGACGCGCAAGTGGACCGGCCAGGACGGCCAGGAGCGTTACACGACCGAGGTCGTGCTGCAGCGCTATCGCGGCGAACTGACCATGCTGGACACCCGCGGCGAGGGCGGTGGCGGTTATGGCGCCGGCAACGACTACGGCGGCCCGCCCGCTGGAGGGGGCGGCGGCGATCCGTCGGGCCCGCCATCGGGCGGCGACCTCGACGACGAGATTCCCTTCTAGTGGGCTTCATCGACTAAGGTGGCTGCCGGGTCGGACCTGAACGCCGGCCGTTCCATGACGATGAGACGCGTTCCCGCGCAGGCGCCGCCGCGCGTCCCCGGCGGGACAGGGGTCTGATGGCGAAAAGGCAAGACAAGGAACCGGAACCGCAGTCGGGGATCAACGCCGGGTTCCTGCCGGAAGCCCTCCCCGGCGTCGGGATCGGCGTGGTCATGGTCGCGTCGCTGGTCGCCGCCATCATCGTCGCCGGAGTCGTCGGCGTCGTGCTTCACGACGGGCGGCCAAAGACCGCCGCGGTCGTCCCCATGCCACCGCTGTCACCGCCCGAACCGAAACCGGAACCCATGCCCATGCCGGCCCCCGCGCCCGAGGCCATGCCGCACACCGACGACGCGGCGATGCCTCCTGTCGAGGAGGGCGCTCCGGCAGAGGACGAGATGGACCGTTCCGGAAGCGAGCCGGCCATGGACTCGCCCTCGGACGATATGCCGGCCGAAAGCGATGCGGAGGCAATGTCGCGCGAAGCGATGACGCCGCCGCCCGAAAGCCCGCCCGCCGACGCGACAGGGGAGAAGCCGGAGATGTCCGAAGAGACCCCGGAGGCGGAGTCCGAACCGGTCGAAGCGGATGCGGAAAGGGCGGCGAACAAACCCATGG
>Ga0056126_10000642_pt1 | contig 11013 bp, 7 predicted proteins | sample WorMetLIZAISLAND_FD_71117 | JGI IMG/M metagenome (GOLD analysis project Ga0056126, IMG submission 71117) | Marine gutless worms symbiont microbial communities from Max Planck institute for Marine Microbiology, Germany - Inanidrilus manae... ...
GGTGGGCCGGCGACTGGTGGCGCAAGGGGTGCGCCAGGCGGGCGCGGTCGCCCTGACCATCGACCTCGATGCGACGATCATCGCGTCCGGCAAGCGCGAGTGCCTTCATACCTGCCGCGCAGCGGAGCGGTATCCATATCCCAGAGGGGCGCACGACCGCCCACCAGCGCGGCCCTTGAAAGGAGCTGGTTACCCGCAATGCAGGATGTTTCGGGCACCATGACGCAGGCGGGGCACGCGCCGCCGCGATGATCGCAGAGTGTTCCCGAACCGCAGCGCAGTTCGCGGCGGGCGACGAGATAGTCGAGAAACGCACCATTATGGTCGCGCCACATTGAAGATATGTTGCCAAGGTCCTCGGTCATGCCGCGTCGGTGGACGAGGAAGGCAAGATCGGCCGGAAAGATGGCCTCGCTCATCGAGCCGAGATCGAGGCCAGAGAAACGCGCGATGCCGTGCATGACATGATGTGCCATTGTGTGCAGCAGCATGTAGACGAGAGAGGGGACATCGCGCGTGCGTTCGCGCGACGCTTCGTCCCGCGCCGTGAAGCCCTGCATGAAAAGACCGAAATCCACGTATTCTTCAATGACCTGAGAGCCAAGAGTCTTTGGCGTTGGTGGCAACTCGGCAAGCGCGCCGTTCGCAATCAAAAAGGCGCCGACGGCGGCAGGATCGAGCCGGATATAGAGTGCTTCATTCTGCTGTTCTATCACATAGATCGGGCGGCGGCTGTTCTGTAACGCGGGAAAGCCCTTGAGCCTGACAGGCATCCGCAGGTTCTTCTGAACGGTGGTAGGCGTTGCCGATACGCGCGTGAAGCCGAACGAAAACTCCACCATGTCGAGATTGTGCACGAGATAGGCATCGAGAATTCCAGCGCGCCCGAGGTCCTGATCAATGCATTGCGTATAGACCATCTCAAGCTCGAGTACGCCGAATTCGGCGCAAAGCTCGGCGGGCGGCAGTCGCAGGTTGCTTGCTTCGGACGCTATTTCGATTTTCCGCCGCCGCAGCGCGTCATGTTCAACTGTGCTGCGCATCGGATCGAACCGTTTCGCATGGTCGAGGCGATGGCGGTTTTGCACCTGTTCTTGGAGCTCGGGGGTGGCGACGGGCTCGATGACGAGGTCGCCGGAGGCATACCAGCTCTCCCGCATCATGCGTGCCGCCTCCGCAAAAGCACTCCCGTCTTGCCCGGCATCACACATGGCTTCCTCTTGCCTGCGGAGCGATTCATACGGCGGCCACAGTGCACTTCGTCCTTTGGCCTCAAGCTGCGCGCGTATCTGCTCATCGCTCGGGTCGCTGCCGCCGTAGCCATGCAGACTGGCAAGTTTTGCGGTCAAGTCGTTCGCGCGCGTTGACTGCATCAGCGCGACGACTTCGGGGTCATTGTCATAGACGATGAAACGCGCTGACTGGGCGTAGAAAACCGGCGAAGCGCGGTAGGAGGCAGGGATCATAGTGATCTCGCTGTACTGGTGCGGATCGCCCGCGTCCATGCGCGGCTTGAGGAGCGTCAGTGAGAACGGATCGGTCTGATAGACTTCACGTTCGGCCTGACACCCGGTGCATTTGAAGCGCCAGAGGCTGAACTGGTTGCCGCGCTTGATGAGCCGGAAATCGGAGGCACCGCACTTACAGCGCGGGATTTTCCGTGTCTGGCCGTCCCTTCCAATCGTGTTGCGATAAGGCGAAAGCCCCTCCAACTCGCCGGACCAGTGGACATAGACGACATCGAGCTGCCGCCAGCGACATTCCTGTCCCTCGCCCGAAGGACAATCAGTCGGCAGGGGCTCGGCAAATTGATGCGCCGATGAAACATACTCGCGCACGCGCTCGCAGAAATCGCAGCGATAGACGAGCGGTCCCGGCAGGTAGCCGACTTTGTCGGGACGCATGAACTCGAACCTGTCGAGCGCGATTTCGACGTTGTTGCGCACCGTATTGTAGAAACAGTTGTCGAGAAGCTGCACCTCGTAGACACGCGCGTCGCGGTTGATCGTCATCCCCCGCGCAAGCCAGCTTTCACAGGCTTCTTCTAGGTTTTCGATGATCTGCGCGCGCCGCGTCGGCCTCGCGCTGAAGTCAATGGTCGCGCCCTCGACGGGCACGGCCATGCAAGCGCCCTTGCCGCCTTCCCATGTGAACATTGCGCCGGGCGCGTAGGAAGTCGCAAGTTGCGGCTGCGAGCGCGACATGCGCGGCGGATAAAGGCGCGCCGGGCGGCGGCCCCCTGTGGCGTTGCGGTTGTTACCCTGATCGGCCATGTCAGCGATCCTCCGCGTCAATCGGAGCGGGATCGGCATCCATATCCGACCGTGCGGCCACGCGCTGACCGCGTATCACGCGCATCACATGGCGTACTGTTTCAAGATAGATGCCGCGCCCGCGATAGGGATCGCGCGTTGCGCCGAGAATTACGCCACCGACGTCCACGTCACGCAGCGAAGTCATCGGCTTCCGAAAGCCCGCCGATTCATTCATCTGCCAGAAATTCGATAGTTGGCTTGCGTCTGAGCGTTCGGTGAACTTCTGGACGACTTCGCGCATCCTGTCTTCGACAAACCGCTGGTAATGTTCACTATGCGTGGTTGCGCCGATGGCGTCGTCGCCGCGCCCGTCGATTCCGATGGCGTCGATGGTAAAATCCGTAACGGCGCGGATCGCGGCTGTCTCGCCCCCCAGATGGCGGGTCGCCCATGCCCTGATTGACGCGGCCGTTGTGAAAGTCTGCGCGTTTTGCTTGTCGGCATCAGGCGCTCGGGCGAACAGCTCCTGCTCGACGACCGCACAAAGATAGGCCTGAAGCACACTCGGGATGACTCGCCGGATCGCGCGGTCTGCCCATCGCTGCACGGCGGGCGGCGGGATCATCCGCTCAAGGAAGCGGTGGAACTGGTCGTGCGTTTCGACCACATAGCGGTCCCGGCGGCTGTGCGGCGTCGGGACGAATACGCTAAAGCCCGCATGCATGCGGCCGACACGGCTCGATGCCTGGATATACTCGGCAATGTCGGCGGGTAGACCCGCGAAAAACATCGCGTTGAACTTATCGACATCGACTCCGTGGCTGATCGCGGAGGTGGCGACGATGTTGCGCAACACCGTGCCGAGGGAAGGAAACGGCGTACCTGGTAGCGCACTGTCTTCGGCGCGCTCCATGATGTCTTGGATCTCCGCGATGGTGACGCCGCCTGAAATCAGGTCGGTCGTAAAAGGGAGGTCCGTGATGTCGTCGCCGCGCTGGTCGCGATCCACCTGTGCGGCGAGCGTTTCGATGATCTGGTCACCGCCCTTTTTATTGGTGACGTAAGTAAGAGAAATCCGCAGCAGGTCGAGGAGCGTTGCGAAGGTCGCATCGCTTTCGGGCTGCGTGAGTAAGGCCCGCAGCGCGTCTGCTCGCAAGGGCGTAAGCGCGTCGTCAGGCGTTAGCGCCTCGATCATTTGCGCTGCCGCGTCGTCGCACCGGGCCTGCTCTACGAGCTGCCAGAGCCTTGTGAAGGCAAGGTGATAGGCGGAAACTACGACCGACGTTGTCATGGTATGCGAACGCCCGTTTGTCATCATCGACACGTAGATGCGCATACGCGGCGCGGACATTTCAGGGCGGCGGAAGGCGGGCAGCGTCTGTGCATACGCAAGGCGCGCGGGATCGAGCGGTTCGCGAGGTGCCGCGTAGAACGACTCATAGAGATTCGGTCCGGGGTACGGGAAGCGCAGCGGATCGCGCTGGTAGAGAACGCGCAATTGCCGGTCGGGATCGGAAATTGTTGCGGTTGCCGCGATCACCTTTGCATGGCGCGGTTGGCTCGCCGCACCGTCCGATGCGGGCCATCGCGCAACACTCTCGCGCAGGAGACCGTCGCCAAGGCGCGTCAGGATGCTCTCTAAAGTCGTCTCGAAGAGACCGGAGAATGTGCCAAGGCTTTCATCAAGAAGGTGCCCTTCGTCCTGGATGATGAGGCTCGGGAACGGATCGCTGAATACCGTGGTGCCGTCCTCAAAGGCTGGTTTGAGCCTGATCCATCCTTCGTCCTCGGCCTTGGCGAGTGCCCTCGTGCCGCGCGGCGTGAACAGGTGGCGGCTTTGCGCGTCCATGTAGCGCGCCGCGCCAAACATCCCCGCTATCGCGTTGATCGTCCGGTCGTGTTGACCAATCAGCGCGAGCTTGTCGATAGTACCAAGAACAACGGACGGCGCTCTTTGATAGATGGTGTCGTCGGAGAGAATGAACGGCAGCGGCACTCGGTGCGGCTCGGGAGGGTTTGCGGCGTTCCACGCGCAGTCCGTGTCGTTGAAGCAAACGATTCCGATCCTGCCGTGCTGCAGCGGAAACCGCCGCATCCCGGTGGCCGTGCCGCAGCAGGGACATTTGCGCAGCTTGTCGTAAAATTCGAGCGCTTCCTTGTAGCGTGCCGAACGCCTGCGCTTCTTCTTCGCCTGTTCGGTCGCGGCGTCCGACGGGTTCAGAAGCGCGCTATCGTCTTGATGCGCGGCGACGGTGACAGCGGGCACACCGCCAAATCCCTGCGCTGTGCGGTTAGGCGTATTGCCAGAGCCGACCCAGAAACCGATCTCGAACGGCCAACCCGGAATGTTGCGCCGCAGGCGCACGAGTTCGGCTTGAACAAGGACGTTTGTAAGACGCCGCGCCTGCTGGAGGGTGAGCAGGCGCAAAGGGTATCGGACAAGCGCTGTGACGCCGCGTTCCTTGCCGCGCAGGCGGTCAAAGAACAGATTGAAGATCAGAAGGCCGAAGAATGCTTCCGACTTGCCGCCGCCCGTCGGGAAGTAAAGCAGGCTCGCAGACAGCTCGTCGCGGAAGGCGTCGAACTGGCCTTCATGCTCGGGCATACGCGAAGCGAGCGTCGGAATGTGGGCGAGAATGAACGCAAGCTGGAAGAGCCGCCAGTTCGTGAAGCGTGTACCTCCATAGGCTGCGAAAGCCTCGTTCGTGCACAGCCACGCAAGCCACGGTGCGGCGCGGTGGGAAAGGACGGCGCGCTGTGGTGAACCCGACGGCAACGCCTGAAGCTCTCCATATGCGGCGCGCGCCTGCTCCAGCAGCGAGATGCCCTCGCGGATGTAACGTGACTCCCGCCGGTACGCCTCGATGTCCTCCGCGTGCGAACGGCGCTCCTGGTCGGCAAGATCGGCATCGAGGTTCGCGCCCGCGTCGAGGCCGCGCTGGTCCTCAATCCATGCTTCGTATTCGTCAGGCAAGGCGAAAAGAAGCGCTGGGTCGGACGTGTCGCTGGATAGCTCCGCGTACGAAGTCGGCACGCCTTCGATAGAGCGCGGTTCGATGCGCGGCTGGCAATAGCGAGGTGTCCATGTCGTGCGCAGGACTACAAGGTCCGCATCCGAAGCAAGCTGCCGGACACCGCAATTGAGGCCCATTGCTGGGTATTCGAGCCAGTCGCGGAAGCGATAGGACGGTTTGACGCGATCAAGACGCAGCGGCTTGTGAAGCGCGCGGGGAAGCGTGACCTGGACGGCGACTTGAAAGATCGCATGCTCAAAGGCAGATGGATCGCGCCCACCCGGCATGGATGAATCGTTCTGAATCGCAACACGCAGGTTCAGGCGCGTCGCGTCCGAAAAGTCCGGGTCGAGGTCGGCAATCAGTTCCACGCCGCTAACGTCGGGCTGCACGTCGTCGATGACAGCCGGGCGGCGCGCCCGCAGCGCGTCAAGATAGCTGTTCCAGCTTGCTTCATCGGCAAAATGGCTGGGAAGCACGCGCTCGCCGGGACGATACGCGTCGCGTTGCCCCTCGTCGGTTGCAAGCCATGCGGCAAGCGTTTCGGAAAGGCTCACGCGCAGCGCTTCCGCGAAAAAGGCACTCGCCTGTTCACGCGCGGCTTCGTCGCGCGCGTCGAAGCTGAAAGAGCCGAGATTGAGCCTCCAGCGCCGCCATTTCTGCGGAATGGGCTGCGGCGCGGCGAACTGGTCGGCGATACGTCCGGCGCCTTCGCGCAGCGCGTCGACGGCACCGGATGCGAGTGGAGGTCCTTCTTCGTCGTCTCCGGCACTGGTGGCTTCGGGCTGTGCGGCGGCGGCACTGTCTTCTGCGTCCTCGATACCCGTTTCGACCATTTCGCTCCGCGGCGCTTCCTCGATATCGGTGGCGGAGAGGGGACGCTGGGCCTGCCCGTTCGCATCGATGATATATATGCCCAGTTCCTGGAATGCTCGGTCGAAGGCCTCGCGCCGGATTGCCGCGACGGCCGCTTTGCGCTCATTGCGCAGCATGGCGCGGCGGCGGGAGCGGTTTAGGTGCTGGAGGGCGGCGCGCTCGGAGTGCTCGGCCGCTTCTGCGTTAGCCCGTGCGGTCCCGCGCTCGTCGCCAGTGGCCGGTGCTTCAACGGACTCGTCCGGCACTTCGGCAAGTTCATGTGCGCGTTCAGCCTGCGCGAGGGCGTTGCCGGCGCGCTCGGCTTCATCCTCCTCCGGCTCGTCTTCCATTGGCGGCAACGTCGCGATGCGCTCGTCGATATAATGCCTCGCGCGCTGTTCAACGGCCTGCCGAGCCTCGCGCGAGAGTTGGATTTGCGGCATCATGTCGTTGCGCGGATCCGCAATTTCGGACCAACTCGGCAGCTCGCGGATACAGACCGAAAGCTCCGGTTCGATGGTGACTGTGCCCGGCGTGCCGGCAACGACCTGCAGATCGACACCCATCGTGGCAATGTGAATGTCGCTGGTTTCGTCTTCATTGCCGGTCCGGTCATAGCGCGGCAGCAAGAACGCACTGACAAGGCGTGATGATGGGCGCGCGCCGTAGATGATCTCGCCATCTGAGCCTTCTCCGGTGCAGTGCTGCTCGGTAAGGCGTAGAAGCGCATCGACCATCGCTTCTTTGACTTCTGTGAAATCAGCGCCGTGCTGAACGCGATATCTGTCCTCCACGGCAGTGAGGTCCACGGCTGTAGGCTCAGCGCTCGTTTGCGGGCGTGCAGTGCTGTTCTGGTTACTCATTGCGCTCCCTCGATCTCGAAGACCTCGCGACCCGTAACCTGATCCAAATGTTCCAGCGCCTTCTCGCGAAGCGCTCTGATGCTTGCCCGAATCTCCTTGGTGTAATAGGAAGTTGTCCCGTGGGGGTCCAACAGCACGGAGATGAACGCCTGCGCCGTTCTCTGGCCGGCCCTCCGACGGTCTATGCGGAGTTGTTGAATTCCCTCAAGCCACATCTTTTCAGCAAGCGCCTCATCAATCACGAGCACAGCTACAAACGCGTCGAACTCACGTTTGCTCTGGGGTGCGTGCGGGCGGCGCTGGTCAGGCGGCAGCCGCCTGTGCTCACTGACCCTTAGCCAATCCTGAACGGCCGCATGCGAGGATGATCCGGCACCTCGCCTTTGCATGTCGGCAAGTATTGCCCGTGCCTTGGCGCTAAGGGAGGCTCCTTTGATGCCGGGCAACTGGGCTTCGACCATAGTGTGGTACACATCGACCCAACGCTCTGCCAGCACGCGGATTGGAAGGATTTCTCGTGCCTCGGCGATGAAAGCCGGGTTCGGGAGAACGATACTCTGCGGAGGGTGTATGTCCCTTGCTATGGTTCGCTCGAACGGATTGATCTCGGCATCTTGGTTGTACCGAACGATGGCCGAACCGGGCCGTGCGCGGAGGCGGCGGCCGGTTGACAGCGTGAAAATAACGGATTCGGGCCCGTCGTTATCACCATCATCGTCGAGCAGGTCGATGAGCGTGTCTTCGGATTCAAGTACGCTGGTGGAGTCAAGATTGAGATCAATTGAGACGGCGCCGTGTACCTCAACCTCTTTTTTCGCAGCCACTGCGACGGCTGTTAGTCGCACGCCCAATTGTCCCTCACCGGACAGATCAGGATGTTCCGCGAGCCGTTGGTAGTTATTGGCGAGACGGTCGGCGAATGTGCGTTCGCAAATGACCGTCAACTCATCAGGAATCCACGGCCTTGTGACGAGTGCCGCAAACTGGTTTGCGCTCGGGGCAACTAGAACCAAACGCTTCCAGGTATTGCGGTCCGTCGCTTTTTCAAGGCCGGTGAGTATCCCCCCGAGACCATCCATCGTCGTGAAACGAATTATGCGTTTCTCGATCTTGCGCTTGAGGGCTTGCCCGGCTTCGCTCTCATCGGCGAAGCGCCGCATTGCGAGGAGGCGGTCTCTGTCGGTTGCAAACGCGACTATGCTACGGCTCGACTTCCGGACGATGGATGCGACGTGCTCTGCCGTCAGCGACCCGACCGGCGTTTCCTGGTCCAGAACTCGGAAGGCGCGATCAACAGCTGCGCGCGCCACCTCAAGGCGAATGCGCTCTGCTCCGCCAATCTCTGAAGCGAGCGCGTCATCGATGGGAGCAATGAGTGTGGCGGCAGAGCGCCTTTCAAGAAAGGCCTCGGCCGCAGCCTGGCCGATTTCCTCGCAGAGAGTATCGTAAGCAGGCGAAATCCCGCATGGCAGACTGGCTGCTTGGCGCAGCGCGCCCATTTCCTGGCGCAGCGTGCCAGCAAGCGACGGATCGGAACTTCCCCGCGCTGCTTCGGAGAGCGCAGCGATTGCGTCAGCGCTCGGGCCGGTCGTTGTGCTGAACTGTGTATTAGTCATCGGCAACCAGCTTGTCGCCATCGAATCGGGTGTCAGTGCGTCATTGCTTACGCGCACCTGAACATGCGAGGTAAGCTTGCCGGGCTTCAATCTGGCGCGAAGCAGTGCCTCGACCTCTCTCTGGACAAAGGGGTCTTGAGCGCCCGGCGCGCCGGCAGCGCCGGTTCTACTCCGGCAAGACCAGGCGCCATACCCTGAAGACCGAGATCCAGGTCACCGAAAGGGGGCGCATCGTCGCCGTCTCCAGGCCGTTTCCCGACGCCGTCCATGACATCGAGGGGCGCCGGCGCGGACCGCCCCTGCCCGCATCCTCCCGCGCCTGCGTCGACAGCGGATACCGGGGCTTGCAGAACCACCACCGACAGACGGAGCTGCCCTACAAGCGCCGCCGCTACGCCATCAAGCTCAAGATCATCGCCGGCATCGTCAACCTGATGATGGGGTTCCGATAAAACCCCGGCCGGCACGGACGCGGTCAACGCGAACCCCCTTCAAAAGCCGACTTTCGCAGCAGGTCTAATCAGGCCGGAAAGTCAGAGGCAGCCGCCCGTCTACATCCCCGTGTCGCCTAACAACGGGCACATAAACCTGTTTTTCGAGGTGTCCATCTTGTTGGCCTCGTAAAATAATTGCCGTATTGTTGCCGTAGTTTAGAGGGGGGTGGCATGGGCATTGAAACGCTACCAGATCGTTGATTTCCAACAACAAAATCGCCGACCTTGTCAAGGGTACCAATTATCGGGTCAAATGCTCGAATGCACCTATCTACGAACCCCGCTATCACATCCCACGCATTTCTGAAAGCGCCGACAATAGCAACAACCACGGCTGCAAGAGCGGCTCCGTTCTTGACAAACACTGGATGTGCCTCAGCCAGGACTATTTCGATAGCCTTGGCCCCTACAGCTCACCACCGACTGCGTCTCTGTTGCGCAGCATGGCGCGCGGCACCATCAGATCGTTTTTGCAGCTGTGTCGCGGCGACCATCGGCGGCCTCTGAACTCTCCGGGCGGGTTATCGGGCAACCAGGGTTAGAGCAACTTGAACGCTGCGATCACCAGGGCCGCCACGGTGATGTTGGTGGCGATCATCCATTTGATCAGGTCGAACTTCGCCGTCTCGATATCGGCCTTGGTTGCCAGACGCAGAGCCTCGATATCGGCCCGGACCGCCTCGACATCGGCTTTGGTGGCGAGATTATGCTCTATCAGGTGAACCTGTTCACGTACCACCGCCTCGGCATGGGGCTCAGGCATGCCCGCGCCAGTCAACCGGCGGACGGCTGCGTGGGTGTCGTATAGGACTTCGGATGTCTGTGCCACGGTCACAATATAGCCCCTCCCGCAGGTTTTATACATTCCAAAAGAATGTGGTCGATTTCGCCTTTTCCAAAACGCCAGCCCCCCGACTTTGAATGCCGGAATATCTCCCTGAGCGACCAACCGATAAATGGTGCGTTCTTTGACCTTCAGGTGCTCGGCCACTTCGCGCACGGTCATGACGTCGGTGTCGGCCATCGACCGTCTTTCCTTTCAGTCGAGTCCGCTGAACTCAAAATGAAAGATGATACAAAATTGGCAAGCTGACGAGGGTTTGTCTCGGCTGTCGTTGCTATCTGCCCCAGGAGGGTCGGCTTGCAGATCGTTGGCGGGCAACGATCTCGCCGGTTTGCCCGTCCATGGAGGCGGCGATATCGGACGAAACCGTGTTGGCAGCGGCCTTGACCGGATCGGCCGCAAGGTGGGCGTAGCGCGCGGTGGTCTGGACCTGTGAGTGGCCGAGCAGCTTGCCGATCATCGGCAGGCCCTGGCCGGCGGCGACCGCCGTGGAGGCGAAGGTGTGGCGCAGGTCGTGGATACGGACGTCCCCGATGCCGGCGCGCCTGCGGATGCGTTGCCAGGGCGGCTGCAGGTCGGTCAGGTGCGCGCCGGGGTTCTTGCCGGTGATGACCCATGGGGTTGTCGGGCAACCGTTCGATCTTGGAAAGGACCTCGATTGCCGAAGCGCCGATGTGGACGGTCTTGGCGCCGGTCTTGGAATCGGGAAGGTGAAGCGCCATCCCCTCGAAATCCACATAGTCCCATTTGAGGGTCATGATCTCGGAGAGGCGGCAGCCGGTGAAGATCAGGAGCCGCAGGGCGTTGATGGCCGACCGGCTCTCTATGCCTTCCTGCTCGCACTGCCGCAGGGCTTCACCGAGCCGCGCCAGCTCCCCCTTCGAAAGGTAGCGCTCCCGTTTCTTCTCCGGGTCCTCTCTTATGTTCATTTGTCAAGGATCTTGCACGATTAGGCGTCCCTGCCCCTCGGGGCGAGGCAACGGCGCTCGTGGCGCGACGCGCATGGCTGGAGGCAGAGCACAAGACGACGGTGGATCACACTCTGATACGCGGGTTGGCTACCGCAGGACCG
>Ga0056126_10000643_pt1 | contig 11012 bp, 10 predicted proteins | sample WorMetLIZAISLAND_FD_71117 | JGI IMG/M metagenome (GOLD analysis project Ga0056126, IMG submission 71117) | Marine gutless worms symbiont microbial communities from Max Planck institute for Marine Microbiology, Germany - Inanidrilus manae... ...
AGGCCCATCCACGAAAACAGCAGCAACAGCCCCAGCAGCCACCAGAAGCTGGGCGTCACCACGCTGGCGAGGATGATCAGCAGATAGAGCTGGGGCATCCCGGCCCAGATCTCGATGAACCGCTGAAAAAAGAGGTCTGTCAGGCCACCGAAATACCCTTGTACGGCGCCGGCGGCGATGCCGACGATCGAGCTCAGCACCGTCAGCACCAGCCCAAACAGCACCGAGATGCGAAAGCCGTAAATCAACCGCGCGACGACATCGCGGCCCTGGTCGTCGGTGCCGAGCCAGTTGAGCGCCGACGGTGGCGCCGGCGCCGGCACGTCGAGACGATAGTTCACCGTGTCGTAGGCGAAGGGGATCGGAGGCCAGAGGATCCAGCCGTTTTCCTCGATCAGCTCCTGGACCTCGGGGTCGGCGTACTCTGTGGCCGTTTCGAGGAAGCCACCGAAGACGGTTTCGGGATAATCGACGAACAGGGGGTAGTAGAAGGAGCCGTCGTAGCGGATCAGCAACGGCCGGTCGTTGGCGATCACCTCGGCAAACAGGCTGGCGAGGAACAGGGCGAGGAAGATCCACAGCGACCAATACCCCCGCCGATTGGCGCGGAAGTTGGCGAGCCGCCGGCGGTTCAGCGGCGAGATCGCCATCCCGAGGAACCGGTCGCCGGCCACGGGTCAGGCCTCCCTGGCCTCGAAGTCGATGCGCGGATCGACGACGTGGTACATCAGGTCGCCGATCAGGTTCATCAGCAGCCCCAAGAGCGTGAAGAAATAGAGAGTTCCGAACATGACCGGGTAGTCGCGCCGGAGCGCCGCGTCGAAGCCGAGCAGTCCGAGCCCGTCGAGGGAGAAGATGATCTCGATGAACAACGAACCGGAGAAGAGAATGCTGACGAAGGCGGCCGGAAAACCGGCGATGACGATCAGCATGGCGTTGCGGAACACGTGCCCGTAGAGCACGCGGCGCTGGGTGAGGCCCTTGGCGCGGGCGGTGATCACGTACTGCTGGCGGATCTGGTCGAGGAACGAGTTCTTGGTCAGCAGGGTCAGCGTCGGGAAACCGCCGATCAGCAACGCGACGACGGGCAGGGTGATGTGCCAGAGGTAGTCCGTGATCTGACCCCAGGTCGAGAGTTCGTCGAAGTTTTCCGAGACCAGCCCGCGCAGGGGAAACCAGTCCAGGTAGCGGCCGCCGGCGAACAGGATGATCAGCAGGATGGCGAACAGGAAGCTGGGTATGGCGTTGGCGAAGATCACCAGGCCCGAGGTCCAGACGTCGAACCGCGAGCCATCACGCACCGCCTTGGCGATGCCGAGCGGGATGCAGATCAGGTAGGTGAACAGGGTCGTCCACAGCCCGATGGTGATCGAGACGGGCATCTTGTCGAGCACCAGGTCGACGACACCGCGGTCGCGGAAATAGCTCTCGCCGAAATCGAAGACGATGTAGTTCCGCATCATCAGCAGGAACCGCTCCAAAGGCGGCTTGTCGAAGCCGAATTGCTTCTCGATGCGGGCGATGATCTCGGGGTCCAGCCCCTGGGCGCCGCGGTAGCGGCTTTCACCTCTGGGCCCGGCAGCTCCGGGATCAGAGGGTCGTGGTTCGCCAACCTCGGTGCCGCCGCCGCTGATCCGTGCCGTCGAGGCGACGGCCGTTCCCTGGATTTCGGCGATGGCCTGTTCCACGGGCCCGCCCGGGGCGAACTGCACGATGACGAAGTTGACGACCATGATCCCGAACAGCGTCGGGACGATCAGGGCGAGACGGCGGAGGATATAGGCGAACATGCGTTGCGAAGATCGCTCCGATCCGCGGTTACCGGCCTTTGGCGGCCAGGGCCTTCTCCTTTTCGGGATCGACCCACCATGTCGCCGGTAGGGCGCCACGCAGTTCCGTCGGCGGCGGCATCCCGAACTTGTCCCAATAGAGCAGCCGTTGCGAAGCGATGTGCCAGTTGGGGATCACGTAGAACCCCCACTGCAGGACTCGGTCGAGCGCGCGGGTGCGCACGATCAGGTCTTCGCGGGTGGGTGCGGCGATCAGCTTCTCGATCAGTTCGTCGATGACCGGGTCCTCGATGCCGATGATGTTGCGGCCATCGCGCCGGTCGGCCGACGCCGAGCCCCAATAGTCCCGCTGCTCGTTGCCTGGCGACAGCGACTGCCCGAACGACGAGACGACCATATCGAAATCGAAGGTCCGCAGGCGCTCGATGTATTGGGATGTCTCGACCAGGCGGACCGAGACGTCGATGCCGAGGCGGGCCAAGTTCTTCTTGAGCGGCAGGACGATCCGCTCGAACAGCGGGCTCACCAGCAAAATCTCAAAGGCCAGCGGTTGGCCGGCTTCGGCGTTGACCCGTTTCTTGTCCCGGACCACCCAGCCGGCCTCCTTGAGCAAGGTGTCGGCGATCTTGAGGTTGGCGCGGATACGGCCGTCGCCCTTGGTCGCGGGCGGATTGTATTCGGTGGTGAACACTTCGTCGGGGATGCGGCCACGGTAGGGTTCGAGGATCTTCAATTCCTCGGGTCCCGGCAGGCCGGTGGCGGAAAGCTCGGAGTTGTCGAAGTAGCTGCGCGTATGGGTGTACTGGCCGTAGAACAGGTTCCGGTTGGACCACTCGAAGTCGAAGGCGTAGGCCAGCGCCTGCCGTACACGGCGGTCCTTGAACACGTCGCGGCGGGTGTTATAGGCGAACCCCTGCATGCCCTGGGTCTGCTTGTGGGGGACCAACGCCTTCTTGAGGCGACCGTTCTTGACCGCCGGGATGTCGTACGAGGTCGCCCAGGTGACCGACGAATTCTCGGACCGATAGTCGAAGGCGCCGGCTTTGAACGCTTCCACGGCAACGGTCGTGTCACGGTAATATTCGACGCGAACCTCGTCGAAATTGTCGATGCCCCTGTTCACCGGCAGGTCGCGGCCCCAATAGTCGGGCACGCGCCGCAAGGTAAACGACCGCGGCGCCTCGACCTTTTCGAGGCGGTACGGGCCCGAGCCGAGCGGCGGCTCGAGGGTCGTCGCCGCGAAGTCCCGGCCTTCCCAATAGTGCTTGGGCAGCACGGCGAGCTCGGCGACGATGAGCGGCAGTTCGCGATTTTCCCCCGGCTTGAAGGTGAACCGCACGGTCCGCTCGTCCAGCTTTTCGACACCGGCGACACTGCCGTAGTAGAACGCGTACCGCGGCGCGCCCTGCTCGATCAGGGTGTTGAACGTCCAGATGACGTCGTCGGCGGTGACCGGCTTGCCGTCGTGCCAACGGGCTTCGGCGCGCAGGCGGAATTCGACCCACGAGCGATCCTCGGGCGTGCGCATGGCCTCGGCCAGCAGGCCATAGCGGGTGAAGGGCTCGTCGGCGGAGGCGGAAGTCAGCGTATCGTAAATCTGGCCGATGCCGGCGGCCTGTCCCTTGCTGTTGAATCCGTTCAGCGTGTCGAAGCCGCCGATGGCGCCGATGGTCACCGTACCGCCTTTGGGCGCGTCGGGATTGACGTAGTCGAAGTGCTGGACGTCGGAGCCATACTTGGGCGTCCCGTGCATGGCGATGGCGTGGACCCATTCGGGTTCGGCCGCGGCCACCGGGCGAAGCGCGGCGAGTGCAATGAGGGCGAATACGAAAAGGATCAGGCGCATGGACCGCATTATGTCGGACTGGGTTCCCCGTCGGTAGGGGTTAGCCGGCCAGCGCCGCACGCGCCGCGGCGTGGATTGCGTCGTCGCCGGCGGCCAAGACCCGCCCGTCCGAATCGAGGCCCAGCGGCCGCCCCTGCCAGTCGGTGATCGCGCCGCCGGCGCCGCTGACCACCGGCACCAGGGCGCAATAGTCGTAGGGCTGCATCGACGCCTCGCAGACCACGTCGACGGTCCCGCTGGCGAGCAGGCCATAGGCATAGCAGTCGCCCCCGTAAACGGCATCACGGCATCGGCGCCGTAGCCGATCGAACGCGTCGTAATCGGCGCCTTCGAACATGTGGGGCGTGGTGACGTAAAGCCAAGCCATGCCGATGTCCGCGCACGCCCGCGTCCGGACCGGCGCGCCGTTGTGTGTCGTCGGACGGCCTTGGGCGCCGACCCATCGCTCGTCCAGGGCCGGGGCGTCGATCACCCCGACGATGGGCCGACCATCCTCCAGGAGCGCGATCAGCGTGCCGAACAGGGGCTTGCCCGTGACGAAGGCTTTGGTGCCGTCGATGGGGTCGAGCACCCAGACGTAGCGCGACTCGAGGCGGGTTTTCCCATGTTCCTCGCCGAAGATGCCATGATCGGGGCAGGCTTCCTCGATGATCGCCCGCATGGCCGCTTCGGCCTCGCGGTCGGCGGCGGTCACCGGGCTGGCATCGGGCTTGGCATCGATCGCGAGGCCGCTGTGGAAATAACGTTTCGCAACCGGCCGCGCCGCGTCGGCCAGCCGCTCGGCGAGTGCGACGAACGCGCCGATATCGCTCACGGGAGCGGTTTCGGCGAATCGCTGAGTGAACGCAGATAGGCGATGACGGCGGCGCGGTCTTTGGCCTTCTTCATCCCGGCGAAGGTCATCTTCGTGCCCGGCGCGAACTCCTTCGGCTTGGCGAGGAACGCGTCGAGGTCCCCGTAGGTCCACTCGCGGGCCAAGTCGGTGAAGCTACCGGAGTATTTGAAGCCGCCAACGCCGGCCTTGGCCTTGCCGACGATGTCCCAAAGATTGGGGCCGACCTTGTTCTTGCCGCCCTGGTCGACCGTGTGACAGGCCTTGCACTTGGAGAAGGCCTTCTTGCCGGCGGCCGGGTCGGCGTCGGCCAGCAGGGCGGCGAGGTCCATCTCCTCGGCCGGCGCCGCGGCTTCCTCCTTGGCCGGCGTGTCTTCCGTCGTCGTGGCCATGGCAGGAGTAACGTGCTCGACATGGATCAGCGCGTTGCCGGCCAGGTGGCTGCCGTAGATCAACCACGCACAGATCAAAAGTGACGCGCCCAACTTTTCCAATATCGAAAACTGCATGGATCGAACCCTGTTCCGCCTTTCGCCCCGACGGCCGGGACTGTAGCTCCAAGGCCCGGCGCGTTCAACGGCGGCTTGGGAAAACACCATGGCGAGCGGATTCTCGATGGCGTATGAAGACGTTATGGAGAAGCGTCCGAACCCCGTGGTGATCATCCCGGCGCGCATGGCGTCCACAAGGCTGCCGGGCAAGCCGCTCGCCGACATCCACGGCCAGCCGATGATCGTGCATGTCTGGCGCCGCGCCGTGGAGGCCGACATCGGGCCCGTCGTCGTCGCCTGCGCCGAGGCCGAGATCGCCGACGCCGTGCGCGCCGCCGGCGGCGACGCGGTGCTGACCCGCCCGGACCATGCATCGGGATCCGACCGGGTGTTCGAGGCGCTGGAAGCCGTGGACGGCGCGTGCCGCCACGACGTCGTCGTCAATCTGCAGGGCGATCTGCCGACCATCAACGCGCAGACGGTGCGGGCGGTCCTGGCCCCGCTCGCCGAGCCGGCCGTCGACATCGCCACGCTGGTGACGCCCATCACCAGCGCGGAAGAACGCGACGACCCCAATGTGGTCAAGGCCGTACTCTCGCTCCTCCCCGGTGACTCCGTCGGCCGCGCCCTCTACTTCAGTCGCGCGCCGGTGCCCTCGGGCGAGGGGCCGTATCATCATCACATCGGCATCTACGCCTACCGCCGCGGCGCGCTTGGTCGGTTCGTCGGCCTGCCAGCGGGCACGCTCGAGGCGCGGGAACGGTTGGAGCAACTGCGCGCGCTGGAGCACGGCATGCGCATCGACGCGGCCCTCGTTGACACCGTTCCGCTCGGTGTCGATACTCCCGCGGACCTTGCCCGCGCCTACGACCTGCTTGCCGAGCGGCAGGTCTGATCGACGGGAAAGAAGACCCCCATGTCCGATCCCAACCGCACCATCGCCTTCCAGGGCGCGCCCGGCGCCTATTCCGATCTCGCCTGCCGGGTGACGCGTCCGGAGATGGCGACGCTGGCGTGCCGCTCGTTCGAGGACGCCTTCGCCGCCATTCGCGACGGCCGGGCCGAACTGGCGATGATCCCGATCGAGAACTCGGTCGCCGGGCGCGTCGCCGATATCCACCACCTGCTGCCCGAGGCCAACCTGCACATCATCGGCGAGCACTACCAGCGGGTGAACCACCACCTGCTGGGCCTGAAGGGCGCCAAGGTCGAGACCCTGACCCACGTGCACAGCCACATCCATGCGCTCAACCAGTGCCGCGAGCTGATCGCGGAACTGGGCGTGGAGCCGGTGGTTCACGTCGATACCGCCGGTGCCGCCGGAGAGATCGCCTCGTCGGGGGACACCACCCAGGCGGTCATCGCCTCGGAACTGGCGGGCGAGGTCTACGGGCTGGTCTCGCTCCGCGCCAACATCGAGGACGCCGAGCACAACACCACCCGGTTCCTGATCATGGCCCGCGAGGCGATTATCCCGCACCCGAAGTCGGGACCGGTGATGACCAGCTTCGTGTTCCGGGTGCGCAACGTGCCGGCGGCGCTCTACAAGGCGCTGGGCGGCTTTGCCACCAACAGCATCAACATGACCAAGCTGGAAAGTTACATGGTCGGCGGCCACTTCTTCGCCACCCAGTTCTACGCCGAGGTCGAAGGCCATCCCGATCACCAGGGCCTGCGCCTGGCCTTCGAAGAACTGGACTTCTTCTCGCGCGAGGTCCGCATCCTCGGCGTCTATCCGCAGCATCCCTACCGCCTCAACGACGGCGAAGACGACGACGCATAGGTCGCAGCCGTCTACCGTCCCGTCGGTCCGATCTGCGTCCAAACATAGCCGGTTTCGCGCAGCACCGTGCCCCATAGCCGCTCGTCGCGCTCGGCGAATCGCCGGCCGCCCATCGCCTCGTAGAAAAAGCGGGACGGATTGAGCGACAGCACCCAGACGATGGCCGAGGACATGCCCGCCTCGGCAAGGGTCTCGAACAGGGCGGTGAGCAGGGCGCTGCCGACGCCCATGCCCTGATGGTCGGGATCGACATAAAGGGTGTAGACCTCGCCCTTTGCCGGCGTGCCCCGAACCCGCACGGGTCCGCAGTTCCCAAAACCGATGAGTCCGGCCGCGCCGTCCACGCCGACGAGAACCGATTCGCGGGGCTGCCGCCGGCCCAGGGACCGCGCCCACTGAACCGACTGGTTGCGGTGTGACATACCGACCAGGACCGCGTCCGAGATCAGGCCGGGGTAAGCCGACCGCCAGGCGTCCACGTGGATACGGGCAATCGCCGCGGCATCTTTGGGCTGGGCCGCGCGAATGGTCAGCCCACTCGGAGACACCCGGTCGCTCAACCCTCGGCGAGCCATTCCTCGACCAGCCAGCGGGCGATGGAGTCGGCACGCGGCAGGGTCAGGCCGGTTTCCGGAAACACGGCGATGTCGGCGCGGGTGAACCAGCGGGCATCCTCCAACTCCTGTGCGTCGAAGCGGATGTCCGCGTCCGCCGCCGCCTCGGCGCGGAAACCCAGCATCAGCGACGACGGGAACGGCCATGGCTGCGAGGCGCGGTAGCGGACGGCGCCGACGGCGACATCGGTCTCCTCGGCGACCTCGCGGGCGACGGCTTCCTCGAGCGATTCGCCCGGTTCGAGGAATCCGGCAAGGGTCGAGACCATTCCCGACGGCCATTTCGATTGGCGGGCCAGCAGGCAAGCACCCCCGTCCGGGCCGGGTCGGGTGACCAGCATGATCACCGCCGGGTCGGTGCGCGGGAAGTGCTGGGCGCGGCAATCGGGGTCGGTGCAGACGCGGATGTGGCCGCCTTCACGGCTCACGGTCGGACTCCCGCAGACGCCGCAGAACCGATGGCGGTTGTGCCAGTGCATCAGGCCCCGCGCGTAGGCCAGGACCGAACCGTCGGCCCGGTCCATCACGGCGCCATATCGGCGAAGATCGGTGAACTGGGCGCCGCCGTGGAGTTCGCTGACCACCTCGCGTTCGAGGGCCGAAAGATCGGCCGCAAACCAAGCGCGGGCCTCGTTGTCGATGCCCAGCAACGCCACGTGTGCGGCTAGCGGGATGATGTCCTGGGCACCGGTTCCGGCGACCGCCGCCGCCGTGGGCGGGTCGGCCGGGATGATCAGGTTGCGGTCGCGCCAGACGGGGATGAACAGACTTCGCGGGTCGTTCAGCCGCTCGGCGACCCAGCCCGCGTCCCGGCGCTGGTCGGCGGCGCGGTCGAGCAGGCAACCGGTGTAGAGCAAGTCGGACGGCATGACGCGACGACTGACCTCGAACATTCCTGGCCGGTTCGGCGGGGCCACCGGATAATGTGCCAACCGATGCCGATCGGCAACGCACCCTGGCGCAATCGACAAGGGTGACGGAATCCCTGACTTTTTCGCTTGGTGGATGGCGTCCGTGTTGATACTTTTCCTACGCTCGGATGCCCTTCGACGGCCGGGCCGACGGGCACAGAGGGGAGTAAGGAATGAACGTCGCAATGAAGGCAGCGGGCGCCGCCGTCCTCGCCCTGGCTGTTTCCGCCTGCAACTACTAAGGCGAATCGGTGCAGCATCTCACCTTGGGGGGCTGTCCGGATGACGCCGCCGAACGCGTCAAGTCCGCCAATTGGGCGGGTGCCGAGACGGTCAATCTGCGCATCCGCGCCGACGAGTTCTATCCGATGGTCACGGTTCTGCGGGCCAACAGCCCGTACGTGCTGCGCATCACCAACACGGACGACAGCAAGCGCACGTTCCGTTCAAGCGATTTTTTGGGGTCGGTCGCCATCGCCGAGGCATCGGTTGCCGGCGAGACCGTGAGTCGGGACTGCTTTTTCGCCATCAACGTTCCGGCCGAAAGCACAACCGAGATCAAGTTCGTCATGGGCATGGACGGTCGCTACGAGTACCAGAACACGCGGTTTCCGTGGATGGTGCCGCACCAGATGGCCGGCGTCATCGTCGTCGAATAGCACCGGCGACATCGGCGTAGGGTCTTTCGCGGGCGGCTTCGGCCGCCCGTCGCGTGGCAGGCCCTTGCCTCACATCCCCCTGCGGCTGCTATAGTTGCGACGGGAGGCTGGCGGCGGACGAGCCCCTCGCCAATCCGGTCAGATCCGGAAGGAAGCAGCCGTAACGAGTTCCGGCCCGGGTCGCTTGTCCAGTCTCCCACCGATCCACCGCCCTGCGGGCGGCAGGTGCTCTTCGCTCCGGGGAGCTCGATGACCGAATCCGACGACTACCGCGCACCGTCCACGGCACCGTATCGGGTGCTCGCCCGAAAGTACCGGCCGAGTCGGCTGGACGGGTTGGTCGGCCAGGAGGCCCTGGTCCGGACGCTCACCAATGCCATCCGCTCGGGACGGCTGGCCCACGCGTTCATCCTTACGGGCGTGCGCGGCATCGGCAAGACGACGACGGCGCGGATCATCGCCCGGGCGCTCAACTGCATCGGACCCGACGGCACGGGCGGCCCTACGCCGTCGCCCTGCGGCGTCTGCGAGCACTGCGTCGCCATCGCCGAGGATCGCCACGTCGATGTCATCGAGATGGACGCCGCCAGCCGCACCGGCGTCGACGAGATCCGCGAACTGATCGACGGCGTGCGCTATCGGCCGATCAACGCCCGCCACAAGGTCTACATCATCGACGAGGTCCACATGCTGTCGCGGAACGCGTTCAACGCGCTCCTGAAGACGCTGGAGGAACCGCCCGAGCACGTCCGCTTCGTTTTCGCCACCACGGAGATCCGCAAGGTGCCGGTGACGGTCCTGAGCCGGTGCCAGCGGTTCGATCTCCGCCGGGTCGACGCCGCGACCCTGGCCGAGCACCTTGCCGGGATCGTCGCCGAAGAAGGCGTGTTCGTGTCGCCGCCCGCGTTGCAGATGATTGCCCGCGCCGCGGACGGCAGCGTCCGCGACGGACTGTCGCTGCTGGACCAGGCCATCGCCCATGGCGCCGGTGAGGTCGGAGAGGACGCCGTCCGCGACATGCTCGGTCTTGCCGACCGCACGGTGAGCTTCGATCTCCTCGACGCGGTCATGCGGGGCGACGCACCCGCGGCGCTCGACGTGTTCGCCGGGCAGCATCGGGCCGGTGCCGACCCGGCCATGGTCATCGAAGACCTGCTCGAGCTCGTGCACTGGCTGACCCGGCTCCGTGTGACGCCGGGGACCGCCGACACCCTCGGCGTCCCCGAGGCCGAACGGGTTCGCGGAAAGGACATGGCGGCGCGCCTGCCGATGGCCGAACTGGCGCGGGCCTGGCAGATGCTGCTCAAGGGCCTGGGCGAGGTCCGTACCGGGCCGCTGCCGGCCCAGGCGGCGGAAATGGTCCTGGTTCGCTTGGCCTACGCGGCGGGACTGCCGACGCCCGCCGAGGCGGTGAAGGTCTTGGCCGACGCGCCGGCGGCCGGCGGACCGGCTGCGGGCCCGGCGGCGACTGTGCCGCAGACGCCCAGGCAGACGGGACCGTCATTGGCGGGCGGCCCGCCGGTGTCGGATGGACGGGCTCCGGGTCCGCTCCTCGACGACGGTGGACCGGTTGCCGTCCGCACGGACACCGAGGCCGGCGCTGCCATCGATTCCATCGCCGATCCCAGGCGCTTCGAGGATGTCGTCGATCTGGCCGAAGCGCAGGGCGAACTGATCCTTCGCGCCCATCTGGTCTCCGACGTGCATCTCGTGCATTTCGAGCCCGGACGCATCGAGATCCGTCTCGGCGAGCACGCCGATCGCGAATTGCCGGGCCGCATCGCCCGTTTGCTCAACGCCCATTCTTCGCGGCGCTGGATGGTGACGGTGTCGAATGAACCGGGCGTCGCAACGCTGCAACAGAGCGCCGAGGCGGCCGAAGCGGAGCGCCGCGCCGCCGCCGTCCGCCACCCTCTGGTGCAGGCGGTCATGGAGGCGTTCCCCGGCGCCGAGATCGAGGACATCCGTCAGCGCGCGCCCGAAGGGCCACCCGCGGAACCGGACGAACCGGCGATCGAAGACGACTAAGGCCGGCGAACCGGCGTTTCACGTCGCCGATTCGCCGGCCCCGTCGGCGCGGCACTTA
>Ga0056126_10000646_pt1 | contig 10970 bp, 9 predicted proteins | sample WorMetLIZAISLAND_FD_71117 | JGI IMG/M metagenome (GOLD analysis project Ga0056126, IMG submission 71117) | Marine gutless worms symbiont microbial communities from Max Planck institute for Marine Microbiology, Germany - Inanidrilus manae... ...
CCCCCCCTGGTGTCGCGAAGGCCCGCGCGCGACTGAAGCGGCTCAGCGGATCTCGACGGTGCGCGTCGTGGTCAAAAGGGCACCCTTGCGCGGCCGGAGAGAGATTTCTCCCCGCCACGTCCCGGTCGGCCACGCGTCTGCCTTGCGGCGGATGCCGCCGAAGACGTAGCGGCGGGCCTGGTTCTTCGGAACCGTGGCGGTGTTGGTGAACGCTTCCTTTCCGTCCGGAGCGACCATGCGAAGCGTCACCCGATCGCCTTGGCGGACGTTGAACATGTCGACCCACAGCACCAGAGCCGGCGCATTGCGGGGCAGGCTTGGTGCACGGTAGTGGCCGTCGCGCATGGCCTTCGGGTCCGGCGCCCCGGTCGCGAAACCGGCGTTGTAAAGCGCTGTCGGTCCGTAGGGCAGCGCGGCCAACGCGTCGGCTCGCCAGAGCGGTTTGTCGCCGAGACCGCAGGGTTTGGAGCGGTCGAGCCCGACAAACGGATCAACGATCGTTTTGTCTTTCGCGATCTGGATGTGCAGATGGGGAAACTCGGTGGCGCCGGAAAGGCCAATGAAGCCGAGGTGATGCCCCGCCTTGATGCGGTCTCCTCTCCTGACCGCGATACTGCCCCTGCGCAAGTGGCAGTACTGGCTGAACCAGCCGCCGCCATGGTCGATGCCGATCCCATTGCCGCAATCCCGGCCGCCGAGGGCGCCACGTCCGATGTCGCGGACGCCGACGACGACCCCGTCGGCCGCGGCCAGAACGGCAACACCCTCACGCATGGCCGCAAGATCGCGAATGGCGAAATCGGTTCCCTGGTGGCGGTTGTGGGGCGGAGCGTTGTAGGTGGCGACGCCACAGGCATAGTCCTGCAACCCGTCCGTCGGGTCGTGGTCGACGTATGAGGCGATCCAGCAATCCTCGCCCGGGGTGCAATCAAGCGGAAGACCGAGCGACGGCTGATCGGCAGCCGCCGAGGTCGAGGCCAATGCGAGCAAGCTCAGCCCGGCCAGAAACCGGATCGTGGTCCACGGCATCGGTCCACTTGATGCAGAGCCACGATCAATTGCAAGCGGCGATTCGGTGACGCGCCCTCCTTGCCGGTCGTCCGGCCGTCGGTTAATCTTGCGCCGCAGTATGATTTTTTGCGCCGCAACAATCGAGGCGGCGCTTGCCGGCCCGACCGGGCACGAGGAGAGGGGAAACGCGATGGACGACCTGCACGGCTACTATTTCGAGGATCTGAAGGAAGGCATGAGCGCGAGCTTCGGCAAGACCATCACCGAGGCCGACATCTGCACCTTCGCCGGCGTCTCGGGCGACACCAACCCAGTCCACCTCAACGAGGAGTTCGCCAAGACCCAGATGTTCGGCACGCGCATCGCCCACGGCATGATCGGCGCCGCGTTCATCTCGGCCGTGTTCGGCACCAAGATGCCGGGTCCGGGCTGCATCTACGTCAACCAGAACCTGAAGTTCCGGGCGCCGGTTAAGATCGGCGACACCTTGACCGCAACCTGCACGGTGACCAAGCTGGTCCCGGAGAAGAAGTTCGTCGAGTTCGAGACCGTCTGCACCGTCGGCGACAAGGTCGTGACCGCGGGCGACGCCACGCTGATGGTGCCGACCCGCGGCTGAACCGCGGGTTGGAGTGCGGCGGAACCGCTTGGTTCCGCCGGCCAGGGCGCCGCGTTCGGGCCCCGTCCCGCCGCATCGGAGGCTTGACCCGGCTCGCGGGCGCTGACACCTATCCCCCTATGCGCCTCTTCCGCCACTACACCGAACTTCCCGACGACGTCCGCGGATCGTCCGTGGCCGTCGGCAACTTCGATGGCGTGCACCGCGGTCATCTGGCGGTTATCGGCGAGGCGGGGCGCATCGCCCATGCCAACGGCCTGCCGTGGACCGTGCTGACGCTGGAGCCCCATCCGCGCCAGGTGTTCAAGCCCGATACCGCGCCGTTTCGCCTGACGCCGCTGCGCATCAAGGCCCGCTACGTCGAAGCCCTGGGCGTGGACGCGCTGATCGTCCTGCACTTCGATCTCGACTTTTCCCGGCGGTCCGCACGCGCCTTCGTCGAGGACGTCCTCGTCGATGGGCTTGGCGCTGGCCACGTGGTCTGCGGCTACGATTTCGCCTTTGGCCACGACCGGGCCGGCAGTCCCGAACTCCTTCTGCGGCTCGGCACCGAGCTCGGCTTCGATTTCACCTGCGTGCAGGAGGTGCGCAACAACGCGGGCGAGCCGCTTTCGTCGACCCGGGTGCGCCAGTTGTTGAGTGCCGGCGATCCGGCAGGCGCGGCCGCCATCCTCGGTCGGCCCTACGAGGTCGAAGGCCGGGTCGATCACGGCGACCACCGCGGCCAGACCATCGGGTTTCCCACCGCCAACGTGCACCTCGGCGAATACCTGCGGCCGGTCAACGGCGTCTATGCCGTCCGTGCCGGCGTGGACGAGGGTGCACGCACCATCTGGTACGATGGCGTCGCCAATCTCGGCCGACGCCCGACCTTCGGCGGCGACGAAGTCCTCCTCGAGGTGCACCTGTTCGACTTTTCCGGCGACTTCTATGGCCGGCACCTGCGGGTGCAGTTCGTCGGATACCTGCGCGCCGAGAAGGCCTTCGACGGCCTCGACGGCCTGAAGGCCCAGATCGCCGCCGACGGCGCCCGCGCCCGCGAGGTGCTCGCCGCCGTCTAGAACGCGCCCGCGAGGCGCCGGCGGCCTTGCCGCGCTGCGGCATCCGTTGCTACAAGGTGGGCCATCTCCGAACGGGTTCGGCCGCCGCGCCTCCCGTTCCCAGCCCGCGAGCCCGAGGATGACCGTGGACTACAAGACGACCGTCTTTCTGCCCCGCACCGATTTCCCCATGAAGGCGGGGCTGCCGAAGCGCGAGCCGGACATCCTCGCCCGCTGGGAGGCGCTCGACCTTTACAAGCGTCAGCGCGAAGCCGCCCGTGGCCGCGAGCCATTCATCCTCCACGACGGGCCGCCCTACGCCAACGGCCACCTGCACATTGGCCACGCGCTCAACAAGATCCTCAAGGACGTGATCAACCGGACCCAGCAGATGCTGGGCAAGGACGCCAACTATGTCCCCGGCTGGGACTGCCACGGCCTGCCCATCGAGTGGAAGATCGAGGAACGCTATCTCGAAGCCGGCGAGGACAAGGACGCGGTGCCCATCGTCCAGTTCCGCCGCGAATGCCGCGAGTTCGCCAACGAGTGGATCGACGTGCAGCGGACCGAGTTCAAACGCCTCGGCGTCATCGGCGATTGGGACGACCCCTACACGACCATGAGCTATGCCGCGGAAGCGCAGATCGCCCGCGAACTCGGCGAGTTCCTGATCAACGGATCGCTCTACAAGAGCGCCAAGCCGGTGCTGTGGTCCATCATCGAGCGGACGGCCCTGGCCGAGGCCGAGGTCGAATACTACGACCACGCCTCGACGACCATTCACGTCCGCTTTCCCGTCGCCGAGAGCGGGGTTCCGGCGCTGGACGGCGCGGCCGTGATCATCTGGACGACGACGCCGTGGACGATCCCCGGCAACCGCGCCATCGCTTTCGCCGAGGACATCGACTACGCCGTGGTACGCATCGACGCCGTCGCAGAGGGCGGGTCGGCGCGGGTGGGCGAAATAATCGTCGTCGCCGAGGCCTTGATTGCCGACGTCACGACCGCGGCCGGCGCAACGGGCCACGAGGTCGTGGCGCGGTTGAAGGACCGCGACCTCGCCGGCACGGTCTGTCGCCATCCCCTGCACGAGGGGGGCTACACGTTCGATGTGCCGCTGCTGCCGGCGGACTTCGTCGAGGTCGATACCGGCTCGGGCTTCGTCCACATCGCGCCGGGGCACGGCGCCGACGACTGGGAGCTGGGCATGCGCCACGGCGTCCCGGTTCCCGATACCGTCGGCCCGGATGGTGCGTTTCTCGACGGCGTGCCCTTGTTCGCCGGGATGAAGGTGATGGAGCTTGGCACCGGCAACAAGGCTTGGTTTCCGGCCAACAAGGCGGTGGTCCAGGCGCTGGACGACGCCGGCGCGCTGCTGGCGACGGGCAAGCTCGTGCACAGCTATCCGCACTCGTGGCGGTCGAAGGCACCGCTGATCTTCCGCAACACGCCGCAGTGGTTCATCTCCATGGAAACCACGGGCCTGCGCGACGTTGCGCTCGACGCCATTGACGCCACGCGCTTCGTTCCGGCCTCGGGGCAGAAGCGGCTGCACGGCATGATCGAGACGCGGCCGGACTGGTGCGTCTCGCGCCAGCGCGCCTGGGGCGTGCCGATCACCGTGTTCGTCAACAAAACCACCGGCGAGCCGCTGCGCGATTCGGCGGTCATCGAGCGCGTCATCAGCACGTTCGAGACCGAGGGCGCCGACGCCTGGTTCGACCGCGATCCCCAGGACTTCCTCGGCAACGACCACGCGGCGGAAGATTTCGAGCAGGTCACCGACATCCTCGACGTGTGGTTCGATTCCGGCTCGACCCACAGCTTCGTTCTCGAACAACGCGATGATCTGACATGGCCGGCCTCGCTGTACCTTGAGGGGACGGACCAGCACCGCGGCTGGTTCCATTCGTCTTTGCTGGAATCGTGTGGGACCCGCGGCCGGGCGCCCTACGAGGCCGTGCTGACCCACGGATTCGTCATGGCCGAGGACGGCCAGAAGATGTCGAAATCGCTCGGCAACATCGTTTCGCCGCAGGAGGTGGTCGACCAGTACGGCGCCGATATCCTGCGGCTCTGGGTGGTCGGCTCCGACTATTCCGAGGACCTTCGCATCGGCCCGGAGATCATCAAGCAGAACGCCGACATCTACCGCCGGCTGCGCAACACGCTGCGTTTCCTGCTCGGCAACCTCAACGGCTTCGCCGCCGAGGAACGCCTGGCGACCGACGAGATGCCTGAGCTGGAACGCTGGGTGCTGCACCGGGTCTGGGAGATGGACAAGCTGCTGCGCAAGGCCTGCGACGATCTCGAATTCCACCCGTTTTTTGTCGAGCTGCATACGTTCTGCTCCGTCGAGCTGTCGGCGTTCTATTTCGACATCCGCAAAGACAGCCTCTATTGCGACGCGGCCGATTCGGTGCGCCGCCGCGCCGCCCGCACGGTGCTCGACACCCTGTTCGACTGCCTGACCGCGTGGCTGGCACCGTTCGCCTGCTTCACCGCCGAGGAAGCCTGGCTCAGCCGCAATCCCGGCGACGAGGAAAGCGTCCACCTTCGGCTGTTCCCGGAGATTCCCGAGGCGTGGCGCGACGATGCCCTGGCCGGGAAGTGGGAGGCCTTGCGGCGGCTGCGCCGCGTCGTCACCGGCGCACTGGAGATCGAGCGCGCCGCCAAGCGCATCGGCTCGGGCCTCCAGGCCGATGTCGGCATCTTCGCAGCCGAGTCCTACAGGCAGGCGACGCGCGGTCTGGACCTCGCCGAGCTGTGCATCACCTCGGGCGCCGAGCTCGCCGACGGCGCGGCACCGGCTGATGCCTTTGCGCTCGCCGATGTCGCCGATGTTTCCGTCGTCGTCCGCCCGGCCACCGGCGAGAAATGCGAGCGCTGCTGGCAGGTCCTGGACGAGGTGGGCAGCCGCGCCGACCATCCGGCGCTCTGCCACCGCTGCGCCGATGCCGTCGAGCGCCATCCGGCGGCCGCCCAGTGACAACGCCGTGAATGGCGGTGGGCTAGACGTGTCACCGGTCCTGCGCTTGGGTCTTTTCATCGCTGTCGTTGTCCTCGTCGTCGACCAGGTGAGCAAGTGGTGGATCGTCGAGGTCGTCATGCGCCCGCCGCGCATCATCGAGGTGACGCCCTTCTTCAATCTGGTGATGGGCTGGAACCGGGGGGTCAGCTTCGGCTTCTTCAGCGACGCACCCGAATGGACGGCATGGCTGCTGCCCCTCGTCGCCCTGGTCATTGTCGGCGTTCTTCTCGTCTGGCTTGCTCGTTCGGACCGCCGGTTGATCGGCGTCGCCATCGGCCTCATCGTCGGCGGTGCCGTCGGCAATCTCGTCGATCGGGCCCGATATGGTGCCGTCGCCGACTTTCTCGACGTCCACGCCTGGGGCTATCATTGGCCGGCATTCAACGCCGCCGACTCGGCGATCACCGTCGGCGCCGTGGCGCTGGTGCTCGATTCCTTGTTTGTCAGGCCGGAAAGACCTAAAAATGAGGAGGGAGGGGACGTCAACCGGTGATGACCTTACGTCGAATCGGCACTGCCGCCGCGGTTGTCGCCGTCGTCGCGGCGGCGGGGTGCGAAGGCACCCAGGAGCTGCTCGGTCAGTCGAAAAGGACGCCGGACGAGTTCGCGGTCTATTCGAGGGCGCCGCTCAGCCTGCCGCCGGAATATGGCCTTCGGCCGCCTGAGCCGGGGTCGGCGCGGCCCCAGAACGTGCTGCCCAAGGACGACGCGCGTCAGGCGCTGCTCGGTCGGCGCGGCGCATCCCCGACCGCGTCGGCACCGGCCGACGCGTCCGAAGGAACCCGCGTCCTGTTGCGCCAGACAGGAGCCCTGGACGCCAACCCCGACATCCGCGTCCTGATCAACCGGGAAACCTCGATCCTCGCCGAGGAGGACAAGTCGTTCACCGACCGCATCCTGTTCTGGGGGACCCCGACGGAATACGGCTCCGTCGTCGACCCGGCGCAGGAGGCCCGCCGCATCCGGGAGAAACAGGCCCTCGGCCGGCCGCTGACTGAAGATGAGACCCCGACCATCGCGCGCAAGCGCCGGGCCCTGCTCGAAGGCATCTTCGACTGAGGTGACCGGACTTCTGCGGCGGCTTGTACCGGTCTTCACGCATCCCATATCCGCACAGGGGCGCACATTGGTGCGGCCCCTGGGATTCATCGGAGGTTGGGCGATGACGACAGCGGCTGTCGATCGGAGACTCGTTGCGGCCCTCGGCGCTCTGGTCGTCTGGGCCGCGCTCTGGTCGGCATCTCCGGCCCGGTCGGCGGTCTTCAATCCCGAAACCTTCACCCTCGGAAACGGCATGCAGGTGGTGGTCGTGCCCAACCACCGGGTGCCCGTGGTCACCCACATGGTCTGGTATCGGGTGGGCGCCATGGATGAGGAGCCGGGGCGTTCGGGCGTCGCCCACCTGCTCGAGCACCTGATGTTCAAGGGCACGCGGACGCGCAAATCGGGCGAGTTTTCGCGCCTCGTCGCCCGCAACGGAGGCCGGGAGAACGCCTTCACGGCTTCGGACTATACCGGCTACTTCCAGACCGTTGCCAAGGACCGCCTGGCGCTGGTGATGGAGCTTGAAGCCGACCGCATGCGTAATCTCATCGTCGACGCCGAACAGGTCGAACCCGAACGCCTTGTCGTGCTGGAAGAACGCCGCCAGCATGTGGACAACTGGCCGCGGTCCATCCTCGGCGAGCACATCGACGCGGCGCTGTTTCTCAACCACCCCTATCAGCGGCCGATCATCGGATGGGAGCATGAGATCCGCGCGCTGACGGTGGACGACATTGCCGCCTTCTACCGGCGCTGGTACGCGCCCAACAACGCGGTCCTGGTTGTCGCCGGCGACGTCACAGCGGCCGAGATCCGGCCGCTGGCCGAGAAGTTCTATGGGGTGATTCCCGCCGAAACGCTGCCGGTGCGCATCGCCGTCACCGAACCGCCGCAGCGGGCGGCGCGGCGGATCGCGCTCCGCGATGCCCGGGTCCGCCAGCCGTCCATCAGCCGGTCGTATCTGGCGCCCAGCTACAATTTCGGCGAAACCGGGCACGCCTATGCGCTGCAGGTACTCGCTGAGGCCCTCGGCGGCACCGCGACGACGCGGCTCTACCGCCGCCTCGTCGTCGAACAGGGAGTCGCCATTTCCGCCGGCGCCTGGTACGACGCCATGGCCCGCGGACCCTCGCGATTCGTCGTCTATGCCAGCCCACAGCCGGGCGTATCCATGGCCGCGCTGGAACAGGCGATCGACGCCATCCTGGACGAGGTCGTCGAAGACGGTCTCATGCCCGACGAGATCGATCGCGCCGCCGGGAGGATGCGGGCCAGCGCCGTCTATGCCCGGGATTCTCTCCGCACCGGCGCGCGCATCCTCGGCGAGGCGCTGGTCGTGGGCCTCTCTGTCGAGGACGTTGAGTCCTGGCCCGAACGCATCTCGGCCGTCACCGCCGCCGATGTGGCCGCCGCGGCGCGCCATGTCTTCGACCTCGACCGCTCGGTGACGGCCCAACTGCTGACCGAGGCGGCGGAAGAACCCGCTGATTCACGTCAGGACACCGCGCAATGATCCGTCGCTCGGTTCGCCGGTTTGCCGGCGTGGCCATCGCCGTCCTCGTCCTTGTCGGCCTGGCGCCTTCGGCCCAGGCCATCGATGTTCAGCGGGTCGTCAGTCCCGGCGGCATCGAGGCGTGGCTCATCGAGGACCACACCAATCCGATCCTCGCCATCCGCTTCGCCTTCCGCGGTGGTGCGGCGCTGGACCCCGAGGGGCGGGCCGGTCTCGCCAACATGGTTGCCGGCCTTCTTGACGAGGGCGCCGGAGAGCTCGGGTCCCTGGCCTTTCAGCAGCGGCTCGACGACCTCGCCATCGAGCTCGGGTTCGACACCGGGCGGGACACCTTCGGCGAGACATTGCGCACCCTCACCGAAAACCGCGACGAGGCGGCACGGCTTTTGAACCTGGCTCTGACCCGGCCCCGCTTCGACGACGAGCCGGTGGAGCGGATCCGCAGCCAGATTCTCGCGAACCTGCGCCAGGCGGCGGAGCGGCCGGGTACCATCGCCGGACGCCGGTTCTTCGCCACCCAGTTTCCCGGCCATCCCTACGGCATTCCGAGCAACGGCACCGAAGACAGCGTCGCCGCGATCACCCGAGGCGATCTCGCCGGTTTCGTTTCGCGGCGCATAGCCTGCAACGCCCTGACCGTCGGCGTTGCCGGCGACATCACGCCGGCGGCATTGGGTCCGCTGCTCGATGCCGCCTTCGCGGGTGTGCCGGATGCCGCGGCACCATGGACCGTTGCCGATGTCGATCCCGCCGCCGCCGGCGCCACCATCGTCATCGACAAGGCGGTGTCGCAGAGCGCGTTGATCTTCGGCCACGCCGGGATGAAGCGCGACGACCCCGACTACTATGCCGCCACCGTGGTCAACCGCGTGTTCGGCGGCGGCAGCTTCGTCTCGAGGCTCTATCAGGAGGTGCGCGAGAAGCGCGGGCTGGTCTATTCGGTCCACACCTGGTTGGCGCCCTTCGACCACGCGGCGATGATCATGGGACGCGCCGGCACCGCCAACGCGCGGGTCGGCGACACCATCGATGTCATCAAGGCCGAGTGGCGGCGGATGGCCGAGGCCGGCATCACCGCTGAAGAGTTGGCCGATGCCAAACTCTATCTCACCGGCTCGTTCCCGCTCCGCTTCTCGTCCAGCGACCGCATCGCCGGCATGCTCGTCGGCATCCAGCTCGAGGACCTCGGCATCGACTACCTCGACCGCCGCAACGGCCTGATCGAGGCCGTGACGTTGGAGGATGCTAACCGCGTCGCCCGCAGCCTGTTCGATCCCGACGCGCTGACCTTCGTCATCGTCGGCCAGCCCGAAGGCGTGGAAGGGACACACTAGCCGGCGGAGGGACCGGTCGGCGTCTTCGTATCCGAGATCGGCGGTCCCAATTCCCTCCGTGCGGTCTTCTCCCAATATCTGACTCAGTTCACCACGGGTCAAAATCGCGACTGCGTATTGTTTTCCATCGCATATCGCATTGATTTAATTGGTTGAAAATCTATAGTGGGTGGCTTAGCGTTGGTTTACGCGCACGGTCTTGGATGATCTCAAGACGACGTGACGGGGGGCATGCGCAGACGGGTTCTCGCCAGCATCACTTGTATGTCACTCATGCTCAGGTGGCATACTGTTCCGTGCGTCGCGCAGATCGAGCCAACGTCCTTCGAGGTCGCCGTCCGAACGTTGCGATTCGTCGCCGAGCCGCCGAAGGGAGAAACGGCGGTAGCGATCATTTTTGCCCCATCGGATCCCAAATCCGTGATGGAGGCCGAGGATCTACGGAAGCTACTTGGTTCGGGACTCGATGTCGGCGACGCGACGCTCGTTCCGGTCCTGGTCGATATCGATCGACTCGACGACCTGCAGGGGATGCGCTTCGCTTTTCTCGCCGGTGATCTGAAGGACCACCAAGAGGCTGTGTTCGAAGCGACGCGCACCCACGGCGTCCTGAGCATCTCGACGCGGTCCGAATGCGTGGAGTCCGGCCTGTGCGTACTGGCGGTCAAGGTTCGGCCCCGGGTCGAGGTGATCGTCAGCCGTGCGGCCGCGGCCGCATCGTCCGTCGAATTTGCGACGGCATTTCGAATGCTGATCAAGGAAATCTGACGGATGGGTCTGGCACCGCCTATATTGCCGGAATGCGCGAAAGGGCGCCCGTCCTGTTTTGTCGTTGTGATCGTGATCCTGCACGCCCTGTTGCTTGGGAACGCAACGACCGCAGCGGCGCAGGGCGTCGACTACGGGACGCTGCAGGAGTTGTTCGGCGAGCCGATCACGACCAGCGCCACGGGCAAGCCACAACGGCAATCCGATGTGCCGGTGACCATGGAAATCGTCACCGCGGAAGACATTCGGCGCTCGGGGGTGACCGACATCCCCGGCGTGCTGCGACACTTGGCAGGAATCGACGTCTGGCGGTGGTCGCTCGGCAACGCCGATGTGGCGATTCGGGGTTACAACCAGCCCATGCAGCCTCGGATTTTGACGCTGATCAACGGGCGGCAGGTCTATCTCGATTTCTACGGCCTGACGCGGTGGAGCTCCCTCCCCGTTTCTCTCGACGAGATCCGCCAGATCGAGGTGGTGAAGGGTCCCAAAACTGTACTGAGACGGTATTCACCTAACACTGCCGCCCCTTTTCCGCACGTACGCGCGTACGCGCGTACGTGCGGAAAAGGGGCGGCAGTGTTAGGTGAATACCGTCTCAGTACAGTTT
>Ga0056126_10000649_pt1 | contig 10945 bp, 8 predicted proteins | sample WorMetLIZAISLAND_FD_71117 | JGI IMG/M metagenome (GOLD analysis project Ga0056126, IMG submission 71117) | Marine gutless worms symbiont microbial communities from Max Planck institute for Marine Microbiology, Germany - Inanidrilus manae... ...
ACCGCGTTTTTACACGGCCACGGGATGTACCGTGCGGCCGGTTGACCGACTTGATCTTCTTTTCGAGCGCCTTCTCTTCCTTCTCGAGTTCGTGTTCGAGGCGCTTGATGCGGCGGTTCAATTCTCGAACGGCCTCGGGCCGCTCATCAGACGGCGCGGACCTCGCCGGTGACCGGGCCTAGATATCTTAAAATACACGATACCCGAAATACACGATACCCGAATTTCAAAGGCGATTGACATTTTTTCTCTTTCCTAGTAATAATTCCTAATTTTTCTATTATAGAAACGCCCATGCCGCTAACCCCTTTGAACACCAACCGGAACGAAGACGGCGCGGCCGATTGTACTGGCCGCCGTCCGAGGATCGCCGCCACGCATCACCACAAAATGGCGACTGAATATTTGCGAAGCCCTCGGCGAACCTCATCCCTTATCCAAAGTCGACTTCCGGATCGCCGCGGCGGGTAATTTCATAGACATTTATGGACATTGTTAGACATTTCCGGACATCCGCCCCCGCCGCCAACCGTAGCCGGCCGGACGTCAAATCGCCTTTTCTGGCCTTCCGCACCCGGAAACGATCGGTCCCGCTTGGCGAATTCCGGGAAACAAACGAACCCGCTTTTTCTCGTGTCCGGTTCGTTCCTTGCGAATTTGGCTCTCGTGATGCGCCGGAGATTGTAAGGAAAACGCCGGCGCATTAGATTCTATGAAAATAACAAGAAAACACGGTTGCTTAGGCCACCGCTACGGGAAGGTTTCATGGTGCTGCGACAAGTCTCGCTCGACGACAAATATGATCTGGAGGAAGGCCGCATCTTCCTGACCGGAACCCAGGCGCTGGTCCGCCTGGCGCTGGTGCAACGCCGCCGCGACTTGGCCCAGGGCCTCAACACGGCCGGCTACGTCACCGGTTACCGGGGCTCGCCCTTGGGCGGTGTCGATAGAGAATTCAACCGGGCCCGCGGGCTCCTCGACCAACACCACGTCAAGTTCCACCCGGCCGTCAACGAGGACCTGGCGGCGACCGCCCTTTGGGGGGCGCAGCAGACCAACCTTTTCCGGGGTGCAAAGTACGACGGCGTCTACGGCATGTGGTACGGCAAGGGCCCGGGCGTCGACCGCTCCGGCGACGTCTTCCGCCATGCCAATTTCGCTGGCACGTCCCAATATGGAGGCGTCCTGGTGCTGGCCGGCGACGATCCGGCCTGCAAGTCCTCGACCGTGCCGAGCCAGTCCGAACATGCGCTCATGGACGTGCATATCCCCATCCTCAACCCGATCAACGTCCAGGAGATCCTCGATTTCGGCATCATGGGCTGGGCCATGTCGCGCTATTCCGGCTGCTGGGTCGGCATGAAATGTATCACCGACAACGTCGACACATCGGCCTCCGTCGACCTCGATCCGGCACGCCTACAGATCGCGCTGCCGGGCGATTTCGAGATGCCGGAAGGCGGGCTCCACATCCGTTGGTCCGACCCGCCGTTGGAGCAGGAGCACCGTCTGCAGCGCTATAAGATTTACGCGGCCCTCGCCTTCGCCCGCGCCAACCGCCTCAACCAGGTGACCATCGACACGGAAAAACCGCGTCTCGGCATCGTCTCGACCGGCAAGGCCTATCTCGACACCCTGCAGGCCTTGGACGACCTCGGTATCGACCAGGCCGAGGCCGAGCGCATCGGCATCCGGCTCTTCAAGGTCGGCATACCCTGGCCCCTTGAGCGCGACGCGGCCCGCGCCTTCGCCGAAGGATTGGAAGAAGTCGTCGTCATCGAGGAGAAACGCGCCGTCATCGAAAACCAGTTGAAGGAGCAGCTCTACAACTGGCGCCCGGACGTCAGGCCCCGCGTCGTCGGCAAGTTCGACGAGGACGGCAACTGGGTGCTGCCGTCGGCCGGCGAACTGACGCCGGCGCGCATCGCGCGGGTCTTGGCCGACCGCATCCGGCCCTTCTTCAACAGCCAGACCATCGCCGCACGGCTCCGCTTCCTCGAAGAGAAGGAGCGCGCCCTCGAGGAGCGCAAGACCAATATCCAGCGCATCCCCTACTTCTGCTCCGGCTGTCCGCACAATACCTCGACGCGTGTGCCGGAAGGCTCCAGGGCCATGGCCGGCATCGGCTGCCACTACATGGTCACGTGGATGGACCGGCGCACCGAGACCTTCACCCACATGGGGGCCGAAGGCGTGCCGTGGATCGGCCAGGCGCCGTTCACCGACGAGGACCACGTCTTCGTCAACTTGGGCGACGGCACCTACTTCCATTCCGGCATCCTCGCCATCCGCGCCGCCGTCGCGGCTGGTGTCAACATCACCTACAAGATCCTCTATAACGACGCGGTGGCCATGACCGGCGGCCAGCCCATGGACGGGCCGCTGGACGTTGCCATGATCAGCCAGCAGGTCAGAGCCGAGGGCGTCGAGCGCATCGCCGTCGTCTCCGACGAGCCCGACAAGTACCCGGCCGGCGCCAAGTTCGCCGACCACGTGACCTTCCACCACCGCGACGACTTCGATGCGGTTCAGATGGAGATGCGCGGCGCCAAGGGTGTCTCGGTCCTTATCTACGACCAGACCTGCGCCGCCGAGAAGCGCCGGCGACGGAAGCGCGGCCTCTATCCGGACCCGCCCAAGCGCGCCTTCATCAACGAGCTCGTCTGCGAGGGCTGCGGCGATTGCGGGGTGGCGTCCAACTGCGTGTCGATCACGCCGGTTCAGACGGAACTGGGGCGCAAGCGCGCCATCGACCAGTCGTCGTGCAACAAGGACTTCGCCTGCGTTGATGGTTTTTGTCCGAGCTTCGTCACCGTACACGGGGCCGAGCCGCGTAGGATGCGGAGCCTGCAGGACGCGCCTTTCGAGACGCTGCCCGATCCGGTTCCAGCGACGTGTGACGATCCCTACTCCATCGTCACCACCGGCATCGGCGGCACTGGCGTCGTCACCGTCGGCGCCATCCTGTCGATGGCCGCCCATATGGAAGGCAAGGGTGTAACCGTGCTGGACATGGCCGGGCTCGCCCAGAAGAACGGTGCCGTCTATTCGCATCTCCGTATCGCCGACAACCCCGATCGCCTGCACGCCGTGCGCATCGCCGCCGGCGGTGCGGACTTGCTCATCGGCGCCGACATGGTCACCGCCGGCAGCTTCGAGACCTTGGGCAAGCTGACCCCAGGCAAGACGCGGGCCGTGGTCAACGCCCATGAGATCATGACCGCCGAGTTCACCCGCGATCCGGACCTGGACTTCCCCGATCACGAACTGGCGGAAGCCCTGGTCCATGCGACGGGCCCGGACCATCTCGATCTCGTCGACGCGACGCGCCTCGCCACCGGACTCTTGGGCAATGCCATCGCCACTAACATGTTCCTGGTCGGCTTCGCCTGCCAGAAGGGGCTGCTGCCGGTCGGTTGTGAGGCCCTGGCCGCGGCCATCGAACTGAACGGCGTCGAGGTCGACTTCAACAAACGCGCCCTCCTATGGGGGCGCCGTGCCGCCCATGATCTGAAAGCAGTCGAAGCCCTGCTTGCCCAGCATTTCGAAAGCGCCTCCAACGGAGACGCTGACGACACGCCCTTCGCCGAACGGCGCCGGTGCGATCTCGTCGACTACCAGGATGCCGCCTACGCCGGACGTTATGCCGACACGCTTGCCCGAATCGCGGAAGCGGAAAACCAAGCCGCGCCGGGACGGACCGGTCTCCACGACGCGGTAGCCCGTTCGCTCTACAAACTGATGGCCTACAAGGACGAATACGAAGTGGCCCGGCTTTACACGGACGGACGATTCGAGAAGGCGCTTTCCGAGCGCTTCCAGGACGGCTGGAAACTCTCTTTCCACTTGGCGCCGCCGCTTTTTGCCGAGCGCGACGCGCTGACCGGGCACCTCAAGAAACGCGAATACGGGGCCTGGATGTTGCCGGTGTTCCGCCTTATCGCCAGTTTGAAGGGCCTGCGCGGCTCCGCCTTCGATCTCTTCGGGCGTTCGGCTGAGAGGCGCATGGAACGGCAACTGATCGCCGATTACGAGACGACACTCGCGACCCTGACCGCCGGCCTCGATGCCGACAACCACGCACTGGCCATCGAGATCGCCTCATTGCCGCTGACGCTGCGCGGCTTTGGCCACGTCAAGGAGGCCAACCTGGAGACCATGAAGGCCAAAGAGGCAGATTTGCTGGCTGCTTTCGGCGGTGATGGATCGGCGGCGGCGCAAGCCGCTGAATAGGCGAGCCGGACCGGCCCTTACTGGTCCGGCAAATAAGTGTTCGACCACTTGAGCACGATATTGAAGCTGATCGAGACCCGTGTTTCTTCGGCCAGGTTTGGATGCACGAAGTGCATGAGCGCCGCCGGCCACAGCATCAGCAGGCCCGGTTCCGGGGTCACCGTGAACTCGGGATCGACGTAAGGGTCGCCACGGATCGAGCCCATGTTGAAGCCCGGGCGCGGATCGTAAAATGTGATGGCGTTGGGCCGGACGTCGGCCCGCTGACGTCGCTTGGCCCTGCCCGCCGGCATCTTCACGTAGTAGGTGCCGCTCAGGTAACTGTGCGGGTGGTTGTGCGGATCGTGGTAGTCGCCCTGGCGGTTGACGTTGGCCCAGCCGTGGATCTGCCAGTCGACGGCGAAGTCGACGCCGATAGTGCTGAGATACTCGATGACCGTCTCGTTGACCTGCTGGCGCAACCAGTTGGTGGCCGGGCTGTCGATGTCGAAGGGGTTGTTGTCGCGGTAATCCGTGGTCAGGTCCTTCGAGGCCCGGTCCCACTCGCGGACCAGCTTGAGGAGTTCGCGGTTCGGCGCCTCGCAATCGGCAACCACCTTGCGAACCATCTTGGTCGGCCACAGGTCAAGGAACTCGGTCGTCATGGCCTCCGAGACTATCGGTTAAGGCGCGGACGATCCAGCGGGGACCCTAGTCCTTGGTCGGCAGGTCGATGACGCGGCCGCTGTCGCGCCGGGGGTCGAAGTCGTAGCCCTTGCGCACGGCGACGTTGCGCAGCAGAACGTTGAGCGCCGTCACGTCGAAGGGATCGGGATCGACGGCTTCCGCGTACTTGGCCTTGAGGCTGGCGAACATCTCGATCTCGTTGGCCATCAGATCATCCGCCACCGCCTCGATCTCCTCGAGCAGGTGTTTGGTTTCCACGTAATTGGGCAGGTTGACCACCGCTCACCTCGTATTTCGTTTCGACGATTACATGGCGACGATGGACCCGGCCGTCAATCAGAGATGACGACGCAGGAAGGCGACGACGTCCTCCATGTAGGGGCCGACGGCAAAGAACAGGGTGTGGCCGTCATCGGCGTAGGGCGGATAGACGATGAGCCGGACGTCGCCACCGGCAGCCTTGAGCCCATCGTGCATCTCCTACATCCCGGCATAGGGGTTGCGCCCGCGCGTCCGGTGCGAACCAGTGTCGTTGCGCGCGACCAACAACAGCATGGGTTGGGAGAGGTCGCGGAGATCGCCGATCCGATCTTCGAACTGCCTGGGCGTGACGCCGCTACCCATGATCACGGCGGCCTTCAGGGACGGCCTCCGATAGGCCGCCTGGTAGGTGAGCAGGGCACCCCTCGAAAACCCGATCATGCCGACGCGGTCCGCATCGACGCCGTCAACGGACGTCAGGTAGTCGAGACCGGCGCGGACATCGTCGCCGTGCCCGCGCAGGCTGCGCGTCGGCCGGCGGATCGGCGAGAAAGCGGCAAAACCGGCTTCGGCCAAAGCCTCACAAGTCCCCTCCGGCGCACCGCCGATGGTGTATCCGGCGCCGCCGTGATTGTAGAGCACCGCCGGGAACGGGCCTTGCCCGCCGGGAACACACAAATATCCCTGGAGGGTCAGATCACCGGAACGAAAGCGGACGATTTCCGCCGCCGTCAGCGCGCCGTTCCAAAGGAGGGCCAGGCACAATACCGAAACGATACGGATCACGGTCATCTCCGGCCAACTGCGACCAGACCCAGGATAGATCGAACGCCGTGTTTCCGTTGTGACCGGACGCACAAATCCCTCGAAAACGAGAACCGGCACCGAGAGTACCCGGCGCCGGTTGGGTCGTCCTTCATAGGGAGGCGGCGCGAGGTTAAGCGGCGCGCACCCGATCGAGGAAGCGGTCCACCTCCACCTTCAGGGTCTCGGACTGTTGCGACAGGTCCGTCGCGGCGCCGGCAATCTGGCTGGCGGCAGCGCCGGTCTCCTGGGAGGCTTGGCTGACACCGGCAATATTCGACGTCGCCTCCTTGGTACCTGTCGACGCCTCCTCGACGTTGCGCGCGATCTCTTGGGTCGCCGCGTCCTGTTCCTCGATGGCCGCCGCGATGGATGATGAGATCTCGCTGACCTCTGTGACCGTTTTGTGAATGCCGTCGATGGCGTGGACGGTGCTTTCCGTCGCTGCCTGAATGCCCGTGACCTGGCCGGCGATTTCCTCCGTCGCCCGCGCCGTCTGGTTGGCCAGGTTCTTGACCTCCGAGGCGACGACGGCAAACCCCTTGCCGGCATCACCGGCCCGCGCCGCCTCGATGGTGGCGTTCAGCGCCAGGAGGTTGGTTTGTTCGGCGATGTCGGTAATCAGGTTGACCACCTCACCGATGCGCTGCGCCGCATCGTTGAGACCCTTGACCTGTCCGTTGGCGTTGGTCACGTCAGTGACCGCCTGGTTGGCGATGTCGCTGGCCCGCGTCACCTGCCCTGAGATCTCGCGGATGGTCGATGAAAGCTCCTCAGCGGCAGCAGCGACCGTTTGAACGTTGCTGGCGGCCTGCTCTGAGGCGGATGCGGCCGCACCCGTCTGGTGGTTGGTCTGTTCGGCCATGGCCGACATGGAGGCCGCCGACTGGCTCATCTGCGACGAGGCGGAGGCCACGGAATTGACGACACCGCCGACGCTGCTCTCGAAACTGTCGGCAAGGGCGATCATTGCCTTGTGTTTCTCCACTTCGGCACGCTTGGCCGCTTCTTTCCGTTCTGCCTCCATGCGCCGCACTTGCAGTGCGTTTTCCTTGAAGACGTTGACAGCGGCCGCCATGGCGCCGACCTCGTCCCTGCGTTCCTGACCCGGCACGTCAACATCGAGATTGCCGTCGGCCAGTTCGGTCATGGTTTCCGTGATGCCGTGAACGCCGGTCGAGATATTGCGCCCGATCACGAACCCGGCGATCAGGCCAATAACCGTGGCGATGGCGCCGACGATGGAGACCAGTCGAATGCCGGCCTTCTCATCCTGCAGGGCTTGTTCGGCTGATCGCGCGGTGAACTTCTCCAGTTCGATCAGCAGGTCGTGGAGTTCCTTGTCCAGCTGGTCCTGTTCCTGTTCGATGGTCTCGACCAGTTCATCCATGGCGGCCGCGTTGCCGTTTTCGATCGCCTTGATGAACTCGAATGCGTGATCCTCGTAAGTGTGGTGCTCCTTCTCGATCTTCTTGAGGAGACCGAGGACGCGCGTGAATTCCACACGCGCCGCTTCGGAGTGAGCGTTGTCGATGCCGTGTTGGGCCAACGCTTCGCCTTCCTTGATCTCCTTGTCGACCTTGTGGGCGAGCTCGGTGAAGGCCTTGGCGTCGCGGGCCACGTCGGTCCCGGCCTGCAGGCCAGCGCCGCGCAAGGTGCGTTCCAGCAGGATCGCCTGTTCGAGCTGGTGCAGAGTAATCGCCGTCACCTTTTCGGTGAGGGGAATATCCTCGTGGGCGATCTCCTCCAGCTCGTTTCCGATCTGGATCATTTTGGTCACGGCGATGCCGGCGATGGAGGCAGCCGTCAAAGCGATTAATGCAACAATTACGTAAATGCGTTGGGAAATGGACATATTTGGCCTCGTGAATACCCTGTGATAATGCCGGGACCAGCCTTTTGCAGGTCATAATCGACTAGTTAGTTGTGACTATTTATCCGGCCCGAGTAAAGACGAGATGAAAAAGCCATAAACCCCTATTACAATCAGGATTATTTCGAGACATCCGACAGTTGTCGCGGTCTCGAATTTGTAAGAAATCAGCTTGTTGCCGAGGGTCTTAATCGGTCACCCAACAGCCCCTTGAGATCTGGATGCGAGCCACCGCGCCAACCGCCCGTCCATAACGACGAGGCCGAAACCAATCAGCGCCATGCCGGTCAAATGACGGACCAGCAGCGATTCACCCAGGAACACGACACCGAGGACAATGGCGCTGACCGGCACCAGGAAGGTGACGACCAGGACGTTGGTGGCGCCGGCGACCTTGAGGATATGGAAATAGAGGATGTAGGCGAAAGCCGTCGACACGGTGCCGAGGGCGACGATTGCGACCCAGGTCATCGGGCCCGGCATGGCGCCGACGAGCGGATTCTCGACGACGAAGGCGACAGGCGCCATCATCAGGCTCGACATGGTGACTTGGCCGCAGGCGGTGACCGCCGGTGGCCGATCCCTGAAACGGCGCCCGAAGATGCCGGCGAAGGCATAGGAAAGCGCGGCACCGAGGATCGCCGCCTGAGCCAGGAAAGCGGCGCCCAATCCGGCAACGGCGTCAGGGCCCATGATAGCGGCGACACCAACCAAGCCGAATAGCACGCCGCCGATCTTGGGCATCGTCATCTTCTCGTCCGCTGTCAGGCCATGCGCCAGGACCACGGTAAACAGCGGTGTCGTCGCGTTGAGAATCGAGGCGAGGCCGCTGGCGATCTCGGTTTGGCCCCAGAAGATCAGGCTGAAGGGAATGGCGTTGTTGAGCAGACCCATCACCACGAAGGCTCCCCACAAACGGGCATCGAGAGGAACCCTGTACCCGGTCGCGAATAGCCAAATCCACAACGCCGCCGCGGCGATCGCGACCCGGAGCGCCGTCAGCGTCAACGGTCCGATCTCGCGCACCGCATAGCCGGCGAAGAAAAAAGACCCACCCCAAACGAAGCCCAAAACCATCAGCATGCCCCAGGTTGCGGCGGTCATCTGCGGCGCTTGGCGGCTTTGCGCGGTCGAACGGGTCATCGGTATTCAACTCGATAAAAAGGTGGGACAGGCTCTCAGTGGCGCAGTCCGCCCAATATGGATGATTCGTCACCGGCACGCATTCCGGAACTTGCTATGGTGACATTTCCTCGATCGATTGCGGTACCGAAATCAACCGGGCAACACGTACCAAATCAGTGCCGGCAGTGCGACGAACGACAAGGCCGTCGAAATGACGACGACGCCGGCAACCTCGGCCGGCCTGCGGCCGTAGGAATGGGCGAAAAGATAATTGAAAACGGCCGCCGGCATCGCACATTCGACGATGACGACGCCCCTGGCGACACCCTGAAGACCAAGTAGGTGGGCGGCGCCGACACCGACGGTAAATCCCATGACCAACCTCAACACCGCCAATGCCGTGCTGCGGCCGAGCGTTGTAATGCGAAGTTCGGCAAGCGACGTGCCGAGCGTGATCAGCATCAGTGGTATGGGGAAGCCGCCGATAATGGTGAGGGTGTTTAGGGCCCAATCGGGGACCGGGATATCGCCGAACTTGAAGACCAACGCCAATAGCGTTGCCCAAATCAATGGCAGTTTGAGAACCTCCATCGGGTTCGAGGAGCCGGACACGATCGCCGGGCCGATGATAAAGGCGAGCACCGCGTTGACCGTGAAATATCCGATCCCCAAGGCCAGGCCCATATCACCGAAAGCCAACAAGCAGAGCGGTAGGCCCATGTTTCCCGTGTTGGCCAGCATCATCGGCGGTAAAAAGGCACGCAGATCCTGGCCCGCCAGTTTCAGGACCGGATAGCTGACGGCGGCGAAAGCGGCGAGGGTGACAACGGCGGCCAAACCCATCTCGGCCAAGGCATTGAGGTCCAGTTCCGACCGAACGAGCGAGGAGAAAATCAGACAAGGGAACCCGACGAGCATCACCAACTTGGTGACGAAGACAGGCTCATAGGGCATGCCGCGTTTGACCCATGCGAAACCGATGCCGGCGCATATGAATATGGGCGCGATGACGGCAAATATCTGGGTGATCACGGGGCCGTTCCCTGCATTTTCCCATTACTGAGGGCGGAGAAGGAGTAAAGCGCCAATGCCGACCAGATCAAGGCAAAGGTGATGAGAAATGAAGGACCAAGCGACTCGCCAAAAACGGTAACGCCGAGCACGAACTGGAGGGTCGGCGCGATGTATTGAAAGAGACCCAGCGTCGCCAGGCGCAAGCGGCGCGCCGCTTCGGTAAACAGGTAGAGCGGCACCGCGGTCACGGCACCGGCCAGAACGAGAAATGACGAATCCGACCAACCGGTTCCGAAATGCCCAGTTCCCTGGTAGGCCATATAAGCGATGAAAGCGACCGCCAAAGGCGTGTAGACGGCAGTTTCGAAGAGCAGGCCGCTCATCGCCTCAACCGGCGCCGTCTTGCGGATGAGACCGTAGATTCCGAAGCTGAAGGCGAGCGACAGGGCAATCCAGGGAAAGCTGCCGACAAATGCGATCTGATTCAACACGCCGATCGCCGCGATGGTGATGGCGGCCCATTGCAACCGGTTGTGGCGTTCGCCGAGGAACACGGCGCCCAGCAACACGTTGACGAGCGGATTGATGAAGTACCCGAGGCTCGACTCGAGCACATGGCCGTGGGTCACGGCCCAGATGTAGATCGTCCAGTTGAAACCGACGAATGTCGCCGACGCGGTCAAACGGATGGCCACCGCCCTGTCGCGAAGCAAGGACCAGATACCGACCAGGCGGCCGCGCAATCCCAACGCTATGGCGACCAGAACCGCCGACCAGAAGATGCGATGGGCCAGCACCTCGGCAACGGGCATGTGATCGACTGCCTTGAAATAAAGCGGGAATACGCCCCATAGTCGTCCGTGAACAACCCCTAACGTCCTGATTGGGTGGCGGATTTCGGCTTTCCCAAGTATTCCGAATTGCAGAAAACCGGGAGTTGTGCCCTTGGTTTCTTGCGATATCGGAGGC
>Ga0056126_10000650_pt1 | contig 10933 bp, 10 predicted proteins | sample WorMetLIZAISLAND_FD_71117 | JGI IMG/M metagenome (GOLD analysis project Ga0056126, IMG submission 71117) | Marine gutless worms symbiont microbial communities from Max Planck institute for Marine Microbiology, Germany - Inanidrilus manae... ...
GCAACACATGCCCATACCATCGCAACCTGTTTTGTTGTAGTACCAAGATTATGTCATCCATTCCTAACCTCTCTCTCAACTCTTTACTGGGAACTCGATCTTTTACCTAAATGTCACACATCTGTGTGACCATTCTCATCTCTGCCCACCAAAGTGCCACTCATTTTCTTTCCTTACAGACCAGGTCTCACTTCCATGCAACATACTCTGGCCTACACAACTGCATCACCATCTCCATCCACACTCAACATGTCATCTAAATAGCAAAAATTTATCCACTAACTCCAGATATGCACTGCTTAACACAATAATCTTTACTAGCTAATTTTAGCACAATACACAGTTAACATTCAGTACTGGTTTCAAAAGTTAACCATTAAAAAGATGTAACAGACTATTTTCTGCTATCTGCATCCAGTTCTAAAAAGCATTTCTGTGCTTCAGTCATAAGTCAGCAGTTTTTTAACAGCACATTGGCATACTGTAGGCTACTCAGTACCATAGCCTCTCTTATTATTATTATCATGATATTGTACATGCAGTACACATGAAAGCCAAAAAAAGGAAAAAAACTTTTTAAAAAGTAAATATAGCATAATGCTAAATAGTACTAATTCCTAGTTCTACATACTTCTGTTAAAATGTCATTTATAGTATCAAACGCAATATGTTGTACAGTTATTAAATCCTGCCTTATCACTAACATTAACAAGTCCTCCCCAGTCAGTTTGGAAGAGTGTGTCGCCACCCCACATGGCAGAGAATTCACTCGCCTGCTTCACATGCTACTAGCTGCACAATGCCCACTGCAGACAAGTCCAATCACTCAGCCGTAGGTACATTACATCCACACCGCAGTGCCAAACATGGCATGGTAGTAGAGGACCCTGAGCCTCGAAAACTTTTCAGGGTCCGACATATAGTTTCGCCGCTATGAGTTGCTGAAAATTTGAGGAAAACACGTCCCCGTCAACTTAAAACCCCCATAACTATGTAATCCCTTGATCAAATTCATCCAAATTTTAAATGCTAATGCATCATGAAACATACTACAAACTCTGAAAATTTCATGAAAATCCCGCAACAAACACACACACGCGGGGCATTTATATTCCAAAATTTAGAAAAATTTTAGTAAGATTTTCAGTTTTTGGGGTCCTATACCCTTATCGTTGTACCAATGGAGGTGAAATATGGCAACATCTCAAATCGCACCTATGAGTAACTTAAATGCTTTGCGCTGCACACAATGCTGCCAGTAAAATAGGCATTAAAATGTATGAATGTGACCTAATTTGTGACAATTTATCATATTCTTAGTATCTGATCACTCTTACTCAATAATTAGCAGCAGCTACATACTGTTAAATATGACATAATACCTGTCCCTTGTTTCTTAGTATTAACATTTTCACGTCCATTCCTCCTGTCATCTCTATTCTCATGATCTTCATCTGTGCAAACAACAACGCTCACATAATGGCCTCTTTTCCAGGACAACTTTGGTAAGCCGACACAAGGAAGGTAAATTAACCAGTAACCATTCTGGATTTTAATGAGAGTGGCAGAGGCATCAGTTGGACATTACATAAACCATCTCTGCCTCCCCACTCCAGACAGATGCTAGTGTCTGATCACTTAAATTTTAGGGACCAGATGCTCTTCCTGATGCCAAATGAACAGAGCCAAACCACTGAATGTAAGATCTTCATCTGCACAAATACATGGTAATTCTACAATAGCACTTATTATGAAAAATTCATCACATAAGGACACACCAACTACCGGTACTTCAGCAACATTTTAACTGCTGTAAATATGTAAACAATGACCTATGCTCTTGATCTACAAGCTTGACAGTGTAAAAGTGAACCAACATGCCATATATCTAAGTCAAATATCATTTTGCAAATTTTAAATTGTCCAGACACACTGGTTGCTCTATCAAGACTACTAAGAGATCCATATGTTAAATAAATAATATAAACATACATACCAAAATATTTCTCATGTTCACTGGTGAAACTTTCATCAAGACAGTTGAAATCAACATATTGTGGTGCATTGTATTCATATGCCGGGTCTATGTCCATCATCAAACATCTGACAATATAACAGAGAATAGTGTACATTTATACCTTTATGTACAGCTATATGCTAAGGTAAAGTATATGACTGGTAATGTGCATAAACATTCTGATTCCACTACATACTCAGCCACTTAACATTAAGCAATCTAACTGTAAGAGCATGTCACTACCCCCTATGGGAAAGAATCAGAATGGACCCGACTGCTTCATTTGTAACAAGCTGAAACCTCGCTTCGCTCGGTTTCAGCTTGAATGCCCCATGGCTATCGCGCTGCGTATTCCATCCTGTGAATATACGAGTATATCATGCTCCGTCTCGGATTTGTCCTCGTAGTGGATTGGAATATGTGAAAGTCCATAGCCCCCAGCACTTGGCCACTGCAGCACGGCCCATCCAGCACCGGCCGCCGCGCTGCGCGGTAGGCTGTCCAAAGCAGTGGATATCCGATCTCTCCGAGGCGCAAGGAGTACAGTTATGTGTCACATGATAAGGCTGCAACGGCTGGTGTCGGCAGTACATGTTGTTGTTAGCAGCGATGACGGATGCGTATTATGTCTGTATGGCCGTCCGACTGACTCGGCCAAGGTTCAAGTCTATATATAGCCGCAATTTAAAAGTTTAATTTTCTTCCCAATGATGACCCCTATCGACAAAAGACCCAGCCTATGTCAAGCATAACGTCGGAATGCGTCTGCATGCAAAAGTTCGCCGCCATATGTCGAGCTGTTTCGGAGGAGATAGCCCGCAGAGGCTAACGCAACTCTCAATTATTATATAGAAGATACGGACATCCCACCGCATATAGTTGTCACTACACCTGTGACAACATCAACGTGGAAACATTTCTCATGGCAATGCAAAGTATGAGAATAGGCCATTTCAGCATTCAGTGATATCAATTCTAATGCAGTTAGTGCAGCAGGTCCGTGAACATCGTCCGTCAAACGTGCATAAGACAGCCGTCACGTCTGTAGACGTGTCACGCAACTACACGCAAGTCAAGAACTTGAGAGAATGAGTTAAATCCGCAGCACAAATGTCCAACGATGGCCTGGCCAACTTACCCGAGTTGGCATACCACTTGCGCAACTACGTGTGGCTATCCAGATGTTTCTGGATCTAATCGTTGTCGCTGGCTGTGAAGACTTACTAGATAAGCTAAACATTCTCCTTGAGACACAGTCGCACACTAACATAGATAATGACTTACGATATGACGTTCAATTTTGGCAACTTCTACCTCTACGTGCTTGTGTTCTGCGCCACATGCTTTCCGGAAAATCCTTTGCTTTGTTTATGTTGCATGAACGGAAACTGGCTGCGACAAATCGCCATTTTGTTAACATACTAGCGGAAAAAGTACCAGTCCTAAGCAGCAGCAACTGTGTGCTAGTAATCAACGGCAAGCTAGGATTTGAGGTCTTTGAAGAAAAGTTCGTGAAGCTCAACAAACTTTTTTTGTTGGAATCTCACCAAATCGGCAGCAAAGCATTGGCTTTTTGGTCACAATGCGTTATCTGCTGACGTCATGGTCTACACAGACCATATTCGTGCGCTTCTTCACTCACCTTCCCTACAGGCCTATCGTCAATCGTACAATGACAAAAGCAAGTTGTAAAGCCAGGCATTCAAGGACTACTTTGAAGCAAAAATTGCCATTCACATGGGCATGAAACTCGGTCGATGGGTTCTAGAATGCCTCCATGTGTATAACACCAATTCTGGAGTCACCCAGAACACTTCAGAAGGATTCAGCAGCATCATGTGGCAAAAGCACGAGTGAAAAGAGGCATCGCTCGATGTCTGCTCATGCTGTATCAACTACAGTGCTTCTAAATCAACAACTTCCATCTGAGTTGTGCCAACCACGGTGATTACCACCTGCATCTGGACAACTTTCGTGACATGGCCACAACAGGTATGGGCAGTTACAGTAATAATTTATGCTGTTAGTAATAAACATGTCCGTAAATGTATGTAAATGAGTGTGAGGTTCCTGTCAATGGATGAAGTGGCTATTGCTGTGCATACCACACGTATGTTCAAATCAGATCCCGACCCCATCACTTTGAAATGTAACACCCCTGGCTCCGCCCCTGGTGACAATGTACAGCAAAACTGCACCACAGAACGATAAAAAACATGGGCCTAAACATTAACGCCAGACGTTCAAGGACTACTTTGAAGCAGAAATTGCCGTTCACATGGGTATGACACTCGGTCGCTGGGTACAGCACCAATTCTGGAGTCACCCATAACACTTCAGAAGGATTCAGCAGTGTCATGCAGCAAATGCACAAGTGGAAAGAGGCATTGCTCGATGTCTGTTTGCTCACGCTGTATCAACTACAGTGCTTCAACATCAACAACTTCCATCTGGGCTGTGCCGACCACGGTGATTGCCACCTGGATCTGGATGACTTTCGTGACATGGCCACTACAGGTATGGGCAGTTACAGTAATAATTTATGGTGTTAGTAATAAACATGTCCACAAATGATGTAAATGAGTGTGAGGTTCCTGTCAATGGATGAAGTGGCTATTGCTGTGCATACCACACACACATTCAAATCAGATCCCGACCCCATCACTTCGAAATGTAACACCCCTGGCTCCACCCCTGGTGACAATGTACAGCAAAAGTGCACCACTGAACGATAAAAAACATTGGCCTAAACATTAACGCCAAGTCTGTATGATAAGTATGTCCCAGTAAATACTGTGACGTTGGTCCGACATCAACATGATGTCATACTCGTCAGCAATGTGTCATCGTCGCTTCATTGCATCTAACAACAAATACCAAGTTAGATGCCTGCAGTAGGGGCAAAGTCTTCAATCTACCGTTGATTTGCTGTGTTTTTGTCTTCTTGTGAATTAGCCCATCACCGGAGTTAGCAAGATATAGTCTGGGGTATAGACGTCGGTTTCTGTCAACGTGGCCGACATCGCACTGATGTTGACCCATCACTGCGTTTACTGGGGTAATATGCAGCAATAAAGCGAATGCCCCTCCCCCTTTAGTTACGGGACTGGTGACAAAGTGTTGTTACTTTATTCCAAACACGGATGTGATGGTGATGGGTGTGATTTGTACTTGCAGAGTTATCACTGGAGTCAGTATCACCACCTACTGATCTGGTAGCGACAATGTGACACCATTATGTGGATTTTAAGTGACAGCAGACACCGACAGCCAGTGACACAAACAATGGAGATGACATATGGAACACAGTGCAAGTGCAGACTGTAATGGAGCGCCAAAATACCATCGAGTTTAATGCCGCCATGAAGTGCTTCCCAATGAAAGGGTCTGGAGATGTCGTACGTATGGTGGTGCATTTCACGCTGAAGCCGACTTGCAGCTATAGCTCTGTGCACACATGTTACCATATCGCTGCGGTGCAACGCAGCACCGGCATGTGGATGTCACAGACAAAGAAAACAATAAATCTGACTCAGTTGAGACGTAAGAAGTGGACTGCCAAGCAACAACCAGGGCGCAAGAGGCCACATCTTGGTGACTGTGACATCATTGCTGCTCTGTACATGAACAACAAAGACGACAACAATATGATGAATGTGACAATGGCGATGCTGATAGCGGCAACGGTGTAGAACTCGCAGCCGCATCGGCAGAACCTGCCGTCATCCAACTATGTGGAGACAGCAGAACGACTCTCAATGATGGAAGGTCACTGAAGGGCAATTTACCGAAAATATGTAATTGAAATGCAGTTGATTTGGTTCAATATTTTCCTATAAACATGTCTCCCAGCATCAGATGGACATATCTTTTAGCCTAATTATACACACTGCAACAAACAAATGTTCATTAATTATTCAATCAGTTCACAGTCTGCTTTTGAACTGCACAGAAGTTTTATTTTCAGCTGTATGCCCGGGCCTATAGTAAGTAATTAACACAGCTAGGCAACATTACATTAAAGTAGAACATGTAAAGTCAACAGTAATCAACGTGGGCAGCAACATCGGTAAACAGACATCTGAAGTAATTAGCATGTTACGTTGAGCAGACAGTGAGCAGTGACGATGCTTTATAAGGAATGCTGCATTGACAGAGTGCGTCAGATGGTGAAAGATGGCAGAGAAATAAGAATGCGCATGAGATAATTCCAAAAGGCTGAGGTTTCGTGTATGCATTTAGCGGGAATCGATATCGACAATAAAGAACAGAGGAACCTTGATCTATTTCAAGTGCTATTACGAACACTGCGATTGGTCAGCAAAAATTAACGCCGGATAAATCGTTCCAGAGGTAAGTTGTGCAGTCAACGAACTATGTAACAATAAGTATATTTATAAAGATAGCATTCAGATTGCTGTAAAAGAACACCTGACAGAGATAGGCCTAAAAAATAATTTTGGAGGTGTAAAATAAACGACCTCGGCTCGTCGCTAGTGTTTGCCACTGACAAACAACTGGAGATGCTGAAGGATGCCATACACATCTATTACGACACCACATTTGAAGTCATTCCTGCTTTATACTACCAACTCTTCACAGTGTTCGTTGCCTATGCTGGCATGGCATTTCCAGTCTTCTAAACACTAATGACATGTAAGACAGTGCCAGCGTATCATGCCGTCTTTCAGAAACTGATAGAACTTGTGCCGCAGTTCACACCAGAATCCACCATGGCCGATTTTGAAGACACATCGGCGTCAGCTTTTCGTGCTGTATATGGCGTTATGCATGTGGCAGGATGCTGGTTTCATTATGGCCAGGCGATAGTGAAGCGTCTTAACATCGGACTCAAGGAAGCCTATATCCGACAGGCACATGTGAGCAACTTGCCATTGTCTACTTGGTCTGCCTCTACTCCCACATGGAGATATTGAGCAAGCACTACAAGACATCAGGATCACAATCATCAGTGATGATGAATTCAGTCAGCAGCTTCAGCAGCTGGTAGCATATGTGAAGCGCCAGTGGTTGGAACACAGTTCTGTCGGTCCACAGCGACTGAGTGTATGTGATTACCGTTCACACACAAACGACATATTGGAGAGCTATCATGTGACTCTATGTCAAAGAATTCAAGTCAGTCACCAGAACATATTTGCATTCCTGGCGCATCTGCAGAACACAACGGTCGACAACATGGCTGATATGCAGCATGACTGCTAATAGTCAAGCAGAATTGGAGCAAATAGAGGTCGAAGAAATGGTTGTGTGTCGATAGAATAATCCCCTGATTCACCCGGACGCCACTGCAGAAAACCAGTGTCTCACGCTTACGCAAACATGCAACTGCAAAGCACAGATGCAGGACAGACGTCAAGAGTCGTCGTCAAGTGCCACACAACACATGTCATTTGCAACCATGGAAAGCACCTTATACAAGCAGTGTCCTTTGGCGCGACCAGCACTTCCACCCAGTGCTGATGATGCACACAACGTCCTGCAAAGCAGTCGTTACTCGCAATTCAATGGCTCTGCGTTTTATCGTGGACTGGCTAATCCAGATGACCTCGGCTCGTAGCTAGTGTTTGCCACCGAGAACAACTGGAGATGATAAAGGATGTCACGCACATCTATTATGACACCACATTTAAAGTCATTCCTGCTTTGTACTACCAACTCTTCACTGTGTTTGTTCCCTATGCTGACACGGCGTTTCCAGTCTTCTATGCACTAATGACATGTAAGACAGTGCCAGCATATCATGCCGTCTTTCATAAACTGAAAGAACTTGTGCCGCAGTTCACAACAGAATCCACTATGGCCAATTTTTTGAAGATGCATCAGCGTCAGCTTTTCGTGCTGTTTATGGCGACGTGCATGTGGTGGGATGCTGGTTTCATTATGGCTTTAGCTGATCTGAAAAACACGTGGTTGGTTATTTTGCGGAATTCATGTTTAAACAAAAATTTGCCAACCTGCTTGACTGCAATCATGCTTTCTTTTCGGCGCCGCAGAATTATATCCGCCCCAACTGACGCCGGACAGACTTGTGCAGTCGTCGACAAGTCACACCAGCACCAGTCATTAACCTTACTGTAATTTGTTCATGTACAAAATTCAGCGCCAAAGATTCGTTTAGCGAACGTGCCGCATGTCTGTATTTCGTGTTTGTTGATATTGGTATCGTATTTATAGGGGTCTATCTATCAAGCTCTTTGCAAAATTCCCTACATTTTAAGGGGTCATCTGCTTTCATATTCAAGTCCTGTCCCAATGCTTGTATGACAACCCACCTTTGTCCAGCAGTTTTCTGTTCGGTCAAGGTGGAACTGCTTCGCATCGACCAGACACGTATGTAACAAACATTTCTGTTATTTTACGGCAGTATTTCAGCTATATGTTGTACATATTTAACATTGTTAACTGGTAAAAATGTATTCATCTGGTGCTGGAAACCAGTCTTTTGCGACTTAATAGCGATTAAAAGGATGCTATTAATATAGAAAAGACATAATTTCTTACTGGCAATGCAAGACCTGCTTACTAAGTGGTGTCTTCTATGGAAACCAGTGGCAAAGACAGTGCCATTGGTGCATTTCTTGCTTAAAAACTACGCAAAATAAAAAGTCAACTTCTAATGCTGTAATTATTAAAAAATTGTTATATCGTCGGAAATCACCGATTACCCCGTCATTGGTACTGGTACCAGTAGCTACACACACTTAGAAAACAGCTAATCTTGCACTTCTGAAAATTTGCCAACCATCTCGACCGCATTCATGCTTTCTATTTGGCAGCCACAGCATTATATCCGCCGCAACTGACACCGAATAGACTTGTGCAGTCGTTGACAAGTTACGCGAGTCACCCCAACCATAACCCTAAATCTAGCCCTAACCGTAATCCTAACCTTGTCATGTCAAACTATCGGTGAGCTACATCGTAACCGAAATTACATATTCCGCACATACCTAACATGGACGTGTGTCAAATGCCTCAGCCGAAATTGCCACAAACATCGTAAAGGTCGACGTCTGGTCACTGGAAATAAATTAGGCCTAAACCATTGCAAAGTGATATGCAATTTGTGTAATGCCTACTGGTGCAGCTCATGCGAGAGTAGATTTGTCTAATCTCACTGGTTCATTTGACATCGATTCTGTGCCAGTTTATAACATAATAAACGCAGGCCATTTGGTAACTGATTAATTTCGAGAACGCATTTAATTTTTGCGTGCAGCTGAAATTGTTGAAAAACATTTGAAGTTGTCCAAGTTGCCATCGTAATCTGAAAATCAGTAAAGAGCATCAACCAGACAACTGTACACCAGTCATATTTCGTTGCACAAATAACTCGTGCTGGAAGGGCTATATTTCTGTGCGTGAAGGAACGTTCTTTGATAAGTCTAAGTCATCCTTCGAACAGGTATTGTTGTTTGTAAATTTGTTTTGTGCCAGTGTGATGTCATACAAACAACTTCGCTTTCAGGGACAGTTAAACGAGCAGACGTTGAGCAACAAGACGATAACTGACTGGTTAAGTTATTGTCATGAAGTGTGTTTAGAAACTGTTTCTAAAAAGGGCCAAAACTAATAGGAGGAGTAGGTTTAACTGTCAAAGTTGACGAAAGTAAATTCAGCAAACGAAAATACAATAAGGGTAGATTAGTTGAAGAACAGTGGGTGGTGGGAGGCGTTTGCCGCGAGACCAGTGACATATTTTTGGCTGTGTCCCAAAAATAAACGAGACGCAGACACTCCCCTGGACATAATCAACCGGCATGTCAACAAAGATTCTACTATCATCACGGACTGCTGGCGTGCCTATGATCAACTGGACGACAAAAGCCAGCTGCACCTCACAGTGAACCATCAGTACAATTTCGTAGGTGCGAATTTGAAACAAATAATGGATACTGTCACATTATATCATTGCAGATGTATTGTAATTAAACAGCAGTCGAAAACGGCTACCTTGCCGTAACCACTTTCAATGTATTAAGCAATCATTGAACTTCTGACTATTATGGTTGATTGTGTGCGCAATGTTTTTCAGAGACAGTGTTATAACTACTGTAGATCCGCAGACCGGTGCACATACGCAGACTATCGAATCAACGTGGTGACAGGTAAAGCACTCTCTTCCAACAACAAACTCTCGACATGATGGCGGCCTACTCTTGATGTTCGGAGAGTACCTGTACAGATGTCGCTATCGCAGTGAGCCGCACTTCTGACATTTCTGCGACACTGTGCCGATCTTTATCTGCTGAAGTAACAGGCAATTTTATGCACATAATACATGACATATAAACTACACCTGTAGTTTGATTTCAACTGAGATAACGTCAAAACTACAGAACTCCGAACTTTAGCAGTAACTAAAATTGCTTTTTATAGCAATATCTTCATGATTAATGCTATTTAAATGCTGATAAAACGCTGTTTCATTACGGTCTTCATCCCCTAGACCTTAACCACTGGCTCCTGCAGCGTGCGGCCGGGCCACATTACAGGCGTATTGGGCCGGGTTTTTTCTGGGCCGGACCGGGCCGGCTTTTAGGCCAGACCGACACTGTGAGGCTACGCCATTTCTGCATGAGGCCCGAGGGTGGCATTGTCAGTGAACAATCACTAGACAGTTATGCTCCTGTTTATGGTGAATTTAACTTGTAACAATTTTCCTCCCTTTTTTGGACATCTGATCTCGTCAGTGACTGCCAGGTCCGGTCTCAATAAAAACAGACAGCACGACCGCACAACTGCACAACGTCCGCACAGTAGTTTGGGCGTTCGTAGGGCGGTATGACTGAAGTCACTACCGACACCACCGACACAACCGACACAACTGACCGTAAAGTCCGTAATGACTGGCCCGTAGCGGTCGGTGGTATCGGTAATGGCGCTGGTCAG
>Ga0056126_10000653_pt1 | contig 10908 bp, 6 predicted proteins | sample WorMetLIZAISLAND_FD_71117 | JGI IMG/M metagenome (GOLD analysis project Ga0056126, IMG submission 71117) | Marine gutless worms symbiont microbial communities from Max Planck institute for Marine Microbiology, Germany - Inanidrilus manae... ...
GGCACTATGATGAAGCATCCGGTCAATCGCCGGAAATGACTTCGGAGACAACCCTGTCCCCGGCAATCGGAAAATGGAACGGTAGAGCTGGACTTCAAAGCCGGAATTAGACAACCATGTTCGCCCAGTTCCATGGCGAGGTGTTGGGGCAGACTACGCCGATCGGGCGCGTGACAGCCTGACGCCGACGTCTTCACCCCAAAGCGCCTTAAACCAGGTGGCAGCGCTCTTCCTCCATGCGCTTGAGACCGAAGACCAAATGTGTCTTCGCGGACTGCTGGGTGCCGAGCGCGAAACGCTGCCCGACGCCGTGGCCGCCACAACGTCCGCCTACTTCCGGATGCTGGTCGACTACCCATCAGAGGAGCGGCCTAAGGGTGCCGCATTTTACCTGGAAACCGCCGTCGCCGCCCTTGAAGGGGGATTGATACTGGCACGCAGCCTCGGCAATGCACCAGTCCTGGAAAAAATCCTCGACGGCAATGGATGCCAACTCGTCTGATGAACTCGCCTAGGCCGGATGAATGGGCGTACGACCGTGTCTGGTTCTGGCGCCAAGGATGGGTCCCATCTTGATGGCAGAATCGTCTGAAGACGCTTCAAATAGCGACGGTCACAGAAAATGAAGAGAATTGACGGCTATGGGGTACAGCATCGCGATCCCCCGAAGAACGCTGCCGCCTGTTCCCGGGACAGAGCGGTCGATCGGGAGATCCGGAACGGTCAGTGTTGGCGTTCATGATCCGATGCAACGGGCCGACGGCGAAGCAGAAACGCTGACTTCTCACGATTCGTGTCAACTCGCACCGCTCGAGCGGAAATCGTCGCCGCGCAAGCCGTATTTCGCCATCTTGTCATAGAATGTCTTGCGTGGGATCGACAGGTCTTCGCAAGCCTGCGTTACGTTTCCACCGGTCCGTTTCAGCGCGGTTTGAATCAATTGTTGTTCAAATCGCTCGACTTGTTCGTTGAGCGGGCCACCCGCGACCGGCATCGCCGCTGATCCACCGTCGGCGTTCTCCAAAGGGGGGAGCCCGAGTACGAACCTTTCGGCAGCATTGCGAAGTTCCCGCACGTTGCCCCGCCATTCGTGGCCCATCAAAGCATCCGTCATGCGCGGGTCGACGTCGGGAACCGGCCGCCGGTGACGGTCGGCGGACAATTCGACAAAATGCTGGAAAAGGTGCGGGACGTCCTCCATGCGTTCGCGCAACGACGGCAGATTTACGGATATCACGTTCAGGCGATAATACAGATCCTCACGGAACCGGCCCTCATTGCTGGCTTTCAGGAGGTCGATCTTGGTTGCGGCAATGGTTCTCGCGTTGATCGGCACGGAGCGGTTTCCGCCGAGGGGCTCGACCGTCCGTTCCTGGAGAACTCTGAGCAGGCCGACCTGAAACTCGCCCGGCATGCTTTCGATTTCGTCGAGAAAGACGGTGCCGCCGCCGGCGTATTCGAATTTCCCGACCCGTTTTTTTCCGGCCCCAGTGAAGGCGCCGGCATCGTGGCCGAACAATTCGCTCTCGATCAGCGTTCCCGGCAAGGCACCGCAGTTGATGGCGACGAACGGGTGCTTTTTGCGATGACTGAAATCATGAAGACAGCGGGCCACCAGTTCCTTGCCGGATCCGGTATCACCCAGGATCAGAACGTCGGCTTCGGTGTCGGCAAGCGCCGCAATCTGGCTGCGAAGCGTATTCATCCGCGCCGACGGTCCGAGCAACACGTTTTCCAGCGCCGATCTTCCGCTGACTTCGTCACGCAACCGGCGGTTCTCCAGGACGAGCCGACGCTTTTCGGCGGCCCGGGACACGGTATCGACGAAGCGGTCGGTATCGAAGGGTTTCTCCAGGAAATCGAAGGCGCCGTTGCGCATCGCCGCGACGGCCATTTCGATGTCGCCGTGACCGGTCATCAGGACGACCGGTGTTTCCGGATCGAGTTCGGTGATGGCGTTGAGAAAGGAAATGCCGTCGAGTCCCGGCATGCGAACATCCGTCACGACGACGCCGGGAAACGACCATGACAGGCGCCCCGTCGCCGCCTCCGCCGTCTCAAAGGGTTCTGGATCGAAGCCCGCCAGTTCCAGGGCTTGAACGCAGGCTCCGCGAACGTGTTCCTCGTCGTCGACCACCACGACCGGCGTTGGTTTGGTCATTGGGCGGCGATCCCGTCCTGCGTCTCGAGGCTGCGTCGCAAGGTGAATTCGAACAGGGCGCCGCCGTCCTCGTTGTCGGCGACCGTCAGTTCGCTGCCGAACTCCTGAATGATGCCGTAGGAGATCGACAGGCCCAGCCCCAGGCCCTGGCCCATCGCCTTGGTCGTGAAAAACGGATTGAAGATGCGGTCGCGGATGGTTTCCGGAATACCCGGGCCGTTATCTGCCACCGAGATGGTGACGTGGTCGCCGTTCCCCGCCAACGTGACGCCCATATGGATTCGGCGATCGTCCTGACCGGCGAGCGCGTCGATGGAGTTGGACATCAGGTTGATGAGCACCTGCTGGAGGCGCACCGCGTTGGCGGAAACGGATACCGGCTCGGTCGGGATGTCAGAGGTCAGGGTGATGGCTTCCCGTTCGAACCGGACGTTCATGAGTTTCAGGGTATCGTTGATCACCGTCTGCAGGGCGATCGCGTCCAGTTCGTCGGACGTCTGGCGCGCGAACACCTTCAATAGGCGGATAATGTCACCCATGCGGGCCGCTAGGTCGGTGATCAAGCCCAGGTTCTCGTCGACCTTCTGGAAATTCTTCTGGTCGAGGAATTTCCGTGCATTGTCCGTATAGGACCGCACTGCTGTCAACGGCTGATTGAGCTCGTGGCTGATGCCGGCCGACATTTCGCCAAGCGCCGCCATCTTCGCCGCCTGCACCAGTTCGTTCTGGGTCCGCTTCAGATCCATCGTCCGTTCCTCGACGCGGCGTTCGAGTTCTTCCGCAGAAGCCTCGAGCGCGCGTCGGGTGCGGCGTTGGATGGCGAGGGTCCTGAGCAAATTATGACGGCGTTCAACGACGCCGATGGACAGCGCCGCAACAAGGAGCAGCGCCGTCGCGATCGCTGCCGTATAGGCCGCGGCGTTGGCTTTGACCGGGCCGGTGTTGGCGAGTAGCCAGACGGTCCATTCCGTTTCCGGCATATCGCGCGTCAGTGCGTAATAGGTCTTTGGTTTGGATGAGCGGACACGGACGCCGCCGGACCACGGTTCCGGCAGATCGAACATCTCAATCGGCAGGCGTTTGATCCGTTTGTCGGCGTATCGCCGAGTCTGGCCGAGGTCGGCGAGAAACTCGGCCGTCGGTTCGCGAAGCGCGTGATAGAGCCAGTCCGGACGGCTTGACATGAAGACGACGCCACCCCGGTCCGTCACCATGACCTCGTGGTTTCGGGCCCCCCAGTCCTGTTCGGCCGTGGTTACGTCGACCTTGACCACGAGGACGCCTTCGATCGTCCCCTTGGGCCGTCGGACCGGTGCCGCGAAGTAATAGCCGCGCTGTTTCGACGTCGTGCCGAGCGCATAGAAGCGGCCCAGGCGCCCTTCCTTGGCTTCCGTGAAATAGGGGCGGAAATTGAAGTTCCGCCCGACGAACGAAAGCGGCCGGCGCCAGTTGCTGGCAGCCAGGGTCTTACCGTCCATGTCCATCACATAGGTGTCGGCCGCTCCCGATAGTTCGTTCTTCCATTCGAGCAGACGGTTGACAGCGGCGACGCGGGCCGGGTCCGTCGGATGTTCCAGCAAATCGCGGACGGCCGGGTGCAGGGAGTGAAGCGTTGGCAGCGGCTGGTATTTGGCCAGCATCCCCTCAAGGCCGGATACGTAGAGTTCGAGCGTGTGCCGGCTGCGCGTCGCAAGTTCGCCGGTCAGCCAATCGCGCGTAACGCCATGGGCGTAATAGAGCAGCGGCGGAGCCACCAGGATGGCGCCAACGGCCAGCCAGAAATAGTTCAGCCGCCAGCTCCAACGGGGAATACGCTCCCGCCACCCGACAGCACTAGTGCCGCCGCCCGCGGTCGGGGATTGCTGGTCGTCACCCGGGGATTTCGCCGTTGTCCGCTCCATGGTCGGAGTCTGCTCGAAATCGTGGAATCTGTCCAATCCGCCGCCGCCGCTTTACGGAACGGCCTCGGGTCAGCGCGCCTGGCGCTCGGCTTCCACGCACCGGGCGATCCACTGCGAGGTCAGCTTTTCCTGGACAACGTTCTGGCGCAGGCGGTCATCCAAGCCGTCCCAGTCCACATGATCGAGGGGCTGGTCCTGGTTGAAGCACGAAAATACGTAGGAGCGCTCGCCGGTTTCCGGGTCGACGACCGGCTGCAGGCACTGGGCGCAGATCTCCTTGAGCATGCACTGCATCGGTGAGTTGATCGATCCGATGGCAAAGTGATGGGGTTTCAGGTAGGGCTCGAGGACGTCGTGGCGCGCGTGGGCGACGGCGGCCATCATGCCGCTGGAGCCGATGACGAAGATGCGATCCACATCCGACAAGGGGATCTCCGTATCGCCCAATTCACCGGCCGCATAGGCCTTCATGGCGTCGACGATGTTACCGACGAAGGTGCGGTCCTGGTCGCGGTCGGTTTCGAAGCCGGGCGCCTCGTCGCAACACCAAATTGTCACATCGGAGGCCGCCTCGATCTCCTCGATCTTGTAGCGGTCCCCCATGCCCTTGTAGCCGGCGAAATAAAGAACCCGGCTGCCCTGTTGCCGGAAGGCCTGTCCGATGGAGAACAGCACCGCGTTACCCAGCCCGCCGCCAGCCAGCAATACGGTCTCGCCAGCCTCGATTTCCGTCGGCATGCCGGTCGGCCCCATGAGGACGACCGGCTCGCCGGGCTTGAGCAGACCGCAAAGATTGCTGGAGCCGCCCATCTCGAGGACGATCACCGATATCAGACCCTTGTCTAGATCGACCGAGGCGCCGGTCAGCGCAAGGCCCTCCATGGCCAGGCGGGTGCCGTCGACCGCGGGGGCCAAGGTCTCAAAGTTCTGTAGGCGGTAGAACTGGCCGGGCCGGAGGCCCCGGGCCGCCTGCGGCGCCTGCAACACGATCTCGAGAATCGTCGGAGTCAGGCGATTGATCTCCTTGACGATCGGCCTCAACTCCCAGTTCAGCTTGGCGAAGAAGGCGTCATCGTCTTCCTTGCTCGGGTTGGCGGCGGGCAACTTCTCCAGGACCCGGGTCACAACCGGATGGCCCTGGTTGGCGCTGGCCATGGCCTTGACCACGTTGCCCGAATAACTCGGATGCAAGTCGCCGAAGAAGCTGACGAAACGGCCGTCATCGTTCCTGTGAACCAGCACCTGGGCCTCGGTCGGTTTCGCCATGCTGTGCTCTGGCGTCACCTCGTTGCCGTCCTCGTCAAAGGCTTGAAAATACTTGCCGTCGAGGCCGAAGTGGGCCGGGTCCTCGCGGGCGAGAACCGTGTTCGGCTTGGTGCCGGCGGCGACGAAGACGTTCTTCACCGGCAGCGTGACCTCGCCGACATCCTGCCAGGAGCCGTCTTCGAGGCGTTCCTTCTTCATCAGGTGAACGGCGCAGGCCCGGTGCTCGTGGTTGGTCTCGATGGCGACCGGCGTCAGCCCCTCGGCGAAGCGGATGCCTTCCTCGAGGGCCTTTTCCACCTCTTCGTGGTTGAGGGTATAGGCCGGACTGTCGATCAGGCGTTTGCGATAGGCGATGGTGACACCGCCCCATTGGTTGAGAAGCTCGGCAACGCGGGGGCGGCGTCCCTCCCGTTCAGCGACGTCTTTTTCGGCGCGGATGGCCCGGGCGTGGGCCAGGAACTCGTCGGCGACCTCGCGCTCGGAAGTCGACCAGAAACAGGCCACCGCCTCTTCTCCGTGTTCGGCGGCCAAGGCCTCGAAGCGGGTCAGGAACTTTTCGACTTGGCGCGGGTAGTAGGCCATGGCTTCCGTTGCCGTGTCGATGGCGGTCAACCCGCCACCGATGACCACGGCCGGCAGCTTGACCTGTAGGTTGGCCAGCGAGTTGGTCTTGGCCGCACCGGTCAGCTGCAGGCCCATCAGGAAGTCGGAGGCCGTGCGCACGCCGCGGGCCAGACCGTTGGGGATGTCGAGGATGGTCGGCCGCCCGGCGCCTAAGGCCAATGCCACGTGGTCGAAGCCCATCTGCCAGGCGTCGTCGAGGGTGATCGTGCCGCCGAAGCGGATGCCGCCGAACAAAGCGAAGCGGGTGCGGCGTTTGAGAAGCGAACGCACCAGTTTCAGGAAGTTCTTGTTCCAGCGCACCGTGATCCCGTATTCGGCGACCCCGCCGAAACCGGCCATGACCCGGTTGTCCAGCGATTCCTGGTAGTCGAGCAGATCGCGCACCGGTTCGAACGGCCGTTTGGTGCCGTCGGGGTCGACACCGGAGAGCGCCGGCTCCAGGGGCTCGATCTTGAGTCCGTCGATGCCGACCACCGTGTGGCCGTCGTTGAGCAGGTGATGGGCCAGGGTGAACCCGGCCGGGCCCATGCCGGCGACCAGAATGCGCCGCCCCGTCGCTTCCCGGGGATAGGGCCGGCGCAGGTTGAGCGGGTTCCAGCGGGTGAGCAGGGAATAGATCTCGAATCCCCAGGGCAGCAGGATGAGGTCCTTGATGGTCCGCGTTTCGACCTCGGGCACATTGACCGGCTCCTGGCGCTGGTAGACGCAGGCTTTCATGCAGTCGTTGCAGATGCGGTGCCCGGTGGCAACGGCCATGGGGTTGTCGACCAGGATCATGGCGGCGGCGCCCAGTTCGAAGCCGTCCGCCTTCAGTTTCTGGAATTCGGAGACCTTTTCGACCAGCGGACAGCCGGCGAGCTTGACGCCGAAGGCGCTGTCGCGGTAGGGGGCGGGCGCGTCCGTCCCCTTGGATTGCTTCTCGCGCAGGCCCTTGGAGCACGAATCCTTGCCCTGCTTGTGGCACCAGATGCAGTAGTTGGCCTGATCGAGCGCACCGGTCAGATCGGTGCCGCGGTCGGACAGATGAAAGGCATCCCGGAAGCGGCGGTGCTCCGGGGCGCCGACGATGCATTCGACACCTTCGTAATCGACCCGTTCCATGGACGGGATCAGGTCTTCCGCGTCGAGCTTGGCCGGCGCCTTGAAGAGAACGTCGCCCGCATGTTTCCGGCGCCCCTCCGGCGTCAGCGTCGCCCAGGCACAATAGGCGGCGGCCTTGTCGAGCGCGTCGGTGTTGTCTTCCGCGTTTTCCTGCCAAGCGGCAATGGCCTCGGCCAGGGTCCGTTCGTCAAGCGCCTTACCGACCAGCGTCTCCAGTTCGGCAGCAAGGGCAGTGCCGTCGATCGCCGCCGCTTCGTCCGATTTGATCTTCTTCAGGGCCTGGCGTTGGACGAAGTTGCGCTTGATCTCGAAGAGCACGTCCAGGTCCCGGTGCGCCTGGGCGTGTTTCGAGACCTCGTCCTCGATGCCGAACAGTTCGGCCAGGAAGGTCTCCAGCGTTGGCGCCACATCGATCAGAAGCTCTGATTCCTCCAGCGCCGTCAAATCATCGGGCGCCGCGCGGGCTTCGGTCAGCCGTTCGGCCAACGCCGCGTCCCGTTGGGAGAGGTATTCCAGGAACACCCCGTCAAGGCGTTCCATGCCCGGACGCCGATAGAGGTCGATAAAGGAGAATCCGAAATTCAGGTTGGACATGTCGTTCGATCACCTATGAGGCCGGTGCTTGCCATTGTCCGGGCACCGGTCCGATTCGCGTTATGATATACAAAAAGTGAATATGTTATGCCTTGCCGTTGGTTTATTCGACGCACACGTGCCTGACAACGGATTTCTTGCGCACCGCCCGGCCCCGGATCGGCGCTGATTTCCCTATAGACCAGGGCGGTTGGCCGTTACTTGACTTTGGCAAGGTTCCCGCCGCGGGATTTTGTTAGAATCACGGGAACTGACGCCCATCGCAAGCGCCGGAACCGCCATGCTGGCCGCCATTCGACAGTCTATCATGATCGCCGCATTGATCGGCGTCTTCTGTTGGGCCGGACCGCTCCGCGCCGCCGTCACCTCCGACGTGGTTGTCTTGCGCAACGGTGATTTCCACGTCGGCACCGTGGCCCAGGAGACCTTCACCATTGAGGCCGCCTATGGCGCCATCGCCATCGCCTACGGCATGGTCGCCAACATCTATTTCGGCCGCGGACCAGACAAGATCGATGTTTTGATTTCCGCCGACGGTGAGCGTTTCAGCGGGCGCCTCAAGGAGCGCTCATTGTTCGTCCTGCGCGGCGTCCTCGGCGCCTCCCTGCCGGTCGATGTCGCCGACATCGACCGCATTCAATTCCATCGCCCGAAACTGCGCCCGGCCCTGCCGGCCAGTCGCGACGTCATCACGCTCCGCGGCGGCGACCGCTTTCGCGGCCGGGTCTTGAGCGACGGTTTCATCCTGCGCTCCGACGATGGCCTGCACCAGACCGGGCGCGCCGATATCGGGTTCATGGACGTCGATACCCTGGAAGAAGATACCCAGGCAACGGTCCAGGTCCGCTCGCGCGGCGGCGACACCGTCATTCGGGGCGATCTCTTCAACTCTTCGTTCTTGATCCGCACCCGGTACGGCCAGGAACTGGACCTGCCCGCCGCCGCCGTCGGGTCACTGGCCTTGAACGCCCTTGGGCGTGGCCCGTCGGACCCGGCCGCCCTTCGCCAGGCGGCGCACCCGGGCGGTAAGCCGGTGCGTATCATCGTCGATCAGTTCGAGGACGAAACCCCGGGGCCGGAAATGGTCGTCATCGGCAAGGGCACTTACCGGCGCGGCGACCATGCGGGCGACGGCGACGAAAAACCGCTGCAAACCATCGACATCCCCAAACCCTTCGCCATTGGCCTGTTTCCCGTGACCTTCGCGGAATATGACCGCTTTGCCGACACCTTCGGCCGCCCCAATCCCGACGACCAGGGCTGGGGCCGCGCCGATCGGCCGGTGGTCAACGTCTCCTGGGAGGACGCCGTCACCTACGCCAAGTGGCTGAGCCGTGCCACCGGGCGCACCTACCGGCTGCCGACCGACGCCGAATGGGAATACGCGGCCCGCGCCGGCACCACCGAACGCTACTGGTGGGGCGACGAGGCGGGCACGGCGCGGGCCAACTGCGCCCAATGCGGGAGCCTGTGGAGCGGAGAGAAAACGGCGCCCATCGGCCGCTTCCCGGCCAACCCCTTCGGTCTTTACGACATGGCCGGCAACGTCTGGTAGTGGGTCGCCGACTGCTGGCACGACAAGGCCCAAGACTTCCCCACGGACGGCACGGCGCTCGACAAGGAGGGCTGCGGTAAACGCATCATCCGCGGCGGCGCCTGGAGCTTCCCGCCGAAGGAAATGCGTGCCGCCAACCGCTGGCGCAACTTCCCGGCGCGGAGCAGCGACGACACCGGGTTTCGGTTGGTCCGGGAGTTGGAGTAGGGGGAGAGGGGCGAAGGTCCGCTGGGACCTCGCGGCGGACACCAAGGATGGCGGGCCGAGTGGTGTGCTTGGTGCCAACTGACGTTCACGGTGGGGGCCTGAATTCCGCTAATACCGCAAAGCTGACGTCGGGGGTGACTGATTGCGAACCTCAGAGGTGGAGGTTACGTCATTCGGGCTGGACGACGGTCGTCCCACCTAAGTCGCCGTTTTAAGTCATGAGGGATAGCGCTTGCCATGTGAACGGTTAATGACACCTACTATATTACGGCCGATCGTTCTTTCGGGCCAAATGCGGAGATAATCGGTTGCTAATCCTAGGTAGCCAGCCTCAGGTTGGCACCAGACGATCGCCGAAGAGGCCAGGGCATGAATATTAACCAGATACCGACGCAGGAGAATTCCAGGTCGCACTCCACATCAATGCGGAAGTTTTGGGTCGCCATAGCTCAAGCTGCCGTTGCCGGTTTTGTCATCGCCGGTGGTGCGCTCGTTTTCTATCCACCACTAAAGGATGTCGTTGACGCCAAAGCTCGACTTGCTGAGGCGCGCGGTCAATTGGCGCTCGTCGAGGCTGAGAAGGCAGCAGCTGAAGCCCGCCTCCAGGCCGCTCGCAACCGGGAAAAGGAAGCTGAGATCGCTCAATACCGGAAAAACCTGGAGGGCGCGAGAAAAGAAATACAAGCGCTAAGGGCTAGCCATCAGTAGAAATTGGATAAGCTTATGGCATCGCTCGAAAAAGAACAGCGGGTTGCTGCAAAGGCAACCAATGAAAAAACGCAACATTTGGCGAGAATCAAGGCTTTAAGGTCCGAAGTTGACAAGGCCAATAGGCTGAACGTGAAGGTTCAGGGATTAGTCGGAAGTGTTAATAGAGTTATCGAAAGCCTGGATCAAACGCCAAACGCCAAACGGGTACATTTGATCTACGATGATGATATTAAGGCCGAGCTGACCAGCAATGAGTGGCAATTAACACAAATCGACGCCAAGACGGTGCCAGACAGAAAAACCTATTTGTTCGAATTTAGGGCGGTGAACAACCAGAAGGATGTCCATATAAGCGCGAGGGGAAGCGCGAAGGTGCCTCCCTTCTATTTCGAGAGACTAGAATCGGCGTCATGGGGTATCAGAGATGGCACGCTGTTTATGCAGTCGCACCACGGCGGTTCCGAATGGAATTTCCGAAGCTCGGCCATCTGGCAAGGCATGATCATGGGCGAGCTGATGTTTGAAAAACAGAGACGCAAGCACTTGATCGTGTTAGGGAGTCAAGGTGCACTTTGAACCAGTGCATTGGGTTTAGGCACTTTTTCGATTGAATTATCGCCATACCATTGGGGGGCTGAATTTCTTAACACCGGTTTTCAAATCCTAAAGCGTCGTCCGTGAACAACCCCTAACGTCCTGATTGGGTGGCGGATTTCGGCTTTCCCAAGTATTCCGAATTGCAGAAAACCGGGAGTTGTGCCCTTGGTTTCTTGCGATATCGGAGGCGT
>Ga0056126_10000655_pt1 | contig 10852 bp, 9 predicted proteins | sample WorMetLIZAISLAND_FD_71117 | JGI IMG/M metagenome (GOLD analysis project Ga0056126, IMG submission 71117) | Marine gutless worms symbiont microbial communities from Max Planck institute for Marine Microbiology, Germany - Inanidrilus manae... ...
TGCTGGCATGGTTATCTGTCTGGAGCGAGGTGTAAATGATTTGCATATGGTCCAGCTGATGTCACTGCCACCCATCATCTGTTGCTCCATTAAAATTCAGAATGATTTACCTTTCTGGTGCCGTCTTATCAAGGTTGTACTGGAAAAGAGGCCATTAAACAGTTGTAGTTATTAGTTTTACAGTGTGTAGAAATTACATGTGAGATGTACCTTTTATCTTATTGCTGGGAACCCCCATCTGGCTAATGTTATGAATTTTGGTGTACAAATTGATATCGTGGACATAATCAACCACATGCTCCATTTTTAGTTAATTGTTTCTTAGGCTGTATAGTTCCGATACTTTCAAGATGGCCATTTTTTCATCAATTTGATGTTTTATTTTGCTGTGGTTATGGTTTTGTCCTGGTGACACTGTGATTGCTTGAGGTTGCTGTAATGTCACCAATTTAATATAGTTGTTTGTCTACTAGCAAGCATTATAAGCCTGAAGCATATTTAAAGAAAGGATGAGAATAATTGGATGAAAATGTGTGGTTTATGAAATAGATGGTTTAAGACCTAGACTGTGAAAGGGCTGTCAGAATAGACAGTTATCCTACACAAGAAAGATGCTGTGGAGCATAGTAATTGGAGGAAATAGATTAAAGATATTATATAATGGTCATAAAGATAGGGGTGAGTGAGTGTTTTTCTAATACTTGCTCCCTTGGGTTTTCCTGGATAAAGGGCCATTACACAGCCTACAGCCTATTGTTGTTACCAGTGGTGTTGTTGCCTGTGCCAGTGGTGATATCAGCTAATGATGTGACTGGAATTTACGGCGTGTTTGGGCATGTGCTTGGTAAATGATTGGACCTGCTCGCACTTATGTCAGCCAGTGCAACGGACTGGCATTGCTATTGTAGACCACTGTAATTGAAGCTAAGCTATGCTATGCCGGTTGTTGGTATAATTAAGTCAGAGTAAGGCAACAACACCAGGTGATTTGGGAGGCTGATGTAATTCAATGAATGCTCTTAATTTGTTAGTACAGTAGTTTCCATTGCCGTCAGTGTGACACATTACACAGTTGCACTTACTAACTCTGTCACTTTTGGCAGGGTTATGTATTCATCTCTGTTTGTCTGTATGTATCTGTCTGTTAGCAGGTAACTCAGAAAATTATGAGTGGATTTTCCTGAATTTTATTTAATGAATAGGTAGATTAAGTTGATTGAATCTTGGAGTGATCTGGCATATATTCTGTATATTCTGGAAATTGTGAGTGTGCCAGATGAAAGATAATCAGAACTGTTCTGTGCTATGTTGTGTATGACCATTGTTCACAATGATATATGCACACATGTGTGAGCACTGAGCAGTTCTTAATTTTGGGTATTGTTTACATTTAGGTTTTGCTTTTTCGTTTAGGTTTAGCATTTTGTGTGTTTTTTGCTGTCAGTTTGGACAGTTTTTGTGTTGTTTGCTTTTGTTATGTTGGATTTGTGTCTTTAGTACTGAGCTAAAAGATTGGCTGGTAAGAATATGTCCGAAATGACCTGTTTTATTTCCAGTTGGATGTAAAACCGTAACTCAGTGACAATTTTTATGCAAAAATTTCATGTCGGAAAGCTGCATAATTTTCTGCAATGTGTTCTATGTTGACATACAGAAAACACAGCATTGAAATTCGAGACTTTGGTTCAAGTTGGCGTGATGGTGTAGCATTCAATGCTCTGATTCATGGTCTTCGACCTGAATTGGTTGACATGTCAGTTCTTGCTCATAATTCTTCTCATGCTAACCTTGAATATGCCTTTACCACCGCAGAAGAACATCTGGGAATTCCTCGGCTCTTGGACGTTGAAGGTAAGAAGTGTGATCATGCAGTATTTCTGACATGGTGATGACGTTAATTCATTTTTCATCTTGAAATGTGAATTTTTGTCTTCTGCTATTTATCTTAGACTGTGTGCTTCATGCAGTAAAGAAGTTTAAATGCTTTTTATGCAGTACTGCTTAATGGAAATGCAGCTTTGTACTACGCAATGGCTTTTTGTCAAGCTACAAATGAATATATTTCCTTCTAATGGTAGATCAAAGATTTGAGAATGACAGGTTTGTTAGGAAGTTCCGAATTTTGTCCAAAAGAAATAGGGTGTTCAGGGGATGACGTCCTCTTTCCAGAAGCTGGTGATCTTGTGCAAATTATAGTAACCTACTCTGCAATAAAGCAAGCAAAACAATAGTTTGTTAACTTAGCATTGTCGATGATGGCTTTGTATAGTGATGGGAGGTGCAACGGGGATGCTTCCAAACCCAATATCCCCCCTTCATCATAATTTCCCTCCATTTATCCACCGTTTATTTCAGTTCTTTATGACTGTTGTTTGGATTACAGGAAGGGCATATGGCCTGTAGAAAAACCTGCTCTAGTTATCTTAAAGGTTCTCTTTTAGACACTCGACCAAACCTCTGGTTACTTGGGAAAAGTATGCATTTGTGTGGCCATAACTTTGAGTGCATCCGTGTGTGATGAGATAGACTGTGTGATGTATACATTGCTGAATGTGCAGATGTTGACGTGGATAAACCCGACGAAAGATCCATCATGACGTATGTGGCTAAATTTCTAGAAAAATTTCCGGATCGAGAATCTGACTTTCCCGGTATTCCTAGGGTAAGCTGACATGCTGATGTTTTTATTATGTTGGATCGATCATTAATGTATTTTACACACACACACACACACAACCGTTTTACTGCTCTTCTGAAATATGTCCGGGACCACCCGGGTGAGCAGGTACCAGAAAGGTAAACCAGGAAGGTTAAAACCAATCTGGATTTACTGGAGCAAGAGATAGTGAGTGGCAGTGGCATCTGCTGGGCTATGCAATTCTGCACCTCATCCCAGACAACCACGCCAAGATCCCACCACTCAGTTTTTTACAGGCCGGATGCCCTTCCTGCCGCCCAACCAACAGCGTCAAAGCACTGGCTGTATCTTAGTTCTATAAATTTTTGTTGCAAAGACAGACAGCACCACTTAGCCATGGCCTGGCTGCCGTCAGTTAATGCTGTTGGTGAGTGGTACTGATACAGTGTAGGTAACACCATTGAGGAGAAGTAACCTGAATGCACTAATGCCAATCAGCAACATCATGCAGGTAGCAAAACTCTGCTCCAACATAATCCTGCAGTTCTTAACACTTGCTGGCTGGCTAACACATGTTGACCTGTATAATGGCCATAAAATAATTGTCTTGTTTTAGGCTGTTCATTTCCCAACCAGACAAGACTAGCTGTATCTTCATAACTTGTAACAATAATAGTAGTTATTTATAGGCATGTGTTCTATATTGTGAATGCATTACAGTCACAGTGCCTGTTTATACAGCTTTTTGTCACTTAATGCTTAAATCCTTCCACTGATTTTGGAGATTTCAATAAGCAGTTCAGTGAAGGGCATTACACAGGTATGGAGGCATACTAGCTCAGCCAGTCAGTCACATATGAACTAAGCCACGTCTAGAACTGAGCCATGTCTGGCTATATTTATGCTGCTATTTCTCTAGCGTGTTGCATTTCTGATTGCATCCTCTCTGTCTGTCTGTCTGTTTTTCTGTTTGTCTCATGCCTGCCTCTAATATGAAAACAAAATTCTCTAGAAAGCCAAGTACATTATCCAAAGATACAGTATCACTGGAGGGACATTATATATAGAATTAGAGAAAATATGTCTGACTTGTTATTGTGATGAGTGGGACATAAAACTTTTGCTCACTTGTCCAAAGATGTAATTATATGTTCTTATATGCCCAATTGATTCATACATCAGTAACAAGTCGGAGTTTTTTTAAAAAAAACATTTCATTATATAGCGTTGTTTTTTGCTGCAGGTACTACTAGTACAACCATTTTATGGCCCTCTGGATTGTGTTCAGGACAACCTGGGTGAGCCAATACCAGAAAGGTAAAACCATTCTGGATTTTAATGAAGCAAAAGACAATGAGTGGCAATGGCAGCTGGGCCATATGCAAATGTGCACCTTGCTCCAGGCAGATAACCACAACAGTACTCCACCACTCAGTTATTTACAGGCCAGATGCCCTTCCTGCCGCCCAACCAACAGCATCAAACACTGCAAGTATTTGTGTAATATTTTCCCCTAAAGTTTATCTGTTAATTTCACAGTAGTTTTTGAGTTTATGCTATTTCTGTTTGGTGATAATGAGTTTTTTTTTATTTCAAAACTGTTTATGGATATTAATTTTTGGCAGCAGCATCCGTCGAAGCTTTCTACCTCAGCAGCAGCATTATTTGATACAGTGTTAATAGCGAGACACATTCCACCTGCCACAGCAGGCAGCAGTCTGGATTGCATGCCATCTCCGTTTTCTTGTGTATCCAGTGTTGATGACCATGGGCCTGGGGACTCATCCTCACAAACTTCCTCTGCATTCTCTGACAGCTGGTCCTCCGTGGAAAGTCCAGATATTCGTCGAAAGCCGTATATCCACAGTGAAGATCTCCTGTCAGAAATGGGGTCAATCTGTTCCAGTGAGACGTCTACACTGGTTGATGAGAGCTTCAGTGAATGGCCATTCGTGCAGATTCGTGATTGCCATCCACAGAATCTGACCAGCCGGCGATTACCAGTCACTGAGAACTTTGTCGCTGAGCTCAAACCTCGCAAGGCTGTTCCACGTGGTTTACTTCGCATTAATTATGACAACAACTGGGCCACACTGTCAGTTAGACCAGCAGAGCTGATGAAGCCATGTGTGAATGAGAATGGCTTTCGAGGCATTGACAACACCGTTGAAGTGTTACATTATGCTGTGCCTCAGAAAAGGAAAGAAGTAATTTTGCCCATGTCAGCAGTCACGTCCTCTGTACCGGTATGTACTGTTGAAGAAACCAGAACTTTTCAAAATATTGTTATGGATGGATGCACTGCAGATAATGGACAGTTTCCTGCAGAGAATCTGAGTCATGATACAACCACTACAGAGTATGCAGTTGAGAGTGGACATACAGGTGATGATGAAGGTAAGACTGTTTTGTTGAGATACATAGTTGAACCCGAATTCTCCACAATGTGGACGAAAGATGAAGATTGTTGCCGGACCAGGTTGGAAGTCTGTCGAAGAGAGCTTGTCAGTTATGGGGACTTTGTGAGCAGTTGTAATGAACACTGTGATATTGGTACCAAAGCTACCCAGGGTGTTGCTGCTCAGTTGTTCGAGCAACTAACAAGCACTGCATCATCTGAGACTTCTGCACAACTGACTACAGTTCCTGCAGATGGTGTAAGTTATGCAACAGTTCAGCCTAAGGAAGTTTGTACTGTGAAGTATGAGCCATGTGTTACTGAGAAGAAAGTACCAGTAATTGTACAGTTCACCGGTGGAAGAAGTCACTCAGCGAAAGAACTAAGTGAAGGTAGGCATTCCTCACATCCAGTTAACAGTGGTTCACTGCAGATGATGAAATCTTTATCTCATCAGTCAACTAGCAAATGCTGTTTTTCAAATGAGCTTCACGGAGACAAAGATCGCTTTTGCAGACGATCAGAAACATGCAGAAGCGGTCCTGGTGATAAGTACTTTAATGGTCACGTAATGTCAGCAAGCTGCAATAATCTTGCACATTTGAATGTGACATGCAGATCTAAGACGTTGGAAAATTATGGTGTTGATGATAAAATAACTGAGAATAGTCAACATAGTCGTTACGGGTCAGAGTGGCATCGTTCCTGTTCATATACAAAGAAGAGTGATATTAACAGTCTTTGTTATGAACCAGTGAGAAGTAATGAGGTCCTGCGTACTGTACCCTGCTGTAGTGACTCGTTTGCTGATAACTCTCCACAGACTTTGGATTTGTTGGAGAGCTCGGCTAAATCCGTTTCTTGGTCACCTGATGGCAGTTCTGTAGACCATCACAAGGCACAACAACTGCAGCCGACTCTGGCATCTCAACAGGTTAACAGTGAGCTGCATAATGGCAATTCCAGCATGTCTACAGTGGTTTTGTTTGCTTACTGACTAACTGCTGACAATGTGGGTGGTTTCAATGTCTAACCTGCATGCAAACTAACCCTGAATGTAAGGTACATTGCTGTTGCAATGACATTCCCATTTTTTTGCATGTTGTGGAGTGTGGACGTTATTTGTTGGTTGCTTTGTACTTAATGCATGTTTGTTTTTAAATGTTGCATTGTTTTTTTGTGTGGTTTAACTGTTGATTGCTGTGTTCTGATGCGTGTACTTAGACCCTTAAGCCGGCGCTGATCGCTGAATTCACTGCCAAATTACTGCCCACCTAAAAATGCAGCAGTCCAAATTTGCTGCAGAATTTTTTAAAGTTATAATTTTGAAGTATGTACTTGTTTTGCATGATATCGTAGTGAAGAAAGGGTTAACTTTTTCTGGAGTACCACTCTAAATAAACACAGGAAACTGAGTGAAATGAAAGGCAAATGTTTAATCTAACCACGGCAGTTGCACTTTCAGATCTGACTCTACCAACATTTTACCATATTGACATGAAAATTAAAGTAGGCATTTTCAACAGTTACAGTTACATGCAAAATTCTAATAATGCCATTTTTGTAGTTGTATGTACAAGTTATTTCTTGTTTGTTTTTGCATGTGTTTATGGCGACTGTGGTCATGCATGAACAAAACATTGTCCTGAAAATATGGTGAGGCTTGGTTGCATGTAAAGTATAATAACAACTTCATTTTCAGTAAAATATTTGATGTTCCATTAACATATAACATTTAGTTGTTTTTGTTTTTTTGTTTTAAAGTGTAATTCTTAGTGTGATTCTGTATTGCCTATAATTTTTGTGTCATTTTGCAAATACATTTTTATCAAATAAGGTTAATTTTTGCTACAAATTCCTCATTTTAGCTTATGTTTGTGTGTTTCTCATTTTCTATTTTGTGTTTATTGTTTTTGTGTTGGATATTGTTTTCTTAATGCTAGCCAAGAAAATGCCTGTGATTGTTAATTTCACTGCATTTATTTTTTGTCAGTAGTTGTTAAATGTTATAATCAAGTAGTGTTGGTGCATTTCAGCTGTTGCATCAGGTGGAGCAGCTTGGTGCAAGAAATGAGACTGATGAATACCAGGACTTGATGCAGTGGCTTGACATGGCTGATCAGATACTGCAGATTGTTGATGAACCACTACTTGATCATGAAGCAGAGTTCTCTGTAAGTTTCATAGCCATCTCAGCTTTTATATTCCATTTTGAATAATCACTTTAGCAGCATTCTTTCTTTTTTATTTGTTACATAATAGATAATGTACAACATCACAATAGTCTTGACAGTGGAACATGATGAACAAAGCTAGCAGCACTTACAGTCGCTCTGTGAATGCAAAAAATAGAACAAAACTGGATAGACATTATGGAAAAGTAAAAACTAGTACTTGCAAGTACACGGTGACAGTTTACAGATATGCCTGCAGATACACATTTACAAACAAACAAGCAAATACAAATACACATGGAGATAAGCAAGATTAACAGAATTAACATGATACTACTTCTTTGATACTTGATAATTTCTTGAGACTGATTCTTAGAAGTTGTTCTCACCATGATTGTTGTATTGTTACATTTTGCAGCACTACTTGCAGTTCACTGAAGATGTTAAGCTGCGGTGGAGAGTGGTTGATTGGCTTACAGTCCGTGTTGAGCAACGAATGATATCAGCGTCAAATGATGATGCTGAGTCGTCTGAATGTGTCACGCATGATAAACTGCTGTACTTGAAGAACCGCTGGAGTTGCATGTGTGATCGTATGCATCTCTGGCTGCAGAAACTGAACAGCAGTTTACCAGGCGTCCTCGGACAGATTGGTGACTGGTTGTGCCGATCTGAGGAATGTCTGAGGGCGATGCCTTCTGTTGAGTACGACTCACCGAGCAGTGCTGTGAAAGGCATTCAGCAGCAGCTTGCTGATATATCGGTAAAATGTCTTAGTGCTGTTTGTTTGCTTAATAAATTGTTTGCATATAATGTTTTTTTGGATTATAGTCATTGTTGTTAATGTTTACTTGTACAATTAAAAATGTGCACAGCAATGCAGGAGCAAGAGTATAATGATTATATTTCATATTAGTTATGTTGAAGAACTTCTTTCAATTGTGCCATTTAAAATAATCTGATGTCATGTGGGCAGTTGGTACTGGCATTCATGAGGCAGTGTAAAAGGAGTGACAGCTTTTCCCCGTATAGACTATAGTCAGTTAGTTAATGAAGAAAGGATGGGATCCAGTGCATGATTTCATGGCTAGTGTCAGGAAGGACAACGAGCTATACAGAAATTTTGAAATCAAGGGTTAGGGCAACTGGCAGACCGTGTTTATCTGGAAATTGGCTGTTAAACTGGTGTATTGTCTGTGGGTGTATCATCTGAGCAGTAAAACTTCAATTGGTAATTGATGTTAGATGCTACAAAGTGGATTCCCGGAGAAGTACCAGATCTTTCTACAATACTGTGATGATGGAGAGGTCGAGGGACAAGTTGTACAGAAGCAGCAGCTGGATAACATGGCTCATCGGTTTGAGAAACTGTCAACTCGGCTGAGTCAGTTGCACAGTCAATTGACATTTGAAGAAGTAAAAAGCCGACTGTTGGTGAAACTTGCAGAGACTGACAGATGCACTGAGACGTGGCATTCCAAGTATTGCAGCAAGGATGATGTCGCTCGGCTGCTTGCTGACTACCAAGTGTGTACTTTGTTTCATTGCTTCTGACTGATTACTTTATCTGCAGATGCTGTTTGTTAGTTTTGCATGCATAATTTCTTTCAGTGCTTTGACATTGTTGGTTAGCAGACAGGAATACTTCTGGTCAAGAAAAACAAACCTGTGCCACTTGTCCCCATAGGTCTTATTGCAGAACAGGCTGTGAAAGGAAACTGAGGTGGAACAAGAAAACAGCTGTTGAAATGGAGTTAGTTTGTTAGTTCATGTGTAGGCCTGTGTGAGTAGTGGAGAGAGTAGCTCAAAACAACTGTGTACTGTATTTTTTGTTGTTTCTTGGGTCGCCTGATATAAATGTTGAAGGTTTTCTGATTATTTTCAGCTGGTAGTGTTCATTTACTGTTTTGATTTACTGTGTGTTTAGCAGTGTAAACTGCTGCTTAGTGGCTGTATGATTGCCTTTACTGTTATCTACTGTATAGTGTTATTACGTGATTCTTGCAGTGAAAGTTTATTTCTGCTGTGTGCAGGAGTTAATGATTAATCAGAATCTGTTGAAGAACATTGACTTGATGCTGGTAGAATGTGAGCAGAAAGCTGTCTTGTACAAGCAGCTCAATCATAAAAGTGGGTTTTTGTCATTTTTTGACTGTGTGCCTTAGCTAAGACTTGACAGAGATTGATTCAGCTGAGTCAACCATTTGTCAGTGCAATGAGTAAGTAAATATTGAATGTAGATTTGTATGAATTGATAAGGTGGTTGCTGATAATTAAAGAGGCATAGTAGTGTGTCTTATGATGGTTCCAGTAAGTTCTTAGTGAATTGCTTTGTCACCATTCAGTGTGTGAAAAGCCTAGTAGCAAATTGCAGGTTATAGTACAGAACAGAAATCAACTTAGCACATAAAAAATTCATATCAGTAGTTAGTAAGCTGGGCTGCAGTTGATTGTATATTCATTGATTTTTGTGATAATACTGTATAAAACTCCTGCTGCAGTGCAACATTCCATGGAAATATCCAGTTTCACCTGCCACCTGTGTACAAAGTTCAAAAGACTTGCTGTTTGTCAAGGCGGGCAGTTAGTTGCATGATTCACACTGAGAAATGTACGAGGTCCTGTGAACAGTTTCGGGCTGTAAAGCATATTTTAGCCTGCATCAGCAGCACTGAAAGTAGTGCTACGTGTGGGCTGTTCTTACACACAAAAATAGTGTGGTCTGTGTGTCTGTGTGTCTGTCTGTCAGTGTTTTGGTGAGCCCTGCAAAAACAGCTGAACCGATTGAGATGTTGGGCAGACTTGTGTGGGCCTAAGGAACCATGTGTTAGATTGGGATACATATGGGCGCCAGCTGGCGAATACGATTGAACGGAAATGCAGGCTGTTGCTGCCATTACTGTAGCAAGTTGTTGACTATCGTGTTAGAGCGGTGGGTATGTGAGAATGTCGACCGATCCATTGCGAGCATCAGAACTCGTTGGTACCAGCAGCAGGTTGGCGTGAAGAGTGCAAAGTCGCGACTGGATGAAACTGCCGAGCACTTCCACAAGTACACAATGTTAGGCGACGTGTTCCTCAGCTGGCTTCTTGAGGCAGAACAAGTGTTGGATCATCGGTCCAGTGGATGGCAGGTCCACAGCCGTTTACATTCTTCTTTTGTTTGCTGTTGTTCACTTTGTGGATAGCTGGTGACTGATGAAGTTATGTTTGTTATCATTTGAGGTGTTGGATCAAGCTTGTTTGAGTATACTGAAGCATTTGTGGCAGGATTAAGATTGTTTTTATTGTATGTGGTTAGTGACAAGAACTGCGTACTGTTATTGAAGTATTTAACATTTTTGTTATTTTTTACATCTTACTGTGTCATATACCAGAATTCTTGGCCTTCTAGCCTCAGATTTTTTTGTTCATAGCTCTCCCTGGTTACCCTTAAATTGAAAATAGTTACAACAGCAGGTACATTATATAAGGTTGTAGAGAAATTGACTGAATGGCTATTGTTTACAAAATTTGTAATGAATTGGCGAATTTATACAAAAACAGTTTATATACTTGCTATTGATGACGTGCATATAAATTGCAGTGTTCACATTTGTATAATTACTTGACTATGTCTTTTTTCATGTAGTTATTTCTCAT
>Ga0056126_10000657_pt1 | contig 10841 bp, 11 predicted proteins | sample WorMetLIZAISLAND_FD_71117 | JGI IMG/M metagenome (GOLD analysis project Ga0056126, IMG submission 71117) | Marine gutless worms symbiont microbial communities from Max Planck institute for Marine Microbiology, Germany - Inanidrilus manae... ...
CGCCTCGCCGTCGTCGTTTCTTGGATCGCCGCGGCGCTGTAGGCGTGGAACGGCCGCGAGAACCGGAATTGATCGTCGGAGCCGCTCGAAGGACATGCCGTGCCGCGCCGCCTCGCCCTTGCCGCCCTTCTCGCCGCCGCTGGATGCGCGACCGCGCAGCCACGGCCGGCGGTGGAGCGCGCCGACGTGATCTGGCGGGTGCGGCCGGCGGCGGAGGTGCAGGCCCGATGCGCGGTGCGGGGGCTCCGCAGCGACTGCCTGGGCTACGCCGTGTGGGACGAGTCGGCGCGGCGGCGCGGCCGTGTGCGCGGCCTGATTGTCACCGTGGCGCCCGGCGAGGACCGCTGCCTCTCCATTGTCGGCCATGAATGGCGCCACCTCGTGGAGGGGCATTGGCACCGATGAGGAGCATGGCGTTGGCGGCCGCGCCGCCCGGGACCCGGCATATCTTCACCGCTCCCTCGTTGTCGGGCGCCGGCCCCGGTCCGGCGTTCCGGCTCCGGCGCGCCTTTCGCGGCGTGCGGGCGACCGCGATCATCCGCCTGAGGGAGATCAGGCCGGGGTCTTGAGGGTCTGCTGGTGGCCGGGCAACGGGACGGCCGTGGACGTCGCCAACGGCGCCGCCTCCCAGTCCGGGTCCGGGGCGCGGGCGAAGAGGCTCCTGAGGCCCTCGCCCCAGTGACGCTGGAGGGCGTTGAAGTAGGGGTCGTCCTTGTCGATCCGCTGCCGGGCGGCGAGCTCGAAGGCGTCCTTCCGGTAGAGCACCAAGTCGAGGGGCGGGGCCACGGAGATGTTGGCGCGGATGGTCGAATCGAAGGACACCAGCGCACACTTGGCGGTGTCCATCAGGCCGAGGTCGGGCCGCAGGACGCGCTCTAGGATCGGCTTGCCGTACTTGGTCTCGCCGAGCTGGAAGTAGGGCGTCTCCTCGCTGGCCTCGATGAAGTTGCCGAGCGCGTAGACGGCGAACATGCGGGGCCGCTCGCCGCGGACCTGGCCGCCGACGATGAACGACGCATTGAAGTCGCTGCCGTGGGCCTTGAAGTAGTCCGCGTCGCGGTCGAACACGGCCCGGAGGTTGTCGCCGACGATGCGGGCGGCGTCGAACATGGACTCCGCCAGCAGAAGGTTCTGCTCGACGTCGTCGCGGGCGAGGCAGCGGTCGATCCGGTTGACGACCTCCTGGGTGACGGCGAGGTTGCCGGCGGTGAGCACGATGATCAGGCGTTCGCCGGGCCGGTCGAAGACGTGCAGCTTGCGGAAGGTCGAGACGCTGTCCACCCCGGCGTTGGTCCGCGAATCGGCGGCGAACACGAGGCCTTCTTCGACCTGGATTCCCAGACAGTAGCTCATGTCGACTCCCCGTTGTGGTTGCCTTCCGGCCGCCCTACTGCTCGCTCACCACCTTCACGCGGACGCTCATCTCCTCGACGCCGCCGCCGCGGCGGACGCCGCGCACCGGCGAGGCGCCGTCGTAGTCCAGGCCGACGGCGAGGCGCACGTAGGAGTCCGTGGCGCAGATGCCGTTGGCGCAGTCGAAGGACACCCAGCCCAGGTTGTCCACATAGGTCTCGGCCCAGGCATGGCTGGCGACGGCCGCGTCGGCGTCGGCCTCGGCGAACAGATAGCCGCTGACGTAGCGGGCGGGAATGCCGAGGGCGCGGCACGAGGCGAGGAACGCATGCGCATGGTCCTGGCAGACCCCGTAGCCGTGCTCGAGCGCCTCGGCGGCGGTGCTCTCCACGTCGGTGCTGCCGGGCCGGTACTCGATGCGCTCGTGCAGGGTCAGCATGAGCCCATGCAGGACCGCGAGCACACCCTCGTCGGCGAGGCGTTCGCGGAAGGGCTCGACCAGCTCGGCAATGCCGTTCTCGGCGCGGGTGAAGCGGGTCTGGCGCAGGAACATGGGCGGCGGCAGGCCGTCGTCGGGCGGCACCACGCCGCTGGTGTCGCGGGTCTCGACCTCGCCGCGCACGATGACCGGCAGCTCGTCGTGGCGGCCGTCCTGGATCGAGACATGGGCGAGGTTGCCGAAGCCGTCGATCCAGCCGCTCAGCTTTCCGGGCGTGGAGAGCGTCCAGGACCGCACGTACTGCGACGGATCGTGCCGGGGGGTGAGCCGCAGATACTGGATGCTGTGCTCGACCGGCTCGTTGAACCGGTAGTGAGTTTCGTGAACGATGCTCAGCCTCATTGCGCCAACATGTACTCCCTGCCGATCATTTCGTGGATCTCGGTGTTGCGGCTGACGAAGTCGCGGAGGTAGCCGGGCAGACCCGAGCGCAGAATGCCGTCGATGCGGCTGACCTCCATGCGGTTGTAGATCTGCGCCGCCAGGTTGGTGCTCGCGGCGTTGCGGCGGAGACCCTGGAGGATGGACAGCTCCTCGCCCACGCAGGCCAGCAAAGAGCGCGGCATGTCCTGGCGGAGCACCAGGAGCTCGGCGACGCGGCGCGGCTCGATGGTGACCGAATAGACCTCGCGGTAGGCCTTGAAGGCGCTGAAGGCGCGGAGCAGGGCGCCCCAGCGGTAGTAGTCCTCGGCGGCCAGGGGCTTGCTGACGCCGGGGGTCAGGATCGCCCACTTGAGGGCGAGGAACCGGGCCGTGTTGTCGGCCCGCTCGACGAAGGTGCCGAGCCGGCAGAAGGTGAAGGCGTCGCCCCGGCGCATGGTCCCGAAGATGGCGCCGCGGAACAGGTGCGAGCGTTCCTTGACCCAGTCGAAGAACTCCTGGAAGCCCTTGTCCAGCATCTTCTGGTAGCTCAGGTTCTCCAGCTCCAGGTAGGTGTGGTTGATGGCCTCCCAGACCTCGCTGGTCAGGGCCGTGCCCGTCGCCCGGGCGTTCTCGCGGGCGCAGCGGACGACGGCGCGGATGCTGTTGGGGTGGTCGATGTCGAGGGCCATGTAGGCCAGCACATTGGCCGCCGAGACCTCGTCGTAGCGGGTGAAGAAATCGTCGGCGTTGCCGCTCAGGCCGAGGGGGGCTTCCCAGTCCCTGGTGCCGTTCCCGCCCGCGGACGGCAGCAGGGACATGTGGTAGGTGCTCGCCAGCAGGCGGGCCAGATTCTCCGCCCGCTCGACGTAGCGGGACATCCAGTAGACGTTGTTCGCGGTGCGTCCGAGCATGGTCAGGCCTCCAACACCCACGTATCCTTGGTTCCGCCGCCCTGGGAGGAATTGACGACAAGGGAGCCGTCCTTGAGGGCGACGCGCGTCAGCCCGCCGGGCACGACCGTCGTCGTCTCGCCGGCCAGCACGTAGGGCCGGAGGTCCACGTGGCGGGGCGCGATCACCCCGTCGATCAGGGTCGGGCAGGTCGACAGGCACAGCGTCGGCTGGGCGATGAACTTGTCGGGCTCGCCGAGGATCTTCTGCCGGAACGATTCCCGCTCCGCGCTGGTGCTGGCCGGGCCGACCAGCATCCCGTAGCCGCCGGCGCCGGCCACCTCCTTGACCACCAGCTCGTCGAGGTGGTCGATCACGTAGGTCCGTTCCTCCGGGTCGCGCAGGCTGTAGGTGGGCACGTTGTGGAGGATCGGCTTCTCGCCCAGATAGAACTCGATCATCGCCGGAACGTAGGGGTAGATGGCCTTGTCGTCGGCGATGCCGGTGCCGACGGCATTGGCCAGCGTCACCCGGCCGTTGCGGATCACCGAGAGGAGCCCCGGCATGCCCAGGAACGAGTCCGGGTTGAAGGCCAGCGGGTCGAGGAAATCGTCGTCGATGCGCCGGTAGATGACGTCGACCCGCTTGAGGCCCTCGGTGGTGCGCATGAACACCCGGTCGTCATCGACGACCAGGTCCTGGCCCTCGACCAGTTCGACACCCATCTCGCGGGCGAGGAACGCGTGCTCGAAATAGGCGCTGTTGAAGTGCCCCGGCGTCAGCACGACCAGGGTCGGCGCGCTGACCCCGGCCGGCGCCGCGGCCTTCAGCGTGCGCAGCAGCACCTCGGGGTAGTGGTTCACCGGGGCGACCGCGTGGGCGGCGAAGAGCTCGGGAAACAGCCGCATCATCGTCTCGCGGTTCTCCAGCATGTAGGAGACGCCCGAGGGGACGCGCGCGTTGTCTTCGAGCACATACCATTCGCCGTTCGAGACGCGGACCACGTCGATGCCGGCGACGTGGATGAACACGCCGCGCGGGACATCGAGCCCCAGGGCCTCGGGCCGGAAGGCCGGGTTGTTGAGCACCAGCGGTGCCGGGACCCGGCCCGCCTTGAGGATCTCCTGCTCGTGGTAGACGTCGCCCAAGAAGGCGTTCAGCGCCCGCACCCGCTGGCAGGCGCCTCGCGCCACGATGTCCCACTCGTCGGCATCGAGGATGCGGGGGACCACGTCGAAGGGGATCAGCCGCTCGACGCCATCGTCGTCGTTGTGGACGGCAAAGGTGATGCCGAGGCGCCGGAACAGGGCGTCGGCCCGCTGGTGCTGCACGGCGAGCCGGTCGCCGGGAATCGAGCGCAGCCAGTCGGCGTAGGCGCGGTAGGCGCCGCGCACCTCGCCGTCCGGCCCGAACATTTCGTTGAAGGTACCCTCAGACACGGCCCCGTCCCAACCCCGTTGCGGCCGATGGCAGGCCACCGTGCGAGAACGCAAACGGCGTGCCAGCCGGCCTCGGCCGCTGGCCATCTGAACCCGTCCGGATTCGCCATTCCGATTCAGAGTGTTGATCGGGAGGGCGCGAGAATGCGCCGGACCGGGCCGGCGTGGCATCCCCGAGGAGTTGCACAATTGACAGGCACTTCCGCGAGAGCGCTCAAAAAATAGGCAGAAGTGCCACGCGCCGTGGACGCGGCCTTCGAGAACGGACGGCCTGCCCCGGCTCTACGGTCAGTGCAGCTTTTCAGGGATGTCCTTGATCGCCTCGTCGATCAGCGCGTCGGCCTTGTTGCCGGTGACGTGCTGGGCGAGGACGGTGCGGGTGGCCTCCATCGCCACCTCGACGGCCTGGGCGCGGACGTCCTCGATGGCCGACTTCTCTGCCTGGGCGATGCGGTCGATGGCGAGCTGCTCGCGGCGTTTCAGCGACCGTTCCAGCTCCCGCGCCGAATGCTCGGCGAGGCGGTCAGCCTCGCGCCGGGCGTTGTCGATCATGGCTTCGGCCTCGCGCTCGGCGTCACGCTGCTTGCGCTCGTAGGACGCCAGCAGCTCCTGCGCTTCCTCGGCCAGGCGCTGGGCTTCGTCGATCTGGTTCCTGATGCCCTCGGCCCGCTCGTCCAATGCCACGGTGGCGACGCGGAAGATGGTGCGCGCGGTCAGCGCGACGAAGACGATGAAGGCGACGGCGACCCAGAACTCCGGCGTCGCATAGAACGGCTCCGCGCCATGCGCCGTTCCGGCCTCGGCCGCCCATGCTTGCATCAGCCGCCTCCTTTGATCGCCGTGTCGACCGCCGCCGACACCGTCTTGGCATCGACGGCCTCGCCGACCAGCCGCGCGGCGGCAGCCTCGGCGACCTCGACGGCCATGTCGCGTACCCCGACGACGGCCCGGGCCCGCTCCTCGGCGATGCGGGACTCGCCGGCGGCGATCTCCTCGGCGAGCTTTTCCGAAAGCCGCGCGTGGTGTTCCGCCGCTTCCGCCGCCGCCTTTTCGCGGACCTCGCGCACCGCGGCCTGGGCCTTGGCCCGGGCATCGGCCATCAGCCGTTCGTACGACGCGGCCGCCGTCTCGGCCTCCTCGCGCAGGGCTTCGGCCTTGCGCAGGCTGTCGTTGATCTTGTGCTCGCGTTCCTCGAGCACGTCGGAGATCCTCGGCAGCGCCACCCGCGACATCAGCAGGTACAGCGCCACGAAGGTGATCGCCAGCCAGATCAGCTGCGGCAGCCAGACGGCAGGGTCGAATTGCGGCATCCGCGTCTCCCGGCCCGGTCGGGCCGAACGGGTCTTCGGTTCGGAACGGCCGTGTCTAGAACACGAACATCAGCATCAGCGCGACGACCAGCGCGTAGAGCGCCACCGCCTCGACCAGCGCGAAGCCGACCCACATGGGCAGCTGGATCACCGGCTGCGCCGCCGGGTTGCGGGCCAGCGACGAGATCGTCGTCGCAAAAATGTTGCCGATGCCGGCGCCCACGCCGCCGAGGCCGACGACCGCGATACCGGCGCCAATCATCTTCGCAGCATCAACTTCCATGGTTCCAATTCCTCATTTTGCGTTTGGCAATGGTTGTAAATCGTTACGTCGGATCAATCCCGTCCCGCGCCCGCTCAGTGCAGGTGCAATGCATCATTCAGGTAGATGCAGGTCAAGACGGTAAACACGTAGGCCTGCAGGAAGGCGATCAGGAACTCGAGGCCGGTCAGCGCCACCGCGGCGATCAGCGGCACCGCGCCGAGAAGCCCCATGGTGACGACGAAGCTGGCGAACACCTTCAGCATGGTATGGCCGGCGGTCATGTTGGCGAACAGCCGCAGCGACAGGCTCACCGGCCGGGTGAAGTAGGACAGCACCTCGATCGGGATCAACAGCGGCGCGATGTACCACGGCGTGCCGTGCGGCAGGAAGAAGCTGAAGAAGTGGAAGCCGTGCTTGACGAAGCCGATGACCGTGGTGCCGATGAACACGACCATCGCCATGCCCAGGGTCACCACCAGATGGCTCGTATAGGTGAAGCTGTAGGGGATCATGCCCAGCATGTTGCCGAACAGGATGAACATGAACAGCGAGAAGATGAACGGGAAGTAGCGGCGCCCCTCGGCGCCGACGTTACTTCGGATCATGTTGGCGACGAACTCGTAACTGAGCTCCGCCATCGACTGCCAGCGGCCGGGGACGATGGCGCGGCCGCGCATGCTGAGCGTCAGGAACAGGGTGGCGAGCGCCACGCCGATGGTCATGAACAGCGCCGAATTGGTGAACGACGCGTCGATTCCGCCGAGATGCATGGGGATGATGGCCTTGACCTGGAACTGCTCAAGGGGACTCGCCACGACCTTCCTCGCCCTCTTTGTTGTCCTTCGTGCCCGCCGGGCCTTTGACCCCGGCGGGACGGTAACCGACGGCGTCTCCCATCCCGGACACCGTACGGTAGACGTTCAACATCCCGGCCGCGGCGCCGAGAAAGAAGAACACGATCAACAGCCACGGCGACGTGTCCAGCCAGCGGTCGAGGCCGTAGCCAACCCCGGCGCCGACCGCCAGCCCGGCGACCAAATGCGCCGAGATGGCGAAGGCCATGCCCAGGCCCGACGTCGGCTCCTGGACGGCCGGCTTCTGCTCGGATGGCTGCGTTTCGTCCCGCAACCGCTCCAGCCGAGCATCCAGGTCCCTCAATGCCTCTGGCCGGGGGTCTTTCATCGCCACAACAGGTCGGAATTCCCCCTGACGGCCGGACTCGTGCCGTTTGCGCGGCGCACCATAGAGGCGCCCCCCCAGAGTGTCAAGGACGAATACCCCGGAATCGGCCCTCGAACCATAGGATAACTCACTGAAAAAAGGCGAGAAATCGCCACCGCCCCGGAGAGGCGTCAGGCGATCTCGCGAAGTTCCTCGGCGGCGTGCAGGTCGACCGAGACAACCTGCGAAACGCCCCGCTCGCCCATGGTCACGCCGAACAGGCGATGCATCCGCGCCATGGTCATCCGATGGTGGGTGATGACCAGGAACCGGGTCCCGCCGCCGGTCGTCATTTCTTCCAGAAGAGAGCAGAAGCGATCGACGTTGGCGTCATCGAGCGGCGCATCCACTTCGTCGAGCACGCAGATGGGCGCCGGGTTGGTCAGGAACACGCCGAACAGCAGCGCTAGCGCGGTCAGCGCCTGCTCGCCGCCCGACAGCAGGGACAGCACCTGAAGCCGCTTGCCCGGCGGGCTGGCCATGATTTCGAGGCCGGCCTCCAGGGGATCGTCCGACTCGGTCAGTGCCAGGTGCGCGCGTCCGCCGCCGAACAGGCGCACGAACAGCTCCTGGAAATGCCGGTCCACCTCGGCGAACGAGGCCAGCAGGCGCTGGCGGCCCTCGCGGTTGAGCTCGGCGATGCCCTGGCGCAGCTTGGCGATGGCTTCGACCAAGTCGGCGCGTTCAGTGCCGAGGCCGGCGATCTGTTCGGTCAGCTCATTGGCTTCCTGTTCGGCGCGCAGGTTCACCGGCCCCATGGTGTCCCGTTCCCGCTGCAGCCGCTCGAGGCGCCGTTCCACGGCCTCGAGCTCGGGCGGCGGCGCGTCCGGATCGATGCCGGCTAGGCCCGCGGTCTCGTCGGGCGAGACGTCGAGGCGTTCGGCGACGCGCTCGGCGACGTCCCGGCAGGCCTGCTCGCCCTGTTCGACGGCACCTTCCGCCCGCACCCGGTCCTCGCGACCCTGGGCCAGCGCGGCCTCGGCGCCGCGGGCCGTCCGGTCGGCCTCGGCGAGCCGGGTTTCGGCCTCGGCCAAGCGGTCGGCGGCAGCCTTGCGCCGGGCGGCCGAGGCCTCGATCTCGGCGTGCAGGCCCTCTCGCCGGGCACCGATCGCAGCCGGCAAGGCGGCCAGTCGTTCGCCCTCGGCGGCCAACTCGGCGGCGCGGGCGCGAAGGGCACGGATCTGCTGTCCGGCGCCGTCGAAGCGGGCCTGCCACGAGGCCAGTTCACCGATGATGTCGTCGAGCCGGCGCTGGCGGCCGCCGGCCTCGCGGATCAGCGAATCGAGCGCGCCCTGGCGCTCGATCAGGAGTGCCCGCTGCTCGGCCAGCTCGGCGCGCAAGGCCCCGACCCTCTCGCGGGCTTCGCCGGTTTCCGGGAGCGCCGAAAGGGCGTCCGCCGCCGACGCGGCGCGGGTCTCGGTCTCGGCGAGGTCCGTTTCCACCGCCTGCGCGGTTTCGGCCAGGGCGGCCCGCCGCGACTCCCGCTCGGCGTCCCGTTGGCGCAGCGTCGCCTCGGCCTCGCGGGCATCGGCGAACGCCGAATCGCGGGCCTGCTGAGCCACCTGCGCCTCGCGGGCGGCGACGGTGGTCCGCTCGGTGACGGCGCGGGCCTCCGCGGCCGCCGCTACCACCTTCTCGGCGGCGGCCTCGGCGTCGGGCAAGGCGGCGCGGACCTCGGCGAGCCGGTTCCGCTGTTGCAAGCGGGCGGCGGCGGTGGTCGGCGCTCCCGCCGTCACGGCAAAGCCGTCCCAGCGCCACAGCCCGCCGTCGCGGCTGACTAGGCGCTGGCCGGGGGCGAGGTCCCGTTGCAGGCGGTCGCCATCGGCGTTGCCGTCGACGATGCCGATTTGGGACAGCCGGCGCGCCAACGCTTGGGGACCGCCAACGACCTCGGCGAGCGGGCGCGCGCCGGCGGGCAGGGGCGGGGCATCGGCCAGATCGTCGAGCGTCCGCCAGCGCACCGGCGCCACTTCGTCGTTGGGGGCGGTGAGGTCGTCGCCGATGGCGGCCCCGAGGGCGGCCTCGAAGCCGGGCTCGACGACGACGGCGTCGATCATCGGCGGCCACAGGTCGGCGTCGGTCGGTTCAAGGATTTCGTGCAACGCCTGTTCCTCGGCCTGAAGGCGGGCGAGGGCGGTCTCCGCGGCCTGGGCCTCGGCGGCGCGCGCGGCCGCGGCTTCGGCGGCCTCGGCGCGGCGGGCTTCGGCGGTGTCCACGGCCGCCCGCGCCTCCTCCAGGGCGGTCCGCGCGGCCGCCAGGGCCGTGTCGGCGGCGGACCGCGCGGCCTCGTCTTCGGGGCGTGGCGCCAGCGCCTTGCGTTGCTCCGCGAGCTCGACGGCGCGCGCCTGAAGGCGCTGACGGCGGGCTTCCAGGTCCTCCGCGGTGCGGTGCAATTCGGCGCGGCGGGTCTCGTCCGTGGCCACCCGCTCGGTCAGCTCGGCGAGCTGCTGGTCCAGCCGTTCGACCGCACCCGTCACCTGGGCGACGGCGGCGGCGGCCTGTTCGCGGGCGTCGGCCTCGCCCTGGCGGGCCGCCTCGATGGTGTCCCGCTTCGCGGCAAGCCGTGCCAAGGCGGCCTCGGCGTCGCTGGCCAGGGCCTGTTCGCGCTCCAGGTCGGCGGCGGCCTGTTCGAGGCGCACGCGGCAGGCCTCGGCATCGGCCTCGGCGCGGCGCTCCTCGACCTCCAGGCCCTCGTGGGCCAGGGTCAGGCGTTGCAGTTCGGCCGCCGCCTCGGCCTCCGCCTGACGCAGTTCCGGGAGCACCGCAGCGGCCTCGGCCTGGCGCGCTGCGGCAGAGGCGGCGGCGCCCGACAGCTCGCCCACCCGGCGCTCGGCCTCGGCGAGGCGACGGCGCGCGCCCGTCAGGCCGTCTGTGGCGGAGCGCCAGCGCAGCCAATAGTACGTCGCCTCGGCCTTGCGGATATGCTCGGAGATGTTGCGGTAGCGGGTCGCCTGGCGGGCCTGCTTCTTCAGGCTGGCCAGTTGCGCTTCCAGGGTCGCCAGGACGTCATCCAGGCGTTCGAGGTTGGTCTCGGCCCCATGCAGCCGCAGTTCCGCCTCGTGGCGCCGGGAGTGCAGGCCGGTGATGCCCGCCGCCTCTTCCAGCAAAGAGCGGCGCTCGGTGGGCTTGGCGGCGATCACCTGGCCGACGCGGCCCTGGCTCACCAGGGCGGCGGAGCGCGCGCCGGTCGCTGAATCGGCGAACAGGAGCTGCACGTCCCGGGCGCGGACCTCGCGTCCGTTGATGCGGTAGGTCGATCTCTTGGTGCGCTCGATGCGGCGGCTGATCTCCAGGGCGTCGAAGTCGTTGAGCGCCGCCGGCGCCGATCGCTCGACGTTGTCCAGTTCCAGCGCGACCTCGGCGATGTTGCGGGCCGGGCGATCGGCGGTACCGCCGAAAATGACATCGTCCATCTCGCCGCCGCGCATCTGCTTGGCCGAGGTCTCGCCCATGACCCAGCGCAGCGCCTCGACAAGGTTGGACTTGCCGCAGCCGTTGGGG
>Ga0056126_10000663_pt1 | contig 10764 bp, 9 predicted proteins | sample WorMetLIZAISLAND_FD_71117 | JGI IMG/M metagenome (GOLD analysis project Ga0056126, IMG submission 71117) | Marine gutless worms symbiont microbial communities from Max Planck institute for Marine Microbiology, Germany - Inanidrilus manae... ...
GCGCCAATAGGGATAGAAGGCGGTCGGGATGATGGCGGCGTCGTGGGTCCAGTGTTCGAACAGGCTGCGCTCGCGCTCCAAAAGCCGGACCAGTTGCGCCGGCTTGTAGGTTTGGTTGCGGGCGAACAGGATCATGTCGTGGGCCCGGGCCACGGTCTTGATGCTGTCGACCTGGACGAAACCCAGCCCCTCGATCAGGGCCAGCAATCCGGCATCGGTGAGTTTGATCCGCGTCGGCGCACTCAACCCCTGGCGTTCGAGAAACAGGCGCCGGGCGGTTCGATTGGCGAGGGTGAGGGGCGTGCTCACAGGGCGCTTCCTTAGCTCTCCGGCCCGACCTTGTCGCGCAGGCGCTTGACCGCACCCTTGCGCCGCTTGCCCTCGAGGCGGCGTTCGACCGACCCTTTCGTCGGGCGCGTCGGGCGGCGGCGTTTTTGCGGTGTGGCGGCCTTGCGGATCAATTGGACCAGGCGCTCCAGGGCATCGCGGCGGTTCCGCTCCTGGGTGCGGAAGCGCTCGGCGTTGATGACCAGCACGCCGTCTGTGGTCATGCGCCGCCCGGCTAATGCCTTGAGACGGTGGAACAACGCTTCGGAAATGGCCGGGCTGGCGGCGGCGTTGAAGCGCAGCTGCACCGCCGTTTCCGTCTTATTGACCTTCTGTCCGCCGGGGCCGGAGGCGCGGGCGAAACGCTCCTCGATCTCGTCGTCGGCAATGCGGATCCTGGAAGTGACCGTGATCATGGCCGTACTATAACACCACCGTCGGCGGTGCCGGATACCTCCGCCTGTGGACGCGCCGACGGCGGGAGGAAAAAATAGCTTAAACGAGTAAAATAGACTCGCGTATCAATTTGAACGAGGTTACAGTTAAGTGATCTTACCCTGGGTGCCGGATGTTCCCACGTGAACGACCCACTTGGCATACCCCGCCAAGATCCCCACCGGCACCGAAATCCTCGGCGCCGTTTGCTCACTTACGGCGCTCCCTCCCTGCGGCCGGGCCTCGTGCCCGGCCACTTTCTTTTCTCCTCTTCAACTTGCAGAGAACGCGGATCAACGGGCGCAACGGGGGATTGATCAAAGCCGCGATCTTAAATAGAATAAACGCATACACTTCGTTCCGTGTGTGTCGGGCTTCACTCTCCCGGCTCATGCTTCCAAGGCCGGGCTCCCCACGCCCGGCCTTTTTTTCTTCCGCAGGATGAGAACCGATCCGGCGACGGTGGTGCCGGCGCAGGGATACCAATCGAATCGAAAATGGGATACTCTCACAGTAGTTGCGAAACTCGAGACAATGGACCCGGTAAACGGGCAAAGACGGGATCAAACCAGAGGGAGGAAACCCATGAGTGAGACCATCGAGGAAAGACTTGAACATCTTCCAAGTTTCGATGAAGCGGCATTGGCGGCGGATATTCCCTTCAACAAACAGGTCTATTACCATCTGATCCGCCTGTTCAGCTCTCAGGAATATGCGGCCGTCGTCCATCGGACCCAAGGCATTGGCACCGAATATTCTCCCGAAAAGCTTGCCCTCGATGCCTTGACCGGTGTCGACTGCAAGACCCCCTACGGCGAGCGGACGGCCCACGAATTGCCGGGCGGCGGCGTCATCGCGATGTCGGGCGGTATGGAACTGGCCGACGGCGACGCCGATGACGAACGACACGGCGGGAGCGGAAAGGGTGGCGACGGCGGTGACGCCGGCGAACCGACGGATGAACCGACGAAACCGCCAGGCGGCAAAGGCGAAAAGGATCCCTGCGTCTGCAAATGGCGGAAGCGTGTGTACCATTTTCCGCTGAAAAACGAGCCGATGAATGAATTCGAACGGAACGGGGTCAACCATCGAAGGGGCTGGGAAACCCACGGTGCCCGCCTGAAGCGAGCGATCTGGTCGTCCAACGGTTGTTTCGGATCGGATACTCTCAACGATTCCGGCCAAGGCCGAACCACCGTCGACATTTGGGTCGATTGTACGCCCGCCAATTGCTGCAATCCTCAGGGAACGGTCGAGGTCCTGACCTACGCGCAACTCTTCGCCGGCGCCGACACCAAGACCGGCTGGTGCCAAGGCGACGCTTGCGCATGCCCAAACCCTCGATGGCCAGTTGATTGGCAGCAAGGGTGCCGCGGCCAGTTCCGGCAGTTACCATTCGACCGACTCCGTAACCGTCGGTGCTGGTGAGTTTTCCGTCGACATCCCGACCCCCGTCTCGAAACCGGACGGCCGGAGCATGGATTTCAAGCCTCTAACCGCATCCGGTAAGACCAATCGGCCGGGCGCCAAGGTCGTGTTGGAGACCCAGGTCAACGAGATGAAATCTTTCGTCGACGCCATGGGTGCCGCCCTCGCCGAGGCGGCCGTCGGTTTCCTGGCCGTCGCCGTCAAGGGGACCGAGACCAACTGCGGGGCCGGCAGTTTCAACGAGGACTTCGTCATCAACCAGAAGAACCAATCCTCCGAAGCCGTCGCCGCCCTCGCCTATTGGGATCAATTGAAGATCCAAGAGGGGTTCTGAGCGCCGCCGCATGGCCCTGCGCTGTCCTGTGCGGCAAAGTCAATTTCGAGCCCGGCGGTGCACTCAACGCCGGGCACTCCAGGAAAGGGCGCTGGGGGGTCCATCTGGAGAGAGGGAGGCGCGTGCTCATCGGTCCGTTCCGTCATATCTCCGGCCCGAATTTGTCGCGCATCCGCTTGACCGCACCCTTACGCCGTTTGCTCAAAAACGGCGCTCCCTCCCTGCGGCCGGGCCTCGTGCCCGGCCGCTTTTTTTGCTGGCCGTGCCGCCGCACCGAGGCCGCATCAGTTGGGCAGGGCAGTTCCAGGACGACCCTCGGCCATCGGTGCCAACAGGCCCGGGTCGCGCACTTTGGGCTCGCTATAACCGATGGCCTTCAAATAGCTGTTGAATGAGCCGTCCGAGATCAGCATGTGACGCAGGACCTTGTCGAGCGACTGGTGGGTGTCGTAGACCAAGATCCGACCGCGGTCGGCGACCCGCTGGCGGATCGTGGCGACCTCCTCCAGTAATTTGCGGTGATGGCCGCGGTGTTCACGGAGCTTGCTGTAGCCGGTCTCGGCAATCAGCTGTTCCTGGTCGGCAAAATGCCTTACCAGCAGCCCCTGTAGGCGTTCGAACAGCCGGTCGATCTCGGCCGTACTTCCAGGATCGCCGATGGCGTTGAAGCCGTCGAGGATGTCGAACAGTTCCTGGTGCTGATCGTCCAACTTCTTGATCCCAAACAACGACACATCGGGCACTTTGTATGTCTTCATAGGTCTTCTCCCGTTGCCGGGCGGGTCGATGCCCGTCCCGGTCTGTTGGTGGCGGCCGTCAGATGACGGCGCGCAATTCGACAAGGAATCCTTTCACGTTTTGGTCAAGGGCAACGCTTTGCTCGGCCAGTTCGTCGGCCGCCGATAGCACGTCCTCGGCCGCATTGCCGGTCTCGACGGCGCCTGTCGACACGCTGGAAATGTTCGAGGTGACGGCGGCGGTGCCGGACGATACCTCCTCGACGTTGCGCGCAATCTCCTGGGTCGCCGCGCTTTGTTCCTCGATGGCGGCGGCAAGCGCATTCGACGTTTCCTGGATGACGCCGACGGTTTGCGCAATGCCTTCGATGGCCTTCACGGCGTCGACAGTGGACCGCTGCACGTCGGCCACTTGTGTACCGATCTCGTCGGTCGCCTTGGCCGTCTGGTTTGCCAGGCTCTTGACCTCGGAGGCGACGACGGCGAAACCCTTGCCAGCGTCGCCGGCCCGGGCCGCCTCGATGGTGGCATTGAGAGCCAACAGATTGGTCTGCTCGGCGATGTCGGTGATCATCGTAATGACCTCGCCGATCTTGACCGATCGATCCGAAAGATGGGCGATCATCGCCGTTGCCGCGCGGGCCTCGTTGGTGGCGTCGATGGAGATCTGATTGGCCTTGGTGATCTGGTTGCTGACCTCCGAAATGGTCGTCGCCAGCTGTTCCGCCGCGGCGGCCACCGTCTGCACGTTTGTCGACGTCTGTTCCGCCGTGGCGGCGACGGCGCCGGCTTGTTCGCTGGTCGACGACGCCGTTGAGCCCATGGTCCGCGCCGAGGCCTGCAACTCGGTCGAGGCGGACGAGACGTATTCAACCGTCGAGTTCATGTTGGAATCGAACTGATCGACGACGTCCTGGAATTCGGCGATCTTTTGGCCGATGGATCGGGTCGCCGCATTGATCGTCTGGCTGGCATGGAGGAAGGTGCCGACCATACCGGTTTCCGTAATCAGACGGAAATACTCGTTGCGGCTGACGTACGCCATGCTCGCCGTCGATTCGCGTATATAGGCCTCGACGCGGTCGATCATATCGTTATAGGCGTGCATCAGGTCGCCGGTGACGCCGCCCTCGGCGATGTGGATCAGGCGGTTCTCAAGGTTTCCACGGTCAACCTCGCGGCAGCGCTCGGCGACGCTGCCGATGGCGACGGCCGTGCGCCGCAGGAATAGGAGCGCGACCAGGGCCAGGGCGGCAGCGGCACCGGCCAGGACCATCGGCCAAGGTCCGGTGTTGGACAGGACGACGGCGCCGAGAGTCAGGGCGGCCGCGAGCCCGGTGCAAAGGCCGGCCTTAAAGAGTGAGGACGAATTCATCATAACCGATGCTCCTTTCTGCCAGCATGTGGGTCACGGCGGCGACCGACGCCTGCAACCCGTCCTTTCGGCTCTCGAACCGCGCTTCTCGCGCCAGCAGGTCCCGGTAGAGCGGCATGATCGTCCCTTCGACGATGCGCCGCTCCGGCACCCGGCGGCTCGAGTGGTAGCCGATGATATTGCCGGACCCGTCGCGGGTCGGTGTAACGTGGGCGAACACCCAATAGTGATCGCCGTTCTTCGCCCTGTTGACGACATAGGCGAAGATCTCCTGACCGGCCTCGATGGTGTCCCAAAGAAGCTTGAACACGCAGCGCGGCATTTCCGGATGGCGGATGATGCTGTGTGGGGCGCCGATCAGTTCCTTCTCGCCCATGCCGGCGACCCGCTTGAAGACGGTGTTGGCGTAGGTGATGCGACCTTTGAGGTCGGTCTTCGAGACGATGATCTCATCGTCGCCGAAGAACCCTTCGACACCGGTCAGGGTGGGTGCTTTTGACATGGAACCCTCCTGTCAATATCCCCCCTTCCTGAAGAGCCCCGAGCACCGGGGCGGCAAGCAGCCTGTCGCGGTCTGACGCCGCGTCGGGTGCGCTCTTGGCGGCCGGTCTCCGAGCCGGAGAGCGCCGCCGTTGGGCGCAAGATCGGTCCCCCCGCGCCGCAACAACACCCCGAGATGGGGCGGTACCCGAGACCGCAAACGTGATGAATAAATCCTGGAAATAATCGTCTTAAATTATAACATACAATTGTCAGTTGTTCAATCGGCAATAGAATTTAGTCCGATATAATGAACTGAAACTAAGGTCGCCGAGCGCCCCGTTGTCGGCGCTGTCGGGCGCTGCCGGATGCCGATGGGAGGGAAGGCAATCGCCGGCGGGGTCGTCCGGTTAGCCGTCCCCGGTCTCGGCCAGCCAGGCGGTCGGGAACTCGAGGAAGACGATCTCGCTCCTTTTGACGGCCGTCGCCGGCCTCGGTTTCTGGGAGCACGTAAAGATTCCAGAGGGGATCTGATCGACCCCGCGTGGGCCTGTGCGACAACGGCAATTTCGGCAAAAGGGTTCGAGGCCTCTAAGCAATCTCCTATAGTGGGGGAAGGCGCCAATAACGACGACGGGCCGGACCAAGGGTAGTGTAGCCTGCCTGATCCACCGGTCTGAATGGAGCGACATTGTGATTTTTCGCAGCCTTCTGACTGTTCTGGTTCTTGTTTTCAACGCCGAGGCGGCGGCCGACGGCGGCGGCGTCCCCGCGACACACCCGTCCTTGGGCGGACTAGCCGGCGTGCCGATGATGGACATCGAGGCGTTGCTGCGCGGCCGTGGCGGAAAGTTCGGATTCCGCCTGTCGCCGGACGGCAACAAGCTCTTGTGGCAAGAGCGCGGCGCCGCCGGCCCGCGCATCTATTTCAAGATTTTACCCGACGGCGGCACACAGAAGGTGCGCGACTTCGATCCTTTCAGTATCGTCACCTGGGCGCCGGACAACCGCCATATGTTGTACCTGCGCGACGAGGCCGGCGACGAGAACCGCCACCTCTTCGCCATCGACACGGATGACCCCGAATTCCCGCTCCGTAACCTGACACCCCACCGGGGCGTGCGCGTCAACCACTACCGGCGCCTCTACACGGACCCCGGCGCGCTCTTCGTCTGGATGAACAAGCGGAAGCGTTCGCTGTTCGACGTCTACCGCGTCAACATCGCCACCGGGAAGACGGTGTTGGCCGACAAGAACCCGGGCAACGTGCACGGCCGGGTCTTCGACCTCGAGGACCGCCTGACCCACCGGCGCATCACGCTTGAGGGAGGCCGCTTCGGCTACCAGAAGAAATCAGGCACCGGCTGGCTAACGGTCCGCGAGGGCGATGTCGACGACCGCTTCTCCATACCCGGTTACGCACATATGGACAGGCCTGCCGCCGCCGTCAGCAATTTCGACCGCGACCGACGGGCCGTAGTCATGATCAACCCCGACAGCGGTCAGGAGACGGAAACGCTATGGGCACCCGATCGCGTTGATGCCGCGAGCCTTGTGGTCCACCCGACGAGCCGGCGGCCGCTGATGGCCAAGGCCACCCCGGGTCACGTCGTCATGCGGTTCTTCGATCAGGACCTGGAGCGCGACTTGGCGCCGTTGCGCCCGGCCGGACCGCACACACTCTCCATCACCAGCCTGTCGGATGACGCTCGCATGCTCATCGTCTCCGTTGGCTCCGACCGCAAGGCCGGGCGTATTAATCTCCTCGACCGGCAGAGCGGCCAATCAACCCTGCTCGACACCTCGCCCTGGGCCGAGTTCGACGCCGTCACCACGGAATTGAAGCCGATCCGCTTTGAGGCCCGCGATGGTGTTCGGATCGACGGCTACCTGCGCCTGCCGCCGGTGGCCGTCCCGGAGAACCTGCCGACCGTGCTCGTCGTCCACGGCGGCCCCACCTCCCGCGATTATTGGAGCTACGACGCCGTTTCCCAGTTCCTGGCCAACCGCGGCTACGCAGTGCTGCGTATCAACTACCGGGGCTCGGACGGCTACGGCCGCGCCTTCAGGAAACTCGGCACCCGCCAGCACGGGCGCAAGATGTTCACCGACCTCATCGACGGCCTCGATTGGGCGATTAAGGAAGGGTTTACGGACCCGGACGCCGTCGCCATCGCCGGCATATCATACGGCGGTTACCAGGCGCTCCTGGGCGCGACGCAGGCCCCGGAGCGATTCGCCGCCGCCGTCAGCGTCAACGGAATCACCCACCTGAAGAGCCTGGTCGAGAAGTTCCCGCCCTACTGGGTCAAGGCCTGGAGCCAGGAGATCATGGGCGACCCGGCCGAGCCCGACGTTGCCGCCGAGATGGACCGCTTTTCACCGCTGACCAACGCCGACAAGGTCAGGATCCCCATCCTCATCGTCCAGGGTGCCAACGACGTCCGGGTGCGTCGCGAGCAATCCGACCGCATGGTCGAGCGCCTCAGGGAGCTCGGTCAACCGGCGGAGTACCTTTTGATCGACACCATGGGCCACCAGGTCCGGCGTTCGCGCCACCGGGTGCAGGTCTTGACCGCGATCGAACGGTATCTGGCGAAAAGGCTGGGGGGCCGGGCGGCGGGAGGGGCGCCCGGACCCTAGCGCGGCTCTCGAAGCGCGGGTGCCCTAGGAGTCCTCGGCCAGCCAGGCCGTCGGAAACTCGAGGAAGACGATCTCGCCCATGTTGATGGCCGTCGTCGTGCCCGCCTGTTCAGGGATCAGCACGAAGCGCTCGTCGAGATCAGCCGTTTCCGTCATCACCATCTTGATGTAGCCGAGCCCGTCCCGGTCCACGTCAGCAATCTCGAGCGTCCCGGTGCCGAGCAGGTGGCAGACCAGGGCATCGGGCAGCTTGGCGGCGCGCTCCAGTTCGCCCGGCGCCAGCCGGCAGCTTTGCAGGTGACGCAAACTGAGGAACACCTGGCGCCCGTCCAGGGTCTCGACGGCCAGGATCTCCTTGCCCGATCCACCGAGCACCATGTGGATGCGGTCCCAGTCGGAAGGCCGGATCGGGTAGGGCAGGGCGCCGTCGAAGTCCTCGAAATAACAATCGAGCCACAAAACCTCGGCCGCCGGCGCCGGCGGCACCACCCGGAGATTCGGTTTCTTCTTGTCCTTGCGGGGCATGGCGGCTCCTTGGGATGAGGCAGTTTGATAGGACGATTGTGCACGAAAAACGGGGGGTAAAAAACGGATTTTGGGCGAGAGGCGTGGCGGGGAAAGGTCCGGCCCCCGCCGGGGAAACGGATCATGCCACCGGGATTCGCACAAGCTTCGCCGCGCTCCTCGCGAGAGCCCACCGAAATTGACCTGGGTCATCGGTTTCGATCTCAGGCCGGTTCCCAGCCGCCGTTTTGCATTGCCGCATCGCAGTTGCGGGATACAATTGTGTGCAGCTGCGAAGGGGTTTTAACGCGAAGGAGACCGGAGAGATGGCAAAGGAATTGTACGACCTCGGCGATCCGCCGCCTATCGGCGAGGTGCCGGCCAAGATGCACGCCTGGTTGATCCGGGCCGAGCGTTTCGGCGAACCGACCCAGGCCTTCCGCCAGGAGGTCGTCGACGTGCCGCCGATCAAGTACGACGAGGTCCTGGTCTACGTCATGGCCGCCGGCGTTAACTACAACAACGTCTGGGCCGGGCTCGGCGTGCCGATCAACGTCATCGCGGCGCGCAACAAAGCCGGCGAACCCGAGGATTTCCACATCGGCGGCTCGGACGCGTCCGGCATCGTCTATGCCGCCGGCAAGGACGTCACCAACGTCAAGGTCGGCGACGAGGTCGTCATCCACTGCGGCATCTGGGACAAAGACTGTCCCATGGTCAAGGCCGGCGAGGACCCCATGTATTCGCCGACCTTCCGCATCTGGGGCTACGAGACCAACTACGGCAGCTTCGCCCAGTTCACCAAGGTCCAGGGCCACCAGTGCATGCCGAAACCGCGGCACATGACTTGGGAGGACGCCGCCGCCTATATGCTGGTCGGCGCCACCGCGTACCGCATGCTGCACGGCTGGCAGGAGCATTCTGTACGGCCCAACGACGTGGTCCTGGTCTGGGGCGGCGCCGGCGGGCTCGGCTTCATGGCCATCCAGATCGTCAAGGCCGCCGGCGGCATCCCCGTCGCTGTCGTCGCCGGCGACGACAAGTTCGACTTCTGCAAGCAACTCGGCGCCGTCGGCTGCATCAACCGCCGCGACTTCGAGCATTGGGGCATGCTGCCGCACTGGAAGGACAGCCCCGGCTACAAACAGTGGCTGGACGGCGCGCGCTCCTTCGGCAAGGCAATCTGGGAGGTCTTGGGCGAAAGGCGGAGCCCGCGCATCGTCTTCGAGCACCCGGGCGAAACCACCATCCCGACATCGATCTTCGTCTGCGACACCGGCGGCATGGTGGTCATCTGCGCCGGCACCACCGGCTACAACGCCACCGTCGACCTGCGTTATCTGTGGATGCGCCAAAAACGCCTCGAGGGCTCGCACTTCGCCAACGACGAGCAATGCTACGGGCTCAACGAACTGGCCCTGCAGGGCAAACTCGACCCCTGCCTGTCGCGCACCTTCCCGTGGGCGGAACTGCCCGACTCGCACCAGCTCATGCACCGTAACGAGCACCCGAGTGGCAACATGGCGATCCTCGTCGGCGCCCAGGAGGTCGGCCTCGGCGTCAGTTCGAAGGCGCCGCTGCCCATGGCCCACGCCGTCGTGCCGGGACCGGAAATCGACACGCCCAGACCGGCCTTCCCGATGTCGCAGCCGCTACCGGGCGTCGGCGAGCTGGACGCCGATCCGGACCTCGCGGTGTTCATCGACGACGGGTCACTGGTCGCAGACCTCATGCACGCTGGCGTCATCTCGTGCGGCCGCGAGGACCCGCTCGGCACCGTCGCCAATACAATGATCGAGAACGACGTCCATGCCATCGTCGTCATCGAGGACGACCAGGCGGTCGGCGTCGTCTCGCAGACCGACATGGTGCTGGCCCGTCAGGGGCGCGAGCCGGATACCGCCCGCGCGCTGCCCGCCGGCGAGGTCATGAGCCGCGGCTGCGTCACCGCGGATAAGGGCGAGAAGCTCTCGGATGCGGTGACCACCATGACCCGCATGGGCATCCACCGCCTCGTCGTCACCGAAGCCAGGGACGGCAAGGACATCCCCGTCGGCGTGCTGTCGATGACCGACGTGGTTGGGTATATGGTCGGAAAGTAGGCGGCTGTCAGAAGCGGCGCGGCGGAGGACGCCGCCAAGGGTGGCGGCGTCCGTCCGACCGGAGAAAGGCGGGGAGGGAACCGATTCCCGTCAGGGAAACGGCTGGTGTCCCGGGTGTTGAGAGAGAAGGACCAACGCGATGGGGACGGGGACGTCACCAATCACCTGTTAAGTATGGTGTGCCCCAAACTCGCGGACGGAATTGCCCGGATCTCGCCAGCAATCTCCGCTACCGGTTCTATTGCAGAGGTTTCGGGCGGCGATTTTAGGGTCCGTTAAAATCCCGTGGCCGTGTAAAAACGCGGTGTCAGGTTGTCGGATTTGATCTGCGGTTGCTGTTGTGCGCTTTTTTTCGGCGATTTTGCGGTCCTGGAATTGAGACGAAGGAAGCCGTCACGC
>Ga0056126_10000664_pt1 | contig 10744 bp, 11 predicted proteins | sample WorMetLIZAISLAND_FD_71117 | JGI IMG/M metagenome (GOLD analysis project Ga0056126, IMG submission 71117) | Marine gutless worms symbiont microbial communities from Max Planck institute for Marine Microbiology, Germany - Inanidrilus manae... ...
TACGTGGTGTTGGCCCGAGGGGCTACCACTGTGCTTACCGCACATCTGCCATGCAAAAAATGCATGGCAGATGTGCGGGGGCCAGCGATCACCCGCCGCCCTGATAGACGTAGGGATCGCAAAACCGGAACAGCTCGTCATCCAGGGGAACGCCAAACCGGGCATTCATCAGCGAGACGTTGGTGACCGTCCCCTGGGCGTCACTGATCGACCATTTGCGCAGCTCCAGCGGGCGGTCGCCGAACACCAGGGTCAGGCTGCCTTCCAGCGGCTCCTCCGTTCGCACGACGGTGACGCGAAGGCTCTTCGGACCCCGTTCGAAATCGGTCACGGTGAGTTCGTCGCCGATCAGCGAGACCTTCTCCTTGACCAAGATCCCGGCCGGGGTCGAGCCGAGGGGCAGGTAGGTGACCTGTTCGAGCTTGCGGTCGTGATAGATCAGGCGCGAGCCGTCGGCGATGATCTCCACCGGGACCGGCGGCTCGTAGTCAATGCGCAACCGGCCGGGGCGGTTCAGGTACAGCGAGCCTTCCGCATATTCCCCCGTCGACGACACCTGCAAGAAGCGGGCGCGCACCGTCGTCAGTCTGTTGAGGTAGGTCTCGATCCGGCCGATGTCGGCGCGGGCGCCGGCGTCCAGGTCCGCGGCCGGTCCCGACGCTCCCGCAACCGCCAGCGGCGCGAACGCCAGGAACGCCGCCGCGGTAAACCGTCGGGCAAGCGCGCGGACCGGGGTTCGGCCCGGCCGCCGCCTAACCATGGTCGGCGACCAGCACTTCGCGCCGGCCAACGCGATCGGCTTTGCTGACAACGCCTTCGGCCTCCATCCGCTCGATCATCCGGGCGGCGCGATTGTAGCCGATCTGGAGATGCCGTTGCACGAAACTGGTCGATGCCTTGCCCTCCCGGGCGACCAGGGCGACGGCTTCGTCGTAGAGCTCGTCGCCGGAGTCGCCTGCGCCCAGCCCCAGCAGGCCCGGTATGTCCGCGTCGTCGTCTTCGGTCACGGCCGGGACGTACTCCGGCTCGCCCCGGGCCTTCAGCCAGCCGACCACCGCCTCGACCTCCTCGTCGGAAACGAAGGGTCCGTGCACGCGGGTGAGCCGGCCACCGGCGGCCATGTACAGCATGTCTCCCTGGCCGAGGAGCTGCTCGGCACCCTGTTCGCCGAGGATCGTGCGGCTGTCGATCTTCGACGTCACCTGGAAGCTGACCCGGGTCGGGAAGTTGGCCTTGATCGTGCCGGTGATGACGTCGACCGACGGCCGCTGTGTCGCCATGATCAGGTGGATGCCCGCGGCGCGGGCCATCTGCGCCAGCCGCTGCACGGCGGCTTCGATGTCCTTGCCGGCGACGAGCATGAGGTCGGCCATCTCGTCGACGACGACGACGATGAACGGCAACGGATCCATATCCAGCGGCTGGTCCTCGAAGACCGGGCGACCGTCGTCGTCGAATCCGGTCTGCACCCGGCGCTTCAGCGCTTCGCCCTTGGCCTGGGCCTCGGCGACGCGGGCGTTGTAGCCGGCGATATTGCGCACGCCGAGCTGGGACATGGCCCGGTAGCGCTCCTCCATTTCGCGGACGGTCCACTTCAGCGCCACGACCGCCTTGGACGGCTCGGTGACGACCGGCGCAAGCAGATGCGGGATGCCGTCGTAGACCGACAGCTCCAACATCTTCGGGTCGATGAGGATGAACTTGCAGGTCTCGGGCGACTGCTGATAGAGCAGCGACAGGATCATCGTGTTGATGGCCACGGACTTGCCGGACCCGGTGGTACCGGCGATCAGCAGGTGCGGCATGCGGGACAGGTCGGTGAGCACGGGGGTGCCGCCGATGTCCTTGCCGAGCGCCAGGGTCAGCTTGCCGCTGGAGCGTTCGAAACTGTCCGAGGCGACGAGTTCGCGCAGGTAGACCATCTCCCGGCGGATATTCGGCAGCTCGATGCCGATGACATTGCGCCCCGGCACCACCGCGACCCGCACCGAAACCGCGCTCATCGATCGGGCGATGTCGTCGGCGAGGCCGATGACCCGCGCGCTCTTGGTGCCGGGGGCCGGCTCGAGCTCGTAGAGGGTGATGACCGGTCCGGGGCGGACCTTGACGATCTCTCCGCGGACGCCGAAGTCTTCGAGCACCGAGGACAGCAGCCGGGCGTTCTGTTGCAGGCCCTCCGCGTTGAGGCGGTCCCCCGCGGATGCCGGTGGCGCGTCGAGGAGGTTCAGCGGCGGCACCCGATAGCCCTGGTCGGCGGCGAACTCGAACGTGCGTTGACGGGCGGCGGCGGCCCGCCGGCCCGGCCGGGTGCGCGGTGCCTTTGGCGCCACCAGCCCGGTCCGCAGCGGCGTTTCGGGAGTCGGGGCGTTTTCGATGCCCATTTCCGAACCGTCGTCCTCGATGGCGATCGAGCGGCGCGGCCCGAGCTTCAACGTGGGCTCGCGGCGCTCGGAATGACGGGATACACGGCCAAACCACCGGCCGGCCGCGGGAACGCCGGCGAGACCGCGGCGGGAGACGGAGACGACCACCGATCCGAACCGTCGCCAGGAGGACCAGGGAAGGCCGAGGCCGACGACCAGTGCGGCGGTCCCGAGAAGCGCCGCCAGTCCGGCCAGGACGGCCAGAGAGGCGAGGATCAGGTCGGGCGGCGAAATGCCCACCAGGCCATCCAGCGCCAGGCGCCCGGCAACCCCGCCGAGCCCCGTGGTCAGCGGCCAGGCGATGGGGGCGTCGAAGGGAGCAAAGGCCATCGCCAGCAGCACCATCGACGCGGTCGTGCCGGCGAGCCGCCGCCACGGTCCGGGAAATGCACGCCGGCGGAGCAGGATCCAACCCCACACCGCGAGCGGCAATGCCGGCACCAGGCCGGCGGCACCGAAGGTCTGCACCAGCACGTCGGCGGCGTAGGCGCCGGGCTGGCCGAGGGCGTTCCGGACCGGCCCCGTGGCGGCGTTGTTGAACGAAGGGTCGGCGGCTTCGAAGGTGAGGACCGCAACCGCCACTACCCCCGACAGGGCGAGCAGGCCGAGGCCCGACGCCTCAATGAGACGCCGCCGAACGAACGCAGCCGTCCCCGCCGGGAAGACGGTTACGCCTCCGGAACTGGAAACGGTCCGGGCCATGCGAGAAGTCTACGAACGCCCGCTTTACAAGACCTTAACGAGGCGGATCAGGGCGTCCTCGGTGGCATCGAGATCGTCGACGAGGGCAACGCGGATGTACCCGGCACCGGGGTTGACGCCGTCGGCGCCAACCTGCCCCAGATAGGACCCCGGCAGCACCCGCACCGCCGCCTCGGCCCAGAGGGCCCTCGCCGCCGCTTCGTCGTCGCCGACGTCGAGCCACAGGAAGAAGCCGCCGTCCGGACGGTAGAAGCCGAGACGGCCGGAGAGGATGCGCTCGGCGGCGTCGAACTTAGCGCGGTAGAGGGCGCGGTTGTCCTCCACGTGGGCATCATCGCGCCACAAGGCCGCCGACGCGGCCAGGACCGGGAACGGCAGCGTCGCGCCGCCATAGGATCGCAGCCGGCGGAAACCGGCGATCAGGGCCGCATCCCCGGCGACGAATCCCGAGCGCAAACCGGGCGCACTGGACCGCTTCGACAGGGAATGGAAGACGAGCACGCCGCTCAGATCGCCGTCCAATGCCGCACAGGCCTGCAACGCCCCGGCCGGCGGCTGTCGGCTGTAGATCTCCGTGTAGCACTCGTCGACGGCGAGGACGAAGCCATGCTGCCGGGCGAGGGCAATGGCCCACCCAAGGTCGTCGGCATCGGCGACTGTGCCTTGTGGATTCGCCGGCGAGCACAGGTAGACCAGCGCGGCTCGATCGAGGGTTTCCTCGTCCACCGATGACAGGTCGGGGAGAAAGCCGGTTTCCTGGGTCGCCGGCAGAAAGACGGGCTCGGCGCCGGCCAGGACCGCGCCGCCCGCATAGGCCGGATAGAACGGGTTGGGCATCAGGACGGCGGGGCGCAGGTGATGGGTCCGCCCCGGCACGGTCAGCAACGCGGCCAGGAACAGGGCCTCGCGGGTTCCCGAGACCGGAAGCACATTGCGGTCGGCATCGATCATCCCCTCGGGCAGGCCATAGCGGCGGGCCAGCCAGCCGGCCACCGCGGCGCGGAACGCGGGTGTTCCCTCCACCAGCGGATAGCGGCCCCAGTTGCCGACCTCGGCGGCGACCGCATCGTCGATGATCGGAGGCGGCGCATGGCGGGGCTCACCCACGGACAGCACCCGCGGCTCGAGGCCGGACCGCGGCGCGATGCCGTCGAGCAGCGCCCGCAACCGGTCGAACGGATAGTCGGGCAGCGAGTCGAGGCGGGAATTGAGCATGGGCGGATAATGAGGCGCGGCCCATCGCTCGGCAAGCGCGCGGGCGCAAAAAAGGCCGGAAGGCAGTGCCTTCCGGTCCGAAAAGGGGGCGGGACGGCTGGAAATACAGTACCGCCCCGGTGTCCCCGGCCCGAAACGTGGGCTATTGCACGACCTCGCCGTGGAGGTTGAGGTCGAGCCCGCCGATCTCGGTCTCCTCGTCGACCCGGAGGCCGAGGACGAGGTCGATCACCTTGAGGATCACGAATGCACCGATCGCGCTGTAAACGATGGTTGCAACGATGCCCCAGATCTGGGTGATCACCTGTCCCGGATTGCCCTCGATCAGGCCCGGCGTGCCGCCAATGGCCTCGACGGCGAAGATGCCGGTGCCGATGGCGCCGATGATGCCGCCGATCCCGTGCACACCGAACACGTCGAGCGAGTCGTCGTAGCCGAGCATCTTTTTCAGGCTGGTCACGCCCCAGAAGCAGCCGACGCCGGCAACGATGCCGATGATCAGCGCCCCGATGGGACCGACGAAGCCGGACGCCGGGGTGATGGCAACGAGGCCACCCACGGCACCGGAGACGATGCCGAGCACGCTGGCCTTGCCGCGCAGGATCCACTCGCGAACATCCAGCCCAGCGCCGCCGCGGCGGTGGCGATCTGGGTCACGGCCATGGCCATGCCGGCGGCAGTATTGGCGCCCACGGCGGAACCGGCGTTAAAGCCGAACCAGCCAACCCAGAGGAGCGAGGCGCCGATGACGCTGAGCACCAGGTTGTGCGGCGCCATGTTCTCGGAGCCGTAGCCCTTGCGCCGCCCGAGCACGATGGCCGCGACCAGCCCGGCCACACCGGCATTGATGTGCACGACCGTGCCGCCGGCGAAGTCAAGGACGCCGTCCTCGCCGAGGAAGCCGCCGCCCCACACCCAGTGGCAGATGGGCGCGTACACGACCAGCATCCAGATGCCGAGGAACCACAGCATCGCCGAGAACTTCATCCGGTCGGCGAAGGCGCCGGTGACCAGCGCCGGGGTGATGATGGCGAAGGTCGTCTGGAAAGTCATGAACACCGACTCGGGGATCGTGCCCGAGAGCGCGTCCGGCGCCATGCCCATGAGGAACAGGTTATCGAGGCCGCCGACGAAGGCGTTGAGTCCGCCGCCGTCACCGAAGGCCAGGGAATACCCGGCGACCATCCACAGCACGGTCATCAGGCAGCAGACGGCGAAGCTCTGCATCACTGTCGCCAGGACGTTCTTCTTCCGCACCATGCCGCCGTAGAACAGCGCCAGCCCCGGAATGGTCATCATCAGCACCAGCGCCGTCGACGTCAGCATCCACGCGGTGTCGCCCGTGTCGAGCGTGGCTTCTTCCGCAAGGGCGCTGGCCGCGCCGACGACGCTCAGCGCGGGACCGCCAACGCGACGCGCCCCGAAATTCTGTTGATCAAGCTCATGTTTCGGTCCTCCTAGATGGCGTCGTTGCCGGACTCGCCGGTCCGAATGCGTACGGCGCTATCGATGCCGTAGACGAAGATCTTGCCGTTGCCGATCTTGTCCGTTCGCGCGGCGCGCTGAATGATTTCGGCCGCCTGCTCGACCAGCTCGTCGGGGACCGCAACCTCAATTTTGACCTTGGGGACGAAGTTGATGGTGTACTCGGCGCCGCGATAGATCTCGGCCTGCCCTTTCTGCCGCCCGAATCCCTTCACCTCCGTAACGGTCATGCCTTGCAAGCCCAAGGACGTCAGCGCCTCGCGCACGTCATCCAGCTTGAAGGGCTTGATGATCGCCATGATCAGCTTCATCGCCCTGGTTTCCCTTGTTGTTGGTCGGACCTCGCCCGCCCCGCCGGACGCGCGGTGCGGTCGAGATCCTGCGTCATTGCTCCTTGCCCAGACCGATGATCCGGACACCCTGGCCGAAGCCACTTTGTCGGTCCGTTATCAAGAACCGTGCCGGTTTCGCCGCGGGCGAAGAAACTTCTTGAAAATCAGAGGATTGTTCGAAAAGCTGCGGCGCGGACCGCAGACCGGTCAAAGGATCGGCCTGCTTGCATTTTGTTCATGTTTTGGGAATTGCTTATTTTTTATGCAAATTTTTGTGCGCTGCACACTTCGACACCGCTGACACGTCCGAGGGGCCAATGACACGATGACCGACACGGTCCACACCCCCCCCAAGTCCTTGGAGTCCGAGGTCCTGATCGTTGGCGGCGGGCTCGCCGGCGGGGCGATGGCCTGCGCCGTCGCCCAATCGGGCCTGTCCGCGGTCGTCGTCGATATCGAAGACCCGGCCACCGTCCTCGCCGCCGGCTTCGACGGCCGCGCCTCGGCGATCTCGCTGTCGTCGCGGCGGTTGCTGGAGGGCATCGGCGCATGGTCTGCGATGGGGCCCGAGGCCTGTCCGATGCTGGACATCCGCGTTGCCGACGGCCAGTCGCCCCTGTTTCTGCATTGCGACCACAACGACATCGGCGACGAGCCGTTCGGCCACATGATCGAGAACCGGGTGATCCGCCGGGCGCTCATCGAACGCATGCGATCCCTGGACCGGGTGCAGTTGCTGGCACCGGCGCGGCTCGTCGGACTCGAGCGCGGCAGCGGCGGTGTCCGGGGCATGTTGGCCGACGGAACCGTGGTCACGGCGCGTCTCGCCATCGCCGCCGATGGCCGCGGATCGCGGATCCGCACGGATGCGGGCATTGCGGTGACGCGCTGGTCCTACAACCAGGTCGGCATCGTCTGCACCGTCGCCCACGAACGGCCGCACGACCACGTCGCCCACGAGCATTTCTTGCCGGCGGGTCCCTTCGCCATCCTGCCCCTCAACGGCAACCGCGCCTCCATCGTGTGGACCGAGAGGGAGGATCTGGCGCCGGCGCTCATGGCCCTCGACGAGGCGGGATTCACCGAAGAGCTGCGCCGGCGGTTCGGCGACTTCCTGGGCGATCTGTCGGTGGTCGGTCCGCGCTGGTCGTATCCGCTGTCTTTGCAGTTCGCCGAACGCTATATCGACCGACGCCTTGTCCTGGTCGGCGACGCGGCCCACGGTATGCACCCGATCGCCGGACAGGGGCTCAACATGGGCTACCGCGATGTCGCCGCCCTGGCCGAGGTGCTGACCGATGCCCGACGCCTCGGCCTCGACATCGGTGACGGCACGGTGCTGGCCCGGTTCGAACGCTGGCGGCGGTTCGACAACACCCTGATGCTGGCAATGACCGACGCCCTCAACCGCCTGTTCTCCAACGACATCCTGCCGGTCCGTCTGGCTCGCGACATCGGCCTCGCCGCGGTCAACCGGATGCCGCCGCTGAAGCGGCTGTTCATGCGTCATGCCATGGGCGTGGTCGGCGAGCTGCCGCGGCTGATGCGCGGGCAGCCCCTTTAGCCTCTCAGGGGTCCCGGCTGAGGCCCCGGCTTTCGAGCGCGTTCAGGTAATCCCGCCAGATCTGCTCCTGGTTCTCGCCCAGCTCGTAGAGCCAATCCCAGGTGTAGAGTCCGGTGTCGTGCAGGTCGTCGAATCGGATGCGGATGGCATAGGCGCCGACCGGCTCGATCCCGATGATGCCGACGTGCTGCCGTCCGGCGACGACCGTCTTCTGGGTTGGGCTGTGGCCCTGGACCTCGGCGGACGGGCTTTCCACCCGCAGCAGCTCGGCCGGCAGTCGAAAGGCGCCGCCGTCGTTGAAGTCGATTTCGAGCACCTTCTCTTCGCGTTTCAGCCTGATTTCGACAGGTTGATGGCGGCTGCCGAGGGTGTCACTCACGTCGCTTTTCCCTGCACCGAATCGTCGAGGGTTCGAGCCTCGTCGACCAGCATGATGGGAATGCCGTCGCGGATGGGATAGGCCAGCCCGGCCTGCTCGCTGATCAATTCCTGGGCCTCGGCGTCATAGCGCAACGGTCCCTTCGTCAACGGGCAAACCAGGATTTCCAGGAGTTTGGGATCGACCTGACGCGTGCTCATTTTTCCCTCCAGCAATCCCGTCCGGGCGTCTCAATGCCGCGCGGTGCTCGGCGTCGCCTCGGCCTCGCGCACCGACATCTCCATCAGCGAGGCCAGCAGCCGGCCCCGTTCGGGAAGACCCTCGCATTCCAGCAGGGCCTGCTTTTCGCGCGGCTCGAACGAGCAGATCATCGCCAGCGTGGTCACCAGGGAGTCGTCGTCGGCCTCCTCGATCGCCTGCCAGTCGGCGGCGATCCCCTTCAGGGTGAGGTACTCCCGCACCGCGCTCAGCACGCGCGGTCGATCGTCGACGGCCCCCCGCGGTTCCTCGGGGTCGCCGATAAACGAGCGGAAGTCCGGAGTGATCTGACGGAATCCCCGATACAGCGGCTGCTCGGTGACAATCCGGAACCGGCAGACGCCGAGAAGCGCGATCAGGTAGCGTCCGTCGTCGGTTTCGGCGAACGAGACGATTCTGCCCGCACACCCGAGATCGTAGACCGGGGCGGTATCGCTGATCGGATCGGCCTCGGGTGTCCGCGGCTGCATGACGCCAATGTATCGGCCCCGGCCCAGCGCTTCCTCGGTCATCGACAGGTAGCGAGGCTCGAAGACGTTGAGCGGCAACCGTCCGCGCGGCAACAAAAGAACGCCGTTGAGCGGGAAGATCGGCAACGTCTCGGGAAGCTGGTCGATACCGATGTCGTGAACGCCGCTCATGAGAACAGTATCGACGACAGCCGTTTGCGGGACGCGACCGTCAGCGGATCCGACGTGCCGAGCGTATCGAAAACCTTCAGAAGCTGCTTGCGCGCGGCCTCCTCGTTCCACGTGCGGTCGCGCCGCACGATGTCCAGAAGCTCGTCGATCGCCGCCTCCGTTTGGCCGGCACCGTACAAGGCGACGGCTAGGTCGTACCGCGCCTGATGATCGTCAGCATCGGCCGCGACCTGGGCGCGCAGGCCGGCGATATCGCCCGTGTCGCTTCCTTGTTCGGCCAGTTCCACCGCCGACGCCGCCGCCCGCACCTCCTCCGTTGCGGCGACCTCGGGGTCGAGCCCGTCGATCACCTGGCGCGCCGCGCCCGCATCGCCGAGGGCGACGAAGCAGCGGATCATCCCGGCGATGGCCGCGGCGTTGACCGAGTCTTCGGCCAGGACCTGCGAATACACCTGCGCGGCCGTCTCGGCGTCGCCACCCGCGAGGGCTTCGCGGGCCTGATCGAGCATTTCGTCCACCGGTGAGCGTGCGCCGCCGGTGAGACGACCGATGAATGCCTTGATCTGGCTTTCCGGTTGCGCGCCGACGAAGGCATCCACCGGCTGGCCGCTGACGAAGGCGTACACCGTCGGCACCGATTGCACCCGAAGCTGCCCGGCGAGGGCCTGGTTTTCGTCGATGTTGACCTTGGCCAGACGGACTGCGCCCGCCGCCTGGCGAACGAGCTTTTCCAGCATTGGCGTCAACTGCTTGCAGGGCCCGCACCACGGCGCCCAGAAGTCGACGATCACCGGCGTGGTCATCGACGCCTCGATGACCTCGGCGACAAAGGACTGCGTGTCGACGTCCTTGATGACATCGGCCGGCGCGCCCGCCGCACCGCCGCCGCCGGTTTCGTTGTCCAAGATCAGCGTCATCGCGAAAGCCTACCGGTCCCTGCAAGAGCCATGGACAGAAAATGGCGGGTTCCCCGGACCTCCGCAAGGGCCAATGACCGATTCCCTTGGGCGCGGATGGGCCTTGGGAAACCGTGACCTCCGCCGGAATAACAGGCTATCCTTGGCCAATGATCGACCCGAGTGCCTACGCACCGGACCGCAACGTCGACGGCGCCATCGGCGCCCCCGACGCCGGGAAGGCGCGATCTTCGGGCGCCCCGGCGAGCGGTCTCTCGATCGGTACGCGCATCTATCTGCTTGTCGCCGTGGCGCTGTTCGTCGCCGCCACCATCGGTACCGTTGCCATCGTCAACATCGGGTCGATCCGGGGAGACGTCGACGAAGTCGCCCTGCTGCAACTCCCCATCGCCAGGATCGCCGCCGATATCACCCTCGAACAGGACGTCCAGGAGGTGCTGGTCGACACGGCCATTCGCCTTGCCGCCCAAGGCGAGAGCTTCGAAGCGGAAATGCGGCGCTTCCGGTCGATCTCGCGGATCACGGAGGACGATCTCGCCGAGGCCAAGAGGCGGCTGAGCGAGGTCCGGGCAGAGACCGTCGATCCCGTGGCCACCGACTCGCTCGCCTTGCTGGCCGTCGTGCTGGACGACATTTCGGATGCCGTTCGCGATCACAACCGGTTGGCCGGAACCTTGTTCGGCCGCCTCGGCGACGGTTCGGTGGACGACATCGAGGCGCTGCGTGCCGGCATTCGGGACCGCCATGGGACGATGGAAACCCGAACCCGGGATCTGCTCGCGCGGATCGAGGCCTTTTCGGTCATGACATCGGAGTCCGCCGTCGATC
>Ga0056126_10000675_pt1 | contig 10607 bp, 7 predicted proteins | sample WorMetLIZAISLAND_FD_71117 | JGI IMG/M metagenome (GOLD analysis project Ga0056126, IMG submission 71117) | Marine gutless worms symbiont microbial communities from Max Planck institute for Marine Microbiology, Germany - Inanidrilus manae... ...
GAATTGAGCGCACCACTTATGGTGATATTGGCGTCGGGGAAATGAATGTGATCTGCGTCACAGTCCTTTCTGAAATCGGCTGTTCGCGTTGATGTTTGATTGGTCTGCCGCCACCATCTCAGGCATGCGTGATCCGGGGATCACGAGGGAGAATGCCGCCTCGATGTGTCAAAGGGGCGCTGCGACGCCAGCCGGTTAGTCGGTTCAACGCTGGCGGGGCAGATGCAATGCGATGCGTTGCGACAGCAAGCACAGGACCCCGCAGACCGCAATCACGACAGCCATCGGCATGGCACTGCCGTCGTGCAGCAGGCCGACGGCGCTGCCGGCGACGGCACCCAGTCCGAACTGCCCCGCACCGAACAGCGCGGCGACGGTGCCGGCACGGTCGGCATGCGCCTCCGCCGCCAAGGCCATGGCGTTGGCAGAGATCAGATTGAGCGTGCTCATGTAGAAGAACAGCGGCACGACGATGCCGAGCAGGCCGCCGGTACCGCTGATCGCGGTGATCAACAGGGCGACGCCAGACAGGGCGGCCACGATGCCACCGATCGAGATCATCACCGGCGCGCCGCAGTGCAGGACCAAACGCGCATTCAGCACCGCCCCGCCCATGATGCCGAGCACATTGAGCGCGAACAGGTAGCCGTAGGCCTGAGGCGCGATGCCGAACAGCTCGATGTAGACGAACGGGGTGCCGGAGATGTAGGCAAACATGCCGGCAAAGGCAGTGCCGCCGGCAAGGATGCAGGCCAGGGTGCGCAGGTCGCCGAGCACGCGGCCATAGCCCGTGAACACGGTCCTGAAGGGACGGGCCGGACGGCGTTCCGCCGGCCTGCTTTCCGGCAGCCAGGCCAGCACCGCGACCAGTGCCATTAGGCCGAAGCCGGTGAGCAGCCAGAAGATCGCACGCCAGCCGAACCAGACCAGCACATGGCCGCCGATCAACGGCGCGAGCAGCGGCGCCAAACCAGTGACCAGCATCATGAACGACAGCACCCGGGCGGCCTGGTCGGTCGGGAAGCGGTCGCGCACGACGGCGCGGGCGACGACGACGCCGGCGCCGCCGCCCAGCGCGTGCAGCAGGCGAAAGGCGATCAGGGTCTCGATGTTCGGGCTGATCGCACAAAGTGCGCTGGCCGCGACGTAGAGGCTGATGCCGCCGACCAGGACCGGCCGCCGGCCCCAGCGATCCGAGAACGGGCCGTACAGCAGTTGGCCGCCGGCGAAGCCGACGAAGAAGGCGCTCAGGGTGAGTTGCACCTGACCGGCGCCGGCGTCCAGCTCACGGCCGATGGTCGGCAGGCCCGGCAGGTACATGTCGATGGACAGCGGCCCGAACGCCGCCAGCACACCCAGGATCAGGACCGTGGACAGGACCCGTTGCGAACTGACGCTGTCTCGGCTGCTGCTCATGCTCGGTCTTCTGAGCGCGAAGGGGTGAGGTGATCAAGGTGATCGATCGGTGGTCGACGCTGCACTCTGGCACCATAACCCTAACGGAACGATGCCGGGGTTAAGGGTCCCGTGCGACACAGTCAAAGATCCAGAGGTCGGTGAAGTCGTCGGCGCTGAGGGTTGCTTTGCCCCGCCGAACGGAATCGCGGTCGAACTGTGCGCAGTAGCGTGCCGCCGCGGAATCGGCGTCAGCCCACTTCCCTGCGGTCACGGTCACTGTAGTCTCGCTGCCGGCGACGATTCGCGGGCTTGCCAGTGGCATCGGGGTGCAGCCGGCGGCGACCAGCAGAAGAGCAGTGACGGCGGTCGTCGGCTTCGTCGAGGGCATCACGCGCGGCCGCTACAACAGACCTTCGATCGGCAGCAGCGAGACCAGCCACAGCTGCAGCTGGCGCCAGAAGCTCGCCGCCGGCTCGCCCGTGTAGCGGACAAGCCGATCCTGTTTGATCGTGACCCAGGTGACGGGCGCGTCGCCGCCGGCGGCCTTCTCGACGCGGTAGCTTTGCTCGAGGCTGACACCCGCATCCATGAAGTCGGCGACCTGTGCCGCCAGTTCGGGACTATGCACGAGCAGCCCGATCTCGGTGTTCAGGCTATGTGAACGGGGATCGAAGTTGTACGAGCCGATGAACACCTTGCGCCGGTCGATGACTGCCGCCTTGGTATGCAGTGCGGCGCCGGCGGATCCGATCAGGCCGTAACCGCCGTTGTGTGCCTTCGCGGCATCGGCGCGCATTTCATACAGTTCGACGCCGTTCTCGAGCAAAGGCACCCAGTATCGCGCATAGCCGGCATGGGCGGCAATGACATCGTTGCTGGCCAGGGAGTTGGTCAGCACGCGGATGCGGATGTCCTCGTCGCGCCGCGCGTGGAGATTCGCGATCCCCTGGGCGCCGGGGATGAAATAGGCCATCTCGATCAGAATCTCTCGCCGTGCCTCCGCGCCGGACTCTCGCAGCCGCTCGCTGATCGGCCGCGCGCCTTCCGCGACGACCTTGTCGGGCGGGTCATAGAGGGTTTCCGCTCTGCCCCAGATGTAGTCGCCGCGACGGGCGGCAAGCCGTGCGCGCAACTGCTCTGCGTCCGTGTCCAGGTCGTACGGGAAGTCGTCGAGATTCCGGACCCAGTCGCGCAACTTGGCCATGCCGGCCTCGGATTCCGCTGCCGTCGGTTGTTTGCTGAGCAGACTGCCGATCGGCACCGCCCAGATGCTGTTCCAGTAGGTATCGAAGCTGGCGGAGACGTCCTGCACGACGGGGCCCACCGCCAGCAGGTCGAGGTCGCGGAAGTTGGCCCGGTCGTTGACGCCGAAATAGTCGTCGCCGACGTTGCGGCCGCCGACGACGGCCAACGCATTGTCGACGATGAAGACCTTGTTGTGCATGCGCCGGTTGATACGGCTGAAATCGGTCAGCGCCTCGGATATCGGGTTGCTGCGCAGGGTGATCGGATTGAACACCCGCAGTTCGATGTTGGGATGGGTATCGAGCATGGCCACGGTCCGGTCCCGGCCCACCACCTGCAGATCATCGATGATGACCCTGACGCGAACGCCGCGGTCGGCGGCGGCGACCAGGCGTTCGGTCAGGATCCTGCCGGTCTTGTCCGGGTGCCAGATGTAGTACTGCGCATCGATCGTGTGCGCTGCGGCCAAGGCCAGGCCAGCGCGGATCTGGAAACCCCAGTCCCCGCGCGGCACCAGGACAAAGCCCGACTCGCCGGGACGGGCGGCAAGCTCCTCGCTGAAGGGGCGCAGCAGTTCGGCATCCCGATAGTCCGGATAGGCGTGCGAGACGGCCTTGTCGATCGCGGCCAGATTCTTCGGCGTGGCGCAGGCCGTGACCAGGACCAGGGCCAGCAGGACCGGCAAGACCTGCCGGGCCATCGTCCGCAACAGGTGCCCAAGCGGCATGTGCATGTCGGTTTCCCTCTGGCCGACCGCGGTGCGGCCGGCTGCGATCGTGCCCGCAGGCGACTGCAGGCGACAAGCCCTGATGTGACGGTGATGGCGGTCCGGCCTAGACTGCGCGGGTCCGAAACTGGCGAGAGGATCAGGCCATGAGCAACGTCACTGGCGCCCGTCACGTCCGCTGGGAAGACGTACCGCTCGAGGATCTGGGCGGCGGCACGGCACGGCGCTTCATTCACGGCGACAAGCTGATGATGGCGCAGATCGAGATGCCGGCCGGCGTCGTCGTGCCCAAACACCACCACGAACACGAACAGCTCACCAACTTGGTCAGTGGCAAGGTTGAGTTCCGGTTCGGCGAGGATCTCGCCGACGTGCGTGTGGTTTCTGCCGGCGAGGCGGTGGTGATTCCCTCCAACTTGCCGCACCAGGTGACGGGCCTGGAAGACGCGCGGATCATCGAGCTGTTCGCGCCGCCGCGCGAAGACTGGATCGACGGCACGGACGCCTATCTGCGCGGTGGCAACGGATGACGCCACGGCAGTCGCGCTACCACCAACCTCAGGTCACGACTTGATGCGGACCACCGGCTGATCATTGCGGTTGATGCTGTCGGTCCGCGTGGTGGTGGTGGTGCCGCTCACTGCGTTGGCCGCCGTGTCACTGGTGAAGTGACCGGCATTGCACTAATTCGGGCAGAGGCATGAGGGCGCGGGACTCCAGAGCGCGGTCACGACAGTATGTCATCATGACTTGGCGTCGCGGTCTGATCATCGCTGGCAGTGTCGTTGCTGTGCTGGTGCTGGTGCCGGCACTGGCGCTCGGCGTTTTTCTGCTGCTGGGCCAGACGCAGTATCGCGCTCTGACGGAAACGGCGGCGGCCTGGGCGACGGGTGCGCCCGTGGCCATCGAAGGGCCGTTCGAACTGACATTTGGCCGCATCATCCAGTTGTCCGCCGCCGACGTCGTGCTGGGCAATGAAGAGGCGACGCAAGCGACCGGCCTGAGCGGCCGGCTCGGCCACGTCGATGTCCAGGTCGAACTGCCGCCGTTGCTGCGGGGCCGGCTGCTGGTGCCGAAACTGGTGCTGGCCGGGGCCGACCTGCTGCTGGTCACAGAGCCAGTGACCGAGGCGCCGCCGCCCGCGCCCGAGCAGGAACCAGCGGCGTTGGACCTGCCGCCGCTGCTGCCGATCTTCGCGGATGCCGAACTGGAAGATGTCAGGGTACGGCGCGTCCGGCCAACGGGTGACGAAACGGACGAGTTGGCGATCGAACGGTTGACGTTTGCCGACGCAACAGCCGACGGCCTGCTCAATCTTGCGGGCGCGCTCAGGTTCAACCAGGTCGCCGGCCGCATCGATGGCACCTTCGGTACGCTGGCGGAGGCCATGGCCCCGTCGCGGCCATACCCGGTGTCACTGCACTGGCGGCGCCGCGGGCTGACCGTCGCGATCGCCGGCCACGTGCGCAATCCGGCCCGCGGCCTGGGGCTGGACCTGAAGGTCACCGTCGAGGCCGAGGATGTGGCGCGGGTCGGTGAGATCCCGGGCTATGCGCTGCCGGAACTGGGACCGCTGACGGGTTCGGCGCGGGTGACCGGCAATGTGAACGCGCCGGCGCTGGACACGGTGAGCGTGGTGGTAAAGGGGCCCACCGGGCCGCGGCTGACGCTGACGGGCCGGATCGACGCCCTGCACCGACTGGCCGGATTCGATCTTGCGGTATCCGCCGCCCTGAGCAGCCGTGAGTTGCTGCGCGGCCTCGCGGAGCAGGCCGGGTTTCCAATGTTCGCCGATGACGTCAGCGAAGTCTCGCTGGCCGGCCACTTGCGCGGTGGTGTGCCCCAGCTGGCGCTCGAGGAACTGGTCGTATCGATGGCCGACGGAGACAAGCGGACACTGTACGTTACCGGCCGGATCGGCGATCTGCTGGGGCCGACGCAGGTCGACCTCGACGTGTCTGCCCAGTCGGTCGAACCGTCCGGCTTACGCCGCCTGTTGCCCGAGATCGGCGTCCGGCTCACGCCGACGCTGGTCCGCGTGCGAGGCAGACTGACGGACAAGGACGGCGCAATTCGGTTCGACATTGCCGGCGCCAAGGTGGTGGATGTTTCAGGCCTGGATGTCGATGCCAGCGGGTATGTCGACCTGCGCGGCGGCTGGGCTGACGCCCACGTCGGCGAGATCGATATCCGCTGCACGGCGACGGCACCGGACTCGCGCGGCCTGGCGCGGCTGCTGGGCTGGAAACTGCCGGAGATCGGCCCCTTACGCGGGCGGTTTGCGTTCATCGGCCAAGGCGATGACCCAGACCTTGCCGACCTGGATGCCGGCACGCGCGGGAGCGGGTCGGTGGGGCTGAGGGTCACGGGACGCCGTCTGAGCCATCTTTTCGACAGTGCCAATCCCATCAAGCTCGACGATGTCCGGATCGCCGTGCGTGCCGACCGCATGGCGCCGCTGCTGGCTCAGCTTGGATTCCGCACCTTGCCACAGGGCGAGTTGTTCCACATCGCCGCTTACCCTGTACCCGATCCAGGGCACTTCGATGGCGAGGCGCGCCTGATGCTGCGCCGATCCGCCGACGGCGGCGACGTCCTGGCCCTCGAAGACGTCCGCGTCACGGCGGGCAGCGAGGCCAGCTGGCAGGCCGAGGCCACGGGCCGTGTCGGCACCATCACCCTGCGCGGCCCCACGCAGATCGGTGATATCGACGGCGTGGGCAAGCTGACAGTGACGGATGGGCAGGCGTTCACGACCGCACTCGGCTTGCCGGCCCACCAACCCGTCCGGCTCGAGGCAAGTGCGGCCATCGGTGGGTCGCTGACGGCGCTGCGGTTGTCCAACATCACATCGACCGCACGCTTCGACAGTGGCTTCAGCGTCCGGGCGAACGGTCGGCTCGAAGCACTGTTGGCGCAGGAGCCGCCGCATTACCGCGGGCTCGACCTGAGCATCTCGGCCACTGCGCCCTCGACCGCGGCCCTGTCGGCCGTGTTGTCCCAGCAACTGCCGGCGCTTGGCGCCATGCGCGGTCACGGACGGCTCAGCGACGCTGACGGTCGCTTGTCGCTGAAGGGGCTCGATATCCATTTCGGGCCGAAGGATGCGGAAAGCCTGAGCATCTCGGGCCAGCTCGGCGACCTGCAGGCACTGCAGCAGATCTCGATCCAGGCGGCTTTCGCCGGCGACCTGCGCACGCTGACGGCGCCGTTCCTGGATGACCCGCTCGACGTCGCGCTGCCCGTGCACGGCGTGATGACGCTGTCCGACGCAGACGGCAGCCTCGGCATCGAAGTGCTGCACGTGCACAGCCATGACAACAGACACATGAAACTTCGCACCAGCGGCAAGGTCGACGACATCAGGGGCATCAGTGGCATCGACCTGCAAGTTTCGCTGCATGTGCCCGACCTGAGCGTCCTGGACGCGGACTTCGAACTGGGACCGATCACCCTCCCGGAGCGCACGCTTCGCATCGAAGGCGAAGCGACGGGGAGCAGGGGGCAGGCCGGACTGGACGGCAAGATCGACGCAGGCGGTACGACACTGAAGACGCGTCTCGACCTGATGCGTGTCGGTGATCGCGTGAAGCTCTCCGGCAAGATCTCGTCGGATCGGGTCGACCTTGGCGACTTCGGCTGGCCTCTGGGCGAGGCGCCGGTCCCTGCCACGCCGGCAGCGGATCTCCCGGAGCAGAGCGGCCTCGATCCGCAGCTGGCGGCCCCGCCGTCGTCGCCGGCCAAGACGGTCGAAGGCCGGCGCGACTGGGTGCTCGCACCGACGCCGTTGCCGTTCGACAAGCTGATGGTCATGGACATGGATCTGTCGCTGCGCCTGGGCGAGATCCATGGCAAGGAACTGATGGCCCAGCGCGTCAGCACCGACATCCGGCTGGATCGCGGCCAGTTGTCACTTGTCAACGCGGTCACGGGCGCCACCAGCGGCCAGTACGACAGTCGGCTGGAAATCGATGCAGCGGCCCGGCCGCCCGCACTGGCGTGGCGCGCGTCGTTTGACGAGGTCGATTCCGAGAAGGTCATGTATCTGTTGGGGGATGAGGATCTGCTCGAGGGCCCAATGCGTGGCGATGTCGACCTCAAGGCATCGGGGCGTTCGCCACGCGAACTGGCCGCGACCACGGCCGGCCGCTTGGAACTGGAGTTGGGCCGGGGGCGGCTCAATGCCGGCGACCTTAGGTTGCTTTCGCCTGGACTATTCTGGTTGGTAGCGCTGGCCGAGCGCCGGCGGTTCACCGATTTGCGCTGCGGCCTGGTGCGCTTCAAGGTCGACGAGGGTGTGGCCCACAGCAAGTCACTGCTGTTGATGACGCAGACCCAGAGTGTCGCCGGCGCCGGTCAGGTCGACTTGAATCGGGAGACGCTCGACTTCGCCGTTGCGTCTTCGGGCCGGCAGTTGCTGCCCGAGTTGTCGAAGCCGTTTCGCATCCATGGCGATTGGCGGCATCCGAGCGTGAGCGTTGGCGCGGTCGGTCTGCTCGCCGACACTGCGCTCAATCTCAGTGACACGGCGATCAGTCTCGGCGCCAAGCTGATCACCACGCCGCTGCGTGCGGCGGGCTCGCTGACCAATATGCTGCTGGGCCGCGAACGCAAGACAGCCAAACCTGCCGCAGAGGACGACATCAGTCCCTGCATCAAGGCGACGGCAGCGAGCGGCTAGCGAGGCGCGCAAGGCGCGGCAACGAACTCGACGAACAGCAGCAGGGTGTCGGGCTGCCGGCCATCGGCCGCGAGCGGCAGGATCACGCCGTCACATTGCCGGATGGCCGGATGCCAGCCCGAAAACGGGGTGCAGCCGCGATGCGGTTGGCCCGACCGTGCGACCTGGCAGCAACTGTCGAACAGACCGTTGGGCGGACGGGTTTCCGGTACCCGGGTCATCCATTCGCCGGTCCAGTCAGCGCCCAGGTGATAGAGCAGGTTGCCGCCGATCAGACGAAAGCGGAAATCCCAGGGCTCGCACTGGACGTCGAGCAGCAGCACCTGCGGCAACAGACCGCGCAGGGCGACGGGATCGATGTCCCGCCGGGACGGCAGCCGTCCGGGCCGCTGCCGTGCGCACCAGTAGGCGTAGCCCTGGCGGACCACCTGACCACGCACCATCGGCGAGGCACGACCGGGCAGGACACCCGGCGTGTAGTAGGCCAGCAGGGACGGTGGATCGTCGCGCCGGATCATGGCGCTCCGCCCGGGCGGGCAAGCCGTTTCATTTCGACCGGGCCTGTCGATGCGATGGGCCCGGGTCCGCGCGTCGCCCTGGCGGGGAACGTCGCGCGTAACATGGCGCGGGACATGGTATCTGTGCCGCATGCAAGCCGCGCACCGGCGCGGCGCAGGAATTCAAGAATCGTGCTTACTGGAATTCATTAATTACAAAGGCTTACTGGAAGAAATTGAAGTCATGTATCACTTTAACCGCGCGCCGCATGCTGGGCCCGTGTTCGAGGCGGTGGCTTTTGCCGCCGGCAGGGTAAACGCAGGGCAATAGTTGCCGCGTCGGCGCCGCGTGGCGAACCGACAAGCGGCGTCACGAAGCGGGCACGAGCCTGAACAATCCACCATCCGAACTGTCGGTGAGCAGGTAGATGTAGCCGTCGGGGCCCTGGCGGACGTCGCGGATGCGCTCGTCGAAATCGCCCAGGAGGCGTTCCTCGTGCACCACCTTGCTGCCGTCGAGCTCCAGCCGCACCAGATCGAGCCCGGACAGCGCGCCGAGGAACAGGCTGCCCCGCCAGGCGGCGAACACGCCTCCTGAATAGAACGCCAGACCGGACGGTGAGATCGACGGCACCCACCAGGTCGCGGGCTGCATCATGCCGGGCTTCTCCGTGTCGCCGATGCGAAAGCCGGCATAGCTGCGGCCATAGGTGATGACCGGCCAGCCGTAGTTGGCCCCGGCCTCAATCAGATTGAGCTCGTCACCGCCCCGCGGTCCATGCTCGACCGCCCAGATGCGGCCGCTGCCGGGCTGCAAAGCCATCCCCTGGGGGTTTCGATGGCCAGTGGAGAAAATCTCGGGTCGGACGTCGCTGCGACCGACAAACGGATTGTCCGCGGGCACCTGGCCGTCCGGTGTGAGACGGAGGATCTTGCCGGCATGATCGCCCAGGTCCTGGGCCCGGTCCGGGCTGCCGCGGTCGCCCGAGGTGACGTAGAGCATACCATCGGCACCGAAGACCAGCCGCGAGCCGAAATGGCGACCGCCGGACGACTTGCGGGCGACGGCGAAGACCGTCTCAAGGTCGACCAGGCGGTCGTCGACCAGGCGGCCACGGACCACTTCCGTGCCGGCGCCGCCCGGCCCGGCGCCGGCATAGGAGAGATAAACGAGGCCATTGCTGGGAAATTCCGGGTGGAGGGCCACATCCAGCAGGCCGCCCTGGCCGCTGTCGGCGACCTTTGGCGTGCCGGCTATGGGATCCGGCTGCAGGCGGCCGTTGCGGACGACGCGCAAGTGGCCGGAGCGCTCCGTCACCAGGATCTCGCCGTCTGGGAGAAAGGCCATGCCCCATGGATGATCGAGGCCGCTGGCGATGGATTCAATGCGAAAGTTGTGCTTCTCGCTGGTGATCGTCTCGCCGTCGGCGATAGCGGCATTGCAGGCGACAAGCGGCATAAGCGCAATCAGCGCCAGCGTTGCAGCCTGCCTCGTGCGGCGATGAACCATCTGCAGCGACATTGTGCGGCTCCCTTCAGCGCGACCCCGACCCCCTTGATATGGCGCGGTTCCGGCGCAGACCAAGCGGTCGTCATGATTGCGCCTCGCCCTGCGTGCCGGCGGCCGGGCGCAACAACGCCCGCGTCGTCAGGTTGCCGATGCCCCTGATGTTGAGTTCACCGGGAGCGGCAAAGTCGAAAGTCGCCGCGACCTGCTCGGCGAACGCCTGGCTCGCCAGGATCTGGCCCGGCCGGGCGCTGGCCTCGAGCCGGGCAGCCAGGTTCACCGCGTCCCCCCAGATATCGTACGAGAAGCGCCGCTCGCCGATGACCCCGGCCGTGGCCGGGCCGACGTGGATCCCGGCCCGGACGGCAAGCTGGCGGCCGCCCAGAGCCGGTTGTTCGCTGACGGCGGCAACGATCGCCAGGGCCAGTCGGCCGACGGCGATGGCGCCGGCGCGGGCATCGCCGTCGAGGCCGCCGGCAGCCATGTAGCCATCGCCCATGGTCTTGATCTTTTCGACTCCGTGGGAAGCGGCAAGGCGATCGAACCGGGTGT
>Ga0056126_10000676_pt1 | contig 10591 bp, 13 predicted proteins | sample WorMetLIZAISLAND_FD_71117 | JGI IMG/M metagenome (GOLD analysis project Ga0056126, IMG submission 71117) | Marine gutless worms symbiont microbial communities from Max Planck institute for Marine Microbiology, Germany - Inanidrilus manae... ...
TGGTGGGATGCTGGCATGGTTATGTGTCTGGGTCAAGGTGCAGATTTGTATATGGCCCAGCTGATGCCACTGCCACTCACTATCTCTTGCTCCAGTAAATCCACTTTGGTTTTACCTTCCTGGTTTTACGTTTCTGGTGCAGGCTTACCTGAAAACCACTTCACTTTTTGGCTCAGACGAAACAGTGTGAACATAAACAAACAACACGGCGATGTTAGCGGCCGCAGCTATTGCATCATCATCATCATATTCGTTTATTGGATAGAAATGACAGAACGCATCTGCACAATTACACTTATAGGTATATTGCCTCCACGCAATGGATGTAAGCGGGCCTTAAATAATCAACGATACACTTTCACATCAACTAAAAACTTGTGTCTCTGCCCGGCGGTGTCCCTGTCAGCTGTAGTAAACACTAAGGGCCAGTTGCACCAATCTCAGTTAACTTTAACCATCAGTTAGCCTATTTCGCCGACCACTCAGATACAACTCATATGCGTCATCAGCCAACGGCAATAGCGTAAAGTCGGTTAGTCAACTGACTGTACAGTTAACTGAGCTTGGTGCAACTAAATCTAAATCTGCATAGTTACTGAGCTAATCTATGGTCTGTTGGTCTGGATTAAGACCAAAGTTGAGCACTAAGATTAGTGTTTGATCCCAGTCTTTAGTCTCAGCCATGGACTCAGCCAAAAAGTGAAGTCATCCAGTGTAATGCAACATCTGCATTTTCGGATTATCAGGCACAACAAAACGCGCTTACTTGCTTTTAGGCCAAGCCACCGGGTATGCAAGCCAGCATATTTGGTGCCTGTCCCAAGCCAGAATAAGTTGGGAGGGTTGTGCCAGGAAGGGCATCTGGCATAAAGATGGCAGGGATGGCAGAGACGGGGCACCAATTAGTCTGGATGGGGTGGCAATCCATCCACATTGTTGGTATGTCTGCCTGTGTTATCTTCATTATGCACCAGAAAATCCAGAAGATGGTGAAATGTACCTTCTGGTATCAACTCACCCGGGTTGTCTCGGACAAAGGCCAGAGAGCTGTAAAATGGTTGTGTGTTGCTTTTACGCCATTAAAGCAGCATTTGCATTCGAATTCGCATTCGAACAAATTTGAAAGTTGAAATTCGCATGCCAGCTTCGTCACATCCATAATGTTTACTATTACATTACTATTTTAACTCATTACCGTTTAAAGTTTCTGCAGCATCAGGTTGTGGTAGCGGCATCATGGAAGGATTGAATGGAAATCGCTGCATGTCAGGAAATGGAAACGTGCCAGGCGGTCGTAGGTGCATGCGCATGAACCGCAGAGCAACGTGCGGAGGCATCATCGGCGGGGGTCCAAGAATACCAGGCTGATCATTCCGCTGCGGAAAACCAACCGGCCTGCAACAAACAAACACTTATCAATAAACAAGTTACTCACATTCAGCTGACTTCACCCCCACTGCTGCCACATTCTGACAAACTCAACTAAACACCATAGTTGCCTCACGTCCAACTGGTATGGTACTGCCACCTAGTGAACTTCTCCTAAACATAACGTCATCCAAGATCTTTCCCACTGGTCCCATGATATGAAAACATGAGGTCATCCTAAAACCGGAAGTACGTAACATACAGCAATGCCATCAGAGGAGGACCGAGTCACGGCCACAGGCAACGTGCAAAAAAATTTGGTGAAGTCTGGCCGCGCTGTTTTTGAGTTATGCAACGGACAGACAGACAAGATACACAGACAAACAAACATACTCATCACAATACTTTGAAACCCTACCGGGAAAAGAAATAAATAGTAAATACACTATAGATTACAAAATAACAAAAATTCATTAAGTGATACTTGTAATTTAAATTATATTTTACTATCTTTCTTCCTTTTTCTTTAAATAAACACTAATTTCCAATACTTTTTGGTACGTTTTGCTTTCATACTGCTAGTTTGCAAACAGAAATACATTCAGCTGTAAAAAATTACGTTGTTTCAGCAATCTGCAAAGTTTTCCATCTATATCATAAGAAATGTTGTGCTTTTGTATTAGGCAGACAGTACGACACACAGCACTGTCCAACAAGTTTATATATGAAACAGCTACCACAATGCATTGTGGTATATGCAGATTGCTTCATAACAGTAAACATGAATCAGTTAAAGCAGTTTTACTGGGTCTTGGAAGACTTATTTAATTATGCAAAGATAAGTAAGTTCTACAAAAGTCTGTACTTATCTAATAATAGTTTGTCACGTAATGTTTTCTGCATATGTTTAATAATACTAAACAGTGACAATAATACATTATTGGAGATAGTATTTTATACAGTTGATAATGCACTACATTTACTAACTAAAACGTCTGTGCAATATGTTAGTAATTAAACTGAGTATGGTGGTTGCTTGTTGGTTTTATATTTGTATATCTCTCATGAACTATCTGTTCGTGCGCAACAGTCTACAACAGCATACCGTTTCTGCCCCATCACTTTCTGTTTTTTTGTTCCCATCCGAAGTTCCATTTTTCACTCTTTGTGAACTGCAATTTTTGTATCATAAAGTGTAAAGTGACACTATCATTATCATTTCTTACTTACTTACATATCTCAGTCTGTGCACATCTTGTCTGTCTTTCGGCGCTGTCTGTCTTCTGGTTTGGCGTAGCAGTAGCATCGTTCGTCGCATGAACGAAGTTGCTCTACGTTGAGCCCAGTTAGTACTGGGATAAGTGACCATCTTCGGGCGGGTATTCCACCTCGGTATGAAACGAAGCCAACTAGGTCAACTCAGCCTTGCATCCCTCCTGGGTTGCTAAATCGAGTACCGACTTTAATTAGCTGGGGTAAAGGCAGGAACGTCACGTCTGCCGGGTGGCAGGTAACACTGTGTGATCACATACAGCAAGTGAGTTCCCGTAGCGGTGAGGCACTTGCAAACTGCTATACCCGGTTACTTTACTACTTACTTACTTCTGCCTTTGGTAAGTAAACATGTTCACAACAAGACAGCACAGAGTGCCGTGGTCATTATACTGACAACTGTGGCGGTGCTGGTGGTGGTAGTGGTGCTGGTGGTGGTGGTGGTAGTCGCATGGTGGCAGCATCCGACACGAGGCTGGCAGACGTCGTTATTGGCAACGACAACGATGACGCTGTTGTTGATGTTGTTGGAAAGCGGACGACGTCAAACAGCGACGGAATCTTTCTCTTGTCGTTCTCACTCGACGACACCGCGACGTGCATGGCTGTCAGCGCCGGCAGCAGTTCAGGTTGTGGCGGGTAATCTCCTGAAAACAACAACGTCACGGCAACACTCAACAAGTGTACAAATTGATTCAGCAGGAGGCTGCGTCGCTGCCACGAGTCTTGTCACCGTCATGGCAGCATATCTGTCCTCAGCAGGTGCTCGGCAGCTGCTCCTGTGTGGTGATAGTTGTGCCTTGTCATCGACGACAACAGGCGCCAATACCAGAAAATAGTCCCGACAGGGAACTGGGGTCATCTCCTGACCTTGACCCTGAACTCGGATGACCTTGAAAGTCATATCGTCGTGAAAGTCTCATCGACCTTAACAAATACCACTATTTGGTTTGTGGCTGCATTGTGTTTCATTGTGGATGTACGGACGGACGGACGGACGTACGGACGGACGGATGGACATTTTTACCGGGAGATGACCTAATGAATCCACTGTGCAAAGGGTGCTGGTCTCAAGTTCCTCCTCAAAAGTGCCCCTTCCTGTGGGGGATCAGAACTTCTGTATAATATGTGGTGCCTCGGGTCCACACGAGTCTATTCCCCCCTAAACTGTCACGCCATCAGTTCAGCCATATTTGCTCAACTCACAGTTATGCCCAACACACAGGCCACGCTACGTGTGACATCTGTAGAAATAACACACAGTGTGAGGGTGACACGGCCTAATAAGATGCCTTACAATCTTTGAACAGTGTGTCTTTTCTACAGCACCAGAGCAACTGTGAGAAATGCCACCAGCGACTAGTTCAGATTCTCAGCAGGAAACATCCTGTGAGACAGACACAGACAGACAGACAGACAGACAGACAGACAGACAGACAGACACAGCAGCAACAATATTCAGCAACACGCTATACGGTGGCACAAAATACCAGGGTATCAGATGCAGTAAGTCACAAAGTGACCCACAATACCCTAGTCCTGACATTACAACTTGCAAATAACTCCCAACCAGTCAGCCGTGTGTCCAGTTATTAACAGTTACGAGTAACAAACCCAGCAGAGATTTCTTCTTCGACTCTGATGTCTGCTGGTTTGTTTCAGTTCTTGTCTCATCGGTCGAATCTTTCTCGGCTTTCTTCGCCTGAATCAACAATCAGCGAGGCGGCAATCGTAGATAGCAGACTTGACTCACGGCGCACAACTCACAATGAATACTTGCTGAAGGCCTTTACTGCTCAGCAAAATTCGGTTAGAATCTCAACCGCTATGATTGTCGTAGGAATACACGAAACGTCATTTAAGCATTACAAAAAACACGACGTCATCCATAAAACCGGAAATACATAATGTTATCACAATGCCTCCAGAGGAGAACCAAGCCAGGACCATAAGCAATGTGCAAAAAAATTTGGCGAAGTTTGGCCTTGTGGCTTTTGAGTCGTGCGAGCAGACAGACAGACAAACAAACAGACATAATCAATACAATACTTCGCATACCTCACTGGGCAAATTCATTTACATGTTAAACTTCATAGCACTCAATATACCAGCACTACTGTCACTAATACTAGTGCTACTTTCAGTTTGTGTTCAACCGGCTTTTTACATCGGCTGCATCCACAGTGGTAAACGTCAAGCAACAGTATGGTGTATGTCTGTCTGTTCTGCAGCAGACTCACTCACTGCAGCAGTGATGTTCCGCGGCTAACGCCCCTGCTGTGTTGTATTGCTTGCATCCTGTCAGGGACAACAGCAGGCATCAAGAGCGGATTAGTCCGTCTTGTGAGGGGTGCCTCGATGCGGACAGAGAATGTGAGACTAATCGTACGACTAGTTCTAATTTTTGCATCTTGGCATTTCTGCACTGTTCCGTTTGGCATGAAATGCGGCACTAAGGCCGTGTTCAGATCGCAAATCCAACCCAATGTCACCTGACCCAGTCTCATCTGACCTAATTTCATCTGCACCGTGATTGGTCACAGACACAGATCATGTGCCGTGAACTGACCCAATTCACGTGGCTACGACCAATCACAGTGCACTCGGTTCAGATGAGACTGGGGGCGAGTTTAAAGCTCCCCACTGCTAGCGTAGAATTTTTCCCTAGCCTAGTTGAGTGTGAGAGCCTTGAACGCTGCGTAAAAGGCTCTTGCACTCATCTAGACTAGGAAAAAAATTCTAGGCTAGCAGCGAGGAGCTTTAAACTCGCCCTAGGTCAGATGATGTTAGGTTGCATAAGAAGGAGATGGTGGATCATACCAGGTCAAGAAGTGGGCGCGTTTCATCGTTGAGCTCCTCGTGCGAGTATCGGCACTGATCGCCGTCGCTGCATGACCCATCGCGGTGGAACCGGAAGCACGGCCAAGTCTCGTGGTAGTAAATGCAGTCTTTCGACCTGGTGCAGTGACCCGACCGGTAGTAGTGGCACAAGTACGGCTTCTTTGGCGGCTTCTTCGGACGGTCGTCGCCGTGGTTGAAATGGCACTCTGATCCCTGCAAACAGAATACATGCTGCTCCTTAGAACGATAAGGTACAAAGGTAACAACAAGGAAATCATAGACAGCAAACTTTGTCCCGCTGTGTAACTCACAATGAGCCATTGCAGGTCTTTATCACTAAGAAAAATTTGGTTGGAATCTCGGCTGTCATGTTCTGTTGCTGCACAGGAATAGACATGACCAGGGGCATCGCCACGGGGTGCACTGGGGTGGACATGTCCACACCACTTTTGCCAGACATCGTTCCTGAGATTGATGCAACTCCAGTGAGTTTTTACTCGGGATGAGAGGGTTGGGGGCTCTGCCCCTAGACCCCGCTGGGGCTCCGCCCCCACATCCCCATTGTAGGCTCGTGCTCCGCACGCTCGCCATGTGTGTCCACCCCACATTTTTTGACCTGGCGACGCCCCAGGACATGACAAGCCATAGGGCCATTATGTACAAGTGGTCATACAAAAACCGGAAGTACATAACGCATCACAACGCCGCCAAAGGAGGACCGAGCCACAGCCATAGGTAACATGCACAATAATGATGAAGTTTGGCCGTATAGTGTTCCGGTTACGTGAGCAGACAGACAGACAGACATACTCATCAAAATACTTTGCACCACTCCTGGGGGGCGAAGTAAAAAACAACATACGCTTTACTCCTTACAGTACTGTAGGTGTGGTACTCATTTCAATGAAATTACTCTACAGTGAGCCCGGTTAGTACTCGGATGCATCAGCATATTCAAGCGGGTATACCACCTCGGTACATAACCAGCCAACTACGTCAACTCAGCCTTGCATCCTTCATGGGTCACTGGACTGGAAAGTGAGATATACTCACGCCCCCAAGGTGTGATATTCTCACCTGCAAGTTACAACATTCTCACCTGTAATTTGTAACATTCTCGCATGCGAGGTACGACAAGTCTCACCTCCAAGGTAAGATATTCTCATGTGTGTAAGATAAGACTTTTCCTGGAGCAGTGGAGCAATTAACGACTCGGGAAATCTCGCAGGTAACTAAACCTGCATTATTAGGGTGAATCTGTCAGCTTAACCTATGTGCAACAGTCACACAATTTTTAACTTTAAAAAATGTGTAGTCATACTGACCTGCAAACACATGCCGACAGTACACCTGATAACCTCATGACCTTGATCTTTGACCTTTTGACCTCATGGTCAACGCATGCCAAGCGTATACCGATTTTAGTGTTAACAGCTCAAGCCATTTTCTTTTTAGAGGACGGACACACAGTCAGACAAACACATACACAATGTCACAGATGCCAGTGATCACGCTATTCACCCGTTGCCTACTGCCGGCCTACATAATTACAGAATAAACATTGTATCACTGCCTATAAGCAGCGGTTTCCTCACCTTGTGGCAATTTCCCTCCAGGTAAAATACACACAATGGCCGCTCGTCGTATGGAGTGTCGGCAAGACGACGCCGTTTCACCGGAGATCCGTGGTGGTCGGGAACATCGGCCGAGCGCTTTGAAGATGAACCCTTATCAGGATCGTCAGCTGAAGCCTTCGATCGGGACGGCTTCGCAGCCGAAACTTTCGGCTTCAAAGACTGTCTCTCTTGTTTCACTTTGTCAATTACGGAGCACACGAGGTAATCGATAGCCGATGAGCACTCGACGCGGCTAGACCAGCTCTGACGAGACTGCTTGTCCGATGCAGACAGCTGAAGAAAAACACGCTCATAGATAGTAGACTTCACTCCACCTCTCCACCGACCCAGTGCACAACTCACTACTAGCATGAAGCACATGGCGAAATGTGCATCACCATCCTGGCAGCAACCAAGTCCAGCCACCAGACCGCCAGTGCCGAAACTGGCGCGCCCAGCCTGGCTGATGTGCTCCCGGCTGCCCCAGCAAGCCTGCTTGCCGATCCAGCAAGCCAGTTGGCTGCAGCGGCCCACAGCCGTGCCCAGCCACCATCCAGCGGACCACACAACGTCATGCCCGACTCTGCCCACTAGTCACATGGGATGAAAACATGACGTCATCCATAAAACCGGAAGTGCATAATGTATTGCAACATCGTCATAGGAGGACTGAGCCACAGCCACAGGCAACATGCACAAAAAAGATCTGGCAAAGTTCGGCCACGCAGTTTTCGAGTTATGCAAGCAGACAGACAGACGGACAAACAGACAGACAGACAGACAGACAGACAGACACATGATAATACTTTGCAATGCTACCGGAGAGAAGTAACAACGATGGTAATCAATCAGAGTATCAGCATCACACAACATAAAGGCCATTTTAGTGGCCATTTTCTGGGTAAACATGAGCTAGCTTGAATTTCTGACACGCACCTATTTCAAATTGGACCATTTGGGGTTTGGCGTTTACGGTTTTGAGACAAATGGCACAGCATGGCATGAAAAATACCGTAAGTAACAGTTTATAGGACAGCCACTTTTTCAGGATGACCTGGGTAAACCGGCAACAGAAAGATAAACCATTATGGATTTAAGGAAGCAAGAGATAATGGGGTGGTTATCAGCTGGACCATTTGCACTTTGCTCCAAACAGATAAATATACCACTGCTTCATCGCTCAAATTTTTTCCAGGCCGGATGCTTTTCCTCGGGCCAACTGAGTAAAAGCACTGTTCGGCAAAAAGTAATAGTTTACAAGAGACACTGCGTGGCATGTGCCCGCCCATCAGCTGGACTCAATCATAGTCACAAACCTTCAGGCATGTAGCTCGGAATTTTTGTCGAGGGGGTCCAAAACATACCACATACTTTTCACCACAACCAAAGCAGTAAACCACTGCGATTGGGGGAGGGGCAAGTACCCACTACTTCAATACATTCTCACCACATTTCTGAAAATCTCACACATCTCTCTGATCGTGACCAACGGGATCCAAACGCTGGACCTCCATGGACCTTGTTTCTCCTCTCTGTAGAATCCATTCTTCGATTTACTCTCACAAATATGATATCAGTGTGGCCAAGCAGTGCACAACACACTTCACGGTAGGCTGATTTTGCTGCTGTAATTAATTCTACCAGCAAACACGTTTCAACGTCCAGTGAGCTAGTGTATATCACCAAATAGATGAGTAGAAACTAGAATTAGCCTCTATTTCAAACCATTTTCCAGGTATTTGCATCTAAATATAACTAGGTCACGACTTTGACCTTTCTGGGTCACGTGACGTCATCGATCAAGTACCATTCGATACCACAGTGACCACTTACCACACGGCTCAAATTCCCAGACTTTTCCTGTCACTAGGAGCAACAGACGTGAGATATTCACTAATACTGGCCATCAGAGAATGACATTCACATATGTTCTTACAGATCTTAATTCGAGTGTCACTGATCCAAGTTCTGAACATCAACTGATGCAATTGTTCCATATGTTTCCCTTTTCCTCACCGTACCATGATTTCTCGCAAAACTACTAGTACAACCTTTTTACGGCTCTCTGGATTTTGTCCGGGACTACCTGGGTAAGCCGGTACCAGAAAGGCAAAACCAGGAAGGTAAAACCAATCTGGATTTACTGGAGCAAGAAATTTATGACATAAAAGGAGCATTTACATCACTCACCTCATTTCATCTCATCTGAACTAAACAGATCAGGGTCTTCCATCCAGTGCAGATTTGCAAGTGGTTCAGCTGATGCCACTGCCACCCCATCAGCTCTTGCTTCATTAAAATTCAGAATGGTTCTGCCTTTCTGGTGCCGGCTTACCCAGTTTGTCCTAAAAAAGCCGTTAAACAGTTGTAGCTCAGATGAAATAATATGAGATAAGTGATGCAAATGCTCCTTACAGTAACAAACTGTCAGAAAATCGCATTCGCTTACCTCTGTACTGGAGTTTGCGAGAACAGCTTTGCGTTTCAGTGGTTTTTCGACAGGTGTAGGCTGTTTACGAGAGATATGTTCAGTACTTTCCACTTCTGCTACGTCGCCACTTCCATCATGACTAAATGACATTCAACAACTCAATCATAGATAGCACTCTGCCCGTGGAACCAGGTCATCTGCATACAACAATTCCCATGGTAAGGTAACTCTGAATCTCTAGATAAAGCTTCCATGACCATCACAAATAGCAAAGGACTTAATGCTGAACCTTGATGCATACCGACCTTTACCTCAAAACTGTTACTGTTACCATAAACTGTTCTTACAACTGTTTTTGCACCAATATACATAGACATGACAGCCGATACTAACCATTCTTCAACTCCCAACTGCAATCACAGATACTTGTAAATTATTAAGTACGTAAGAACTTTTCTGACATGTAAGTCAGATTACAACGAGCTGTCCCTCATTTAGCAAAGATGTTTCATTAAATAACAACACAAAGTGTAAACAACAATGCAACAGACAAACCTTGTATAGGGTTTCTCAGATGTAGATTCATCTTTTTCAGCGTCAGATTTTGGACTATCATACAGTCGTGGAGGACTCTCAGGCTGCAACCTCACAGATCTTGACATTTTGCTGCTGCTCTCATGATGCTGGGATTTTCCAGATCCCGGCCATGCTACGGTGGAATAATCGGCGTCATCGTTGTCCACTTCCGTGCGATCGTGATCAATATATTTTACCGGGGGTTTCTACACACGAAAAAACCGACTCTGACACCAATTCAAACTTCGTTGTTTTCCGCATGTTTACAGCACTATGTACTGTAACACAGCACAGTCACAGTCTTTATACGCAGTTGACGATGTTCAAACCAACGATACGCAGCAATAACAGGCAACTAAACGAAAAAAACCTACACAGTCATATGACATGCAGCCCCACGATGGCAGCAGCAGCACACTCCACTTGCAGCCATGCAACTGTGACAGTTGTCGTAACCACATGACCTTGGCCTTTGATCTTTTGACAT
>Ga0056126_10000688_pt1 | contig 10474 bp, 10 predicted proteins | sample WorMetLIZAISLAND_FD_71117 | JGI IMG/M metagenome (GOLD analysis project Ga0056126, IMG submission 71117) | Marine gutless worms symbiont microbial communities from Max Planck institute for Marine Microbiology, Germany - Inanidrilus manae... ...
ATCATGTAGGGCGCGATGCCCTGGGCACGGGCCAGCTCCAGCCGCCGCGCGCGGAGCGCCTGGAACAGGGCTTCGTCCTCCGGGTTCTCGATGGCCGTGCGCTCGCGGGCCGTCCTGGCGGCCTTCTTGGCCTTTGATCTCCCGGCATCCTTGCGCAATTCGATCGTCCGCTCGCCGCGCAGCACGGGCCGGCTGTCGGGACCCAGCCGCAGGCCGCCGTGACCCTCCACATCGACGCTCAACAGGCCGGCGGCCACCAGTTGGCGGAGGATGGATTGCCATTCCTGGCGGGTGAACTCCTGGCCGATCCCCCAGGTGGACAGGCGGTCATGGCCGAACCGGGTGATCTTCTCGGTGCTGCCACCCCGCAGGACATCGATGACATGGGCCACGCCGAAGCGCTGGCCGGTGCGGTAGACGCAGCTCAGCGCCTTCTGCGCCGCCTCGGTGCCGTCGAAAGTTTCGACCGGGTCCAGGCAGGTGTCGCAATTGCCGCACGGTTCGGCCAGGATCTCGCCGAAATAGCTCAGCAACACCTGGCGGCGGCACTTGGCCGTCTCGCAGTAGCCGAGCAGGGCGTTGAGCTTCCGCCGCTCCACCTGCTTCTGGCGCTCCGGCGCCTCCGAGGCTTCGATGAACTGGGGCTGGCGCACAAGGTCCTGGGTGCCGTAGACCATTCAGGCATCGCTGGGCAGGCCGTCGCGTCCGGCGCGCCCCGTCTCCTGGTAGTAGGCTTCGAGGCTTTTCGGTAAATCCAGATGGGCGACGAAGCGAACGTCCGGCTTGTCGATGCCCATACCGAAGGCGATGGTGGCGACCATCACCACGCCGTCCTCCTTGATGAACCGCTCCTGGTGGGCGGCACGGGTGCCGGCGTCCAGTCCGGCGTGGTAGGGGAGCGCCGCGACGCCCTCGGCGGCGAGCTAGGCGGCGGTATCCTCGACCTTGCCTCGCGTGGCGCAGTAGACGATGCCGGCATCGCCGCCGTGCTCGGCGCGAAGGAAGGCGAGCAGCGGCGCACGCCCGTTCTCCTTCGGCAGCACTCGGTAGCGGATGTTCGGCCGGTCGAACCCGGCGACGAACACCCGTCCGCCCTCCAATTCCAGCCGCTCGGCGATGTCGCGCCGGGTCGGCCCGTCGGCCGTGGCGGTGAGCGCGATGCGCGGGATGTCGGGAAAACGCTCGTGCAGCACGGTGAGCTGTCGGTACTCGGGCCGGAAGTCGTGCCCCCACTGGGAGACGCAATGGGCCTCGTCGATAGCGAACAGCGCGAGATCACAGGCCCCGAGGTGGTTCAGGAACGGTTCGCTCAGCAGCCGTTCCGGCGAAACGTAGGCAAGGTCCAGCGCGCCGGCCCGCATCTGCCGCTCGGCCTTACGCGTCTCGGCCGGAGGCATCGAAGAGTTGATCGCCGCCGCCGATGACGTGGCCGATGATCTCCGCCTGCTGGCCGCGAAAGGACTCGAAACCGAAGACCGTCTTGAGGATGTCGAGGGGTGCCGGACCCATGGAACGGCTATAGCCAAGGTTGTATCGCTCGACAACGGGTTGGCGGATCGCCAAGCCGCTGCGCTGCTTGGGGCTGTTCGTAACACGCCGGTTCTGTTATCGCAGGGGCGAATCGGATCACGGAGGGAGCACCATGAGCGACACCGATCTCGATGCCCGCCACGCCGAGAAGATGGCCAAGAAGAAGGCCGCCCGCGACAAGATCATCGCCACCAAGACCGAGGAGCGCGGGCTGCTGATCGTCCACACCGGCAAGGGCAAGGGCAAGTCCACCGCGGCCATGGGCATGGCCATGCGCTGCATCGGCCACGGCATGCGGGTCGGCATCGTGCAGTTCGTCAAGGGCGTGTGGGCGACCGGCGAACGCGACGTCCTGGCGCGGTTCCCCGAGCTCTGCGACATCCGCTCCATGGGCGAGGGCTTCACCTGGGAGACCCAGGACCGCCAGGGCGACATCGCCGCCGCCTGCCAGGCCTGGGAGATGGCCAAGGCGATGATTGCCGATCCGGCCTACCGCATGGTGATCCTCGACGAGCTCAACATCGTGCTGCGCTACGACTACCTGCCCATCGACGAGGTGCTCGCGGCGCTCAGGGCTAAGCCCCGCGACCTGCACGTCGTGGTCACCGGCCGCAACGCCAAGGACGAGCTGATCGAGGCCGCCGACCTGGTCACCGAGATGGCCATGGTCAAGCACCCATTCCGCTCCGGCGTGAAGGCGCAGGCGGGAGTGGAATTTTAACCTTTTCCGGGTATGGCGAGGCTTACACGACTCCGTCCCCGGGAAGGGAGATCCACGATGTTTCGTTCGCTTCGCCGTGCCGTTCTGGTGATTTCGGCGCTCGGCCTGGCCGGCTGCGCGCTTTCGGTGCCACCCAGCGACCAGTCCGAGGCCCTGGTCGAGAAGGCGCGCACCACCGTCGAGGCCTTCAAGCAGCGCGCGGAGCCGCCCAACGACATCTTCCGCAGCGAGCTGCGCAACGCCCGCGGCATCGTCGTGCTGCCCGGCGTGATCAAGGGCGGATTTTTCGTCGGCGCCGAGGTCGGCGATGGCGTGCTTCTCGCCCGCGACGACACCGGTGCCTGGGGCTATCCGGCGTTCTACACCCTGGGTGCCGGCAACATCGGCGTCCAGATCGGTGCCGAGGCCTCCGAGATCGTGCTCGTCCTGCGCAGCGACGAGGCAGTGGCGGCTGTGGTCAACCACCAGGGCAAGCTGGGCGCCGAGCTGAAGGTCACTGGCGGCACCGTCGGCGCCGGCATCGGCGCGGCGACGACGGCCAACATCGGCCCCGACATCGTCGCCTTCTCCAAGGGCACCGGCGTCTACGGCGGCGGCGTCATCGAGGGCGCGGTCCTGGCCCGGCGCAAGGACCTCAACGAGGGCTACTACGGCGCCGGCGCGACACCGCAGGCGATCGTCCTGGAGCGCAAGCATACCAACGCCCACGCCGACAGCCTCAGGAACGCGCTTGCCGTCAACTGACGACCGTCCCCCGTCCGGAACCGCCCGCGCCCTGATGTTCCAGGGCACGGGTTCGGACGTCGGCAAATCGCTGATCTGCGCCGGGCTGTGCCGGGCGTACACGCGCCGCGGCCTCGCCGTCCGGCCCTTCAAGCCGCAGAACATGTCCAACAACGCCGCCGTCACCGCCGACGGCGGTGAGATCGGACGCGCCCAGGCTCTGCAGGCGCGGGCCTGCGGCATCCAGCCGCTGACCGATATGAACCCGGTGCTCTTGAAGCCGCAGACGGACATCGGCGCCCAGGTCGTGGTGCAGGGACGCATCCACGGCACGGCCAGGGCACGGGACTACCAGGCGCTGAAACCGGAGCTGCTGCCCCGCGTCCTGGAGAGTTTCGACCGCATCGGCGAAGGTGCGGACCTAGTGCTGATCGAGGGTGCGGGCAGCCCGGCTGAGGTCAACCTGCGGGCCGGCGACATCGCCAACATGGGTTTCGCCGAGGCCGCCGACGTGCCCGTGGTGCTGATCGGCGATATCGACCGGGGCGGCGTCATCGCCGCCATCGTCGGGACGTGGACGCTGATTGCGGAGGCCGAACGGGCGCGGCTGCGCGGCTATATCATCAACAAGTTCCGCGGCGATGTGTCGCTGTTCGACGATGGCCTGCAGATCATCACCGAACGGACCGGACTGGCGAGTTTCGGGGTCGTGCCGTGGTTCGCCGACGCCCGTCGGCTTCCCGCCGAGGACGCCGTCGCTGTCGAGCGCCACCGCCCGTCCGGCCGCGACGCGCCGATCCGCGTCGCCGTACCGCTGCTGTCGCGGATTGCCAACTTCGACGACCTCGATCCCTTGATCGCCGAACCCGATGTCGAGGTGGACTTCATCGCTCCGGGTGGCCCGTTGCCCGGCGACGTGGACCTGATCGTGCTGCCCGGATCGAAGGCGACCATCGGCGACCTGGTCTTCCTACGTGCCCAGGGCTGGGACGTCGACGTCGCCGCCCACGTTCGCCGCGGCGGCACCGTCGTCGGGCTCTGCGGCGGCTACCAGATGATGGGGCGAGTGGTCCGCGATCCCGACGGCATCGAAGGTCCGGCGGGGGAGGCGGCCGGCCTCGGCCTGCTCGATCTCGAAACCACGCTCACCGGCGACAAGACCCTGACAGAAGCCTCGGCCATCGAAGTGACGACGGACGAAGAGGTCTACGGATACGAGATGCATGTCGGACGGACATCGGGCGCCGGGCTCGATCGGCCAATGTTGTGGCTCGGCGATCGGTCCGACGGTGCCGTGTCCGCCGACGGCCGGGTCATGGGCTGCTACCTCCACGGCCTGTTCGCCGCCGACGGCTTTCGGCGCGCGTTCCTGGAACGGCTGGGGGCTGCGGTCGGCGGGGGCGTTTCCTACGACGCCGAGGTCGAACGGACCCTAGACGCCCTGGCCGACCACCTCGAATCGCATCTCGATCTCGATCGGCTGCTCGCGGCCGCGGCGTGAGCCCCACCGTTTTCGGTCAACCGCCCCCCGAGCGAAGGACGAACAGATCGCCGGCCTCGGGTCCGCCGGCACCTTGGCGGATCTCGACGGGTTCGCACAGGTCGACCGAGAAGCCGTTTTCGGCGGCGAGTTGCCGGATATGGGTCTGGCTATGCTGGTAGCGGCCGGTCTCGACAAGCCGGAACGCGCCGCCATCGAGACGCTCGACCGAAAAGACGAACAGTCCTCCCGATTTCAATGATCCGGCGACGCCGGCGAACAGGGGCGCGAGGTCGCCGATGTAAATGAACAGTTCGGCGGCAAGCACGAGGTCGTAGCCTGCGGCGGCGGTCTCCGGGCGATTCAGGAAGGCGACCACGTCGTCGTCGACCAGCGACTCGTAGACTCCCTTGGCAGCCGCCTGCTCGATCATGCGCGGCGAGACATCGACGCCGTGGCTCTCGGCGGCGATGTCGCGGATGGCCTCTCCGACGAGGCCGGTCCCGCAGCCGAGATCGAGGGCACGGGCGAACGTGGTTTGGCCGCGAGACGACCGCACGAGGGCCTCGCGCATCTTCGCCGGGACGGTGTAGCCGAGATCGTTGACCAGGTGGTCGTCGAAGCGGGCCGCATAGCCGTCGAACAGCTCCCGGACGTACATCTCCGGCGCGCCGGCCGTGGTTTCGCCGCTGAGCGCCGCCACCATGTGCCGCGCCGACAGATTTGCCGGGTCCAGCTCGACGGTTCGGCGATAGGCGGCCAGCGCTTCCTCGGTCCGTCCGACGTCCTTGAGCACGCTGGCCAGGTTCTTATAGCCGTTGGCGAACGCCGGTTCGCAGTCGATTGCCGTCCGGTAGCAATCAAGGGCCTCATCGAAGCGCCCCAGGTTCTTCAGCGACGTTCCCAAGTTGTTGTGGGCGTCGGCGAAGCGCGGGTTCAAGGCGATGGCTGCCCGGTAGCACTCCATGGCTTCGGCGAGGTTTCCCGCCTCCTTGTAGGCGTTCCCCAGGTTGTAGTGGAAGTGCGGTTCGTCGGGAGCGAGGTCGATGGCCCGCGTCATCAGCCCGATCGCCGCATCCATGTTACCCGACTGAAGGGCAATGGCGCCGAGGAGGTGGCAGGCGTGGGCATCGTCGGGCCACGTGTCGAGAATGCGGCGATAGACACGTTCCGCCCGCTCCAGACGACCGGCGCGGTGATGCGCGAGCTCCTCTTGCAAGGCGGCGTCGCGTGACATCGGTGCTATCCCGCAACCTCGGAGCGGAAGTCCTCGTACTTGCCGTTCGCGGATTTGGGGATGTCGCCAACGTATTCGATGTGAAAGGTGAACGGGTGGCCGAGCTCGTCGGCCAGCGTCTGGCGCAGCTCCTCTTCCCGGGCGGCGTCGAACGGCGTATCGACAGCCAGCCGCACCAGGATTTCGTCGACGCTGCGCTGAACGAGCTGAATTTGCCGGTAGCCGAAGCGATCGGCAATGACCCCATAGCGAAGTGCCGGCCATTTCCGGTTGCCGTCCGGCAATGTCAGCATGTTGCGTGTCCGGCCCATGATCCGCGTGAGCACCGGTAGTGCGCGACCGGTCGGGCAGGGGCCGCCGACCTCGGCGTGATCGCCGATATCATACCGGATCAGCGGTGTCGCGAAGTTGTGCAGATCTGTGACCACGACACGTCCCATGGTCCCCGGCGGGCACGGCGCGCCTCCATCGTCGAGCACCTCCACATAGACGCTTTCGGCCTGGACCAGATAGTGGTCGTAGCCGGGGCATTGCAAGGCGATGATCCCGACTTCCTGGGAGCTGTAGGTGTCGACGATGGGCACCCCCCAGTGTTCGCGACAGGCATCGCGGTGTTCGGTGGTAACGATCTCGCCCAGGATTGTGACCTGCTGCAGCTTGGACAAGCGGATGCCTTTTTCGCGGGAGCGCTCGATCAGCGCGAGGACGTTCGAGGGGTAGGTGAGCAGGTAGGTCGGGTTCAGCTTGGCAAGCCAGGCGAGCTGGTTGTCACCGGTGTTGCGGATATCGAACCGGTACATCCCCCCCCGGCCGAAGGCCGGCGCCCAGGCGATCGCCTTGCCCGCTGCATGGTTGGCCATGTCCTTGTCCTTCAGGACCTGGATGGCGCCGACGGTGGCGGAAAAATCGCGGCCGTGCCACAGATGCAGGCGCATATTGAGCATGCCCAGGAACGTCGCCGTCATCTGCGTGCCCTTGAGCCTCACAGGCGTCCCCGTCGATCCCGAGGTGTAAACGTCGAAGGGCTTGCCGTGTCCCTTGGGCAGCGACGTGCTGATGATCGATTTTCCCTCGTCCTGCAGTTCGCGGCGGCGAAGGAGCGGCACGCTGCGCAGGTGTTCCGGCGTCAGACCGCCCGGCTTGATACCGCGCAACATGGCCAGGCGGTTTCGATAAAACGCGCAGGTCTTGGCCGCATGGGAGAGAAGCAGTTCCATCTGGCGCATTTGCAGTGCGACCAGCGTTTCTGGCGTGGACCACTGGCTCAGTTCGAGCTGTTGCAAGAGCGCCAGCATCACCGCGTCGGCGCCGCTGGAGATGGCCGGCCAGCCGATCCCCGGAACCGATGAACGGGGAGTCGGAACAGTACGCGCGGTCGGACGGGCGGAGAAGCGGGATGGGTCAATGTCCATCGATCCATTATGGGTGGCGGAGGCGAGGACGCGCAATGCGCTCCGGCGGGGCGCTTACGCGTCTACGTCGGATGGGCTAAGAAGGAGCGATAGCAGGTTCGCAAGCCGTGGAATTGAAGGAGGCGCTGCCGGTGCAGGGGGCGGCGAAGAAGCTTGTCGTGCTGGTCAACGGGCTGCACGCCAAGTCCGGTGGCGGCGTGACCTATCTGGCCAACGTCCTGCCGTTGATCGCCGCCGAACCCGATGTCGACGTCCATCTTTGCCTGCACCGCGATCAACAAGACCTCCCCTTGGGTGGCGGAGGCGCGGTGCAGCGGCATGTCTTCGATTTCGCCACGGGGTTCTGGCGGCTCCTCGTCCGAGAGCAGATCGACGTGCCGCGCCTAGCCCGGCGTATCGGCGCCGACGTCGTGTTTTCCCCGGCCAACTACGGCCCGCTGACGGTGCGCCGCTCGGTCGTCCTGCTGCGCAATGCCCTCGACGTTGCCGGCGTCGAACGCCGGCCAACGAAACTGGCCTACTGGGCGCTGCTGTCGCTGGCGACGGCGACGTCCGTGTGGTCATGCCGTCAGGCGATCGCGGTCTCGGCGTACGCCGCCCGAGCCGCCGCCGGTCCGGTGCCGGCACGGGCGCGGCGCCGCATCACCGTCGTTCCCCATGGCGTCGGTCCGCCTTTCTCGCCGCCGCTGCCGGGAGCCGAGCGTGAACCGCTCGTGCTCGCCGTTTCCGACATCTACGTGCAGAAGAACCTGGAGACCCTGGTGCAGGCGTTCGCGTCCCTTGCGGACAGGCGACCGGAGCTGCGCCTGAAGATCGCCGGGCGGCCCGTGGACCAAGGGTATTTCGCGTCATTGCGGGGCAGGATCTCGGGCCTGGGCTTGGACTCGCGGATCGACTTCCTCGGCCACGTGGAGACCCAGGACCTCGCGGAGCTCTATCGCCGGTGCGCGGTGTTCGTGTTCCCCTCGACGGTGGAAACCTTCGGCAATCCCCTCTTGGAGGCCATGGCCTCCGCTGCTCCGATCGCGTGCTCCGACGCGACAGCCATGCCGGAGGTCACCGGCGACACGGCGCTGCTGTTCGACCCGACCGATCCGCAAGCGATGGCCGCGGCCATCGTCCGCCTGCTGGACGAGCCGGATCTTGCGCATGTCCTCGGACAAAGCGCCGCCGAACGGGCCCGGGAGTTCACCTGGGAGAAAACGGCCGCCCGCACCCTGGCGGTCCTCCGCAACGCGGCCGGTCGGTGAGTGGCGGCATGCGGATCCTTCTGCTCACCGACGCCTTCAACAGCCTCGCACAGCGGCTGTTCGTTGCCCTCGGCGAACGCGGCGACGAGGTCAGCGTCGAGTTCGACATCAATGACCGTATCACCGAGGAAGCGGTGGCGCTGTTTCGCCCCGATGTCGTCGTCGCCCCCTACCTCAAACGCGCGATCCCGGAGGCGGTGTGGCGGAACACCCCCTGTCTGATCGTGCATCCGGGTATCCGGGGAGACCGGGGACCGTCGGCGCTCGATTGGGCCATCCTCGAAGGCGAGACCGAGTGGGGGGTGACGGTGTTGCAGGCCGAGGCGGAGATGGATGCCGGGCCTGTGTGGGCGGCACCGACGTTTCCGATGCGGCCGGCGACGAAGAGCAGCCTCTACCGCAACGAGGTCGCCGAGGCTGCCGAAGCGGCGGTCCTTGCCGCCCTCGATCGGATCGCCGCCGGCGGCCACGCGCCCGAGCGCGTTGATGACCGGGACCCGGCGGTGCGCGGGCGACTGCGTCCGGGCATGAAGCAGGCCGACCGCGCCATCGATTGGGCCGCCGACAATACGGCGACGGTCCTTCGCAAGGTGCGCAGCGCCGACGGTCGCCCCGGCCTCCGGGACACCGTGCTCGGCGTGCCCGTCTGGCTGTTCGACGCCCGTGCCGACCGGCACCGCTCGGGAGAGCCCGGCGCGGTCATCGCCCGGCGTCGCGGTGCGGTCTGTGTGGCCACCGTGGACGGGGCGGTGTGGTTCGGGCATCTGCGCGACCGCACCGAGCCGGCCGAAACCTTCAAGCTGCCGGCGTCGATGGTGTTGGGCGAACGGCTCGCCGACGTTCCGGAGGCGACGGGCGACGACGGCGGAGACACCGACATTCGCTACGAAGAGGCCGACGGCGTCGGCGTGCTGCACTTTCCCTTTTACAACGGCGCCATGAGCACGGCGAACTGCGAACGCCTGCGCACCGCGTTCCAAGCCGCCCGACAGCGACCCAACCGGGTGATCGTGCTCGCCGGTGGTCCCGACTTCTGGTCAAACGGCATGGACCTCAATGTCATCGAGGCCGCGGCGAGCCCGGCGGACGAGTCGTGGCGGAACATCAACGCCATCGACGATCTCGTTGCCGATGTCATCGCCACCGACGATCGCCTCGTCATCGCCGCGATGCAGGGCAACGCCGGGGCCGGCGGCGTGTTCATGGCCCTCGCCGCCGACCGGGTCATCGCCCGCGAAGGCATCGTGCTCAATCCGCACTACAAGGGCATGGGCAACCTCTACGGATCGGAATACTGGACCTACCTGCTCCCCCGCCGCGCCGGTGCCGAGAAAGCGGAGATCGTCACGCAGGCACGCCTGCCCATGGGGGTCAAGGAGGCGCGTCGGCTCGGCCTCGTCGATGACTGCCGGGGGGGCACGGCGCGGGCCTTCCTCGCCGATGTCATTGACGAAGCGGGTCGGCTGGCCGCGGATCCGGCGCTGGATGCGCTGCTCGCCGAGAAGCGACGGCGAAGGGCCGCGGACGAATCCGGAAAGCCGCTGGCGGCCTATCGGAACGAAGAGTTGGAACGGATGCGGCTCAACTTCTATGGCTTCGATCCCAGCTACCACGTGGCGCGATCCAATTTCGTCCGTTCGGTCCCCAAGTCGCGCACACCGTTGACCATCGCCCGGCATCGCCGCCGTGGCGGCGCGGCGGCATGAGCGGCCGGGCCTCTTCGCGCGGACGGCGCCGGCGGCTCGTCCTGGGACTGGCGACCGTTCTGGGCGTTGCCAAGCGCGGCTTCTTTATCCCCTACTGCTATGCCGGCCGGGTTCCCAAACCGGATCGGCGGCCTCCCTATGCGGAACTCGAATCCCTGTTCGCTGCGCACGAAGGCGCCTTCGGTGCACTGCTCTCGGAGATCGACCAATTTGCCGAGGCGCTGGGCGCCCTCGGCGGTGATCCGCCGGCACCCCGCTGGCAGCAGGACTGGTTCCCGCGCCTCGACGGCGCCACGGCCACGCGATGGTCCGCACCCGGACACCGGCGCGCCTCGTCGAGGTGGGCTCCGGCCATTCGACCCGGTTCTTTGCCCGCGCCGCCGCGGACGGCGGAACGGCGACGCGCATCACCGCC
>Ga0056126_10000689_pt1 | contig 10468 bp, 1 predicted proteins | sample WorMetLIZAISLAND_FD_71117 | JGI IMG/M metagenome (GOLD analysis project Ga0056126, IMG submission 71117) | Marine gutless worms symbiont microbial communities from Max Planck institute for Marine Microbiology, Germany - Inanidrilus manae... ...
ATCCTAGCTCTGTGTACCACACAGAGAGCAGCTCAGTGTAGAACTACCCCGTGCCCACTCAACAGTGTTGTGCATCATTATAGAGAGTTAATGCAAACCGTGCATTATCGAGAGTTAATGCACGGTTTGCATTAACTCTCAATAATGATGCATGCCGCAGTTGAGTGGGCACGGGGTAGTTCTACGCTGTGAGCTTTTCTCTGTGCAGTACGCAGTGCTCGGATAACGCACCGTGTGCTTGGGCGGTGATTGGGCGTGGACGTGTACTAATTCAAATCAACGCAATGAACTAGAAAAATATGTGCAATCATGTGATGTGCAGACCTACACCAGGCATACCATCTCTACCAACTTTGTTGTTAACAGCTTAAGCCATTTTCCCCTAGAGCATGGACAAACAGACAGAGGGAGAAACAGGTAAACTTATTGATGCAACTGATGACCTAATTCACGCCACGGCTACTGACAGATTGATAGATAATTAGTAACAAATGAGAAACCAAGTTAACATACCGATACCAGCGAAGCTGCTGCGTGAGTAAAGTCTGCAGCGTCCGAAGACTGTCAACTGACTTCACTGAAATAGAGTCTAATTTCTGCCTTCGTTCTAGGTGCAGACATCCAAGTCGATTTGCTTGATCGCTCCCACGAAAGTCACTATTCAGCTGTGCCAGGCCGTACTGTGCTTCTTCAATCTCAACTTTCAGAGTAAACAATTGACGACATTCTGTGAGTGACAGAATGGAGTCTTCAAGGAAAAGGAGAGAGCCTTCCACAGAGACAAACTGCTCACGCTCGACATCAAGGCAAAATTCGTCAGGCAGCCGGTAGACAAGCCTGCTGTTTTGATAGCAACGGAGGCTCCTCATCTCGTTGTACAGCATGTGCCGAGTCAATAGCAGTATGTTGTAGTGCAGATTTGATTCTGTTGACCAATCATTTTCCTCATAACAATAAAGTTCGGCTTCTGCATCAGGCATATCATACAACTTCACACTCAGCTCACGCAGCTGTGTCTCGACCGAGCACAGGAAGTCGGTCATACGAAGTTGTTTTTCAGCAAGTAATTTGGCCTCAAAATTATCAAGCTGTGTGGCAACATCAGCATATACAAGTTCCTCATGTAATAAGTTCTCTGTTTCTTTCAGTGAAGTGGATATGCTCTCTTCCAGACTGACCTTTGTACGTGATGACAACTTTGAGACAGACTTCATTAACTGCGAAGCATTCTGTCTCGCAATAAAGAAGTCATTTGTTACTGTGTACTTTGGCACAATAACATCTGTATTTTTTGACACATCCATGTTCACCCAGTTACGCATGCTGTTCTTCCACATTGTAGCAGCTTTCATGTAATCTGTTTTTAGTCTCGTTTTCTTCTCATGTTTTCCATCTTTCTTTACAACAGTCTCACTTCCCTGTCCAGTACACTCCTCTGAATGGAATGTAGCATGGTCTTCTTTTGTACTGACCACTTGTGAGAAATCATTCCAGTTCTGTGCATGAGATTCTAGTGGCATTTCAGAATTAACTGTCGAGATCTGACCATCAGGTATGTGTACAAGACCAGTTGAAGTGTTTATGTCTACCAGACTGCCAGCTGAAATGATAATCAGTCCTGATTGGGTGGCTGTGGTAGTGGATTCAGGGGAGTTCAGATCGATCTTGGAAAGACTAGCAATGGAAGACTGGGATGTCTCAGCTATCTGTTGTCCTCCTGTGATTTCAAACTCTGACTTCGAAAATTCAGTTTCCATCCCAATAACAACAGGTGAAGATGGTGAAAGAATGGTGCAACAGTCATTGGAATGTGCAGACACAGTACAAGCAGAGACAGCCATATCTTCAACAGAACTATCTATGACTTGCTTATTTATCGCACAGCTGGTGGACCAAACATCTGATGAAATATCTGGCTTTAATGCATCACTAACTTCTGAATTGTCAGTCACTTGTGTAATTCTGGAACTATCTTGGCCATGAATTGTTTCGGTATCAAAGCTCACAAGTGACCTGAATTGACTGAGGTCAGTAGGCAACGAAGTTTTATCGCAACGATACGGCAACTGTCCTTCCTTTGCAGAAGCAGACCTTGACGCGTCTGCATTTTTGACGCTACCATCAGTGACTGCAAATGATGCATTATCAGAACTGTGACTGTCGACAACCTTGTCAGCACTTTCAATGCCAGGAGAGGCAATGCTACTATCAAGTGGTTCTGTCGGTATCGTAACAGGATGATCCCGAAGTGCAACAATATAACCATCATAACGCATGTGTTTCGGCAAGGTTCTGACATCTGCTGATCTACAGAATGTTGCTGCTTCACACTCACTGAAATCATCTACATCAACAGGTATCAAAGTTGAATTCCACGGTTTCCTAGCAGCTTTACGTTTCTTTCTTCCAGCTCCCCTTTCTTGCGAATTGGCAGTGGAAATGTTGAGTGGCACATCGTTCAATATTTCTTCATCTGTACCGGTCAATGACTGTGCCACACTTGAATCTATTTCAACTGCCTCTGTGTGATCATCAGTATCCTCAGAAGGTTCAACATCACTTACAGAATAGCTGAGTGCCTCAGAATTTTCCAGTGACAATTTGGTGTTATGGCTGTCACCAACATAGTTTGTAGGCATCTCATCAGAACCTGATGACAATGGCATCCTTTCTTCATTCTGATTAACTAAATAAACCTTGTCAACATCAGCAGAACTCGCAGCTGGTAGAACACCAATTGCTTCTGCAATCGCTGCCCCTATCTCTGACTGATGCTCATGTATGAACTCTTCGTCAACTTCCGTGGTTTTAGGGTTGTCGTCCACACTGTTTGACATGTTTGTATCTTCTTCTGTCAGTGCATCTAAGCCAGTACTGTGGTACATCTTTGCTGTACCATTAGAAGAGGCAGTTAAATCAGCAGCAAAACTGGAATCATGAGGTGTAACTGCAGTTTGCTGCACATCACAACTTGCGGCAATGCTACTGGACAAATCCGTATTGTGTGATCTGTTACCATTACTACATTCCTGAACTGGATTGTCAACCAATACATCACCATCTGAATTAGAGGCGATCGTGGAGGAATAAGCAGAATGAGATTCAGAAGGCACTACAGAAGGCACTGTGGCACTGTTGACCTTTGACACTGTCTCACAACTAGCCACAACCTGGTTCGGTTCAACTTGCTGGCAATTTTTATCAGATATATCCACCTGACTTGCACTCTTACGGCTTCGATAATCAGCCAATGTTATCCTCTTGGGTACTTTGGGAACTGACACCGTTCTGCGGCCTGCTTGATGCGATTCACTGAAATGTTCAACATCACTGTGAGCACTAACAGACGGAGCATATGTGTCTAATGTGTCTGACAACCACTTTGGTGATACAGGTCTAACATCAGACAGTGACGTGACAAATACCAACAGAGAAGATGACTTTACTGCACTCCATTCATCAGAACCATGTTTCACTGCAGATGCTCGCTCTTCAGTTGCAGGAGATGGCAAATGAGCTAGATTCAGACTGCGACGACTCTTATCACGTTCAGGTTCACAAACACTGGTAGCATCATGAGTTGGTTCTTGTACTGAAGAAACTGGGCATGTACTACTTACATTACTGTCACTGTATCTTGGAGAAGCGGATTTTTCAGCTACCAACACTGGCAGACAAACTGAGTTCTGAGGTGGACTTAAGGTTACTGGAGATTCTGGTGCAGAAACAGACTTCTCATTTCTCAGTTCATGACTTACAAGTTCAACATCATTAAGGTCCATATCAGTGTCACAAGGCTGTTCTGAAAGTGTGCCTGAAACTGGTTCCATATTAGTCATGCTGTTGTCACTGGATTTTGTTTCACCACTCGGCTTCTCGAGATGTTGTTCTGACTGGATTGCCACTGCTGCACTACCAGTGTCTGGTTCAACATTCCAAATTTGTGCATCAGTGTCACAAGCAGCTTCCGCTACAGGGGTCACTGGCTCTGCATCAGTCACCCTATACATTTGATGAAGGTTTGATAAAGCTTCCGCGGTGCTCTCAGGAGCTTCAGTAGATAGTGGCATCAATGCCTCTGAATCTGTGTCTTTGTAAAATGAAATTTCAAACAGAGAAGTATCACCAGAACTGTCACTAGGCCTTGTGGAAGACTCTGACCTATCAGACTCTAACAGTACTGGCAAAGCGTCTTCCGTATCCATTTGGTTATCATGACTAGACATAGTTTTAGATTCTAAATTCCCAGATACACGCAACAATGAACCTGTCCTTGAGGCACTGCTGTGGTCAGACTCAGTAAGTTCTAGTTCTAATAACTGAGAATATTTGGCTAATGGCGACGATGTCATTGTCTGACTTACATGCTCACCAGTGTCATGAGCAGGCTCCGCTAGTGGTGGAGGAACAGGCTCTGTATCAGGGAGACATGACTTCAGCTGCAGCCTTCCCACCACTGCTGAACTGTTATCATCCGGCTCAACATCACTTACATCTGTGAGAATAACATCAGGTACTGGTGGTGTATCAGGCATACTGCTGTAGCCACGGCTTGCAGGTGCCTCTGACTCTTCTCTAGTTGACACTGGTGTACTAACTGACGTCACTTCCAACATTACTGCCACTGCTGAACTGCTATCATCAGGCTCAACATCACTTAAATCTGAAACAGTAACTTCAGGTTCTGGTGGCGGAGAAACAAGTTCTGTGCTTATCACATCATCACACTTAACACGGCTTTTGGTTTCTGGCACCAAAACTGCTGAGGTTTGTTCCCTTCCACCAGTCATGTTATCCGACTGATGTAACCTATTTTCAGTTGTAATTTCACTAATGCCAGTACCACCAATTTCATCACTAGCACTACTTGGGCCTGAATTCTGATCGACAGTTTTAATACGTTCTCCAGTGAGACAGCCAGACAAATTATGTATTTTGTCCACTGTATTAACGAGTGATGACAGTGAGGACTCCACATCATCATTAATGGGCAGTTGTAACTGCATATCCTCATCATTACTTCGGTCCACATTACTGGACGTGAGAGTTACTTCATCCTTCTCTGTACATGCATCATTTTGCTGACGACAGCTTGTAACATGCGAGTCTTGCCATTCAAAGTCACAGCTGTGGTTTAATGACATCTCAGTAATCAACTGCCCATTTCCACCTTCATCTTCATTTAGTATGACTGACTCATCGGTTGCAGCTTCATCTGGTTCTGCAGACAGCTGTGGAACAACAGGCCTTGTAACTTCCAATGCAGACAGCTGGTAGTCTTCATCATGTGGAACTAAACATGGCAGTTTCACCACTTCATCACTTTCATCACGACGAGATGACAACTGTCTAGCTGGATGAATTTCTCCACCTAAAGGTAATAAAGCATGTTGCTCAACTGCAGATGCCTGTTGGCTATTACTCTCTGCATCTACCAGGTTAGATAAAGGCTCTGCAGTGCTCTCAGGAGATGCAACAGATAGTGTTATCGTTGCTTCTGAATCTGTGTCTCTGTCGTTGTCTACTGAAATTTCAAACAAAGAAGTATCTCCAGAATTGTCAACGGGAGTCACTTCATCCCCTAGATCAACATTGTTTTCATGACCATCTAAAGATGAGCTCCTGCACGTAGGTATCATGTGGCATTCTGTAGACAAGATGCTATTGTCACTATTGTCATTTCTTTGGCAGGTTTCAGGAATCGTAATCGTACTGGTCCTACTCTGCTGCACATTGTGAACTTTTGTGCTGTCACTGTTTTCACTGACATTCACTGCAATGCATGGCACATCACCAGTAGCATCATCAGTACTGTAACTCTGCTGAGATGCTTCCTTGTCTTGTGCTTCATGCGGGGCATCAGACACAATGGAACGGACCACTTGGTCATTCAGATCAGTAAAAGCCTCAGCACTAAGTGAATACACATCAGCTATTTTCAGACCCGAGCTGTCTCCTCCTTCATCCTCTGTTGCCAACTGGTGATCATATTCTTCCTCAGATGGTTCAATGCTGTCAATTACCAGTGACAGTGTATCTCTGCTGCTATCACTATCTGGCTCAACATCATCAGCATCAGATGTCACCTGCTGTTTTCCAACCTTTTCAGTGTCCATTTCCGGAACATGCAGACTTTTACGTGATGTCGCAGAATCATTGCCAGACAGCTTGACAACCTTCAGATTGTTGAAATATTTTCCCATATCACTGACAAAAGATTCTGAGCACCATGACTGGCTTGCAGAACAGCCAAGCTCCACAATGGCGTCAAGACCACCAGATGTCCCACCAGACTGTAAAGACTGTTTTCTTCTTGGAAAAGAAGTCTCTGAAATGCTGCCTTTCTGCATTCGGATTTCAATCGAGCCATCCTCATTCAAATGGTACACAACTGTTTCTCCAGTGAATTTCTTGGTATTTGTGTCTGAACTGTCTGATGAAGCACTGACACTTGTTTGCGAAGTAAGTGACGCAGTAGCGGAGAGTGAAGTCTGTGATCTGGCACTCTGGGAAGTCAACATGAAACCAGCAAAACAAGTAGACACGACAGAACTTGGAAACTGAGACATATAGTTTCCTCTGCGCTGATGTAACATATTACTTCCAACAGAGTCATCTGACATTCCTGCGGTCACCGGCACATTGTTACGTGCTAATTCTTTGGCAAGTGCTTTGGTGGTATGCTGAAGTTGTGACTGAGATCTGCTGAGTATTGATGGAGTACGCCTTGAAATTTTAGCTGGCAAACTTGTTGCAAGATTTCTGGCATGCCTCTTTTGTGATGCATCTGAGGTAGAGCCTGACTCCGAGGACTGATGTACAGCAACTTTTGCAGCACTTGTGGCACGCCGACGCATAGCATCTGATCGCAGCCCAGAGACAAGCTGTGTTGCCATGGCAGTAACATCACACTTTCTGACAACACTGGAGGCCTCTGTGACCAATGGCGCACTGTTCACTGGTATCATTTGTGACGAGAAGGAAGTGGGAACACAAGAGACAGATGGCACAACAGTCAACAACGCTGGTATGCTAACACAAGAGGCTACAACTGGTTGAGTTGGCACAGTATAAAAAACAGGTGCTGGTGACACTCCTAAGAAGTAACTTGCAAGTGCAGATGCAGATGCTGGACTATTAGTAACATGCGACTGAGCAAAGTGGTGGACAGTGTTTTGTGAAGTGTATACAAAACCAGAAGTCAGTGCGAAGGATGGCGAAATTATTCCAGTGGACTCAACTGATCTGGCAAAAGAAACTCCTTTTGTATCCACACAAACAGATGCATCAGCTAAAGGCAGAATAGTGGGAAAAACACTGTCAGAGGCAGTGCAAGATGCAGTGACTGGTTCTACATTTGCTGTGTCACTATCAAGCATGGACCTTGTCAATGGACAGTCGACATCACTGGAAGCAACAGAAGCACACAAGTCGTTAGTCTGGATGGGACTACAGCTACTATCATCAGGAACAATGTTTATGGCAGGAATGTTATTATAGTTACTCAAAAGTGTTGGCAATATATGTTCCAAGTCAAAGTCAGTGTCGTCGGTAGTTGGCTCATCGCTAATGGTAAACTCGGAACTAGTTTCGTCTGTTGGTACAGCAGCACTACCTTGTTCATCGTCATCAATGCAGATGAGTTCATGTCGTCGACGTAACGTTGACTTCCGCACAGATGACAATGGTTCCTCCTTTATCCTGACATCCCCCAATGCATACTCATCTGGCCTGTTACATTCATCTCTACAGTTATCTGGTGCTATAACTATTGGCGGAATATGTTGAGCGGCAATGCTCTCAATATCAACAAACTCGTCGGTAGCAGTACTGGCATACAACTGTGAAACTGACGTACTGGTGCATTCAGTACCAGCAACCATGTGACTGCCAGCTGTGCCTGCAGTCCACGTGACATTAACAGATGTGTGCTGCGAAAGTGGCACGGAATGCCTACTAATCTGCATCCGTGGCAATGTAGAAATGGACGCTAATGGCCGATGGGCCGATCTACTAATCTGCATTTGTGGCAGTGCTGAATTGGATACTGATGAAGCAGATGTTACAGATAGACTACACAGTTGATACTGTGACGGAAAAGTCACTGGTTGTGCTAAACGAACAGATGTTAAATTCACTCCATGGGCTGCACAAACAGGCGTGATGTTGAACTGCTGCTGTGTAGCAGTCGTGGCAACTTGAGAAACGATCAACGTAACTGGCTGCTGCGGCTGCAGACAAAATGCACTGTAGTTCAACTGAGGTTGCTGCACTTGAACACCATGGACTGTACCACGGTAAGCATCCGTCGATGACCAACGTGGTAACTGGATTCTACTAACGTAACATGGCTGCAATGCCAGATTACTTGTGAGTGAATTAAGATTGATATGTACCGGTATTGCTGATGACGTGACAGTTGACACTGGAATGAATGGTGCTTGCGAACTTACTGACGACAAAGATGTGTGCGATGCAGACTGTGAAACTGACCGTGAAGTCTGTGATGAAGTGCACTGCTGAGGCAATGAGGTATTAACAGAAGATGTTGACGGGTAATTTATGTACTGAGTCTGACTTTCATTTCTTCGCCATTTTGATACAAATGTACTTCTGACAGATTTACCTAATATTCTTGGAGTTACTGTGCGGACTATTCTGCCACTAACACTGGTACGGACAGCTCCACCAAGCACAGGCTGCCGAATGGCAGGCCTGGTAATAGATGCTTGTGTAAGTTGTGTTGACGATGTGTCGGCTGACGAAAAATGGGCTGGAAACATGAAGGTGACTGGATTGTAGTCCATTGATGCAGAATCACTGTTGGTCTGCGTGACCTCATGAGATGGTAATGCTGCTAGTGAAGTGACAGAACTGGATGCACCGCGCTGCATTTGGGACTGTGTTGATGTCATATCTTGGATTAATGACATAAAGTGCGTCTCCAAGCTCTTCAATGTTTGAGCTGGCCCACTGTCCACTGACTGCTGACCATGCATCGTACTGTTATCTGAAGCAATCAATGCCACTGTTGACGACGGAACACCGTTTTCATTTTCTTCGTCGCAAGATAAGTCAATCATGTCAGAAGACCGCTGGCTGCCGGAGCACTGGCAATGGTAGACAGGAACAAACTGCACTGTATTCAACGACATTGTCTTTCTCCTGTGATATATGACATAGGCAATCGGTAAACACTGACGTGGTCGAGGTAAATACAGTTCCCCACTCTCGGTACTACGATCATATATGTAAACCTACAGTTCACAAACAGCACACCATGATACAAAAACACAAATGTAACGTAAATTGGAATGCAAATGCTAAAGCAAACGTGCATGAAACAAAAAGTCAAACATCGACTTAACAAAAAGTAAAACCTAAACTTAATGTAACTGAGTGGAAATGAGCAATAAGAGGCAAATAATTATACACAAGTCTTCGATATCATGAACACTGAAATAAAAATTACAAATGCTGCACAGATGCATGAGAAACTGCATTTAATAAGTATGCCATAGGTGAAATCCCCTTAAAGGTTGGTTACTCAAGATCACCGTATATGCCGACATCCTATTTGTAATCCAAATACTGTATGGAGATGAGGAAGGTAACACCGTTAAGGAGAACTCTAGTGTCTTCTCCCTAACCTGTAAGCACCAGTTGCCAATGGAAATGGCATGCCAGCAGTGTAAATATGCTACAGTAACATCCTCTAATTCTCAATGAGGGGTGTTCACTAACACAGGCCGATCAGTATAATGACCGTAAAATGACAGTAAAAACAGTTGTGTAGTAATCTGAAGTAAACAGGTTTCTATCTTGCACCACTTTTAACATACGTGACAACAGTCCTTCAACTTTGTTACAAAAGTTAAAATCATAGGCCAACTCAAATCTATTGATATAAGATTTATTCCTATTACTCTGTAAACACACTGTAGCTAGTATGTACTATAGATATGAAAAAGGTTTCAAACAGTTTAAACGGAGGGTGGGTGTATTCTAGTGCAGATCACATAATTCATGCTGGACAGAAGTACATCATTTCTTCAACCTGGTAGAGGAATGTCTGCAGATTACAAATTCGTTTTTAGATTGGCAATATCTCGCACCATTTTGGAGAAATGGGCAAAAAAGTCGGAAAATTGCGAAATTTGGCCTAATTTTGACCCATGCAAATTTTTTGGGGGGAGCCCCCCAAATTTTGAAACCAGTTTTGGGTACCTCTTCAGGGAATATTGCCAGAAAAATTTTGGACCACGCCCCCTGACCCTACGGGGTTGGGAAAAAATTTCGCCCCCCAAATTTTTTTTTGGGGGGAGGCCCCCAAAGGGTACATAAATTAGACATCATGACCCACTACAACTTGTAAAAATTTGAAGTGAGTGTGACCCGTGACCCCCGAGCAAGGCCAGTTTGAATAAATTGGAGGGTGGGTGTATTCTAGTTCGGTTGGCGTAATTCA
>Ga0056126_10000691_pt1 | contig 10436 bp, 8 predicted proteins | sample WorMetLIZAISLAND_FD_71117 | JGI IMG/M metagenome (GOLD analysis project Ga0056126, IMG submission 71117) | Marine gutless worms symbiont microbial communities from Max Planck institute for Marine Microbiology, Germany - Inanidrilus manae... ...
CGCTAGCGTAGCGTAGCATCGCACAGTAATAAGTCGATTGAGATGAAATTTGGTGCATTAGCGCAGACCATGGGTCTACTCTAGCATACCATATTTGGTCCTCATTGGTACTGATGGTGGGTACATGGGCCCCAAAATTCAGAATTTGGCCAAAGTTGCAGTTTTTTCACTCTCAAAGGCAATACAAACCGATTCAGATGAAATCTGACAGACAATGGGTCTGCTGTCTCCTGCCATATTTGATTGGGATCAGTAACGGGAGGTTGGCACAGAAGCCCCTCAAAATTTGAAAATTTGCTCAAAATTACTATATTTCAGCAGTTTATCACACAGCATCAGCAACAGTATATACTGATAAAGGTGCAATTTGGCACAGATGCGTGCACTTGCATGCCAAATTTTGCCCTAATTGGCAAAGTGGGCTGGGCACAGAGTCCCCGATAATCGAAAATTTGGTTAAAATTGTTATATTTTGGCAGTATTTATGCCTCATTGGCAAAAACATGCTGACATTGAGATGGAATTTGGTGTGCAAGCATAGGCCTACATCATGAGTTTACTCTGGCACACAAAATTTGGTCCTAATCGGTCAATGGGGACGGTGGACGAAGGACCCCCAATGTTTCAAAATATGTCGAAAGTCACTGTTTTCACCTTGCAGTAGCAAAAGATAAAAGTTGTCATGTAGGCATACACTGTTGGTCTACTCCAGCTTGCCAAATTTTGGCCATAATATGGCAAAAGGGTTATAGGTGCCCAAATTTTTTAAAATGGTCGAGTAATATGTCATTATTTTGGCGGTTTTTCATCCCATGGCTGAAATTTGGAGTGGAACAACAATCCCTTCCCTCTTCTTGCCCTCTTCTCCCTTCCATTCTTTTGCCTGCTGCCGGTTTTCAGCTAGTTGTCTTTGGGTTTAATTGCAGTTTGTAAATGTTGTGTTGTATAACGTTGATGCAGAAGTATTGAAAGACAGTAATAATGGCGTGGTTTTTCTTCAGTTGTATAATATTTCTTGCCGGTATTAGGCCACATCACCTGCTCAATGCATAGATGCGGCCTGTTGCTACACATCTGGCACGTAGCATGGTCTGTGTTTGTCTTTTAAACAGAAATGGCTGAATTGATTGAGATGTAATTTGTACACCGTGTCCCAAAATTAGCGACACCCCTACAGATAAGTTGCTATAAAATCGTTAATACCTGACAGATTTTTACAAAATGTAAAACATTCATAGAGACGATCATTCTGAACTAGTCCTTAAAGTTTGTGCTCAAAGTGACCACCTTTGGCCTCGACGCAAGCTCTTAGGTGGGTGCACCACACTGCTTGATCGCCTTGTCAATAATACGCTGGTCAAGTTCATCCCATAGTTACAGTCTGGATACGCTGGTGCAGCTCATCAACATCGTTCACCTTCACCTTGTACATTTGCTCCTGAAGTACCGACCAGACTATAATCAACTGGATTCAAATCCGGACTGATAGGCGGCCAGAGTGTTGGCGGGATGAAAGCTGGTGTTTCACTTGAAAGAAGATGAACTGTTTCCTTCGCACGATGAGCTGGCACGCTATCTTGCTGAATGATAAAGTATTCGAAAATGTCGCACATGTCTGGAAGCAGTTCTTCCTTTAGAATGATCGTCTGCATGTATGTTTCACATTTTGTAAAAATCTGTCAGGTATTAACGATTTTACACCAACTTATCTGTAGGGGTGTCGCTAATTTTGGGACACAGTGTAGTGTAGATTTGTGTGGGCCAAAGTAACCATGTATTATATCAGGTCTCGAATCCAGATTCCCCATGAGAAGGGGCAATTTTGAGGTGTACATGTGCCGACCCATTGCAAAGTATACGGACTGCTGTGTCGACTTAGTATACCTGCAGACACTTGCTTTTACCAATCAGGATGCTATGTAATGTTTGTCCACGATTAGCGCATGCAGAGGACGAGTCCATTCATTCTAGCTTCCATGGGGAGGGTGGCTGTTTCCAAATTTCTTTGGACGCTTGTTTATAACGTCACTTACGGATTGGCTCTAAATTATTCATTTCAGAAACTCGATGTGATTCGAGTTTTCTTGTTCACACTAGTTTGTTTGCACTGTCTCATTGTTTTGGAAACTTAGTTTCAGTCTAAACTAGAAATGCATGGCAAAGCCCAGCATGACTCGCCCATTTTAATGCTGTTGGCGCCACCTGACGAATATGATTGAATGATAACGACGAACGGGCATGTAATTATTGCCGTCAAATTGGGTTGAAGGAGCAAGTTGCTATGGTGATTGTATAGCAGCAGCCTGCATTGCTCCCAACCACAGATCATTCAGTCGTATTTGCCAGGTAGTACCCATATGTACCCCTATCTAATACATCATATCTCCCCTAAATGATACTGTGATTCTCGATCAGTTCCGCCATTTTTGCACAGACCACGCTACGTCAAGATGTGTAGAAATAGCCGGCATCTAGCGATGCTGCTTGCAGTGTTGGTGGTGCGGTCTAAAACTGCAAGTTGTTTGGTCTGCTTTTGGTTTACTTGTATAGGCCGAACTTGATGTCGTTGTGTATCTATTTTGATTGATTTATTTAGCCTGTTGATTGCTTTAACACGCGAGCATCATATAAATTTAGAAAATGCGTAGGTCTAGTGCATTAGGCCTAGTTTCTGGCACTTGTTATTGACTCATTTGACTGTAAATTGAATGTAGCCTAAAATTTATGTCATGAACGACTGATTGTAAATATAGTAACCTCGCTTTCACTTTGATCGAAGAGCCTTAATGAAAGCATCCCGTGGTCACCACAGTAGACGTACCACAATTACGAGAGTTGTCAGTCTTGTGTTTTGCTGACATGTATGACAAGCAAGTTCCATTTAGTGTGGCATTTAAGGGTCGATTTAGGTCCGGTTGCACCAATCTCAGTTAACTTTAACCATCAGTTAACTCAGTTGACTAACCCACTTTACGCGACTGCTGTTGGCTGATGTGGCACGTGAGTTGCTGTTGTCATGACGATGATGCTGAGTTAACTGATGGTTAAAGTTAACGAGATTGGTGCAACCGGACCTAAATGTAGCTTACAGTTACATTTGCTAATATGATTAATATTTTCCGATGTTGAGGTCAACAGTGAAGTTTTCATTGGACCAGAAGGCTGAGGTTTACCCGGACCGAGTGACAGATTTAGTCTATATCACTGGGTTGAATGTGAGTGATAAGCAGTGGAAGACTTCGCCCCTCGACGGCGACGCGCTTCACCCCATCCCGACGTGTAGACTTCGCCCCTAGTAGACTTCACCCTTAGTCGACGATGACGCAAACTTTGTCCCTTGACGTCGCCTTCCAACATGTCGGTGAACCGCAGGGATGGGCGAAAAAGATCTGCATCGCTGTCAACAGTCGATTAGGGGTGACGTCTGCCACCGACCGGGGTGAAGTCTGCAATGCCTTCCAGCACGTGTCGGTGAACCACCAATGAGCTGTGTCGAGGGCAGTGCAATCGCCTAACCCTAGTCCTTTTCCTTCCAGACATTTGACGGTGAACCCCCACATAGGCCTAGCTGTTGGATTGTTGGTGAACCCCCGAATCACAGCCTACTGACCCTCGCAGTGTGCAATTTATTCATACCCTGCCTATCCAGCTTGCACGCAGTGCAGTGACTGCGTCGCCTGAGCCAATTACAAACTCGAGCGATTACTTGGAACTTGTCATGTCAGGCTGTCAGCAGCTGACCGTTGGCGCATTCTGTAAGCGTACGTCTAGAAGTGAATGTGTGACGGGCGGACTTCCGACAGAAATGTGTGGTGAAAACCACAGTCCTTCATTGCTATTTGCTTCTTCGTCATAGTGGGCCTAGCTGGGTTGTAGGCCTAAAGCCTACGTTCGGAATGAACTATCGTAGCGGCCACCGCTGTGTAGGCCTGTTTGCAATTTGCTAAGACATTGGCAAAGTGCTACGTTGGAACAGGTTGCTTTGGAACAGGTTGCTTTCCGTTATGCCTAGATGAACTCAAAAGTAACATTGCAATTGGATACCAAGGGTTTACTTGAGATCAACACCTTTCGGCTGAAGGTTCTTTCACACCGGATATAGCACGGAAAGGTGCGTCACGGTGCTGAACGGCGCCCGCTCGCGCGTCACCGCAGTGCAATGCAACGCATATGGAAAATTCCAGCGTGAAAGCGATGACGGTAGTGCCATACTGTGCGTCGCGGCACCGCGATGCACCGTGCCATTTGAAAGAACCTTAAGACTGGTTTAAATTGCCTTCTCCGATTGGTGGTTAACCCCCGGGAGACATGGCTGACCTCCCACTGAAGACCAAAGAAATCAGGGGTCACATGTGACCCTAAGGACATACTTGCACATTATGGACAAAATAGTGTTTCACAGATGTCACAATGCTTTAGCTTCTCAGGGAATTCGTCCCCCAGACCTCCTCCTGGGGCTTTGCCCTGGACCCCACTCTGGGACTTCCAAGTTCCGTCTCCAAATCCCTACCTTCGACCGCCTGTAAAATTTCTCAAATCCAGCACTAACTACCATCCCCTCAACTTAAAATGCCAAATTTCACCCCATCGATGCAAGGTGTTGGCCCTGCAGGGCAAAAACTCAAAAGTTGCCCTCTGAGAACTGAAATACCGGCACTTTGCAATGCTGCTGGTAATAAACAAACTTTTTTGGCGGCCCTGGCGGTGGGTGAAATCTGAGCCCAACCAAACTTGGCATGGTGTTCGAGGACCTTGAGCACGCTCTTGCACCTCTAAAACTTTTGGTGACTGATGCAGTTTTGCCACTACGGGCGCTGAAAATTCGGGGGAAACCCATCCCCTCAACTTAAAACTCCCAGTAACCCCTCGACCAAATCCATCCAAATTTAAACAACGTATAAACTTTGCAAATTTTGTGAAAATAGTGCCAGGGATATACCCCTGTGGTCGTTCATATTCCACAATTTGATAAAATTTCAGTAAAATTTTCAGTTTTGTGTGTCGTATATGATTACTGTTGCACCGATGGGGTGAAATTTGGCATGGAGGAACAGCAGTTCCATGCCAAATTTACCCCCATCGGTGCAATGTATGGTACCTCAGTACTGCGGGGCAAAAAAACTCAAAATCGCACTCTGAGTAACCGAAAATACTGGCGCTTCCCACATACAACTTCACTTACTGTGCAGTAAGTGAAGTTGTATGTGGGAGGTTTGCGACAACCAGAAGCATACAATAGTTTGGGGAATTTTAATTGCCAAGTGATTTATTTGCCCGTCCACGAGCTGACCATTCTGCAAGTATCAACTCAGTTGCACAGCCCTAGCAAGATACTAATCTTGCTAGGGCTCAGTTGCACAGCCCTAGCAAGATACTAATCTTGCTAGGGCTGTGCAACTAAGTTAAGCCTCAGCCACACCCATGGCCACAGACATCCAAAATGCACGTACGTTATTCTGCATTATTATGTGAGGTGAGAGTGGCAGCACTGTATAGTGCAGTAATATGCAGGGCGAACATGGTGCGGCTGAAGCTTTACTGAAGCTTTGCTATAGGCCTACTACTAGGCCTAACCCTACTGAGGAAATATAAAAATCTGCAAATATGCAACCAACTCAAATTGAGTACTTTTTTGACTTTAACAAGCTTTAAAACAAGACCAAAAGTTTGCTTGTAGTCAGAGTTTGCATGATTCTGGCCTTTCTTCTAACCAAGCATACACACTATTACAACTTACAGTATTTTACTGTTTGTGTTCAATCTGTCATGTTCTGAAATCTGCAGGAACTTGGTCACATAAAATGTCACAAACATGAAACAGATTTTGGATGATAACATAACAAGTTCTTTTATTTTACACATGAATCAATAGGACATTAACTCCATATACAAAATGAACAAGAGAGATTATTTTAACATTAATTTCAACCACGACTAATGCACCACCCTTAACATAGATGCTAAAACGCACACTGAATCAAAAAAGACGAAACTCTAACCATGCCTCTAAATTTGTAAATTCTTGATCGATTTGCAAAATTCTTTTACTGCTGCAAAGAGCACTGAATTTCCAACCAGACTCATATTAGCTTACCCACCACACCTTTAGTGTGTTTATGCATTATCTTGGGAACAAAATCTGAAATTTTGTACTTTTCATGCACGTAAAAGTTGTTTAAGTGTGACCTACATGAAAAGTGCAAAATTTATGATTTAGAAGTTTTCCAAGGTAATACAGCAAAGTACTTAAGGTGTGGTGGGTAACCTAATATGGGTTTTGTTGAAAATTTAGTACTGTTTGCAGCAATGAAAGAATTTTGCAAATTGATCAAGAATTGACAAAGTTATAGCCATGATTAGGGTGGCACCTTTTTTGACTCAGTGTATACAGCAAAAAATGGCAAACGAACATGAGAACATATGCACAGATAGTTACAAAATTATATCCCGTAACAATGGTAGCCTGCAAAAGAACTTAACAGAAATGGCTACCTTGCTTAACCAGCGCTTAATTTTAATTGAGGTGCCGAGTCTCCGCTCATCAACGTCCCTCATTTCCCTCCTCTCTTGCCCACCAACCCTTACAAAATGAGCTGTAAGCTTTGGGCAGTGGTAGAAATATCCGTAGGTTTTAATGGGGAGGGGGCTAGAATAGTAGAGTAGCGAATGTGGTCTGCATGGAGCAAAAGCCTCGGAGGGATAAAAACAGGCTCACTGAATACAGTCCAGGACGGCATTTAAAGGGGTGTATATAAAAGATTGTGGGAAACTAAGTCCACCTGCCCTTTCTCGTAATTTGAGCATAATTCGAGCACTGGTTGTGGAGCACTAAAGCAGTACTTTCAGCTAAGTTCACTTAGTTGCAATAGATTTACACTGATATTCAGACACACAAAACATTTAATATGGAAAAATTACCACGCCTCATGAGTAAACTGATTGCTGATTAGGGATCACTCCCAGGATGTGTCAGATTCCACAATGGGAGTGGCAGATCTGAACTGAACCGCTGGTCTTAACAACGTGTCTTGGCACACGTTTATAAGTCACAAGCCAAATTATATCAACAGCACGCGGCGTGAAACACAATTCAATAACTAATAAGCAATGGATATCATGACTACTGAGTAGGAAATTATGAATATACTGCGCACTGCTCAGAACAGTGCTATATATAGCTTCTAAAGAGTTAACTTACATAACTTCTTTTAGAAAACATGGATGGACATCAGACAAAACCTACTTTCGTCTGCTGGTGCCATCGCCAGCAGTTAAGCCGTCTGAGTTTTCAGGAGTCGTGTACCAAATTATATTAAGATAGGTGACATACGTGTAAAACGCAGGCCGACAGACTGTCTCATGTAACAGCACCTCCCCTCTCCCAGTAGACTAGTCTCAAAAATGGCTGGAATTTTAAAGGCTCAAATGACTCCTATTGTGATAAGCAAGTCTATATGCAAGAATATCCCAGGAACCACATGTCCAAACTTCAAATTTTCTGTGCACGTTGCATGAGGTCATGGTTCGTCCTCCTCTGGCGATTAATTCCCATTTTTTGGACGACATTACGTTTGCACATTATCGGCAAGGCAACAGCGACATGGGTAGGTCATTCATCATAAGCTTAGTGACTCACCAGATGGCAGCAACAGACACGGGGTAAAAGTCTGATGTCCACGATTGCCTTCCTTGAAACTGGAGCCATCAGCTCGATAATTAAGAAGGTAGATCGAGACATGGCTGTGAGCACACAAAACATGGAAGATTATACCAGCTGGATGAATGATACAATGATGGAGACTAATAGGCCACTCAGCTTCCTATCCCAGTGGGATGTAAAATGAATACTGGCCAAGAGTTAGTGACAAGTGGCAAGTGTTCTTGACTGGGAAAGTAAGATCTGGCACTGCAATGGCCATGCGTCAGAGAGTATGTGGTATATCCATCTGTGGGATCAATGCAGACACCTTTTTACGACATTAGCCCAATATTGGGTCAGAAACTTCACCAATACTTTGTGAATGGTAGTACTCAACAGACTAAATCATCTGAAGCTCCAGCACTGAACAGCTGGTGGCAGTATCCGACACAGTTATCATTGGATATATATGTATCAATTCATGTAATTTGTTTTTGCTGGCTTTACAACATGCATGAACATGTATAGCACTTAACAACTTCTTCATATATCACATGAAAACCAAAAATAACGAAAACAGAGTAGACTCAACAACTGGAAAGCATCAATGAAGGAAAATCTCACTAAAATGACATGATATAACAGAGTATAATCTTTAAACTGATCACTGCAGTGATGTATGTCTCCACAATACAGTTACTCGGCACATCTTTTAATTCACCGGCTGTAGGTGAACGCAGTACAATGAACAGTACAACAGATGCAATGCAAGCACAGGACACAGCAGTGTGATCAAGAACTGTCACACAGAGAACAAGACATATGGCAGACCATGATAATGCACTCATAGTACAGCAGACACTGTGTTACTGGGTACTAGCACGGGAGAATGTAACGTCTTTTCTCTCAAGATTCGGCATATCAAGAAATGTGTCACATCACTTTCATTATGATGCCTACAGTATTTTCCATGCAAACTGTTTTCCTTCTCTTTTGCAGGCATGTTTTTAATAGGATTCCCCAATGTCATGACAGTGACAAGACGGGAGCACCCGTTTCTGAAATTCAAACGAACACTCATGTCTCTCTTACTGTTGAATACTAGTATGAATCAGTTTCCCAGTCATTTTTGAGACCTTAACACTGTTATGAAATTATAGCATGACAAGTGTTGGCTGTAATATGAACAGTGCATACTTCAACCAATCTGATGCAATATAACCAGTTTCCACCAATTTATGCACATATAATTTTTGTTAAAAAGCACAAATGAGCTAGTTACATAAGTGCTGTACTTCACAGTAAATGAAATCAGCTAGACAGCAGTAGTGGGTTCTTCTTTCAGAATAAGTTTATAGCAGTGAATATGATACGCTTATTGCTATGACATGGTGATACAATGGGTGGTGGGTGTCAGTTTTATGATCAAGAGGTCACATGCTTGGCTCCTGATTGGGGTTTAGATGTGGGCAAGTTATTCATCCTGTGTCCCTGTCGACAAGCAATATACCTTGCTACCGGTCAATGGGTGGTGATCCTCTGCCACTGAGAAAGTAACTAGATGTTACAACATCAGTGGTATATTCAAAGTACAGGAAATAGAGACGAGCACCCCTCCTATGCTCCAGTAGAACTTTGACACCATTTTTAACTGTAACAAGATCTGCTCTACAAGTACTTTTAATGACCACACACACGCATGCAGACACACACAGAAATAGTACCAATGAACTGATAGACTGCAGATATAACAGTGCCATGTTACATCACAGTAGTACACTCTGTTCACAAATAAAACTTTAAAATAGGCAGCAATAGCAGTTCAGCTATGACTGTGACCTCAACAAAATAATGCAGTGACTTTACAGATGGCATAATACTGTGCCTCAAAAAACTGCATCAACTTGGCTTGATATAACTTTGACATACACTGTGAATCAGAAAAATAGACACTATACTTTTGCTCGTACCTTTGCAAAATGTTGACCAATTATCAAAATTCTTTCACTGATAAGACTCATGAGTAAATTTGCAATAGTCACTATTAAACATCCCACCACACCTTAAATGCATAGCTACCCTACCTTGTAAAATATCCATGTTCAAAAAGTCGTCATTCCCAAAGAGTAAGTGCAGAAAACTGCCGTGTAAGACTCAGTTGCTTTTAAAAATTCATAAAAATATACTTGTCTCATGATGTTAGCATTATCTACTTCATTGATAAAAGATAATTCACAGCAGCCATACTAAAAATCCCATAACTAACTGTATGCAACTGTCACGACAAAGAAAAACATCATGGCAAAATGCTGCACATGATCAGTAGTTGGTCAGATGCGGAGACAATCAACCTTTGTACCTGTAACTTTACCAAGTGTTCACCAATTTTATAATTTTTTTCACTGGCAGATATTAACCATAAATCCATAGCAAAGTGATAGCTGAATAGCCCATCATACCTTAAACATGTAGATACACTACCTTGTCATTTGTCATTAATCACAATACATGTTTGATTGTCGCTATTTTCGAAACAATATTTCACAAGGTAGTGTAGCTACACATTTAAGGTGCAGTGAATATTTAACAGTGAAACATTAACCAGTGAATCTATCAGTGAAAGAACTGTGAAAATCGGTTAGCACTTGGCGAAGTTATGGGCAAAAAGTATAGTGTATTGTTTTTTTTAAACTCAGTGTACATCAGGAGACTCTGATCTGATAATTTCTGACACATGTTCAGTGCTTTGACGCCGTTGGTTGGGTGGCAGGAAGGGCTCCGGCCTGTAAAAAACTGA
>Ga0056126_10000694_pt1 | contig 10421 bp, 5 predicted proteins | sample WorMetLIZAISLAND_FD_71117 | JGI IMG/M metagenome (GOLD analysis project Ga0056126, IMG submission 71117) | Marine gutless worms symbiont microbial communities from Max Planck institute for Marine Microbiology, Germany - Inanidrilus manae... ...
TATTTCTTCGTCATCAGCCGGAACTCGACGTTCTCCTACAAAGGAACCGCCATTCGCGTGAGCACCGTGGCCCAGGAACTGGGCGTCCGTTATGTGCTGGAGGGAAGCGTGCGCAAGACGGACGAGCGCATCCGCATTACCGCCCAGCTCATCGACGCGGAGGCCGACAAGCATATCTGGGCGGAGACTTACGACCGGGCGCTGAAGGACATGTTCCAGGTCCAGGACGAAATCTCAAAAAGCATCGTCACCGCCGTTGCTCCGGAATACTTCTCCGCCGAACTGAAGCGGGCCCGGCGGACGGATACGCCGAACCTCGAAGCCTGGGACGCCTTCATGCGCGGGTATTGGCATTACCTGCGATACACGAAGGACGACAACGCCAAGGCACATCAATTACTGCAGAGGGCGGTCGAGCTGGACCCGAACCGGGCGAATTACCACGCCGTGCTCGCCGTTGTGCACATGATCGACGGCCTCTACGGATGGAGCGAGTCCCGCGAGGACTCGATGCGAAAGGCCCTCCAGATCGCCGAACATGGTTTGACGTTGGACGATCGGGATGCCCAGGTGATCCGGGTACCCGGAGTTATCCATTTCTTCTCGCGAAACTACGATGCCGCACGCGGCTACTACGAGCGTGCCGTCGCCGCCAATCCGCACGAAGCCGAAAATCACGCCCTGCTGGGCGCCACGTTCGGCGTCGCCGGCGAGTACGAGGCGGCCCTCGCGTCGTTCGAGACGGCGATGAGGCTGAGTCCGCGCGATGTCCACATCGCGACCTGGTACAACTATCTGGCTATCGCCGCCTTCGTTGTCGGCCGCGACGCCGAAGCGGCCGAGTGGTCACGGAAGACCATTCAGGCCAACCCGACGTTCCCCGGCGGTTACCGGTCGCTGGCGGCCAGCGCCGGAAACCTCGGGCTCGTCGACGAGGCACGTTCGGCGCGGGAGAAATCGCAGGACCTCCTCCCCCATCTGACCCTCGCCCAGCTTCGCGAAAGCCTTCCCTACTTCAAGGACCCGAAGACGATGGAGCGCTACCTCGACGGCCTGCGAAAAGCCGGGCTTCCGGAGGGTGGCACGGATTAAGGGTCGGCCGTGCTTTAGCTGTGGATGTGGACGTTGGTCGCGCCGTTGTCCGCGAGGATCGCGCCCGCCTGCTCTTCTCGGGCTTCGTCCTCGGCGCGCACCCACAGGATCACGCTGCCCGCTTCGACCGAGCGCGCGAAATCCTCGGTGTGGGGCTTGGCGGTGACTTCGGCGAGCACCTCGCGGATGGCGATGCCGGCCGTGGTCGCGCCGATGACCGCGGCGACGGTTGCGGCGACCGAGCCGCTGGCGAGAATGATCGCCCCCGAGGCGACCAGCGGTCCTTCGTATTTGAGTTCGCCGACGACCGCGGTCATCGCATCCTTCCAGGGCTTGCCCGGCGCGCCCGCGGCGTCGATGGATTCATGGGATGCCAGGACGCTGAGGTCGGTGCGATCGAAGCCGGCGCTGATGAGCGCCGCGACCGCCGCCTCGAAGCTTTCGCGGTCGGCCAACAGGCCGACAACCTCCCGCGCGGTTATCGCTTGATCGTTGTTTTCGGTCACGATTCCCCCCGTTCGGCGCCGACCGCCATTGTGCCCTGGGCGCGGCCCAATTCCTAGCCCCCCGGGGCACAGCCACATGGTAAAGTGCTGGCCGTATCCGATCACCCCAGCATTCCGATCCGCCCGTGCGCCAGCCGGACACCGAGCCCACTGCTGCCGCCGTCACGCCGATGATGGCCCAGTACCTGGCGATCAAACGCCAGCACCCGGACTGCCTTTTGTTCTACCGCATGGGGGATTTCTACGAGCTGTTCTTCGACGACGCGGTCGCCGCGGCGCGGGCGTTGGACATCACGCTCACCAAACGCGGCAAGCACCTGGGCGAGGACATCCCCATGTGCGGGATGCCGGCGCACAGCCACGAAACCTATCTTGCGCGGCTCATCCGCGCCGGCTTCCGGGTCGCGGTCTGCGATCAGGTCGAAGACCCGGCCGAGGCCAAGAAGCGCGGCGGCAAGGCCGTCGTCGGTCGCGACGTGGTCCGGGTGATCACCGCCGGGACCCTGACCGAAGACACGCTGCTGGAATCCCGGCGCCACAATTACCTGGCCGCCATCGCCGAAGCCGGAGGGGACCTCGGCCTTGCGTGGGTGGATGTGTCCACCGGTGCCTTCCACACCCAGCCGGTGGACGCCGCCACTCTGGGCGCGGCGCTCGCGCGGCTCGAGCCGGGCGAGGTGCTGGTCGGCGACTCGCTGCCGACGCGGCCGGCGACGGCCGGAGCCTTGTCCGACTGGCGGGATGTGCTGACGCCGCTGCCGCCGAGCCGGTTCGACAGTGTCTCCGGAACCAAGCGGCTCGAAGCGCTGTTCGGAGTCGACACCCTCGACGCCTTCGGCGGCTTCGGCCGCGCCGAGATCGCCGCCGCCGGGGCGCTGGTCGACTACGTGGAACTCACCCAGCGGGGGCGCCTGCCGCGGATCAGCCGTCCCCACCGCCTGACGGCTGGGGCGGCGATGGAGATCGATGCGGCGACCCGGCGCAACCTGGAACTGACGCGGACATTGGCGGGTGAGCGGCGCGGCAGCCTGATCGGTGTCATTGACCGCACCATCACCGCCGCCGGTGCGCGGCTCCTGGCCGCACATCTGGCGGCGCCGCTGACCGACGCCGCCGTCATCGACCGCCGGCTCGACATGGTGCAGTTCTTCGCCGACGCGGTCCGCCTCCGCGCCGACGTGCGCGAGATGTTGAAAGGCTCGCCCGATCTCGAACGCGCCCTGTCAAGGCTCACCGTTGGCCGCGGCGGCCCCCGCGACCTGGCCGCCATCCGCGACGGCTTGGAGCTGAGCGGACGTCTGCTGGAGACCTTGGACGGCGGTGGCCTCGGCGGCGTGCCGCCAGGGATCACCGCGTGCGCGGCCGGGCTCGGCGATCACGGCGCGCTGGTCGGTCGGCTGCGCGCGGCGCTCGCGGATGACCTTCCTCTGCTCGCCCGCGACGGCGGTTTCATCGCCGCCGGTTATGCGCCCGACCTCGACGAGACACGCGCGCTCCGCGACGAGAGCCGCCAATTGATTGCCAGCCTGCAGTCCCGCTATGCCGCAGAAACGGACATACCGACGCTGAAGGTGCGCCACAACAACATGCTCGGCTACTACGTCGAGGTACCCGCGCGCCACGGTGAGGCGCTCCGCGGACAGACCGATTCGCCGTTCATCCATCGCCAGACCATGGCCAATGCGGTTCGGTTTACCACCGTCGAACTGGGCGACCTGGAAGGCCGCATCGCCCGCGCCGCCGACCAGGTGCTGGCCATGGAAATGGCCATGTTCGAGGACATGGTCGGCGACGTCGCCGACCATTCCGGGGCCATCGCCGAGGCGGCCGCGGCGCTGGCGGCGCTGGACGTCGCCGCAGCACTCGCCGAGTTGGCGGTGGAGGGCCGCTACCGCCGTCCGGTCATCGACGACGGCGTCGGGTTCGAGATCACCGGCGGGCGCCATCCGGTGGTCGAGGCCGCGCTCGCCGCGGCCGGCGAAGCGGCCTTCGTCGCCAACGACTGCACACTTTCGGACGGCGCCCGGCTGTGGTTGCTGACCGGTCCGAACATGGCCGGCAAGAGCACGTTCCTCCGCCAGAACGCGCTGATCTGCGTGCTCGCCCAGATGGGCTCGTTCGTGCCCGCCGAGGCCGCCCGCATCGGCATTGTCGACCGCCTGTTCTCGCGGGTTGGGGCCGCCGATGACCTGGCGCGGGGGCGCTCGACATTCATGGTCGAAATGGTCGAGACCGCGGCGATCCTCAATCAGGCCGGTCCGCGGGCGCTGGTCATCCTCGATGAGATCGGCCGCGGCACGGCGACCTTCGACGGCCTCTCCATCGCCTGGGCCGTCATCGAACACCTCCACGCCGTCAACCGCTGCCGGACTCTGTTCGCCACCCATTACCACGAGCTGACAGCCCTGGCCTCCCGACTTGAAGACCTTGCCTGCCATACCATGCGGGTCAAGGAATGGCAGGGCGAGGTGGTGTTCCTGCACGAGGTCGCCGCCGGCGCCGCCGACCGCTCGTACGGTATCCATGTCGGCCGCCTCGCCGGCCTGCCGCCCGCGGTCGTGGAGCGGGCGGAAAAGGTGTTGGAGTCCCTGGAGGCCGGGGAGCAGTCGTCGGCCGTCACCCAGCTCGCCGACGACCTGCCCCTGTTCGCCGCCGTCCAGGCCGAACCGGCCGCAGCCTCGCGGCCCTCGCCGGTCGAACAGACCCTCGCCGAAGTCCATGCCGACGAGCTCATCCCCCGCGAGGCGCTGGAGCTGATCTACCGGCTGAAGGCGCTGCTGGCCCTGTAGGTCAACAAAAGCCTGCCCGGACGGGCGACGCTTCTATATAAGGGGGAACGGTCGCGGGACTCTTGGAGCACGGATGAAACACGTCCCCCGCAAGCGCGACATCATCGATCGCAAGGCACTGATCCGCGAGCTCGAAGAGCAGGTCGGCTGGTGCGGCGTGTCGGCGGAGACCCGCGGCAACTTCCTGCAGATCTTCAAGGCCGCGCTCTATCGCGGTGTCGGCGAAATCCAGCGCCGCTTCGAAGAGGAACGCATCCGCGGCACCGAAGTGGTGCACTCCAGCGCCTATCTCGTCGACCAGCTGGTGCGTTCGATCTACGACTTCGCCAGCACCCACATCTATCCGCTGGCCAACCCGACGACCGGCGAACAGCTCGCCATTGCCGCGACGGGCGGATACGGACGCGCCGAGCTGGCGCCGTTCTCCGACATCGACCTGATGTTCCTGGTGCCCTACAAGTCGACGCCCCACACCAAGCAGATGGTCGAGTACATGCTCTACATGTTGTGGGACATGGGCCTCAAGGTCGGTCATGCGACCCGATCGGTCGACGAGTGCGTGAGCCTCGCCAAGGACGACCTGACCATCCGCACCAGCCTTCTGGAGACCCGCTGGCTGTGGGGCGACCGGGGGCTCTATCGCAAGTTCGAGCGCCGCTTCGCCTCGGACGTGGTGTCCGGAAACGGCGCCGCGTTCGTGCAGGCGAAATTGGCCGAACGCGACAGCCGGCACGCGCGCATGGGCGACACCCGCTACGTGCTCGAGCCCAACATCAAGGAAGGCAAGGGCGGGCTGCGGGACCTCCAGACGCTGTTCTGGATCGCCAAGTTCCTCTACCAGGTCAAGGAGATGCGGGAACTGGTCGAGCGCGGCGTGTTCACCGAGGCAGACGCCCGTCACTTCGGCCAGGCCCAGGACTTCCTGTGGACCGTCCGCTGTCACCTGCACTACGTCACGGGCCGGCCGGAGGAGTGGCTGACGTTCAACGTCCAGGATGCCATCGCCAAGCGCATCGGCTACGGCGACCGCGCCGGCGCCCGCGGCGTCGAGCGGTTCATGAAGCACTACTTCCTGAACACCAAAGCGGTCGGTGATCTCACCCGGATCCTCTGCGCCGTGCTCGAAGAGGAACACAAGAAGCCGAGGTTGCGCCTCAGGCTGCCGTCGATCTCGTCCCTGTGGCGTTCGATCGACGGCTTCAAGATCGAGGGCGGCCGGCTGAACGTCGATGCCGAGGACGCCTTCGCCCGCGATCCGGTGAAGCTGTTGCGCCTGTTCCACGAAGCCCAACGCCACGACCTGGACATCCATCCGCACGCCCTGCGCCTGGTGCAGCAGAACCTCCGGCTGATCGATACCGACCTTCGGGCGAACACCGAGGCCAACAGCCTGTTCATGGAGATGCTGACGTCGGACCGGGATCCCGAGACGACTCTCAAGCGCCTCAACGAGGCCGGTGTCTTCGGCCGGTTCATCCCCGACTTCGGCCGTGTCGTCGCGCAGATGCAGTACGACATGTACCACGTCTACACGGTGGACGAGCACACCATCCGGGCGATCGGCGTGCTCCGCCGGATCGAGGACGGCTTGCTCGCCGACGAGCACGCGACGGCCACCGACGTCGCCTCGGAGGTCAGTTCGCGCCGGGCCCTCTACGTCGCCACCCTGCTCCACGATATCGCCAAGGGCCGGGGCGGCGACCATTCCGAGATCGGCGCGCGCGTTGCCCTTGAGCTGTGTCCCCGCCTCGGCCTCGACCCCTGGGAGACCGAGGCCGTGTCGTGGCTCGTGCTGCACCACCTGCTGATGAGCCGCACCGCCTTCAAGCGGGACATCGACGATCCCAAGACGGTTACCGATTTCGTCCGCATCGTGCAGTCGCCGGAACGCCTGCGCCTGCTGCTGGTGCTGACCCACGCCGACATCCGCGCCGTCGGCTCCGGCATCTGGAACGCCTGGAAGGCGGGATTGCTGAACGAGCTCTACTACCGGGCGCTGGAGGAAATCGAAATGACCGGCGGCCAGCCCGCCGAGCGCCGCGCCGCCCGGGTCGAGCGCGCCAAGGCGCAACTTCGCGAGCGGCTGACCCAGATGAGCGCCGAAGAGCGCGAGGAAATGATCACCCGCGGCTATCCCGACTACTGGCTGGCCTTCGACACCGAAACCCAGGTCCACCACATGTACATGATGCGCGAGGCCGACCGCGAAGAGAAACGTCTGCGCATCGAGGCCCGCCAGCACGCGGAACGCAGCGTCACCGAGATCATCATCTATGCCCCCGACCATCCGGGCCTGTTCGCGCGCATTGCCGGCGCGATGGCGCTCAGCGGCGCGACCATCGTCGACGCCAAGATCGTCACCCTGTCCAACGGCATGGCGCTCGACACCTTCTGGATCCAGGACAGCACCGGCGGCGCCTTCGACTCGGCCGAGCGGCTGCAACGATTGTGGCCGCGGATCGAGGACGCCATCTCCGGCCGGATCCATCCGCCGCGCGAACTGGAGAACGCGCGCAGCCGGTCGCTGGCGAAACGCACGGCGGTGTTCAAGGTGCCGCCAGCGGTATTCTTCGACAACAAGGCCAGCCGGGCGCACACGGTGATCGAGGTGAACGGCCGCGATCGGGTCGGGTTCCTGCACGATGTCGCCTCGACCTTCACGTCCCTCGGCTTGCAGATCGTCAGCGCCCACATCTCCACCTACGGCGAACGGGCCGTCGACGTTTTCTACGTCAAGGACGTGTTCGGCCTGAAGATCGAGGAACGCTCAAAGCTGAAGCTCATCAAACGGCGGCTGCTCGAGGCCATCGCCGCCGCCGAAGAGGAGCCCCACGACAGCGCCGAAACCGCCGCGGCCGAGTAATCAGGTCCGCCTTTTCCCCGCCGCAAAAACCCGATATTGAGGCACGATGGTGCTGCTGCGCTCGATTGCCACCGTCGGCGGCCTGACCATGATCAGCCGCCTGTTCGGCTTCGTCCGCGACATTCTCATCGCGGCGATTCTCGGCGCCGGTCTGGCGGCGGACGCGTTCTTCGTCGCCTTCAAGCTGCCCAACCTGTTCCGCCGCCTGTTCGCCGAGGGGGCCTTCGCGGCGGCGTTTGTGCCGCTGTTCCCCGGCAAGCTCGAGGCCAATGGCCGCGATGACGCCCGCCGCTTCGCCGAGGAAGCGTTCTCGCTGCTGTTCGTCATCCTCGCCGTGGTCGTGGCGCTGGCCGAGATCGGCATGCCGCTGCTGATCCGCATCATCGCCCCCGGATTCCTGGACGAACCGGAGAAGTTCGATCTCGCCGTGGTGCTCACGCGCATCACCTTTCCCTATCTCCTGTTCATCTCGCTGGTCGCGCTGCTCGCCGGGGTTCTCAACTCGCTCGGACGGTTCGCCGCCGCCGCGGCGACGCCGGTGATGATGAACATCTGCCTGATCGGCTTCATCGTCCTCGCCACGCCGTTCCTGCCGTCGCCCGGCCACGCGCTGGCCTGGGGGGTGGCGACGGCCGGCGTCGTGCAACTCGTCTGGCTCTACGTCGCCTGCGTGCGCGAGGGCATGGCGCTCAGGCTGCTCAAGCCCCGCGTCACGCCGGACCTGCGGGTCCTCTATCGCCGCATCCTGCCCATCGCGATCGGCGCCGGCATCTATCAGATCAACCTGGTCATCGACATGATCATTGCGTCGCTGCTGCCGTCGGGGTCGATCTCGTACCTGTTCTTTGCCGACCGGGTGACGCAATTGCCCCTCGGCGTTATCGGTGTCGCCGTCGGCACGGCGCTGCTGCCCATGTTGTCGCGCCAGGTGCGGGCCGGGGAGGCCGAGGCAGCACTTCACAGCCAGAACCGGTCGATCGAGTTCTCGCTGCTGCTGACCGTGCCGGCGGCGGTGGCGCTGGCGCTCATCGCCCAGCCCATCGTCACCGTGCTGTTCGAGCGTGGCGCTTTCGCGCCGGCGGAGACGGCGGCGACGGCCGCGGCGCTGGCGGTCTACGCCTGGGGCCTGCCGGCCTACGTTCTGGTCAAGGCCCTAGCGCCCGGCTTCTTCGCCCGCGAAGACACGCGCACGCCGGTCAAGATCTCGGTCGCCGCCATGGTCGTCAATGTCGCCCTCAGCCTGGCGTTGATCGGGCCGTTGCTGCATGTCGGCATCGCCGCCGCCACGGCGGTCTCAAGCTGGTTGAACGCCGGGCTCCTCGCCTGGGTGTTGTGGCGCCGCGGCGAACTGGTTGTCGATCGGCGGCTGAAGACGCGACTGCCCCGCACCGTCTTGGCGAGTGCGGTCATGGGAGGGACGCTGCTCGGCGCGCATGGCGCCATGGCCGGGTTGTTCGAAGCGACGCAGGCCGAGCGGATCGCCGCCCTGGCCGCGCTGGTCGGGATCGGGCTCGTCGTGTTCGCCGCCGCCGCAGCCCTGCTGGGTGCCGCGCGCCCGGCCGACGTGCGCGGTTTCCTGAAGCGCGCTTGACCGTCCCGCGCGCCGGCGCCATAAACCGGCGGCCACCAAGAGAATACGTCAGATGAACCGCATCTTTTCGGGCGTCCAGCCCACCGGAAACCTGCACCTCGGCAACTACCTCGGCGCGATCCGCAACTGGGTGCACCTGCAGGACGACTACGACTGCCTGTTCTGTGTCGTCGACATGCACGCGATCACGGTGTGGCAGGACCCCGCAGAGCTCACGGCGAGCACGCGCGAGGTCGTGGCGGCGATGCTCGCCGCCGGGATCGACCCCAAGGCCAACATCATCTTCAATCAAAGCCAGGTGCGGGGCCATGCCCAGCTCGCCTGGATTTTCAATTGCGTCGCCCGCCTCGGCTGGCTCAACCGCATGACCCAGTTCAAGGAGAAGGCGGGCAAGAACCGTGAAAACGCGTCCGTGGGCCTGTTCGCCTATCCCAACCTGATGGCCGCCGACATCCTGCTCTACAAGGCCACCCATGTGCCGGTGGGAGAGGACCAGAAGCAGCATCTGGAGCTCGCCCGTGACATCGCCCAGAAATTCAACAACGATTCCGGGGTCGAGTTGTTTCCCATCGTCGAGTCGCTGATCTTCGGTGCCGCGACGCGGGTGATGTCGCTGCGGGACGGAACCTCCAAGATGAGCAAGTCGGAGACGTCCGACTATTCGCGCATCAATCTCACCGATGACACCGACACCATCGCATTGAAGATCCGCAAGGCCCGCACCGATCCCGAGCCATTGCCCGAATCGCCGGCCGGATTCGAGGGGCGTCCCGAGGCGGCCAACCTGATCGGGATCTATGCGGCGCTGGCGGACATCGAGGTCGCCGAAGTGTGCGGGCGTTTCGGAGGGCAGCCGTTCTCGGCGTTCAAGGCCGCCCTCGCCGATCTCGCCATCGAGCGGCTTGCGCCCATCACCTCGGAGATGGTGCGGCTGCGCGACGACCCCGGCTACGTCGATGCGGTCCTGCACGACGGCGCCGAACGGGCGCACGCGCTTTCCGAGCCTGTCCTCCGCGAAGTCGAGGACGCCATCGGTTTTCTGCATCCCTGACCGGCGACCGGTTTCCCGGCACGCTTGATTCGGCGCCGCAACAGGTCCATGTCTAGGGTTCCAACGACGAACCCGCTGGCTGCACGCGAGAGACACCCATGTTCATCCAGACAGAGATCACGCCGAACCCGGCGACCCTGAAGTTCCTTCCCGGGAACCAGGTCATGGCGTCGGGGACCGCCAATTTCACCAGTCCCGAGCAGTCGCCGCAGTCGCCCCTGGCGCTTCGCCTGTTCGAGATCGATGGTGTCGCCGGGGTCTTCCTCGGCACCGATTTCATCACCGTCACGAAGATGGATGGCCGCGAGTGGGACACCATGAAGCCGATGATCCTCAGCGCCATCATGGATCACTTCACTTCTGGCGAGCCGGTGATGGCCGAAGGTGTCGCGACCGATGCCGAAGGAAGCACCGACGGTGACGACATCGCCTTCCAGATCAAGGAGCTGCTGGACACGCGGGTGCGACCGGCGGTGGCTCAGGATGGCGGCGATATCATCTTCCAGGGCTTCGAGAACGGTGTCGTTTA
>Ga0056126_10000695_pt1 | contig 10385 bp, 11 predicted proteins | sample WorMetLIZAISLAND_FD_71117 | JGI IMG/M metagenome (GOLD analysis project Ga0056126, IMG submission 71117) | Marine gutless worms symbiont microbial communities from Max Planck institute for Marine Microbiology, Germany - Inanidrilus manae... ...
TGGAGAATAGAGGTATGAGAGTAAATATGAATAAACCAAGGTTATGATTAGTGGGTAACGGCAGGTACACAGAAGGCTGTAAGATGGCCATGTGGTGTTTGTGGTAGAGGTGCTGGTAATACTTCAACACAGTGTGTGTACTAGTTGTCAGAAGTGGGTACACACAGGAAATGTAGGGTATAAAGGGTAGCATGTACAAAGTGATCAAGACATTTATTTGTAGAGGTTGCATGAATCCAGTAACCAGCACAGGATGCACAAGTGTAGATATTGGTTTCAATGCAAATCTGAAGTTAGTGGATGTTTTGTTATTTACGTGACATGTTGAGTGTAGATAGAGATGCTGATGCAGCTGTGGAGACAAGAATTTGAATTGGATGGAATAAATTCAGGCAGTTGGTACCATTGCTTACCAATAAGGATATATCATCGATAGTGAGAGGGAGATTGTACAGCAGTTGTGTGCAAAGTACTATGCTGCATGGAAGTGAGATCTGGACAATAAGAAAGGAAAATGAGGTGGCACTTCAGCAGGCAGAGATGAGAATGGTTAGATGGATGTGTCGTGTTAAGCTACAAGATAGAGTTCCAAGTTAAGGGCTGAGAGACTAAGATTTGATGACATAATCTCAGTACTACAGGAAAACAGGCTGCTATGGTATGGGTATGTGATGTGAAAAGAAGACAATGATTGGGTGAAGTTGAGGGTGCCAGGCCAAGGGGTAGACCAAAGAAACTTTGAGAAAGAGATTGTGGAAAAAGACAGCCAGGCATGTAAACTAAACAGGAAGCAGATAAGGGATGACTGATGACTACGACAGGTGTGAATGGGTGAATGTTTTTCTGGTACCGGCTCACCCAGGTTGTCCCGGACAGAGTCCAGAGAGCCCTAAAATGGTTGTGTGCATGTGTGTGTTGTGTACTATTATCATCATCATCATCATCATCATACTGAAGCTGAAACAGCATATGCAAAGATCTAAAAGGGAAGCAAACATCCGTAGCATAGCAACACAACAGTGGCTCTGGAAACAATCCAGCATGGCACATAGTTGCACAAGCAATCTACGTAACAAATTAAATTATAGCTAAAAGTGTCAATGCACGACATCTAGCAGTTGCCACCAAAGCTGCCACCAGAAAAACCACCAAGCACCATGCAACAATTACAAACAGCAGTAATTATGATAAATAAAAGAAGAAATGAACTGAAATGAACTCACATGCACATTGCACATGCAAAGTGGCATAGTGTATAAATAAAACAAAGGTGAAAAAAATAAATAACAAAATGAGTAGTTATGACTTGCAGCATCTGACAAAATAAAAATCCGAGGTACATACAATAAAAACAAGCTGCATCACTAATGGACCAAGGCAATACGCTCACACACTCAAGAAATTGCTATTTTGCAGTTTGGGGCAACTTTTGGGCATATAGCTACTTCTGGTGCAAAATATGACGTCATATTCTTGCTTGGGGACCCCAATTTCCTATCAAGGTGACAAAATTGTGCATCTATCTTGTTTAATTTTCGAAAGCTGCTGCGGGACAGACAGATGACAGATGCGACAACCTTTGCATAAGGCTCTTTCACTTACAGTACGCAAGCTTAATAACATGTTATCTCCTCAGTGCTTTGACTGTCAGTTTGGTGACAGAAAGGACATCTGGCCCACAAAAATGTGCAACAGTTATACATGAAAGTCTCTTCTCAGCAATGGGTGAGAAAACTTAGGTGAACTGAACACTGAACAGGCTAACCCAACTTCACTTGGCGAACAGCCATAAAATGGCAAGTATTTCTTTCAGTATGATAGTTCAAAACACAAATACACACCTGCAAAGAACATAGCAACATGCACAAGATACCAAAGCCACTACTAGACAGCAGAAGCAACCATGCATCATGCACAGCCACTACAGTGTGAAAAATCATTAATCATAGTACAAATGATATTAACCCGTCGAGCAGCCACAGCCTAAAACAAAACAAATGGTTCACAGAATGTGCTGTTTTACAACATCAAACAATCTTAGTGTTCACATGCTTGATGTAATATGTCACGCTCTCTTATACAATAAAACAAAATTCTCAGTGTGCCAATATCTTGCACAATGCACATATGTGCAATTGCATGCAGGACAAACAATTCATTAAAATACCAGTGCATACTGATCCTGCTTCAAGTATTTTTTTTGTGTTTAGCAGCTGTCTGATAGTCATTAATACAAACATATGGCCTAAATTACCAATAAATTACAACTATGCATGGGACAGAACTCCATGCTAAGTGAGTACATGTGATAGTTTGGTAAAGCAGGTACATAAAAATGACCAAAACACAAGTATATTTCAACACACTCCTTGCTAGTGTACAGTGAAAATGATTCAAAAGTTAACAGCTTGCTAGAATGTAATGAAGAATCATCACGGACAACTACCGAGTCTCGGTGAGCCACTGATGGAATGCATTGGCAGCCACGGCGTACTGCTTACGCAGAGCATCGTTCTCCTCCTGACGTTTCTGCTCAACTATCAGCTCCTCATCTCGATCCTACATCGCATCACATCAATACTGAACAACTGTAACAGAATTTATGGTTGCTCACTATCAGATGGTATGGACTGGTGGTGTAATGGTTTAGGCATTGGACTTGAGACTTACAGGTCACAGGTTCAGCTCCCGGGTTCCGCTGCCAGGTAATGGCCTTGGGCAAGTTGTTTACACACTTGCCTCTGTCACCAAGCAGTATAAATTGACACCAGTCAAGAGGCAGTAATGCCCTACAGCTGGGAAGATAACCATATGTCTGGCGAAGTACTGGCCATGCATCACAGACTTAAGGTTTATCCACCTACAGGCTCAGAGCCTAAGGAACGGAGGTGAGCACCGCACATACAACACCTACATTCCTCATGGCGTATGACACTCTTCACTTTTAATATCAAATGCACATCTAAAGTGAGGTAGACGATATAACACACTTGGGTTTGTTTTCTGTTCAGCTCTGGCTGATAGTCTTTTCATAATCAATATGTAGTACATATTACAAACTGCAGCTAATAGTAAAAGCTGAACAGCTCATTAGTCGAGTCTCTCATCTTACATTTCTGCAAAACAGACAATATTTTAACATTTAAGCCGTTCACATTTACCGAACATTAGAGTGTCATATTACTATTATTCAGCTCTCCATTTGCATACTAACACGAATAATTTTCTGCAGGTTGCGCCAAGTATCTTCAAGTGCCTCCATTGTAAACCAGGTGTATGGATTCGGGCCAACATTGAAGCTCTTGATCTGCTTGTCGAGCTGAGCCAGCTGGTTGAAGTCTTGCTCTGCGGCACTCAGCGACGCCTTGAACTGGTCGTGTGCCTCGCGCAATGCCTGTCACATCAACAGCAATTATGTGCGTTAACAATAAGAAATACTTAGCCAATAAGAATCTAACACAAAGGTTAAAATCTGCTTTAACAGCAAACAATACCCTCTAATGCATAGCTGTGTCATGACTGTAAGTGTTCATGACAGGATGCCTTCTTCCATGCATGAAAGACCACTGTTCAATACTGCACTGGTAAAAAAATTACAAACCTATCCAACAGCATACCAACTCCATTTTAATGGCCATCCCCTCACTTTTTTCCTTCACCTATTCAATCACTGGGATACATGGCATTTTTGGTATGCCTTTTTGTTACTCAAATGACCAGTGCACCGTTACTGAAAGAAACTCAACTCAAAGCACCACTGACCACAACTGAGGAATATCACCCACTGGCATCATTCTTTCTTCATCCACGACTGGACTCCAAAGATGGTACTCTACAAACCTATCTAACACTACTACAATAAAACCTATTACCATTTTAAGAACAATACTAATACAACTACTACTACAACTGTTTTACAGTTCTCAGGATTTTATCCCGGACAACACTACACCAAAACCACAATTTGTAATATAAATATAATATAAGTAATAATTTACATATGCCACTTAAATGTTACTTAAAAGCAAACAATAACACTGAAAGTTACCACAACACACACATGCACACACACAACCATTTTACAGCCCTCTTGGATTTTGTCTGGGACTACCCAGGTGAGCTGGAACCAGAAAGTAAACTGTAGCATTGACGTTTAAAACATTTCATGACTTGAGTAGCAAACAGACCTTGATCTCTTCAACTGAGTTGCAGCGCACAGGGTCAGTAAGATCCTCTTCAGCATTCTCAAACCACGAGTTGAAAGCCGATGCTTTCTTGGCAAATGTCAGATACAGGTCTTCAACCTGACGATACTGATCCTGTAGACGCAGAAGGCGCTTCTTGCGAGCATCAGCATCAGACAACAGACGCTGCCATCTGAACATGACAACTCAGTGCTGAACCCAGAAGTACGGGAAAAACCAAAAACATATGCTGAGATATAATAACTATTTGTACAGTGACAAACCAATTTGCCAAATTATTACTTAACACTTTGCCTTTAAAAGGTGCCTGACTATTTAAGTAGTAACAAAGCACTGTCAGATTTTTAAAAGAATTTTTGGCGAATATAATTTCTGTTATCTCACCTCACCTAACAGGGCTTACACACTATTTGGCAAAATACAGAAACATGGGAATCACATTCAAATATGTTGGGAATCATTTTTGATATACAGTCTATTTCATTAGTCGACTGCTCACTCTCACCTATTTTTTATGTCCATGACATGCTGTCATCAAAATGACAGTTTTTTTCCATTCACCCAATACATGTAACAATATGTAATCAAGTGCATATATACTGTCAAACGAAAAAGAGCTATTTTTAAATATGTACTTTTAAATGCATGTAATTTTCAAAGGCTTTAGCTTCCTGACTGACCTGCCAATGACGTCATTGTAGCGTTTCTCTATCGCTGGAGTCTGTGCATGGTTAGATGCAACTAGCTGTTCCTTCAGTGAAGTCACTGTCTGAATTCCTTCCTTTTCAAATGCCTGGAGACCGGCATCGAATGTTTCCTAATAACAGAAACAGTTAGTGGCATTAGTGAGCAGTGTGACACCACACACACAGTTACTAATGCAGCATTCACAGCTGCATGAATCACATGACAGCTGAAACTACTACTTCTACTACTACTACTACTACTACTACTACTACTACTACTACTACTACTACTACAGGACTGCCAACCTTTTGAAACCAGAAATATGGAGATTCCAAAGTATGGAAATCAGCAGGGATGTTAAGGCCTCGAGGCCAAATTATTTGGCCTCAGTCTCGTAGTATCTGGCCTCGGCCTCATCCTCAAGGCATCTGGCCTGGTGGCCTCAAAAGTTTACTGTGCACATGACATTAATTAATATTCACAATCTAGGCATTGACATTCATTGCTGTTGTGTATTGTTTGCTTACTTAAGACTGTGAAGTATAAAAGCTGAAGACTGTTAAATAGCATTATTCTGCTTTTGACAAATTAAACTACTCACATAATGAGTTTTATTTCTAGAGTATCTGGCCTTGGCCTCACTCTCTCTGGCCTCGGCATTGTGCCAAGCTGGCCTCATTAACATCCCTGGAAATCGGGAGAAATAGTAAGCATCTTTGCAACATTTCAAGACATAAAACTTAGTATTAGATAAGCACCGAAATTACTAAATATATGGCTTATATATTAGCACAGGCGTATATTACCATCTGTCACACATACATCAGTTGCTAAACTATCATAAGAAAGTCAAACCTTAAAGTTAAAAGTGACTGGGCAGAAGTGTAGCATCAGCAACTCATAATTTTATGTTCAACAAAGAAGGAAGCAAATACTAACTCTGGACGTGTTACCACAAATGCCCGATTGGAAGTCACAGATGACACAAATGATGGCTGCAGCTCAGAAGCTGCCTCAGCATTCAAGTGTTTTCGAATACTGAAAACCTGAAATGCTTTCATTGATCATAATAACCCCTGTGGGCTACGTTTACGTCACACCGGCAGTGAAACCCGAGAACGGTCAACTGGCGATCCGGAGGCCCACTTTTAAGCAAGTGGCTAGCAGCAGCATAGATCAAAAGTGTAATATTTCACTACTAAATCGTACAAGTGTAGTGGGGAGGGGTAAAATTCAAGAAATTTCTGGCAAAATCAGGAGGGTTGGCAGCCCTGCTACTGCAACCGTTTTACGACTCTCTGGATTTTGTCCGGGACAAGCCGGGTGAGGCGGTAACAGAAGAAACATTAACCCACTCACACCTATCATGGTCATCAATTGTCCCTAATTGCTTCATCCATCTAATATGATCCATGGAAACTCCGATGCAAAAATGAAATGCATATCTGTTCATACACATTAGCAAGACATCATCTCATCAGCACAAATGTTATCTATCATCAGTTCACAAAAGCAAAAAATAAACCATTTTACCTGTTTGGTAAGAAGAGTTTGAACAGATGATAAATCTCTGCCATAATCATCTGAACGAACATGTGCTTCTTTGTCAGCTAAATTCACAATCACCAATATAAACAATTACTGCATATTTTAGCTCAGGTGCATTACATCAATTAAGCCGAAGACATAAATGACACTATAAACAACGTTAACACTATAATACTGCAATGTTCAGCAATACTTAGTTCTCTGGCTATTGAAACTACAAACACATTATGCACAAATGAACTAGCTAAAAAATACCGCAGAGTCAGAGATAAGTACCTCAGCAAGCCTTAAGTTACCATCTTTAAAATCAATTAATCATGACAATATTAATAGTCATCAAACTATCAAACGAACCAATCCAGCTTTCGACAACATCTGTCTTCCAGATAAACTGCAGGAATGCCGAGTTATCAACAAGTTTGGCCTTGCGCAGATCAGCTGCCTGCTGCAGTGAGTTCAGCTTCTCACGCAGAAGCTGACAACGCTTGCGAATGTCATCCGCATTGTGGTTACCCTAACAAATGACATTCAAAAGCATATTACCCTATCACTTTATCCAGCACTACAAATTTTTCTAACTGCACACAGACAGTATCCAGCCAAATTAGCTCTCTAGTAGATAAAAACAGTACATCAAATCGGGTCATACAAATGTCACTGCAGGTGCAATTCAACAGTTACCAAGATAAATAACAAAAAACACGAATTATTTAAATGCTGACAAAGTAGTATGCCAACATACAAAGACTGTACTCACCGCTTCAATAAGTTTGTCTCCTTCGCCAGTGATTTCTGTACACCGGTCTTCATGGACCTTGAAATCTGTCTCGAATGCACCGTGCTTCTTCAGTAGGCCCTGGACGGCTGCCAGCGTATCTCCGCAATCGTCACCAGACAGCAGGTGCTGTTTCTCCATGATCCACGCTTCCTCTTCCTCAATGCTCGCTGCAAACTGCTGGTAGGTCAGTGACTCATCCAGACGCTGGCCACGCTCGGCAGCTTTCTGTCGCAGTTCATCCCAGTTCTTTGCCAGCTGCTGCAGCCGGTTCTGGATCTCATCAGTCAGCAGGTTTGACTCGGCCATCAGCTTCTCTCCAGTGTCTTGGACAGCCTGCAAGTATCATGTATGATGTTCGATCAAAAAGAGTTTTGCATGGCAGCAGTAAAATACTGCGGGGTAACCTGCAGAAATGGTAACAATGAACACCTTTTGTCTTGATGGAATGCCGGGAAGCCAGACTGACCACTACAGTAATCCTGCATGACCAGGAGTACAGCGCACTACCATCCCATGGGAACAGGAGTTACTCCTGGTTCCATGGTATTGCTGAGCTGCAAAACACAAGACTTACCACTGGTGATTTTCGGTACCCAATGGTGCCACCAGTGAATAATACACTGTCAACATATAGCAAAACACAAGATATAACATTAAAAAAGGAATGACAAAATAGGTAATAGGTTCAGCGGAACAGTGCTTTGACGCTGTTGGTTGAACGGCATAAAGGGCATCTGGCCTGTAAAAAACAAAGTGGTGGGGTGCTGGCATGGTTACCTGTTTGGGGTGAGGTGCAAATTTGCATATGGCGCAGCAGATGCCATTGCCATTCACTATCTCTTGCTCCAGTAAATCCAGACTGGTTTTACCTTTCTGGTACCAGCTCACCCGGGTAGTCCCAGACAAAATCCAGAAAAGCCGTGAAACGATTGTAGTAGTTCTGCAAAAACAGGACAGGAGCAAAAGTCGCAGAAATGGGATAGTATCAGGAGTGAAAATGTGGTACAGGAATGAGTGAAACTGACAGATGCGGAAACAGAATGGGAAGACAGCAAAGGTAATAGGTGGGAGTGGTAACAACATACTGGTCCTGCACATAACACTAGATAGAATCAACAAACACATTAGCACTGACAGTTTTGTTTTATCAACTTTACCATTAACAACGATTGGACATAATGCTGCTTCACACAGTTTACCTGTATAGATGGTTCATGGCTAGACAGCTCGGCTTCCAATCGTTTGTGTTTCTTGCGAAGATTCTGAACTCCTGTCAAGTCACGGCCATAGTCATCAGAGCCTACAAGCAGTTTCTTTTCCCTGTACACACACGACATTTGCACAACTTCATGGTACATGGTGCATCGGCATCGGTCATTCACATATATAACTTCACAACAGCTCAAAACTTACACTAAAGTATTTGTAAGCCAAGAAATAGGTGCAGTACACTTCCAACAATAAATGAGTCAATAAATGAACTACGTAAAACAATTCACAATATACTAATGTAACGTACTTAATCCAGGCTTCTTCGTCATCGATATCACGGAAGAACTGATGAAGTGTCTGAGCTTCGTTCAGCCGAGCACGTCTGTGGGCGGCCAATGTCCTCACTCTATTAGTCAAACACACACACGTGCATCATTATAACATCAAACCAATGTTATAAGCAGTAAACTGACTTGCAAATGCACATACGTATAAGATTTTCTTGCATAACAAGAGTCGACTTGGAGTTATCATAGTGCACAATAACTGTACAACAATCCCGTTGACTGAGTCAAGGTTTTACATCCCACTCGACACGAATGAGGTCATTTCGGAAATGCTCTTCCCAGCCAAACTCTTGGCTAGTATTGATGAAACTAAATCTAATACAACAAAAGCAACCATTCATCAGGAATAAAAATAAGCAAAGAAAACCTAAGCCGGGTGTGGTTGCTTCTTACGACCTCCGGCCTGGAAACAGAGGCCCTATTCTTATAGCTCCTGGGCACATACAGGGCACAACAACACTCCCATGCAAAATCTATTAGCTTGCATAATATCTATGATGTGCTTCAAAAAGTCAGCATTAAAAAACAGCTACACAAAATCCTAGCTACATACCGCTCATAGCGCTCATTGATGGACTGCTTCTTCTCTTTGATGTTCTCAGTATCCCACATTCCACTGTCGATAAATGCGTCCGCCCGTGCATTCAGGTCATTCACTCGTCCATCGTGAGTCTGAATATCAGCCTCCAGCAGCTTGTGCTTCTGCACAAGGTTCTGCACGGTCGCCAAATCCTTGCCATAGTCTTCAGCTTCCAGCATGTGCTCGACCTACATATAGAATGTTACTTTTTTCACTTAGTTCTAAGTCATATTCCTAAGTGGCACAGTGCCTTAGCTTGCTCCAACAGTGGGGGTGTGACATGACAACCTAGTGATGTATGCCTGTTGAATAGCTGACTGCTTGTCTAGTGGTGCTCGTTGGTATAGTAACACCTACTCAAACAAAATCAAGATGTCGGTTAACAGGAGCTAACCTGTATGATGGCGTTAAAATATGATGACATTAAAATGATTATGTGCAGATCTATCAAAGTACTCAAATCTGTAACTTATTTGCAATACCGCAATTAAATGTAAAACAATTCTTCAAAAGCAATGTCCAAAATGTTCACATACAATGCATATGCATAACAAAAACAACAAACCTCTCCCAGCCAAAATTCCAGATCTTTAACGGCTGCTGTGTACATGCGCTGACGGTTGGCTTCCTGCAGCTTCTCACCTTTCTCTGACGACTTGCGTGTCAGGTATGTCCACTCGTCCATCAACTTGTTAATTCGTTCTCGAACTGCATCCTCCGACCCAGCACACTGCTCCTTGTCGATCAGTTCTGCACACAATACAGAGACACCCATTTAATGGTCTTTTTTCTTGGATAAGCCTGCTCCAGAAAGGCAGTGGCATCAGATGGACCATATGCAGATGATTTGCTGCTCCAGACAGATAACCACACCAGCATCTCATCACTCAATGTTGACAGGCCAGATGGTCTTCCTGATGTGTCAAAGCACTAAAGGCAATCAGTTTTGCACACAACAAATCTCAAAATGCAGAATGTAATCATTGTTCTAATATCAGCCATCAAACATCACATTACACAAGTTAAAT
>Ga0056126_10000697_pt1 | contig 10378 bp, 8 predicted proteins | sample WorMetLIZAISLAND_FD_71117 | JGI IMG/M metagenome (GOLD analysis project Ga0056126, IMG submission 71117) | Marine gutless worms symbiont microbial communities from Max Planck institute for Marine Microbiology, Germany - Inanidrilus manae... ...
ATCCCGCCCTGGGAACCCCGCCACGGGCGGCGCGCGCCGGCCGGTCTTGCTGAGTGACCCATCGATCCAGTGTAAAATTGTCGACAATTTTTCTTGTCGGCGGGTCGTATCCGTGAAAGCATCGCTTTTCAGGCCGTTTTTGTAAACAACACGAACACAAAGGGGGCGAAAATGGACCTGGAACACGAACGGCCGGCGGAGCGGGAGTACGGGCCCGACATCGACCTCGTCCGCCGGCGGGTCTTCGGTGGGATCCTCATCTGCCTAGTGATCGGCTTCCTTGCCATCGTCGTCACCGTCTTCGGCAACGACAATCCGCGGTCGTTCTATGGCAACATCTACGACGAGTCCGACAAGCAGACACCCAGTGTCGGGTGGTTCGCGCTGAAGGCTGCCGGCATGGCTGCGCTTGCCCTGCTGATCCCGTGGCTGGCGACCCGCCGGAGCAAAGCCCGAGCCAGATGGCAACGGCGACGTGTCCTGAGGGACGCTCAGGCGCTTCCCGTCAACGCCAGCCAGTCGTCCTCGCTCAGCGTCGTGACGCCGAGTTCGGAGGCCTTCTTCGCCTTCGAGCCGGCATCCGCGCCGACGACCACGTAATCGGTCTTCTTGGAGACCGAGCCGGCGACTTTGGCGCCCAGCGCCTCGGCCCGCGCCTTGGCCTCGCCGCGGGTCAGGGTTTCTAGGGTGCCGGTGAACACCACGGTCTTGCCGGCAACGGGAGAGTCTGCGATGGCGGGCGCGGTGAAGTCCTCCACCGTTAGCTCGCGGGCCAGATCGTCGAGGACGTCGCCATTGTGAGGCTCGGCGAAGAACGCCACCAGGTCGTCGGCCATGGACGGTCCGATGCCATCGATGTCGACGAGATCGCGTCGGGCCTCCGACTCGGAATCGGCCGCCGTGGTCATCGCCGCCCGCCAGTTCGCAAGCGAGCCGTAGTGACGGGCGAGCAGCCGCGCCGTCGCCTCGCCGACCTGGCGGATGCCGAGGGCATAGATGAATCGCTCCAGCGGGATGGTCCGCTTGATCTCGATGGCGGCAACAAGGTTTTCCGCCGACTTCTCCCCCCAGCCTTCCCGCCCGGCGATCTCCGAGATTCGCTGCGGCAGGCGGAAGATGTCGGCGGGCGTGGCGATCAGGCCATCCTCGCGGAAGGCGACGATGTGCTTGGCACCCAATCCCTCGATGTCGAAGGCGTCTCGGGAGACGAAATGCTTGAGCCGCTCGACGGCCTGGGCCGGACAGATGAGCCCGCCGGTGCAGCGGCGGACCGCCTCGCCCTCCTCGCGGACCGCGTGGCTGCCGCACTCGGGGCAGGCCTCGGGCATACGGAAGGGCGCCGAGCCGGCGGGGCGCTTCTCCACCACCACCTCGACCACCTGGGGGATGACGTCGCCGGCCCGCTGGACGACGACGGTATCGCCCACCCTGACATCCTTGCGGGCGATCTCGTCCTCGTTGTGCAGCGTCGCTCGGGAGACGACGACACCGCCGACGGTCACCGGCTCCAGTTCCGCCACGGGGGTCAGCGCGCCGGTGCGGCCGACCTGGATGCGGATGTCGCAGATGGTGGTCGTCGCCTGCTCGGCGGCGAACTTGCGGGCGATGGCCCATCGCGGTGCCCGGCTGACCTGGCCCAAGCGCTGCTGCCAGTCGAGTCGGTCGACCTTGTAGACAACGCCGTCAATGTCGTAGGGCAGCTCTGCGCGGCGGGCTTCGAGGTCGCCGTGAAACGTCCGCATCTCGTCGAGATCGGCGCACAGCCGGGCGAGCGGATTGACCGGAAAGCCCCACGCCTTCAGCCGCTCGATGACGCCATGGTGGCTGTCGGCGACCGGCTCGCTGACCTCACCCCAGGCGTAGGCGAAGAAGCGCAGCGGACGCGTGCGGGTGATTTCGGCGTCGAGCTGGCGGAGGGAGCCGGCCGCAGCGTTCCGCGGGTTGGCGAACACCTTGGCGCCGGCGGCCTCCTGGCGGGCATTCATCTCGGCGAAGTCGGGCCGCGTCATGTAGACCTCGCCCCGCACCTCCAGCACCGCCGGCGCCCCCTCGATGCGCTCGGGCACGTCTTCGAGGGTGCGCAGGTTGGCGGTGACGTCCTCGCCCGTGGTGCCGTCGCCCCGCGTTGCGCCAATGGCGAAGGCGCCGTCGTTGTAGCGCAGTGACACGGAGAGCCCGTCGATCTTCGGCTCGGCCATCATCGCCAGCGGGATCGACGGATCGTCCCGCAATTCCTTCAAGAAGCGCCGGACGCCGTCGACGAACTCGGCGAGGTCGTCGTCGGAAAAGGCATTTCCCAGCGACAGCATCGGTCTCGCGTGGGTGACCTTGGCGAATCCGCTGGCCGGCGCGGCACCGACCCGCTTGGACGGGCTGTCGTCACGAACAAGATGGGGAAAGCGCTCCTCGATCTGATCGTTGCGCTGGCGCAGGGCGTCGTAGGCAGCGTCGTCGATGACCGGCGCGTCGTCGCGGTGATAGGCCCGGTCATGCCGGGCGATCTCGTCTGCGAGGTCGGCGAGCTCGGCCTTGGCTTCGTCCTCGGTCAGCTCCTCGACGGTCCTGGGTCCGCCGCCGGTCATGTGGCACCGCTCCTGAGCAGGCTGTCGGCGGCGGCGCGGGCCTCGTCGGTCACCCGGGCGCCGGCCAGCATGCGGGCGATCTCCTCCTGGCGGCCGGCGGGATCAAGTCTCTCCACGCCGGTCCGCGCCGAGTCCTCGTCGGCGGCCTTGGTGACCCGCCAGTGCTGGTCGCCCCTGGCCGCCACCTGCGGCGAATGGGTGACCACCAGAACCTGGACGTCGGTCGCCAATCTCGCCAGGCGCTCGCCCACCGCGGCGGCGACGGCCCCGCCGATGCCGGCATCGACCTCATCGAAGACCAGCGTCGGCACCGGATCGGCGCCGGCCAGCACCACCTTCAGCGCCAACATGAACCGAGCCAGCTCGCCACCCGAGGCGATGCGGGTCAGCGGCCCCGCCGGAGTGCCGGGGTTGGTGGCGACCTCGAAGGCGACGCGGTCCCAGCCGGCCTCGCCCCAGGCGTCCTCGTCCGCCCGCTCGATGCGGGTGGCGAAGGTCGCCTTGCCGAGCCTCAGCGGTTCCAGCTCTGCGGCGACGGCCGGATCGAGACGGCGGGCGGCCTCGGCGCGGGCGGCGCCCAGGGCCTCGGCGGCCTCCATGTAGCGTTCGCGGGCGGCGCGTTCTTCGGTGGCGAGCCGTTCGACGGTGGCGGCGCCGTCCTCGGCCGCGGCCAGCCGGCGGTCGATGTCGTCCCGCACGCCGCACAGGTCATCCACGGCGCAGCCGTGCTTTCGGGCCAGGGCACGCAGCGCGAACAGCCGCTCCTCGATGTGCTCCAGGCGCGCCGGATCGAGATCCAGGTCGGCGGCGGCGCGTTCCAGCAGGGCCTGACCCTCGACGGCCTCGGACGCCGCCCGGTCGAAGGCGGCGATGGCCCCGTCCAGCCGTCCGTCTGCGGCGCTGGCGACCCGCTCGAGATGGCGCACGGCGGCGTGCAGGCTCTCTTCCGCGCCGCGCTCGCCGCTGCCCGTCAGCGCCTGGCCGGCCTCGTCCATGGCGGTGACCAGCTTCTCGGCGTTCATCATCAGGGTCCGCTGGGCGGCGAGGTCCGCCTCCTCACCCGGCTGTGGATCGAGGGCGGCGAGCTCGTCGGCGGCGTGGCGCAGGAACTCCTCGTCGCGGCGGGCAGCCTCGGCGTCCGCCACGGCCCGGATGCGCGCCTCCCCCGCGGCCCGCCAGTCCCGGCGTGCCGCCGCCACGGCCTCGACCATCGGTCCGAGCCCGCCATAGGCGTCCAGCAGACCGCGATGGCTGGCCGGGTCGAGGAGGCGCTGGCTCTCGAACTGGCCGTGGACTTCGACCAGGGCGTCGCCGATCCGCCGAAGCAGGCCGACGCCCACCGGCTGATCGTTGACGAAGGCCCGTGAGCGGCCGTCGGCCCCCAGCACCCGGCGCACGAGGATGCCGTCGCCGGCGTCCTCAATGCCGTGCTCGGCGAGGACGTCGAAAACGGGATCGTCTGGGGCGGCGTCGAACGCCGCGCTGACCGCGGCGCGGTCGCAGCCGGCGCGGACCAGCCGGGCATCGCCGCGGGCGCCCAGCGCCAGTCCGAGGGCATCGAGGAGGATGGACTTGCCGGCGCCCGTCTCGCCGGTCAGCGCGGTGAGCCCCGCCGGGAACGCCAGCTCCAGCCGGTCGATGAGCACGACGTCGCGGATATGGAGCGCGGTCAGCATCCCGGCCGGCCGCTCACCACACCTTGTACCAGGGCTCCTCGGCCGGCCTCGGGCCGCCGATCTCGACCAGCGCGTAGGCATCCGCGTACCACTCGCTGCCGGGGAAGTTGTGGCCGAGAACCGCGGCCATCTTCTGGGCCTCGTCGGTGATGCCGAGCGCGGTGTAGGCCTCGACCAGACGGAGCAGCGCCTCGGGGACATGGGTCGTCGTGCCGTACCGATCGACGACGATCTGGAAGCGGTTGATCGCCGCCAGATAGTGCCGCTGGTTCAGGTAGTAGCGGCCGATCACCATCTGCTTGCCGGCGAGGTGGTCGTTGGTCAGGTCGAGCTTCAGCCGGGCATCGCGGGAATAGGCGCTGGCCGGGTAGCGGGTGATGAATTCCTCGAAGGCCCGCCGGGCGTCCTCGGTCTTCTGCTGGTCGCGGGCGACGTCGGAAATCTGTTCGTAGTGGCTGAGGCCCTTGAGGTAGTACGCATAGACAACGTCGCGGTGGGCCGGACGAAGCTGGATGAAGCGATCCAGCGCGGCAACGGCGTCCTCGTACTCGTTGGACTGGTAGTAGGCGTAGGCCGCCATGAGCTGGGCCCGGGCCGCCCACGGGGAGTACGGGTGCTGGCGTTCGACCTCGTCGAACCGATCGGACGCCCGGTCGTAGTTGCCGGTCTCCAGGGCATCGACGCCTTCGTTGTAGATCTCCGCGACCGGGTGCTCGACGTAGGGCTCTTCGTCGTCGCTCGAACAGGCCGCCAACAGGGGCGCCAGACACAGCGCAACGACGGCGGCGAGCCGGTGGGTGGGGCCGGGGATCGTCAGGGACCTGCGCATGGACGTCGGCGGACGGGCCGTCACAGTCGAATCGAATCGGCCGCGACTATATCACGACACCGCCGTGTCGCTGCTGTTTTCTCAGGAGCGGACGCGTCAGAGGGCGGCCGCGCCGGCCTCCGCCGCCGTGCGTCCCGGCACCACCTGGGGCTCCAGGTCGGAGGCCCGCATGACGTCCCAGGTCCAGGCCTCGGGCGTGTCGAACAGGGCCCGCAGCAACCGGTTGTTGGCTTCGTGGCCGGAACAGACGCCGTGGAAATGGCCGACCACCGGGGCACCGGCGAGATAGAGGTCGCCGATGGCATCCAGCGCCTTGTGGCGGACGAACTCGTCGTCGTAGCGCAGGCCGTCCTCGTTGAGGATGGTATCGCCGCTGACCACGACGGCGTTGTCGAGGGACCCGCCGCGGGCCAAGCCGGCGGCGCGAAGCTGCTCGACCTCGTTGAGGAAGCCGAATGTGCGGGCGCGGGCCAGTTCCTTCTTGAAGGTGCCGTTGACCATGCCGAGACCGATGGACTGGCGGGCCACGGCACCGCTCGCGAACTCGATCTCGAAATCGACCGAAAAGCCGACACCGGGGGTCAGCGACGCAGACCACGTGCCGTCGGCGATGGAGACCGGTGCGCGCATGCGGATCACGCGGCGCGGCGCGTCCTGCTCGATGACGCCAGCGCACTCGACGAGGAACACGAACGGCGCCGAGCTGCCGTCCATGATCGGCACTTCCGGGCCGTTGACCTCGACCACCGCGTTGTCGACGCCGGTTCCGGCGAGCGCCGCCATCAGGTGTTCGACAGTACCGATCGTCACCCCGTCCTCGTTGCCGAGGACCGTGCACATGCGGGTATCGACGACACGGTCCCAGGTGGCCGGGATCTCGGCCCCGCCGCCGGGAATGTCGGTGCGGACGAAGCGGATGCCCGAATCGGCCTCCGCCGGAGCCAGGGCCATCGACACCTTGGCCCCCGAGTGCAACGCCACGCCGGTACAATGAATGGGATTCTTCAGTGTCTTCTGACGGATGATCTTCCCAGCGTCGAAATCCAGTCGCGACCCGACGCTTTTTGCGAGCGACCTCATGATTCCCCTTTATTCAGCCCCCAATGGCTTCGCGATTTCCCGTTCCAGGTCCGAAGCCTTATTGGCCCGATTACCTCCGGACTCATCCCCGTACTAGGGCGTGTGTCCTAATCGGAGTGCTTCCAGGGGATATCTAACAGCATCCCCCGAAGCACACAAATCAACCTTTGTTACCGTTTGTTACGCCGAGTCAGACAGTTACGGTCAGTTTGCCTGACGCCGGAGGAACGCCGGAATGTCGAGCAGATCCTCCTCCGACTGCGATCCGGGCAACCGTTCCTCGGAGGTGAGTCCGCCGAGCCGCTGCTGGGCCGGAGCGGGTGATTCGGCCTTGTTCGCCGGGCGTTCCTCGGCCTCGGGCTTGCCCGCCCCGATCGACCGTCCGGCACCAGTCACCCGCGCGAACAGGCTGGTGGCCCGCGATTTCGGCCTCTCACCGTCCGTTTCAGCCGTCCGCGCGCCGTTGGCCAGGGCCGCGGCGGCAAACGGATCGGGTTTGGCCTCGGCGGCCGCCGCCGTGCGCACGACCGGCGCCGGCGGGATGAAGGCATCGCGGGCGCCCACCGAGGGCATCGCCGGCGCCGCGGCGCGGGCCGGACGGGCGGTCAACGGCGGCGTCAGGTCGGGCTGCTTGGGCGTTTCGGGCTCGGCCGGAGCGGTCGCCGCCGGCTCCGCGGCCGGTGCGGCGGGTTCGGCCGCCGGCGCTTCCTGCTTGGCGACGACCTGCTCGACCAGATGCAGCTTGGTCGGGATCGGCCGGGCGTCGGCATCGGCGTCCATGCCCGTGGCGACGACAGAGACCCGCATCCGGCCTTCCAGCGAATCGTCGAAGGTGGAGCCGAAGATGATGTAGGCGTCGGAATCCACCTCCGAGCGGATGCGGTTGGCCGCCTCGTCGACCTCGAACAGGGTCATGTCGGAGCCACCGGTGATGTTGATCAGCACGCCCCGGGCCCCCTTCATCGAGGCGTCGTCCAGCAGCGGGTTGGAGATCGCCGCCTCGGCGGCGTCGAGCGCGCGGCGCTCGCCCTCGGCCTCGCCGGTCCCCATCATCGCCTTGCCCATCTCGCTCATCACCGCGCGGATGTCGGCGAAGTCGAGGTTGATCAGGCCCGGCATCACCATCAGGTCGGTGACCCCGCGCACGCCCGAGTACAGCACGTCGTCGGCCATCTTAAAGGCGTCGGCGAAGGTCGTGCGCTCGTTGGCCACGCGGAACAGGTTCTGGTTGGGGATGATGATCAGGGTGTCGACGAACTGCTCCAGGTCCTCGATGCCGGCGTCGGCGATGCGCATGCGATGGGCGCCCTCGAAATGGAACGGCTTGGTGACCACGCCGACGGTCAGGATTCCCTGCTCGCGGGCCGCCCGCGCGATCACCGGCGCGGCACCCGTGCCGGTGCCGCCGCCCATGCCGGCGGCGATGAACGCCATGTTGGAGCCGCGGAACTCCTCGAGAATCTCCTCCAGTGCCTCCTCGGCGGCAACCCGGCCGACATTCGGGCGGGAGCCGGCGCCGAGACCCTGGGTCGCGGTGACGCCGAGCTGGAGGCGCCGGTCCGCATGGGACTGAGTCAGGGCCTGGGCGTCGGTGTTGGCGACGACGAACTCGACGCCCTCCAGGTGCGACTGGATCATGTTGTTGACGGCGTTACCCCCGGCACCACCGACACCGATGACGGTGATCCGGGGTTTGAGTTCCGGGGTCGGGTTGTTGGTCGGAATACTCAGGTTGATGGTCATGACAGCCTCCGCTTCGTTCATCTCTCAAGGTCGGTAAAGGTCAGGGTTCAAAAGTTCTCTCTTAGCCATTGGCCGATCCGCCCAAGGCGGCCGACCGGTTCCTCACTGGGGCGGTAGGCCCCGAGGGGACCTTCCGCCGGGTGTTGAAAGGTATATTGCAGGAGCCCGGCGCAGGTGGCGAAGGCCGGGCCGGCGGCGGCCTCGGCGAGCCCGTCGATGGGCCGCGGACGGGTCAGGCGCACCTGCTTGTCGAGGATCATGCCGGCAAGGTCGGCGACGCCGGGGAGCTGGCTGGCGCCGCCGGTGAGTACGGTCTGGCGTCCCGCGACCTTGTCGAAGCCGGCCTCCTCCAGGCTGGCGCGGACCATCTCGAAGGTCTCCTCCAGCCGGGGGCGGATGATGCCGACCAGCATCGACCGCGGCACCTGCACCGGGTCGGCGAGGCCGTCGTCGGCCATCGGCGGGACCTCGATCACCTGGCGGTCGTCGGACGGTGACGGCAGGCAGGTGCCGAACAGAGTCTTCATGCGCTCGGCCTGGGACACCGGCGTGGCCAGCCCGCGGGCGATGTCGTTGGTGACGTGCTGGCCGCCGACCGGCACCGAGTCGGTGTGCACGAGCTCGCCGTCGAAGAACACGGCGATGGAGGTCGTGCCGCCGCCCATGTCGATGACGGTGACGCCGAGCGCCGTCTGGTCGTCCACCAGGCAGCCCAGCGCCGAGGCGTAGGGCGCTGTCACCCGCCCGACGATGTCGAGATGGCAGCGGGTGACACAGGTGGTGAGGTTGCGGGCCGGCCCGGTGGCTGTGCTGATCAGGTGCACGCTGGCGCCCAGCCGGTCGCCGCACATGCCCCGCGGATCGCGCACCCCGCGGTGGCCGTCGATGCTGTAGCCGACGGGAATGGCATGGACCAGTTCGTGGCCGTCGGGGATTTCGCCGGCCGCCGCGGCGGATTCGAGGATGCGGCGCAGATCGGAATCGTTGATCGCGTGTCCGGCGACGGCGACCTCGTAGGTGATCAGCCGCGAGCGCGGCGCGGCGCCCGAGAGATTGACCACCACCTGCCGGACGGTCTCACCGGCCATCTGCTCGGCGGCCTCGACGGTGGCGCGGATCGCCGCCTCCGCCGCCTCCATATCGACGACCATGCCGCCACGCACGCCGTGCGACACCTGATGGCCGATGCCGACGACCCGCGGTGGGCGGGCCCCACCGGGCCGGGCGACGAAGCACGACACCTTGGTCGTGCCGACGTCGAGCGCGGCGACGAGATTGCCCCGGACCCTGGGCTGGGCGGTGTTTTCGATGATGTTCATGTCGCCGCGTCGATCCTCCGTGTTCTCCCGTCGTTGTCCCGTCTCACGTGTCCCGGCCCGAGGTGTTCCCGCGTGCCGCCGGACGCGGCGCCTTGCGCACGATCAGCCGGTCGGGAAACCGCAGATCGAGTACCTGCACGTCACGCTCGAGCACGCTGTGGGTCCGCTGGTAGTCGGCGAGCCGCGCCCAGGCGGCGGTCGCGTCCTCCTCCGGCAGGCGCACGTCGATGCCGCTGGCTAGGCGCAGGTTCCAGCGCCGCCCGCCGACGCGGGTCGCCGCCCGCACCAGGGGCCGCAGGTCCGGCTGCGTGGCCAGCACGTCGATCAGTGCCGCGGCATGGGCCGGCGCGTCCTCGCCGATGACGACGACGAGGTCGCTGAACCGATCCAGTTCCTGGCGCTGGATTACCGCGCCCTCATCGTCGATCAGGGCGAAGCGCCCCTGGCGCTGCCAAAGGGCGACGGGACGGCGCTCGTCCACGCGCAGCACGACGGTACCGGGAAGCAGGCGTTCCACCGCCGCCGCGCGGACCCACGGCAGGGCCATCACCTTGTCCCGCGCGGCGTGGATATCGAGGGCGAAGATGGGCGCTCCGCGCTTCAGGCCGACGGCATCGAGCAGGTGGTCGCGCGGCGTCCGGCGCCGGCCGACGACATAGATCTCCTCGACCGTGAAGCCGAGGCGGGCGGTCCCGGCAAGCAACGCCGCCTCGGCCTCGGCGACCGTCTGCCCGATCCAGCCGCGCTCCCAGGCCAGCCAGCCTCGGCCGGCGAGGACCGACAGGGCCAGCACCCCGCCCACGCCCACGGCGATCCGCTTGCGCCGCCACAGGGGAACGCGCTTCCGGGCGGGACCGCGCACGGTTTCCTTGTCCTTCCCGCGTTCCTTGGCCGCACTCATCCGTCGCACTCCGCGTTCTCGACCATCCAGGCCACCAGCTCGTTGAACGACAGGCCGACGTGGGCCGCCTGTTCGGGCACCAGCGAGGTCGGCGTCATTCCGGGTTGGGTGTTGACCTCCAGCAGGTAGAGGCCTTCGCCGTCGTAGCGGAGGTCGGCGCGGCTGACGCCCCGGCAGCCGAGCGCCTGATGGGCGCGGAGCGACAGCTCCATCGCCTGTTCCGCAACGGCGGCGTCGATGTCTGCCGG
>Ga0056126_10000699_pt1 | contig 10353 bp, 7 predicted proteins | sample WorMetLIZAISLAND_FD_71117 | JGI IMG/M metagenome (GOLD analysis project Ga0056126, IMG submission 71117) | Marine gutless worms symbiont microbial communities from Max Planck institute for Marine Microbiology, Germany - Inanidrilus manae... ...
GTCTGGAGGACTAAAGTCCTCATCCGTGGACAAGCCACGGACTGAAAGTGAAGGGACTTAAAGTCCATAGTTTCAACTATGATGCGCTTCGCGCACTAAAGTTATTGAAGCAATGAAGACGCTCGCAATGCCGTGTCTACCCGTGCGTGCCTTACCGCCCGTCAGCGGGCGGTAAGGCACCTGAACAGAAGAGCGTCGGGTCGGAGAATCCTTAGGGAGTTTCTTTGGTCCCCTATAAAATCCCGGTCGTCGTAGCGCCGGGACAGCATCAACCAGAAAGGAGGATCCCCCATGGGGTGGAAGATACCACGCCTTTCCCGCCGTGCGTTCCTGAAAACCACTGGCTATGGCACCGCCGGGCTCAGCCTGCTCTCTCCCATTGCTCCCGTCGGCGGCATGGTCGGCAAGGCCGTCGCCAAAGACGAGGAACAGGAGGAGGTCACCTATAGCATCTGCAACTTCTGCTCGTCGCTGTGCAACCTGGAGGTCACTACCCACACCAATAACGGCGACAAGCGTATCGTCAAGATCGACGGCAACCCTAACTCCACGCTCAACCGCGGCAAGATCTGCGCCCGCGGTCAGGCGGGGATGCGCCAAACCTACGACACGGACCGCCTTAAGACGCCCCTGATCAGGGTCGAGGGGACCAAGCGGGGCGAATACGCCTTCCGCGAGGCGAGCTGGGAGGAGGCCTGGCAGTATATCGAAGACAAGCAGAAATCGGCCGAGATTAAGCCCTGGGAATGGACCATGGTAGGCGGCTGGACCTCCTGCGTCTTTTATATGAACTGGGCCGTGCCCTTCGCCGTGGCCAACCAGATCCCTAACATCATCGCCTCGCCCATGCAGCACTGCGTGACCACCGGCCACCTGGGCACGGATATGGTCACGGGCAACTTCAACATCCACGACGAGGTCCTACCGGATTTCGATAATGCCAAGTACATTCTGTTCGTGGCCAACAACGCCTCCATCGGGGCAGTCTCCACCTGCCGCATGGTGCGCTTCGCCCAGGGCCTCAAGAACGGCGCCAAGGTGGTGGCGCTCGACCCGCGCCGTTCCGAGACTGCGGCCAAGGCGGACGAATGGATCCAGATCCGTCCGGGGACCGATCTGGCCTTCATGCTGGCCCTGATGAAGATCCTCATGGAGGAGAGGTACTACGATGAGTATTTCCTCCGGCGTTATACCAACATGCCGTTCCTCGTCTACCAGGACAACCAGGGCGAGTTGCGGATGGTCACGGACGCAGAAGGTCGCCCCAAGGTGGTCATAGAGGGCTCCAACGAGGTCCGGGTGCTGGAGAAGTTCAGCAACGACAATTTCAGGGAGGCCAAGATCGAGACGGCGCAAGAAGGTACCGCCGCCCCCCTCTCGGAACAAGCCCCTGACCAGGCCCCATCGGGACAGCCCCCGTCGGAACAGGCCAGCCGCGATTCCCAGGACCCCAAGGGTAACGTCATCCTCCCCCTCCTCAAGCTGTCGGAACCTATCACGGTCGACGGCAAACAGGTCAAGACGGTGTTCGAGGCCCAGCTCGAAATGCTCGCCGAGTACACCCCCGAGTGGGCGGAGATGATCACCGGCGTGCCGGCCACGGACATCGCCCGCATTTCCCGCGAGTTCGGCACCACCCGCCCGGCCATCGTGGACCCAGGTTGGCACGGCGCCCGCTTCGGCAATGTGCTGATGCTGCGCCGGGTGCAGGCCATGGTGCAGGCGCTCGTCGGTGGTCTCGATTCGGTGGGTGGCTGGGTGAACTCCGGCGAGGTGCACCACAAAGCGGCCCATATGTACAAGGACATGGAGAAGATGGGTATCTCCATCGATGCCTTGGTCGGCAAGATGCACGAGCCGTTGGCAAACCTGACCGGCATGGCCTTTATCAAGCTCGTCATCGGGGCCTTCTCCGATCAGAAAGGCCAGTTCTTCAAGCATGGCAAGCCCGGCTGGTCCTGGGCCTTCAGCCAGCAACAGAGAGAGGCTGGCCGTCCCGACATCGCCCTGCCGATAATGACCGATACCGGACTGCTGGAGTCGGTGAAGGGCGAGCTCCAATTCAACGGCGAGCCCTATCGCACCCGCGCCTTTCTCATCAACGCGGCCAATCCGGTCCGCCACTACTATCCCGACACCCATTGGCGGGAGGTCTTGAGTCACGAGAACGTAGAGCTGGTGGTCGCCGCGGACGTGCTGCCTTCGGACACGGTCCCCTACGCGGACGTGATCCTCCCCAACAGCACCTACTTAGAGCGTGACGAGCCCACCCTCTACGGCAACGGCACCAATCAGGATCTGGCCCTGACCACCCGCTATGCGGCCATCGATCCCATCTACAACACCGAGGAGATGGCGGACATCCTGTACAAGCTGACCGGCATCATCAGCGGTAACCAGGAAGGTTTCATCGGGCTGATCGAGCACCTCACGGGAATCAAGGCCAAGGACATCATGGCGGCCTTCGCTAAGACCCAGAAGACGCATCAGAACAGGAAAGGGCAAGGGGCCTTCGCCGCCGCCTGCCGCAAGGCGTCCTTCATCTTGCACGCCGAGCGTGCCCATACCACCGTGGAGCACATCGACCGGATACTGCGCAAGAAGGGGGTCTATCACGAAAAGGATATGCGTGAGATCCTCGCCCATGAGGCCATGCCGCGTAAGATGCCGGTGCCCACCGACAGCGGACGGGTGGAGTTCTTCAGCGGCCTGATGCGTGCCCAGCGCGACCTCGGCCACACCCAGGACAACTTCAGCGTGCTGGCCACCTGGATCGCCCCCGAGTTCCCGGAAGGCCGGGCGTTGGCGGAAGATGAGTTCTATTTCATCTACGGTAAGTCGCCCACCGTCTCCCACGCCTCCACTAACAGCAACAACCCGGTGCTGTCCGGCATCAACAAGTTCAAGGACGACATCTATAAAGGGGTCTGGATCCATCCGGAGCGGGCCGGAAGGCTGAATATCAGAAAGGGAGACCGGATTCGTGTCGTCAACAACAAATCCGGTCAGGAGGTCGCGGGCCATGCCTATGTTACCCGCTTGGTGCAAAAGGACACCGTGTTCATCCACTCCTCTTTCGGGGTGGAGAACAAGGCCCTGACCAAGACCGCCGGGGACGGCACCCCCACCAGCGCGCTCATCCCCCATCAGGTGGAGCCGGTGGTGGCCGGATTCAGGTCCCAGGAATTCACCGTCAAAGTGGCCCGCGCCTGAGGCGAGGGAGGATTTAAGACATGGCTAGATACGCGATGGTCATCGACCTCAACACCTGCGTGGGCTGCAACGCTTGCATGGCCGCCTGCGCCCTGGAGAATCAGACCCCCGTGTGGGATACCAAGAAATGGCGCACCTATGTCCACGACGAAGAGGTCGGGACGGGCAACGACGTGCACCGCCGCTTCTTCCCGCGCCTGTGCAACCACTGCGATAATCCGCCCTGCATGCACGTCTGTCCCACCGGGGCGACCTACAAAACGGACGAGGGGTTCGTGCTGGTGGACGAGGGCCTCTGCATGGGCTGCCAGGCCTGCGCCATGGCCTGCCCCTATCACGCCCGGGTGAACATCACCTATGCGGACGTCGAGAAGGGCAAGGAATTTTATGGCTCGGACTACCACCGCACCCGTCCCAGCGTGGACAAGTGCTCCTTCTGCAACCACCGGGTGAAGAAGGGACTCGAGCCCGCCTGCGTGGCGACCTGCGTCGGCGAGTCGCGCATGTTCGGCAACCTGGAGGACCCGGACGATCCGGTCACCCAGATGATCGCGAGCGGAGCGGCCCGGCCACTGATGCCCCACATCGGCACCGAGCCTAGGGTCTATTACATCGATGATCTGAAGTGGAGGGGCTGAGATGGAGATCAACATTACCTATGCGACCCAAGATCTGTGGACCTGGTGGTTCGCCGTCTACCTGTACACCGGCGGGCTCGGGGGGGCGGTGCTGGCGGTGACCTTCCTCACCGACCTGTATCTCAAGGCCCATCGTAACCTGGTGCTCTGGGGGGCGCTCACCGGGGTGGTGCTGCTATCCCTGGGCTCCTCCATGCTGTTCTGGCACCTGCTCGATCATCTGGCGGTGATCCATGTGCTCAACCCCCTGGCCATGCTCAACCAGCCCACGGCCTGGATCGCCTGGGGCACCCAGCTCATCTTGTGGATGATGGTCTGGGGCGTGCTCTACGCGCTTCCCTATGCCCGCGTGACCCCTTTGTTCCAGCGCACCCCGGTGCTAAAGAGCATCCTGGCCTGGTCCTGGGTGGGGAGGCTGGGGGATTTCGTGGCCAGGCATCGCAAGTTCTTCGGTTGGCTCGCGGTGGTCAACGGGGCCGGGGTCGCTGTCTATACGGGCCTGTTGCTGCAGTCCTTCCCCTCCGTGGCCCTGTGGGCGAATCCCGGGGTACCCCTGCTGTTCACGGTCTCCGCCTTCTCCACCGCCATGGCCTTCCTGCTGCTGATCATGTACACCATCCTCCACGAGGCGGAGGACGATCACATCCGGGTGCTGTATGAGCAGATCGACCTGGTCCTGATCGCAACCGAGTTGGTGATCATCTTCTCCTTCTTCTTCTACCTGCAACGCGGCCCCGAATCGGCGCAGCAGTCGAAGGAGATCCTGTTCACCGATTGGGGTTGGCTGATCGGCTTTATCGGATTCGGCCTCATCGTCCCCTTCTTCCTGGAGCTCAAGGGGGTCATCAAGGGTTGGACCAGCCATGTGCCCATCATCGCCGCCTCGATCTTCGTGCTTACCGGCGGCTACCTGCTGCGGCACTATTTCATGTATGCGGGGGTCTACACCTATCCTTGGTAGGCCAGCCCCGTAGCACGATAGTGGAATAGGAGAAGAGGCGCGCAAGCGCCTCTTCGTGTAATTGGGGGGTGACGGGTAAGTTTTAAGTGGGATAGGTTGCGTTGAGACGCCGGCACGGACACCGACCAGAGAGGGGGCAGTTGTCAGGGGGCAGGGAAAGCCGGGATTAGCCTATGAGCTAGGCAGTGTCAGGAGATCGACAAGCCGTTAGGCATCGAACGCAACAGGTCAAATTTGTCCCGATGCAGGAGGGATCTTGACGCAGTTGACCTGGGCCGGCTGGCAGGAGCCGAGTTCAATGGCAATGCCGCTCATGGGTGCTACAGGTTTCAAACGCAATGGAGCCACGAATGAATACGAATGGACATAAATTCTCATTCGTGTGAATTCGTGTTCATTGCTTCAATAACTTTAGTGCGCGAAGCGCATCATAGTTGAAACTATGGACTTTAAATCCCTTCACTTTCAGTCCGTGGCTTGTCCACGGATGAGGACTTTAGTCCTCCAGACTATGGACTTTCAGTCCATAGTGGTTGATCGTGGTTTCTGTTCCTCGCGCCCACAGGTATGTTAAATGTCAACAGACCCTAGTACCTAGTTTCAATCTATTTTACATTTCAAGGGTCAGTAAGACTTTGGAACAGGAAAAATAGACTGAAACTAGGTATTAGCGGGGGCTATTCTTTCTCGGTTCCGCGCCGCGGGATCCGCAGGCGAATGCTGTCCGTACTGTCCTCGCGGCTCATGGCACTCAGGATAGCGTCTGGAGGTACCGCCAACCGCTGGTTCGTAGTGCCGGACGAATAGCTGAAGCTGCGCATGGAGCCACGGCCGTCGTCGAAGCTGTCTTTCCGTGTCTGCTGGATCGAGTGCGTTCGGCTGAGGAGGATCCAGTGTCCTTGGATACGGATCCGGACCGTTTCGGGACCCATCCCATCGAGCACGATGGTGAGAAGGTAGGCATCATCCGATGTCTCCCGCCAGATCCGGAATCCCGCAGGCCCTCCGAAGCCCCGTCCGCCGGAGTCGGGGGAATAAGGTCGTGACCCGTAGCCGGGGGCTGCGGGTGCGGGAGATAGGGCATCCTGGGGGGTATCCCCGTAAGGGACTGGGGGTGCCTCAGGTCCGTAGTGGGGGGACCATCCACCGGTATATCCGCCGCTCCGATCGATCGATGGCGGAAGACCGGGGCCATAGCTCCCGGCCCCTGTCGGCGGTTCTGGATATCCGCCCCGGTAGCCGGGACCATAGGGGCCATGGCTGTAGGATGTCCAGGCCATGACCGATGGGGCCAGGCCGATACCTAGTGCGGCAACCGGAAGACAGATTGATCGGATGTTTCGCCACATCGAAGTGCACCTCAAAAGCTGTCTGGTTAAAAGCAATCCTGAATGATTTGGCGCGGTTTGAGGGATCGGCCGTGTTGCGTTCAGCGAGCTGTGGTTGATACAGCCGAGCCTGAACCCGGATACCAGGACCACCGGCAGCTCCAGCGCAAGCGGCGGGTCGCTCGCGAACAGGGAGGGTCCAGGGGCACACGCCAACGACCAGGCAACCGGACCCTGGCCGCTGAATGTTCCGCCGCTGCCGCGATGACCTCCGGCTCGATCCGCACCCCGGCCTGGTCGGCCGCAATATGGGGTGCGATCAAGGGCTCGAAGGCGTAGGGGTTCACCTGTTCGTAGGGGACCTGGTGACTGCCCTGGGCCTGGAGCCGCCGGGCGTCCTGGTTACGCAAGCCCTCAGGGGTAGGCTCGCACCTGGATGCGACGGGTTTCATGCCGAGTACCCCTGCGCTGCTCCGGCGCAGGGGGCCTCCATCAGCGCGAGCGCGATTTCGGTCTTGTCGCAGCTCGTGTCCATGCCCGTAACAAAGATGCCTCTCATTCCAGGTCGTAGTTTGAAGGCGATGTTTTGTTGGGGGGTCTGGCCTGTCTGAGGCGCGCCGCCTGATCTTCGTAGGCACGGGTGAAAGCGTCCCTGAACAGGTTCATGAAATCGTCGGCCGCATCCGCTGAAATCGCTTGGTAGGTTTCAGTGAAAAGGTCCCAGTACTTTGCCTTGCGGGCCATCGGCATCAGGTTGTCGATGAAGGAATGGCCGCGCAGCCGATTCTCCAATGCCGCCGGGTCCAGGCGTTTCAACAGCGCATGGAGCGCCGCGCGGAGACCGGCGACGAGTGCCATCTCGTGGCACTGGATGTCGTCGAAGGCCTCACGGGTCGCCTCCAGGGGCGGCAGGAAACCACGGCTCGGTCGGAACAGCAGGTGAGCAAGGGCATCTCTCGGGTCGACCGAGAACTTGAAGGGATTATTCTCCGTCGCCTGGATCCTGGTCATCTCCAGATGCAGCTCGTTCTTGAAGCTGGTCCGACCCATCAGAACCCGCATCAGGCCCTCGGTCATCGTCCGCAAGAGCAACCCCGTGGTCCGCATGAACTCGGCCTGGGCCTGCCGATCGGCCGGCAGTTCTCCGGCGTCCAATCCCCCGAGGAAGGCCTGCAGTGCAGCCGTTTCGCTAGCTGCGGTGGGCGCTGGTCGTATTTCTTGGGTCCTTTCACTCGAGGGAGGGATCGGTGTTAGCCGCCCCTCGCGTGGGGTCGAGTTCGGGACGGTCGGGGCAGTCGGAAACTCAGGGCTACCGGCATGGAGGGTCGGCTCCGGAGTAGCTGGGGCAGACGGAGACTCAGGGCCATCGACGAGGGGGGCCGGGTCCGAAACGGCTGGGACGATCGGAGACTCGGGACCACCGACGTGGAGGGCCGGCTCTGGAGCGGTCGGGGCAATCGGGGATTCAGGGGCACCGACATGAGGGGCTGGATCCGGAGCCGTTGGGGTAGAGGGTGATTCGGGTGCACCGACTTGGAGGATCGGGTCCGAGGTGACTGGGGTAGATGGGGACTCGGGGCTACCGACAGGAGGGGCGGGGTCCGGGGTGGCCGGGACAGGCGAAGGTTCGGGACCGCTGGTCGGTAGGTTCTGCTCTGCGGGTCGTGGGCGCGATGTGTCCGCCAGGATGTCATAGTCCTCCGGAATTGCTTCGGGCGGACTGTAGAAGGCGTTCAAGTCAGGGGTATGATCCGGCTCTGTCGCGGCAGCCGAGGTCCGGGGGGACTCGTGCTCGGGCCCAAGGGTCTGTCCAAGGGTTTGCTCAGGGGGTTGGGGCCCCTCTTCCGGGGGTGCCGCTATCAGCCAGTCGTCAGGCCTTGTGGGGGCTTCCTGTTTTGTCGCCGGAGGGGGGAATGAGTCGGTTGTTGTCGATGCCCCTCCGACCAGATCCATGATGTCGGGCACAGCACCGCCGGACGGGGTCTGCGCATAGGACTCGAATTCGGACCTGCCGCCGGCCAGGGGAGCGGTCGACGCGGCGGGTTGCGGTTGAGAGGCTTCCCGGGAGACGCGGATTTCATAGGTGCCGATGCCCAGCGTGTCACCGTCATGGAGCTCGACCCCCTGATCCTTAGGGAGCGGCTCCGTGTTGACAGAGGTCCCGTTGGTGCTGGTATCCGTCACAAAAAAGGCACCCTCGCGAAAGCTGATCCTGGCGTGCTGTCGCCCTACCCAACGCTTGGAGTCCGGAAGCACCAGCGCATTGTCCGGGTTACGCCCGATGGTCCCGCCGGTGACGCCGATCCTTGCGGTCAGCGCCGACTCTGCGGGGCGATTTTGATAGCGGACGACGGTCAGAATCAGCTCCATGGGGGGAAGTATAACCTCCATCGACGACTTCAACACGACCATGGCGGAACTTTCGATTGACCCTAGGGTCGCCGTCCGAGGATGCGGTTCACCGCATTCTAGGTCCTGTTGACGTTTAACTCTAACCGAAGACCCTCATTCCGGCTGGGAAGCGAGAACCCAGCGGCCGAGGGGAGCAGGTCTGCAGCCGGCAAACCGCGGATCTCTACTGCGGCTAAGAGGCCGTCTAAAAACTAACCCATTGATTTTAAATATTAAGAAAGAGTCATAAGATCCTTCGCCGGGCTTCGGGATGACCCAGCGCACGTCCTTGTCATTGCGAGCGCAGCGAGAAATCTTCAGGTTCAAGCGGTTGGTAGGTACTCAGGTTTTTAGACAGCCTCTAAGGGCTGTTGCAGAATCATCGTGCCAACCGCTAGTAGGACAGGATTAACAGGATTATTTTATTAAATAACGATTATAATATCCTGTTAATCCTGTACCATTAGGAGATAAGCTCGGAGGTTGGGTTTACTCCTTAATCAAATGTCAACACGGCCTAGTACCCCATTTCACCTTATTTTACGTTCTCAGCGCGGCGAGAAGCGGCCCGATACGAGGCGCGCGAGCGCAGGAATAGCAACCCTCTTTCAAGCTCGCGCAACAACGCAGGTGGCCGCTTCTCGTCTCGCCCGAAGGGAGCCCTCCAAACACACCAAGGCGGCGTTACAGCGCTTGGCAAGAGCGCGTGAGCTATTCCCTGCGCGCTGTGCCTTGCCTTGGCGCGTTTGGGAGGGCTCTGAGAGAGAAAAATAAGGTGAAATGGGGTGCTAGACTCCGGGCCTTTGGGTTCGGGCGGATTGGCGGCCAGTCACGGACTTGCCAGGGGGTTGTCGAACTTGAAGCCGAACCGGTGCGGATTCTCGTAGATGACGGCCGCGGAGAAGATATAGAAGACGTAGTCATAAGTCTCTTTCGGGATCTTATAATGGCGTAGCAGCTTCCAGAAATTGCGCTCCCGGGGATTCTCCGGCATTTTGCGCAGGCGCTTGATAATGTTGCCTTCGCCCCAGTTGTAGGAGGCCATCACCAGCAGACCCGAGGCCTGGGCGTCGGTACGATAGATGGTCTTCAGGTATCTTGCCGTGGCATAGGAGGCCTTCTTGAAATCGTGGCGCTCGTCGGCCGGGTCGTACCGGCGCGTGTGTTTCAGCGGTCCCATCTTGAGGCCGAACTTCTCGCCCGTAGGGGGGATAAACTGCCACATACCCTTGGCGGGGCCGTAGAGGCGGAGTATCCGGCTGCTCATTGGACCGACCGCGCGGGGCTGGAAGTTGGTCTCCTGCAAGGCGACATACATGAACTGAGGCGGCAATTCCTGGCTTGCGAGGGCAGCGCGGATCGTCGGGGCGTAGTTGTTTTCCCGCAGGCGCCGGATTGCGTTCTCCAGGCGGCTGGATGACTGCCACTTCTTGATGTACTCCTTGACCTTGGTGATAAAGGTTTTCGGCACCGCTACCTCGGTTTCGCCGAAGATCTTCGCCAGACGCAGGATCAGGAGCTCTTCGGAGTCCGGGGGGATCAACCGGCTGGTCTGAAGCTCGCGCGCGTAGGCGTCATATTTTTCGCGCATCCTTGCGAGCTTGCGCTTGGACGCTGTGATCTCTGCGCGGAGCTTTGCGCTCCGTATATCCTCGCGGTCGCGTTCCAGATCGAACTCGAGATCGGCCACATGCAGCTCGAGTTCTTTCATTGCTTCAATAACTTTAGTGCGCGAAGCGCATCATAGTTGAAACTATGGACTTTAAGTCCCTTCACTTTCAGTCCGTGGCTTGTCCACGGATGAGGACTTTAGTCCTCCAGA
>Ga0056126_10000702_pt1 | contig 10306 bp, 11 predicted proteins | sample WorMetLIZAISLAND_FD_71117 | JGI IMG/M metagenome (GOLD analysis project Ga0056126, IMG submission 71117) | Marine gutless worms symbiont microbial communities from Max Planck institute for Marine Microbiology, Germany - Inanidrilus manae... ...
CGGCCCGTAAACTGCTCAAGATCATCTACGACACGTTGAAGAACGGCTGGGTCTTCGAGGACTTCCCGGCCTTCAAAATCACGGGACAGCAAAATCCCGCTGCACAATCATCATAGGAGTGGGTGCCAATGACGATGTCGACCCGGCCCTTCGAAAGATCAGATTTGACGGCCTTTGTTGCGTTCGCGGAAACCATCCGGGAAACCTGCTCAACACGGACCGGGAAATCCGAAAACCGTTCCTTGAAAGTTTGGAAATGCTGGCGGCTAAGCAATGTCGTTGGCACGATGACCGCCATCTGCCGCCCTTCCATAGCCACGGCAAAGGCCGCCCTCAGCGCGATCTCCGTTTTACCAAACCCAACGTCGCCACACACGAGCCGATCGGCCGGGCGGCCTTTGGTCAAGTCGTCCAAAGCATCCGATATGGCCCGGGCCTGGTCTTCCGTTTCGGGATAAGGGAAACGGGCGCAAAACTCGTCATACGGCCCCTCGGCAACCGACACCGGCGGCGACTTTTTCAGTTCGCGGGCGGCGGCGATCCCGATCAACTGATCGGCCATCTCGCGTATCCGCGCTTTCATATTGGCTTTGCGGGATTGCCAGGCGGCGCCACCAAGCTTATCCAATTGTGCGCTCGCCGCCTCGGAGCCATAACGGGACAGAACCTCGATGTTCTCGACCGGCAAGAACAATTTGTCGTTTCCTGCGTAAACGACCTTCAAACAGTCGTGCGGGGCGCCGCCGACGAGGATGGACTCGAGGCTTTCGAACCGGCCGATGCCATGGTCCACGTGGACAACGAGATCACCCTGGTTAAGGGCCGAAGCCTCGGCAATAAAGTTCTCGGCCTTCACTTTTCGTCTGGACTGACGGACCAATCGCTCGCCGAGGATGTCCTGTTCGGTGACGAAACACATTCCATCGCCGACAAAGCCGCGTTCGAGGTCGATAACGGCGAGCGTAACGATCTTTGGCGATAAACCCTCGGCATCGCGCCAATGGGCGACAACAGCTGTATCGATGACTCCGTGTTCCCGGAGCAGGGATTGCAGGCGGTCCCTTGACCCATCGGAGAAAGCAACTATGACGACCCGCCGACCGTCGTTGATTTGATGATCGACATGGTCGCGAACGGCGTCGAAGACACTGACCTCTGGACGGACGCGGGCATCCGCAAAATCGATCCCGCCCCGCCGCGTCGACAGAGGTCTCAGCGTCTTCGGGACGTGAAAAGGGATAGAATTGGCAGGCCTGGCGCGACGCGACGATCTCATCCCACTCCTCTTCGCGGATGAACAATCGGTCGGGCGGAACCGGCCGATAAGGCGGTGCCGAAGCGCTGATGTCGCCGCCGGTGATCTGGTTCTGGCGGGCCGTATAATACTCGGCGATGAGATCGAACCGGGCGTCGCGGGCGTCGGTGACTTGATGGTCGAAGACGACGGCGGCGCCTGGCATATAGTCGCCAAGAGTTTCCAGGGTTTCGTAGAAGAGCGGCAACCAATGCTCGGCACCGGCATACCGCCGCCCTTCGGAAACCGCCTCGTAAAGCGGGTCGTCGTCGCCGGCCGATCCGAAAAGAACGCGGTACGCCGAACGGAACCGGGAAATGTTGGGCTCGGTCAAGAGGACCTCACGTGCTGGAATCAGCCGAAGCGTGTCGGGCCTTTCGGTTTTATCGTCTACGGTCCTCTGGTCCACTGGATCGAACAATCGGATCCCGTCCAATTCATCACCGAAGAAATCGAGCCGGTAGGCGAGCCCGGCACCGGACGGGAATACATCGACAATGCCACCGCGGACGGCGAACTCACCCGATTCCATCACGGTCTGGACTCGTTGGTAGCCGGATTGCCCCAGGAACCGGGCAAGCTCATCGACGTCGAGGGTATCGCCGACCGTCAACTGACGTGTGCTGCCCTGGTAGGTGCTGCTTGGCGGAACGCGTTGCAAAAAGGCCGAGACTGTCGTTAAGACGACGATGTTCGGCGGAGTCCCATCCCGGTGAATTAATCTCGTCAGCGTGTCGATGCGTTCGCTCTCGATGTCGGCGCGTGGCTAAACCCGATCGTAGGGGAGGCAATCCCATGCCGGGAACTTTAGGACAGGCAGTTCGGGATCGAAAAACCGCAGGGCCGCCGCCATGCCGACATGGAGACGTCATCACGTGCAACAAAGATGACGTCGCGGTCTTGCCGTGACAATTTCGAAAGAATAACGGCATCCATGCCCTCCGGAGCGCCAGTGACTACCGTCGGTTTTTTTCCTCGCCTTTCGAGGGCGTTAACAAGGGTTTCGCTATTCATGGGCGCTAGCAGGGATCGTTCGGTGGTGGCGTGGTCTATTTGTTCCGGGAAAAAGCCATGATCGCTGACATCAAATCTGCATCGATATGGTCCGGCAGGCTCTTCTTTCCAGTTGCCCAGTCGTAAAGGTCGTTGTCGCTCTCTTCCAATAGGGCCTCGAAACCCGCGAGCTCTCCATCCGTCATTGTTTCCAACTTTGCGGCCGCGAATCGTCCGAGGAGAACATCGTTCTCCTTCATGCCACAATGCTGGGCTTTGTAGAGCAGCTTTTTCCTATGGACGTCCACGGTCGATCTACGAGAAACGGTTTGCTACGGCAGCGGGGAAACATAGGATATAAATTCTTTGCTCCCGAATGTCAGCACGTTGGTCAGATATGCGACCGGAGATACTGTTTCCCCTGTTTAAACCGGTCACGACGCTCAAGGGAGTCGGCCCCCGAATTGCCAATTTGATCGAAAAACTGGCGGGCCCCAACATTGTCGACCTTTGCTGGCACTTGCCGACCGGCCTGATCGACCGCCGCTACTCACCAACGGTCTCGGAAGCAACGCCCGGCATTATCGCGACGATGGTGGTGACCGTCGTAAAGCACCAGAAACCGCCGAATAAACGCCTACCCTATAAAATCGTTTGTGAAGACGACACCGGCTCTTTGACCCTGGTCTTCTTTCACGCCCACGAAGAATATCTGAAAAAGAACCTGCCTGTCGGCGAAACACGCGTCGTCAGCGGTCGGCTGGAGTCTTTCGGTAACGACCTCCAAATAACCCACCCAGACCATATCGGCACGATCGATGAATTGTCACGTTTGAAGACCGTCGAAGCGGTCTACCCCTTGACGGCCGGTTTAAGTCAAAAGGTATTGCACAAGGCCGTTGACGCGTCATTGGCTGTCCTGCCTCCATCGTTCGATGAGTGGATCGACCCCAATCTGGTCGGCCAACGCGGTTGGGCGACTTGGAAGGACTGCCTGTTATCGGCCCATAAACCCGATTCCGAGACCTCCCTCGACCCCAATGACGCCGACCGCCAGCGCCTGGCCTACGATGAACTGCTTGCTAACCAACTGGCGCTCGCCGTGATGCGCCGCACCATGCGCCGAGCCAAAGGCCACAGCTTGAAAGGAGATGCCTCACTCTCCAGCGCCATAGTCAAAAGCCTCCCCTTCCGCCTGACAGTTTCTCAGGAACAGGCGCTTCAAGAGATTCGGGACGATTTGGCGGCGGATATCAGAATGCTGCGTCTCCTGCAGGGCGATGTCGGCAGCGGAAAGACCGTCGTCGCGCTGCTGGCAATGGCCACCGTCGTCGAAGCCGGCTTTCAGGCGGTCCTCATGGCACCAACAGAAATACTGGCGCGCCAGCATGCGGAAACCCTGACGGCGTTGGCAAACGGAAAGGATCTCGAAATCGCGCTGCTGACCGGCCGGGAAAAGGGAAATACCCGACGCCAAATTCTCGAACGCCTGGATTCGGGCGACATTCAGGTTGCGGTCGGCACGCACGCGTTGTTCCAGGACGACGTCGATTACCAGAACCTGGGTTTGGCGGTGATCGACGAGCAACACCGTTTTGGCGTCCATCAGCGGCTCCGGCTGGCCAATAAGGGAAAGGGTGTCGATATATTGGTCATGACGGCGACGCCGATACCGCGGACGCTATTGTTGACCTCTTACGGTGATATGGACGTTTCCAAACTCATGGAAAAACCACAGGGCCGCGAAGCCGTTGATACACGGACGATTTCGGCGGAACGGATCGGCGAAGTCGTTTCGGCGATCGGCCGCGCCTTGAACGATGGCAACAAGATCTACTGGATTTGTCCGCTGGTCGAGGAATCTGAAATTGTCGACCTCGCTGCGGCCGAGGCGCGTTTCGCCGAACTGTCACTGATATTCGGCAGCCGCGTGGGCATGGTTCACGGCCGCATGAAAGGGGGACAGAAAGATGACGTCATGGCCAAGTTTTCAAACGGGCCTATCGACCTGTTGGTGGCGACAACTGTTGTCGAGGTTGGTGTCGATGTGCCGGATGCCACCGTAATGGTGATTGAACACGCGGAACGTTTCGGTCTCGCGCAGCTGCACCAACTCCGGGGGCGCATCGGACGGGGGACCGCGTCTTCCGTCTGCCTTCTCGTGTTTTCGCCCCCTTTAGGCGAAATCGCCAAGGCCCGTTTGTCGATCATGCGTGAAACCGATGACGGTTTCCGAATCGCGGAAGAGGACTTACGCCTACGTGGCGCCGGAGAACTGCTCGGAACCCGTCAAAGCGGGTTACCGGAATTCCGGCTTGCCGATCTTTCGAAGCACTCCGACCTGCTGGCCGTGGCGCGAGACGATGCCGCGCTCCTGCTCGAAAAAGATCCTCAGTTGGCTACGGTCCGCGGGAAAGCGGCCCGAACGCTGTTGTATTTGTTCAGCCGTGACACGGCCGTAAGGAATCTCGGTTCGGGATAATTTACAGGTCCAACCGTCTTGAAACGATTCGAAACAGTTGGACACACACTGAACCGTGATGGACGGTTACCATGTTCGAGAAGACAACGCGGATCATCTGTCTGGGGGGCGGTCCGACGGAAAAAAGGCTGAAATTCAAGGAATCGCCACGTGTCGGCAGTCGAAAGATCCGATTTACCCTACGGCATCCGGTTTAAATCCGGTCAGGATACATCCGTTGTCAACGAATGGCTGACCAACAACTGCTCCGGCGCTTTCTTTGTCGAACAAAGCGGTGAGCGGCCGACCGATAGGCGCCCGCAGGACGTGTTTCTGCGGTTCGAACGCCAGGACGATCTCCAGCGTTTCAAGGATATGGTCATGAAAAACTCGCGCGAATTCAACTGACCGAAACGGTTAAGCGTCGTCCGCCGCCGGTTCCCGGCGCGCTTCTTCCTGCTTCTCACCCGGTCGGGATCCCTTTTGAACCAGCATCGTCGCACGGTCTCGCTCGCGCAAAGTATCGACTTCTTCATAAACATGGGCCGACGCGAAAACTTTGTTCTTCTCCCGGTCCGGGCGCCTGTCAGGCGGCGTGACAATGCCGCCAGAGATCACCATTTTTATGGCCTCCTCAACGGTCATACTGAGCGACACCAAATCCCTCTTTGGAACGAAAAGAAGGAAACCTGACGTTGGGTTCGGGGTCGTCGGCAGAAAGATGTTAATGCACTCCTCTTCCGTCACGTTTTGAACCTCACCCTCTGTTCTGCCCGTAATGAAGGCGATCGCCCAAAGTCCACGTCGCGGATATTCGACGAGGACAGCCTCGCGGAAAGCGGTAGACTGCTGCGCAAGGACGGTTTCAAGTATCTGCTTCACCGCACCGTAGACACTCCGGATTACGGGCATCCGGGCCAACAGCTGCTCGGAGAACCGGATCCACATGCGACCGATGAAACCGGCCGTAAGGGCACCGATAAGAGTCAATCCGAAAACCAATACGAGGAGTCCGAGTCCCGGAATGGCGAACGGCAGATAGGTCTCCGGGTTGTATTGAACCGGGATAAGTGGTGTGACTTTCGAATCGACGAACTTAATTAGGATCCAGGCGAGATAAAAAGTGATCAAGATCGGCGCCGTGACCAGGATCCCGGTCAGGAAATAGGCCCGCATCCGCTGCATGAAGCCGAGCTTATGGGGGCGCAGCAGAGGCTCGTCGGGGCCCGGCCCGGTTTGGCCGTCCTTCGACATCGTATTCGGGTCTCGATTATCGAGCGTCATATATATGCATCCTGGTGTCGACACACCGCCTGTCGGGAACACCGTCCGAGAGATTGACGGAAACCGGTGTCAGGTTGTTGGCAAAGAGATTACTACTTCTTGGCGGATGAACGAACATGATCGACAAGAATTTTCAAGAGCCCCCTGATAAAGGGATCGGCTTTATTAAGTTTCTGTTCGAACATGTTTCGCGTGACGACGATGATCGTCGCCCCGGTCTTTGCCCGAGCACTGGCCATGCGTGGCCCCGAATCGATCAGGGCCATCTCGCCGAACATGCCGCCCTGACCGACGACACCAAGGACTTTTGTCTCGCCATCAATCACCTTTATGATCTCAACCTCGCCGGATTGAACGACATAGGCTAGGTTCCCTTCGTCTCCCTCCTTGAAGATCGTGGTCCCTGGCTGGAAGGTCTGACGCTGGAGAATCTGATTGCTCACGTTGGTGTCCTCCGAGGCACGGATTATTATTGCGCATCCTCCGATTGCGATTAAGCCATGAATCGGAAATCCTTGTCCACTAAACGTGCATCGCAACCGTTGTGACGGACGCGCAATAAACCAACCAAAGGTGTCATTAAAGAGTGCCAAACCGGGAATTCCCACAACGGCCGATCGTCGGAATTGGTGTCGTCGTCGTCGATGAGGGACGAGTGCTGTTGATTCGCAGGGGAAAGAACCCGCGTCGAGGCATGTGGAGTCTTCCTGGCGGAGCGCAGGAGTTAGGGGAAACGGTCGTCGAAGGGGCGGCTCGCGAAGTCAAGGAAGAGACCGGTCTCGATATCGAAATCACCGGGTTGTTGGATGTCGTCGACTCGATCGACGTCAATGAAGATGGCGCCATCAAATACCACTACACGTTGGTCGACTTTGCGGCGCGTCCTCTCGGCGGTCGCGTCAAAGCGAGCGGCGATGCGGCCGAGGTAGGTTGGTTTGATCGGGAGGGTGTGTCGAGCCTGGGGATGTGGACCGAAACCGAGAGAATTATCGGGCTCGCATTAGAGTTCGACGACCTTTTGAGCGGTAGGTCATAACAAACCGGCTTCCTTGTAATATTTTATGGCACCGGGGTGCAGCGGTGCGGTCAATCCGAGGGTTACCATCTCCGTTTTGCTCAAGATCTTGAACGCGGGATGGAATGTCTTGAACTTCGCAAAATCATCGAACACGGCCCGGACAACCTCGTAGACAATATCCTCACTCAGTTTGTCGCTGGTCACCAATGTCGCGTTCAATCCGAAGGATCGGGTGTCGTGAACGCTGCCGCGGTAAAGGCCAGCCGGGATAACCACCGGGCGATAATAACCACGGCGTTCCACCATACGCGTTACGGCCGGCTCCACCACGTTGACGAGAATGACGTCGCATTCCGACGACGCATTGCGAACCACGCTCGAAGGGTGGCCGACTACATACATCGTGACATCGATCATGTTGTTGCAGAGTGCCTCGCTCTGCTGACCGGACGGCAACTCGAAAACGCGACCAAAGACGTCCTCTCGCCATCCCAACGCGCGCAGGAGTTCGTTGGAAGTCGCCCGTTGACCAGAACCAGGGCTACAGAGATTGACCCATTTGCCTTTCAAGTCTCTCAAGCGCCGGATGCCGGAATCAGCCCGTGCCACGATCGTGAAGGATTCGGGATGAAGCGAGAAAACTGACCTAAGCCCCTCGAACGCACCTTCTTCGCGGAAACTCGAGGTCCCGTGATAACTATGGAAGTGCCAATCCGATTGAGCGATCCCCATGTCCATCTCACCGGCACGTATGGCTTTCAGGTTGGTGACGGAACCGGCCGTGCTGCCTGAGTTACATTGGATACGGTGTTTGCGGGAACCTTTGTTGACCTGGCGGCAGATCGCGCGGCCGGTTGGAAAGTACACCCCGCCTTTTCCGCCCGTGCCGATGAAGAATTTGGTTTCCGGCTCGGCGGCTCGGGTTGCGCCGGTGTGGAGACCCAGGATGGCCCCCAATATGACCCATGAAATCAACAGGAAAACGCGATAGCCAATCACTGTGGAACCTCGCCCTACACCGCCGGCACCATAACAGTTCCGGATCATGCTTCAAGCCGCCGATCGGCGAGGATCCGATCTACCGGGATCCCCGTTTATCGTTCGCGGAAAGCCGTCTTGACGGAGCTGACCACCGGCTTCAGCAAATATTCCAGGAGCGTCTTGCGGCCGGTCTTGATGTCAGCTTGCACGGTCATGCCCGGCAATACTCGGTTTTGCTCGGGATCGAATCCGACGTAACCACGATCCAATTTCACGATGCCCCGATAGTAGGGGTCGCCGGTGGTCTCGTCGACGAATGTCGTCGCCGAGATGTCGCCAAGCTCACCGGATATGCCGCCATACCGTGCGAAATCATAGGTCGTAACCTTGACCGTGACCGGTTGACCGAGTTCCACGTGCCCGACATCGCGCGTCGTGATTTTCGTCTTGACGATCAATTCGTCTTCCAGGGGCACGACCTCCATGATCGCAGCGCCAGCGGGGATAACACCACCGACGGTGTGAACCTGCATACCTTTCACGATCCCGTGGACCGGAGACAAGATCTGCAATCGCCTGACGCGGTCGAATAATTGACTCAGTGATTCGTTGATCTGGGCAAGTTCATTGGTGGCGACACCCATCTGGGTCAAAGCCCCCTCCCGGGAGTCCGTATCGAGTTCACTGAGTTTGGTCCGCGACTCGGCGAGTTCCTCGGTCGTTCTCTGGCGTTCGACAATCAGGTTGGCAAGCTCGCCGCGGGCATCGTTGACTTCCCGCTTGGCATCGAGATAGATGATTTTCGAGGTCAGACCCTTTTTGTAGAGCTCCTCGCGGAGCAACAACTCCTCGAGAAGGAAATCGGCGTTCCTGGAGAGGGTCTCCTCCTGTTCTTCGAGTAGCGCCAATTCCTGCTTTTTTTGTTCGATCTGTGTGATGATCACCTGCCGGCGTTCGGCGTGGGCATTGAGCTGACTTTCGTAGATCGTGAACTGGTCCTCGACCAAATCGTTATATTCGGGTCCAACGAAACCGAAGTCCGGTTCGCGGCCGGTGCCAATGGCACGCAGGCGTTCGACCTGCAGTTCAAGGCCGGCGCGGCGCGCCTTCATCTGGCTGAGTTCGGCCGCCGGTCCCGACGGGTCCAATCGGATGAGGACCTGTTCCTTCTCGACGATTTCACCATCGGAAACGAGGATTTCCGAAATGATCCCCCCTCCAGGTGCTGAATGGTCTGGATTTGGCCCGTCGGAACAATTTCGCCGGAGGTGACTGCGACTTCGTCGACATTCGTAAACCCGGCCCATACGAGAAACGCGCAAACCACGGCCGAGATCGCCAACATGGCGGCCCGAATGAGTCCGGAACTGCCAGCCTCTTCGAGGATGACCGATTGCGCCAGGAAGCGCGTTTGCCGATCACCACGCTTGACCTTGCGCGGTTCCTCTGGGGTCTGGGCGGTGAGGGCTGTCTCGCTCACAGGAAATCCTTCGGCATCTGACTCATAACTTCCTCGGCGGGTCCATAGGCCCTGACGTTTCCGTATTCCAACCAAACGATCTTATCAGCCAGCTTAAGGTGACTCGGTCTGTGGGTCACGATAAGGCTGGTCGTATAACCCCGCATTTCATCGACCATGCGCATGAAGGCCTGGTCACCCTCGAAATCGAGGCCACCGCCGGGTTCGTCGAAAAGCATGATCGGCGCCCGCTTAAGGTAACCGCGGGCGAGATTGAGTCGTTGGAGCAAACTGGTCGGCATCTGCCCGGCGCCTGAATCCCCGATCCGCACCTCGAAACCGGATCGCATCCATTTTCCGGAACCTTGTTCCAGGTTCTCCACGTCTTCCAGAACGCCGGCCTTGTAGCAGGCCCATCTGAGATCGTCGTCGGTTGCCGTCGGGTGACCCAGGCGCAGGTTTTGGGCGATGGTTCCGTAGAAGAACTGGATCGTCTGCGGTACGTATCCGACCGCGTGGCGCAATTCCACCTGGTCCATCTGGCGGATATCCTGATTGTCGATACGGATGCTGCCGGCCTGCGGCTGGTACATGCCGGCCAAGAGTTTAAGCACCGTCGACTTCCCGGACCCGTTGCCGCCGACGACCGCCACGACCTCGCCCGGCTCCACGTCAAAGGTGACACCTACCAGTGCGGCGTGTCTGACGTCAGCACCCTTGGGACACATTGAGGGGTTTTCACAAGGGAGGATTTCTGGCTCATCGTAGTGACCGAAGGGAACGAAGATGAGGCAGAAATCGATGAGCAAGAAAGAG
>Ga0056126_10000703_pt1 | contig 10300 bp, 9 predicted proteins | sample WorMetLIZAISLAND_FD_71117 | JGI IMG/M metagenome (GOLD analysis project Ga0056126, IMG submission 71117) | Marine gutless worms symbiont microbial communities from Max Planck institute for Marine Microbiology, Germany - Inanidrilus manae... ...
GTTTTCACTACATCTTTCCCGGTCAGCCGAAACCGGCAATCGCTATCGAGCTATTTCAATGATTTCGCCGAACCGCCCAGCCGCAAAACGCACGCTTACTGTTGAAGTTGGGTCAAGCGCCTCTCAGAGCAGACCGAACCGGTCCCCGGCGAGCGCAGCGACGCGGCGTAGCGCGGCCAGCGCCGTCCCCGTATCCGAGGCCAGGCGGAACAGCGTCGGCGTTTCCCAGGGCCGCCGCGCCCATCCCCCGATCACCGCGGTAAAGACCGGCCGGCCGTCGTCGCCGATGGTGTCGGACAGCCACTGCGGAATCGACCGGCCCTGCGGATCGGCGACGGCGCGAATCGCCAGGAACGGCACCCCGGCCGCGTCGGCGACCTCGGCTACCGAGTGGGATTCCATGTCCACGCCCGCGGCGCCGGTGGACCGGTGCACGTCGTCCTTTTCGGCCGCCGACAGCAGCGCCCGGTCGGTCCCGGCGATGGATGCCGAGACGATGTCGGGCCCGTCGGCGACCGCCTTGATTAACCGCTCGCGCCAGGCCTCGTCGCCGTCCCATCGCTGCCCGCCGGCGCCGAACACGGTCGTCGCGGCGATCACCGTCCCCGGTTGGAGGGCCGGGTCGAGGCCGCCGGCGACGCCGAAGCTCAGCAGTGCCGCGCATCCTTCGCCGACGAGCGCCCGCGCGTGGACGGCGGCCCGCGCCGATGAGGCGCCGGCGCACCGCACCATCAGTCCGCCGCCCGCACGGGAGGGCTTCAAGCACTTGGATTCACTGGCCAGTCCGGTGATGACGCCGAGGCAGACCACTCACAACCCGAACGAGGGCGCCTTGGCGTTGCCGTGGCTGAGATTGCGGAACCGCGACAAGGCCCACAGCGGGAAGAAGGCGCTGTAGCCGTGGTAGCGGAGATAGAAGACGCGGGGAAACCCGACGGCGTTGAAGTACGTTTCCTGCCAGGTGCCCTCGTCGCGCGGCGCCGACAGCAGGTAGTCGATCCCTCCGCGCACGGCCTCGCTGTCGACCTCGCCGGCCGCCATCAGGGCGAGCACGGCCCAGGCGGTCTGCGAGGGCGTGCTGGCCTTGGCTTCGTCGCGCCAGTCGGGCCAATAGGTGGCGCAGTCCTCGCCCCAGCCGCCGTCCTCGCGCTGGCGCGCGATCAGCCAGTCGATGGCCTTGCGGATGTAGGGCGCGGTCATGTCCTCGCCGATGGCGTTGAGCGCGCAGAGCACCGACCAGGTGCCGTAGATATAGTTGGTGCCCCAGCGCCCGAACCATGACCCATCGGCCTCCTGCTCGGCCTTGAGATAGTCGAGCGCTCTCGTTACCACCGGATGGTCCCGTTCGAAACCGTGCTGGGCGAGCATGCCGAGACAGCGCGCGGTGACGTCGGCGGTCGGCGGGTCGAGCAGCGCCCCGTGATCGGCGAAGGGAATGTGCTGGAGGAAGTCGTACTCATTGTCGGCATCGAAGGCGCCCCAGCCGCCGTTGTCGGACTGCATGCCGAGGACCCACTCGACGCCCCGTTCGATGGCCTCGTCGGCCTCGGGATCGTCGGCCCGCTGCAATCCCATGACGACGACGGCCGTGTCGTCGACATCGGGGTAGTAGTCGTTCCAGTACTGGAAGGCCCAGCCTCCCGGACGGAGGCCGGGGCGGACCGCCGCCCAGTCCCCGTCAACGTCGAGGATCTGACGGCCGCGCAGCCATCCGCAGGCCTTCTCGACCACCGGATCGGAAATCTCATAACCCGCTTCGAGCAAGGCGTGGAGCGCCAGACCCGTGTCCCACACCGGCGACAGGCAGGGCTGGCAATACCCCTCGCCGTTGTGGAAGACGAGGAGCTTGTCGACGGCGCCCCGCGCCGTGATCACATCCGGATGGTCGTGGGGATAGCCCAGCGCATCGTAGGCCATCACCGCGTTGGCCATGGCCGGGAAGATGCCGCCGAGGCCGTCCTCGCCGTTGAGCCGCTCCTTGACGAAGGCCATGGCCCGGTCGATGGCCATGCGTTCGAGGAAGCGCGGAAACAGCGGCTCGCAGATGCGCGCGACCCGATCGACCTTGAGCATCGCCTCGCCGATCCAGTGCCCGGTCGGATTGGTGAAGTAGGACCGCTCCTCCTCGGGCGGCGTGACGAACAGTTCACGGATATCGATGCCCCGCGGGTTGCGGGCCCGGGGCTTCAAGGCGGCCAGCACGAACAGCGGCACCATCACCGTGCGCGACCAGTAGGAGACCTTGTCGATATGGAACGGCGCCCACCGCGGCAACAGCACGGCCTCGACCCGCGTCACCGGCACCGCCCGCCACGGCACCTGTCCGAACAGCGCCAGCGCGATGCGGGTGAACACGTTGCTGCGCGCGGCGCCGCCGTGGGCCAGCACGGTCTCGCGGGCGCGCCGCATGTGCGGGGCTTCGGGGTCGTCACCGACGAGCTTCAGGGCGAAGTAGGCCTTGACCGTGGCGCTGACGTCGGCGTCGCCTCCGGGAAACAGCGGCCAGCCTCCGTGCTCGCCCTGGATCCGGCGCAGGTAGTTGGCGAGCTTCCGCTCGATCGTATCGTCGATGTCGCCGAGGAAGTGGTTGAGCAGGATGTATTCCGCCGGGATCGTCGCGTCGGCCTCGAGCTCGAACACCCAGTGTCCGTCATCGCTCTGCCGGCGGGCGAGCCACGCCGCCGCCTCGGTGATGACGGCGTCGAGCGCGCCGTTGCCCAGCGGCTCGGCGGTCGATAAACCGAGTTCGGGCGAGATCCTGCCCGTCTCGCGATCCTGCGGTCCGGAGCGCCCCAAAACGCCCCCCTCCTCGTTCCGTTTTCAGCGCCTTTCGCGCAATCCGCGTTTGTTGCGTCGAATCAACACCTTTTGTCAAGTGCTCGCTGCGTCTGCGAAGATGGCCTCGGCGGCGGCGTGCCCCGATCGGACGCTGCCTTCGACGGTCGCCGGCAGCCCGGTATCGGTCCAGTCGCCGGCGAGGAAGAGATTGCGCCAAGCCGTGCGGGTCCCCGGCCGGCGGGCGATTTCCGCCGGCGTCTGGGCGAAGGTGGCCCGCTTCTCGGTCAAAATCCTGTGAGCCGGCAAGGCCGCCTGCCCGAGGCCGAGGACCATCGATACGTCGCGCCACATGTCGCGGGCAAGGACCTCGTTGGAAACCTCGAGTAGGGAATCGGCGGCGCTGACGGTGGTCGAGACGATGTCGCCGCGGACGAACAGCCATTGGATCACACCGCCGACGACACCGAGGAAGTATACGTGCCGGCTCGCCTGCGGGAGGCGGAAGTGGCCGTTGACGATGGCGCGGTTCGCCACCGGCGCCTCGAGTCCGGAGACCAGCGCGGCCGCCGCGGCCGGCGGCACGGCGAGGACCACGACGTCGGCCGCGTCCAGGTCGAGCCGGTCTCCGCCCCCAAAATCCAGTCCGACGATCTGGTCGCCTTCCAGATCGAGCCCGCGCAGGCGGCGGTTGAAGCTGACCCCGCCGGCCGGGTCGAGCGTTCGGAGCGCCGGATCGACGAGCGCCTCGCTCAGGCCATCGCGGGCGATTCGCGGCCGGCAGTGGGCCTCGCCCCGGCCGAAGGTCTCGCGCACGACCGGCCACAGCAGGGACGCCGCGCCTTCCTCGGCGGAGGTGTTGAGCGCGGCGACGGCAAGCGGCTCCCAGAACCGCCGGTAGAGCAGCCCGGAGCCGCCCAGGCACTGGGCAACGGTGGCGCCGTTCGAGGCGTTGACCAGGCGAAGGGCACGCAGGTACTCGGAGATCCGGGTTCCCGGCACCCGATGGCCGCGCGACAGCACCCACCACGGGATCGGGCCCGCGCTGGGCCGGACGGTCCATCGGTTGCCCGTGGTCGCATCGACGAAATCGAACTCGGCCCGATCCGGCCCGATGAAGGCGTCGGTGGCTCCGCAGGCCTCCAGGTAGTCGTAGGTCGCCCGGTTTCCGCTGAGCAGCAGGTGGTTGCCGTTGTCGATGCGGCGTTCGAGGGTGGCATCGAAGAACGACCGGCACCGCCCGCCCGCCTGGCCGGCCGCTTCGTAGACGGCGACCCGGCGTCCGGTCCTTGCCACGGCGACGGCGGCGGACAGGCCCGAGAGCCCGGCGCCGACGATATGGACGACACCGGGCATCTAGAAGATCCCGTGGCGCAGGCCGATCCAGAGCTTCTGCCACCGGGGCACCGCGATCCGCGGGCCCCGCGTCCGCCAGCCGCGGTCCAGCAGCCGCTGGAGGACCCGCTGGTAGACCTCCTTCATGACGATGGCCGGGCGGACCCGCCTCCGGTCGCAGCCCGACAACACCTGCTCGGCCTCGTCGAACCGCCGGGCCGCGACGGCCGCGAGGCGGCGGCAGACAGTGTCGATTCCGGGCTGGGTCAGGATGAAGGCCGTGCCGCCGTGCGTGGCGACGTCCGCGTCCTCGAGCAGGGTCAGCGGCAGGTACAGCCGCTCCCGCTCGGCGTCCTCGTCGAGGTCGCGAAGGATGTTGGTGAGCTGCAGGGCCTGGCCGAGGTTGCGGGCGAGATCGGTGCCCGTCGGGTCCTCGAGGCCGAAGACCCGGTTGCAGAGCCGGCCGACGGCGCAGGCGACGCGGTCGCAGTAGAGCTCCAGTTCGGCCATGTCGGCGATGCGAACCCGATGGGCGGCATCCATGGTCATGCCGTCGATGATCGCCTCAAAGTCCTGGCGGGCGAGACCGAAGGCCCGCACCGGTCCGGCGAGGGCGCGGGTGACGGCGTGCCGGGGATCGCCATCGAACAGGTGCGCGATCTCGGTGCGCCAGCGCTGCAAAGCGGCCTGCTTCGACTCGGCGTCGCCGCCTTCGTCGGCGATATCGTCGACTTCGCGGCAGAACGCGTAGATGGCGAACATGGCGCGGCGCTTGTCGCCCGGCAGGAGCCGCATGGCCCAGAAGAACGACGTCCCCGATCGCCGGACCACGTCATCGACGTAGCCATCCGGATCGTCGCGGCGGAGGACATCGACGATTGCGCTCATGGCCGCCATGGTTACACCACGTCTTCGCCGGCGTCACCCGCCGCCGTTCGCGCGGCCCCATAGGTCCGCCCCTTCCAGGCCCCGCCACGCCCGAGGTGATGGCGGCGGGCTGAATCGACGGTCATCGCCGTATACAGCAGCGCCGCCAGCGGCAGCGCAAACGCCCACCCCGCCGACCGGCCATAGAGGCGAAGGGTCGGCAGGAACAGGACTGTCATGACGGCCCAGGCGAGTCCGCCCGCGACCGCGGCGACACCGTCGCCCGCAAGGCCGCCGAACACCAGCGCCGCCGGCGGCGCGAGATACAGAACCGTCATGCCCAGGACCGTGCCCAACAGGCTGATGGGCCTGTAGTCCAGTTGCGTATACGCCGTCCGCGCCACCATCCGCCATACCTCGGAAAGCCGGTCGTAGGTGCGGAGGCTCACCGAGGCGGTGGTCAGTCCCAGCCAGATGCTTCCGCGGGCCTTCACCAAAGCGGCCAGCGCGCAGTCGTCGATCAGGCGGTCTCGGATGGCCGACACCCCCCCGGCCCGCTCCAGGGCCAAGCGCCGCACGAGCATGCAGCCGCCGGCGGCTGCCGCTTCGGTCCGGTGCGGGTCGTTGACCCAGGGAAACGGGTAGAGCTTCTCGAAGAAGAACACGAAGGGCGGGATCAGCAGCCGCTCCCAGAAACTCCGGCAGCGGAGCAGCACCATCAGCGAGACTAGGTCCCGCCCCTCGGCCTCGGCCTTGGCGATCAGCGCCGCGACGACGCCCGGCCCGTGCTCGATGTCGGCATCCGTGAGCAGCAGATAGCGCGCCTCGGGCCACCGCCGCGCCGCCTCGGCGATCCCCTGGTTCATCGCCCACAGCTTGCCCGTCCAGCCCGGCACCAGGGGACCGCCGTCGATCACTGCCACGTCCGGGTCGTCTTCGCCCGCGGATCGGGGTCCAGCCGCTGATCGGCGCGCCAAAACCCGCCGCGGCCGAACAGCAGCACGGCCCAGGCAGCAAGCGATGCGGCGGCCAGCACCGCGATGAGCGCTCCGATCATCGGCGGTCAAACCATCGCCGCCACGGCACCCCGCGCGCAGCAAACGAGGTAGTCGGCCTTGGACAGAACGATCCGCCCAGCCAGCGGGTCGCCGGCGCGGAGGCGGCGGACCAGCGTCCGGGCGATGTCGAGGATGGCCCCGGACTCCATCGCCAGCCGCCGGCTGGACAGTCCCGCCGGCAACGGCGCCGCGTCGCGCAGCAGCACGTTCGTCGCATCGAGGGTCCGGTCGATGACGGCGCGCAGCGGCGGTCCGGTCGGGGTGCCGTCCAGGTCTTCGGCGCGGGCGCCCGCCGCCTCCATCCAGTCCATGGGCAGGTAGACGCGGTCGAGGCCGCGGTGGTCGTCCTGGCAGTCCTGGATGTGGTTGATGACTTGCAGCGCCATGCACAGCGCGTCCGAGGGTCCGTAGCCGTCTCGCGAGCCTCCGTGGAGGTCGAGCAGATAGCGGCCCACCGGTGCCGCCGACAGCCGGCAGTAGCCCATCAGGTCGTCCCAGTCCCGGTATCGCAGCTTGGTCGCGTCCTGCTTGAACGCGGCAACGAGATCCACGCAGTGGTCGGTGACGATGCCGGTCTCGGCGAGGCTTCGGCGCATGGCGATGCCCTTGGCGTAGGCCGGCGGGACCTCGGCGCGTCCGGTCACGGCGTCCTCGAAACCGTCGAGGCGGCGAACCTTCTCCTCGGGCGGCAGGTCGGGATTGTCGGCGATGTCGTCGATCGCCCTGGCGAAGGCGTAGAACACGGCGATGTGGGGCCGCAGGTGCGCGGGAAGCAGCCACGACCCGACGGGGAAGTTCTCGTAGGCCGCGTCCTTCCCCGACGGCGTTTCGATGGCGATCGCCGCCGCGGACGCCATCTCGCGCGCGGGCCGGACGCCCGTCAGGCGTCGCCCCTGAGGCGGCGGCGCAGCTCGTCGATCAGGCTGGACACCTTGCCACCGTTGCGCCGGATCACCGAGCCGAACTCGGAGCGCTGGGTCTGGCCCATGCTGACGCCCTCGACAATGACATCGACGATCTTCATGTCGTTCCCGCGAATGCGCACCCGCCACGCCACCTCCAACGGCTGGCCGCCGGTGGGCCGGGAGATCTCCGAGAACACCAGGGCGTCCCGGCTCTCGTCGCTGAACAGCGTCCTGGTCACCGAGAGGCGTTCGCCCGAATACTGGGTGAACCGGTCCACATAGGTGAAGACGATCAGGTCTTCGAACAGCATCAGGTATTCGTCGCGCTCCGCGTCCGTCGCCCGGCGCCAGTGGCGGCCGAGGACCCACCGGCCGATGGTGTCGACGGCGAAATATTCGGTGAACAGTGAGCGGAATCGCGTGACGCGTTCGTCTCGCGACAGGTTTTCCACGGTCAGCGCGGCAATCGCCTTGTCGGCCAGGCCCTCGATGAAGCGCTTGGTGTCATCGGCCAGATCCCCCGAGCGCGCGGTCACGGGACCGGCAACAACCAAGGCAACAACGACCGCGAGGGCCGCCACTACGCGAACGCGCTCAACCATCCTTCAACCAGATGTCCTCCGCAGTGGGTCCGCTGCGCGGGCCGCTCGTGGCCCCGATGTCCGCGACCATCGTGAACAATAACGCCACTTTGCGCCTGCCCGCCCGGCGAAACCGGCCCTTCAAATGCCGCAACGCCCCTCTTCGGGTCAAGAACCTCTGGCAAGCCAAAGGCGGAACGACCACAATGATTTGGGGAGTCCGTCGCCATGGACAATACCACAGATCAGGCCGGCCGGCCCGACGACATCCACCGCCAGGCGGTCCAGACCCTGTTTTCCCTCTTCGATTCCATCTGCGAGGGGGCGATGACCGTCGACAGGGATGCCCGCATCGTCTGGATGAACGAGAAGTACGCCACCCTTCTCGGACTCGAGAACATGGAAGCCGCCGTCGGCCGCGAGGTCGAGGAGGTCATCCCCAACAGCCTGATGCGGCAGGTCGTCCAGGAGGGACGGCCGATCCTGCTCGACATCATGCAGTTCGGCGAACGGTGGTTCGTGGTCACCCGGTTGCCGCTGCGCGACGAGTCCGGCGCCGTCACCGGCGCCGTCGGCTTCGTCCTCTACGACCGGCCGGACTATTTGAAGCCGCTGGTCTCCAAGTTCACGACCCTGCAATCGGAGCTCGCCCGCGCCCAAAAGGAGCTCGCCAAGCATCGGCGGGCCAAATACAGCTTTTCCCAATTCGTCGGCAGCAGCTCGGCAACCCTCGACGTGAAACGGCATGCGCGCCGCGCCGCCGGCCTGGATGCGACGGTGATCCTGTTCGGCGAGACCGGCACCGGCAAGGAACTCATCGCCCAAGCCATCCACGCCGCCTCGGCCCGGGCCGACCGGCCCTTCGTCGGCATCAACGTCGCGGCAATCCCGGAGACGCTGCTGGAGGCGGAGTTCTTCGGGGTCGCGCCGCGGGCCTACACGGGCGCGGACGCGAAGGGCCGGCCGGGCAAGCTGGCGATCGCCGACGGCGGCACCCTGTTCCTCGACGAGGTCGGCGACATGCCCCTGTCGCTCCAGGTCAAGCTGTTGCGCGCCTTGCAGGAAAAGGAGTTCGAACCCGTCGGTTCCAACGAGGTCCGCCGGCTCGACGTCCGGGTGATCTCGGCGACCAGCCACGACCTGGAGCGGCGCGTGGCCGAAGGCACCTTCCGGGCCGACCTGTTCTACCGGCTCAACGTGATGCCGATCGTGATCCCGCCGCTGCGCGAGCGGTTGTCCGACCTTCCCCTGCTCGCCGAGGTCATGCTCGAACAGATCGCCGTTTCAGCGGGCGGGATTCCGTGCGAGCTGTCGCCGGAGGCGCTGGATGCCCTGGCGGCGCATGCGTGGCCGGGAAACGTGCGCGAACTGCGCAACGTGCTCGAGCGGGTCTCGGCCCTGAGCGACGGGCCCCGCCTCACCGCGTCCGACGTGCGCGGTGTCCTTCCCGCCGGGACCCCCGGCCGAGGCGACCCGGCGGCCAGCAGCCCGACCGTCCGCACCCTCGCCGCCGCAACGGGCGACGCCGAGCGGGACGCCATCTGCAGGGCGATCCGGGCTACCGGCGGCAACAAGTCCGAGGCGGCGAGGCTGCTCGGGATTTCGCGCGCCAAGCCGTATGACAAGATCGCACGGCTCGGCGCTATGTCTTGAATTCCGACACTCTGTCTTGAATTACAGACAGTTCCGTAAAGCGCTTAATTCCAATTGATTATAAAGAAATTCTGCCCTCCAGCGTCGGATTCTCGGACATCGAGACGGCGGCACGCCCCTCGTTCCGCCTCGCTCAGGCCCGGAAACCCTTGGGAACGTCGACCGTCCAACCATTGGCATGACCTTTGCCTAGGTTAGGCCAAGCCTCGCCCGCCCGGACTCGCGGCCGCGGGACGTGGTGTCGTGCGGCCGAAAAGAAACCGGCGTACCCGGGATGGCCGCGGAAGGGGAAGCGTGCTCATGCGGAAAGCCACCGGCATGCCGCCGAACCACGTCCGGGTTTCGCCGGCGGCGGCCGAAGCGGCGCTACGGATTCAGCGTCCCGAGACGGCGCCGGAAGCGCTTTTCGCGTGCCGTCTCGCGGACCCCCTCGCGCAGCGTCGCGACGACGAAGCCGAGGTGGGTGTGGGCGGCCTCGCGGGCGGCTTCGGGATCCCCGGCCATGACCGCCTCGAACAGCGCCGTGTGCTGGGCTCGGAGCACGTCCTTGCCGCCGGCTTCGGCATAGATGCGCGCGAGGTTTTCCGTGATCGTCGCGTGGACGACGTTGAACAGGCCGCGCATGACGTGGACCAGGGCGACGTTGTGCGAGGCGTCGGCGACGGCCATGTGGAACTCGACGTCGGCATTGACGTTGTCCGCCCGGTCGCCGTCGTAGGACGCCTCCAGGGCCAGGCGCAGTTCGAGCACGTCGAAGGCGGTGTCCGGGCGGCGCTGGAGCAGATGGACGAGGGGATCGGTGAAGCTGTGCGCCAGGGCGTCGGAGACGAAGGTCCCGCCGCCGCGCCGGGCGTGGACCAGTCCCTTGGCCTCGAGGATTACCAGCGCCTCGCGCAACGACGGACGCGAGACCTCGAGCTGCTGGGCAAGCTCCCGTTCCGGCGGCAGCTGATCGCCCGGCTTCAACGCGCCGTCCAGGATCATTTCCTCGATCTGACTGACGATCGAATCGGAAATCCTGGCAACCGCTTATGCACATGGTTCCGGTTTGATCAACATCTTGTGATCAACATCTTGTAGGTGAGGGGGTTTGCTTTGACGGCGAGGCCGAAGAGCGAGCGGAAAG
>Ga0056126_10000705_pt1 | contig 10279 bp, 10 predicted proteins | sample WorMetLIZAISLAND_FD_71117 | JGI IMG/M metagenome (GOLD analysis project Ga0056126, IMG submission 71117) | Marine gutless worms symbiont microbial communities from Max Planck institute for Marine Microbiology, Germany - Inanidrilus manae... ...
CGACTTACCGCTTCTTCCTGATCTTCCGCCACTTGGCGACGTTGCGGTTGTGCTCGGCGAGGGTCTCGGCGAAGACGTGCCCGCCTGAGCCGTCGGCGACGAAATAGAGCGCATCGGTCTCGGCCGGATTCAGTGCCGCCGCCAGCGCGGCGCGGCCGGGGTTGGCGATGGGTCCCGGCGGCAATCCGTCGATGACGTAGGTGTTGTACGGTGAGGGGTCGGCGAGGTCGGCGCGGGTGAGCGGCCGGCCGAGGGAGCCCCGCCCGCCGGCCAGGCCGTAGACGACGGTCGGGTCGGATTGCAGGCGCATGCCCTTGTTCAGGCGGTTGACGAACACGCCGGCGATGAGCGGCCGCTCCTCGGCGACGGCTGTCTCCTTCTCGATAATCGAGGCCAGGACCACGGCCTCCGCCGGATCGGCGAACGGCAGGTCGAGTGCGCGGGCCGGCCACAGTTCGGCGACGGTCTCGCGCAAGGATGCGGCCATCCGCCGCAGGACATCGGCGCGGGCATCGCCCCAGCCGTAGTGGTAGGTCTCGGGGAGCAGCGTCCCCTCGCCCGGCGGCAGGCCGATCTCGCCTTCAAGGCCGGGCGCCGCGGCAACGAGCGATATGACCTGCGTCGTGGTCAGGCCCTCGGGGACGGTGAGATGGCGGACCACCGTCTCGCCCCGCGCCATCCGGGCGACGACCTCACGGGCGCTGGCACCGGCCGGGAACGCGTACTCGCCGGCGCGCAGGCCGGTATCGGCGCCGTCGAGGCGGGCACCCAGGCGGAAGACCACGGCGTTGTCGATGACGCCGCGCTCGGTCAGGCGCGCGGCGATGTCCTTGACGCCGGCACCCTTGGGCACGATGACCACCGCCGTCTGAACCAGCGGGCCGGGACGTTCGTAGCGGTCGAACAGCCACCAAGCGAACCCGCCGGCAACCACGGCGAAGACCAGAAAGGTGGCGGCAGCGACCCAGGCGACGCGGCGCATGCCGCCCCGCGCAACTTAGTTGGCGGCCTTGAAGACCAGCGAGGCGTTGGTGCCGCCGAATCCGAACGAGTTCGACAGAGCCGCCCGCATCGGGCGCTCCTTGGACTCGTACGGCACGAGGTCCAGATCGCAGCCCTCGGACGGATTGTCGAGATTGAGGGTCGGCGGGACGACGCCGTTCTTGATCGCCAGCATGGTGTAGATCGCCTCCGCCGAGCCGGCGGCACCGAGCAGGTGGCCGATGGACGACTTGGTCGACGACATGGAGAGCTTGTATGCCGCATCGCCGAACAGGCGCTTCACCGCCCCCAGTTCGATCTCGTCGCCCAGAGGCGTCGAGGTGCCGTGGGCATTGACGTAGTCGATATCCTCGGGATTGAGCTCGGCGCGCTTTATCGCCGCCTGCATGCAGCGATAGGCGCCGTCGCCGTCCTCGGACGGCGCGGTGATGTGGTGAGCATCGCCCGACATGCCGTAGCCGACCAGTTCGGCGTAGATCTTGGCGCCGCGCTTCTTGGCGTGTTCGTACTCCTCGAGCACGACGACGCCGGCACCCTCGGCGATGACGAAACCATCGCGCCCCTCGTCCCACGGACGCGAGGCTTTCTCAGGCGTGTCGTTGTAACCGGTCGACAGCGCCTTGGCCTGCGAGAACCCGGCGACACACAGCCGGCTCACCGTCGCTTCGGTGCCGCCGGCGATCATCACGTCGGCGTCGTCGAGGGCAATCATCCGCCCGGCATCGCCGATGGCATGGGCGCCGGTGGCGCAGGCCGTCACCACCGAATGGTTCGGCCCTTTGAAGCCGTGGCGGATGGACACCTGGCCGCTGCAGAGGTTGATCAGCGCGGACGGGATGAAGAACGGGCTGACCTTTCGGGTGTTGCCGTTCTCGACCAGGACCGCGTTCTTCGAGATCTCCGGGATGCCGCCGATGCCGGACCCGATCAGGACCCCGGTACGGCAGCGGGACTCCTCATCTTCCGGCGTCCAGCCGGCGTCCTCGACGGCCTGGTCGGCAGCGGCAATGCCGTAGACGATGAAGGTGTCCATGCGCCGCTGTTCCTTCGGCGGCACCCAATCGTCGGCGTTGAAGCCGCCTTCGGAGGTTTCCCCCCTGGGCACGAGGCCACCGACCTTCGACGGCAGGTCGGAGACGTCGAATGCCTGAATGGCGCCGATCCCCGATTCCCCGTTGATCAGGCGTTTCCAATTGTGTTCGACCCCTACACCGAGGGGCGTGACGAGCCCGAGGCCCGTGATGACAACACGTCTCATGGTGCTCCGCGATCCGGTTCCAGCAAGGCAAACAATCCGCCGCTTTCCGCACGCCGCGCCTGGCGCCGCGCCGAAAGCGAGGCGGCGGTTACGTGGTGTTCTTGATGTAGTCGACGGCGTCCTTGATGGTCAGGATCTTCTCGGCGGCGTCATCGGGAATCTCGATGCCGAACTCCTCCTCGAAAGCCATGACCAGTTCCACCGTGTCGAGGCTGTCGGCCCCCAGATCATCGATGAAGCTCGCGTTCTCGACCACCTTCGAATCCTCGACGCCCAAGTGCTCGACAACGATCTTCTTCACCCGTTCAGCAACATCGCTCATCAGTTACCCCTCAAGTTTGCAGCTACACAGTTTCGTAATTGGAACGCTAATTCCCCTGGACGGAAAACGCGGTGAAGCGGAGCGAGGGGACCGGTCCTAGCACACTCCCCCGGCCTTGGCCAGCGCTCAAGGCACCGCGTTTCCAAGGCCGCCCGCTACATCATTGCCATTCCACCATTGACGTGCAAGGTCTCGCCGGTGACGTAGGACGCCTCGTCCGAGGCGAGGAACACGGCACAGCCGGCGACATTTTCGGCGAGCCCCATGCGCCCGGCCGGAATCGCCCCGAGAATCTCGTCCTTGCGGTCCTCCGGCAACGCCGCGGTCATCTCGGTGTCGATGAACCCCGGAGCGATGCAGTTGGCGGTCACGCCACGGCTGGCCACTTCCTGGGCCAGCGCCTTGGTCATGCCGGTCATCCCGGCCTTGGAGGCCGCGTAGTTCGCTTGGCCCGGGCTTCCGGTGGCACCGACGATCGACGTGATCGCGATGATTCGCCCCCAGCGCTTCTTCATCATGCCGCGCAGGCACGCGCGGGCGAGGCGAAACCCGGCGGTGAGGTTGACGTCGATGACCCGCTGCCAGTCGTCGTCGGACATCCGGAGCATGAGTCCATCGCGGGTGAGGCCGGCGTTGTTTACCAAGATATCGATCCCGCCTGTTGCCGCCTCTGCGTCACGGGCCAGCGCCTCGGCGCCGTCCGGCTCGGCGAGGTCCGCGGCGACGACCTTCGCCCTCCCGCCGATCTCACCGGCAAGGGCCTGCAAGCGTTCGGTCCGTGTGCCGCTCAACGCCACGGTCGCACCCTGCGCCGCCATCGCCCTGGCGATGGCACCGCCGATGCCGCCGGAGGCACCCGTCACCAACGCCGCCTTGCCGGTCAGATCGAACATGACGGAACGTCGACACGCCTTGATGAGTGAGGAAGATCCAGGATCAGACGGTCTTGATGAAATCGTCGATCTGCGCCGGCGTCCCGACCGATGCCGCCGACATGCCGCGGTCAATGCGGCGGGCCAGGCCCGACAGCACCGTGCTGGAGCCGATCTCGACGATCGAGTTGACCCCGTTCTCCAACATCACATGCACGCTTTCGCGCCACCGCACCATGCCGGTGATCTGCTCGACCAGCAGGTCGCGCAGTTCCTCGGCCCGCTCGACGGGGCGGGCGGTCACGTTCGAGATCAACGGCACGACCGGATTGTTGAAGGCGACATCCGACAGCGCGGCCTTCACCTTGTCGGCGGCCGGCAGCATCAGTTCGCAATGGAACGGCGCGCTCACCGGCAGCAGCACGCTGCGCCGTGCGCCGCGCATGGCGGCGATGCTGAGCGCGCGCTTGATCGCCTTCAAGGCGCCGCTGAGCACGACCTGGCCGGGCGCGTTGTCGTTGGCCGGCGCGCAGACTTCGCCCTGGGCCGCCTCGAAGGCGATGGCCTTGGCCTGGTCCAGATCGACCATCATCGCGGCCATTGCCCCCTTGCCAACGGGGACCGCCTCCTGCATGGCGCGGCCGCGCAGGCGAAGCAGCTTCGCGGCGTCGGCGACGGTCAGCGCACCGGCGGCCGTGAGCGCGGTGTATTCGCCAAGCGAATGGCCCGCGACAAAGCGGCAGTTGGATCCGATATCGATACCGCCCTCGGTTTCCAACACCCGCACGACGGCCATGCTCGTCGCCATGATCGCCGGCTGGGCGTTCTCCGTGAGGGTCAGATCGTCGGGCGAGCCGTCGAACATCAGGTCCGAGAGCTTCTGGCCCAGTGCCTCATCGACTTCTTCGAAGACTTCGCGCGCGGCGGGGAAGGTCTCAGCGAGTTCCTTGCCCATGCCGACCGCTTGCGATCCCTGTCCTGGAAAGACGAAAGCGCGGTTCATCTTCGGTTGTTCTCCAATTCCCTGACCAGCAATGGCGGAAGAGATAGCGGTTCGCTTAACCCTGTCAAGCGGGGTGGAGCAGGGTGAATCGGCCCTGAGGTGGGCAATCGGGGCCGAATTTGCCCCCGATATGGCGGAATCCGCTGCTCCGCGCTTGTGGATAGGATGTCGATCAAACTTTGTTTCGATTTGTTAATGCTTGGTCCCGGCAGGCGTTTTGGCCTCTTTCCTGGGTCGCCGTCCGCGAATATGCGAATCGCTCGCGGATCGCGGACTGCGACCGGTTCGCTGATCCGGGCGTCCGCTTGCGCGGCAACCGGGTTCGTGTATAGTGCACGGCTTCGTTCTCCTTGCCGGGAGCATCCCGGCTATGTCCGGCGCCACGCCGGATTGAGACAAGCCGAAGGGAGAAGGCACGTGCCGAACTACGAGAGCGTGTTTATCGCGCGACAGGATATCTTCGCCTCGCAGGTCGAGACCCTCGCAGATGGCTTTGCCAAGCTGATCGAGGACCAGGGCGGCAGCATCACCCGCCGCGAACACTGGGGTCTCAGAAACCTCGCGTATCGGATCAAGAAGAATCGCAAGGGCCACTACGTCCTGTTCAACATGGACGCGCCTTCGGCGGCGATTCACGAGATGGAACGCCAGATGCGGATCAACGAAAACATTCTTCGCTACCTCACGCTTCGCGTCGAGGAACCGGAGGACGGGCCGTCTGCGATGTTGCAGAGCCGGTCGGGTCCGGAGCGGGGCCGGGGCGATCGCGGACGCCGCGATGACGGACCCCGAGACCGCGGCGATCGTGGGGACAGGCCCCGGCGGAACGGTGGCGACGACGGCGAACCGGCGGGCGTCGACGCCGCGAACGAAGGAGACGACTCATGAGCGCCGCCCGACGACCGTTTTTCCGGCGCCGCAAGACGTGCCCGTTCTCGGGACCGAAGGCGCCGAAGATCGACTACAAGGACATCAAGCTCCTGCAGCGCTTCGTTTCCGAGCGGGGAAAGATCGTCCCCAGCCGGATCACCGCCGTTTCGGGGAAGAAGCAACGCGAGTTGGCGCGGGCGATCAAGCGCGCCCGTTTCCTGGCGCTGATCCCGTACGTCATCAAATAGGCGCCCTCGCGGCACGGCAACGCAGGGCGTGCCCGACATCAGGAGACCTCCATGGCCAAGACCGTGTTGCTCGCGGTTGCAAGTGGCGTCGCCAGCGCCCTGCTGGCCGGCCTCCATGGCGTTCCGAGCGGAATCTTCCTGGCCTTCCTGGCCCCTCTTCCGCTGCTGATCGTCGGACTCGGCTCGGGGCCGGGCGCCGCGGCGGTGGCCGTCGGCTGCGGGCTCGTGCTGTTCGCCGTGTTCGGCGGAGGCCTGTTCGCCGCCGGCCTCTACGGAGGCACGCACGCGATTCCATCCTGGCTGCTGGTGCATCAGTCCCTGCTTCGCCGGCCCGCACCGGATGGCAGCGTCGAGTGGTCCTCGGCGGGCTCGGTGGTCAGCGTCCTGGCGGTGTTCGGAGCCATCGTCATCTGCGGATACGCCAGTATCTGGTCGCCGGGAATCGAAGGAAACGTGCGCGAGGCGTTGGGCGGGATGGTCGGCGCGATGACCCAGGCCCAGGTCGATACCCCGTTGGCGCGCATCGCGGACATCCTCGTTCCTTTGCTGTTCGGCAGCGCCGGGGCCATGTGGGTGATGGTCTTGACGGTCAACGGCGTCATCGCCCAGGGACTGCTCGCACGCGGCGGCAACAACGTTCGTCCCACACCGCGCTGGTCCCGCCTCACCTTGCCGAACTGGCTGTCGTGGCTGTTGATCGGGACCGCAGCGTTGGCCTTGGTGACAGGCGGAGACCTGGGCTATCTGGCGCGAAATGCCTTCGTCGTTCTGGCGACGCCCTACTTCTTCCTCGGCCTCGCGGTCGTGCACGACCTGTGCCGGCGGCTCTCGATACCGGGGATCGTCCTCGTTGTGTTTTACGTCTTGTTGATATGGCTACTGGCGGTCGTCGGACCGATGGTCGCCGGCATCGGCGTCCTCGAACACTGGGTCGGCATCCGCAGGCGGTTCGGCGCGCCCGATCAGGAGAGTGAATGATGGAAGTCATCCTTTTGGAGCGGATCGAGAAACTGGGGCAGATGGGCGACGTCGTCAGCGTCAAGCCCGGCTATGCCCGCAACTACCTGCTGCCTCAGAACAAGGCGCTGCGCGCCACCGACGAGAACCGGGCGCGGTTCGAGAACGAGCGCGCGCAACTGGAGGCAACCAATCTGGAGCGCCGGTCCGAGGCCGAGAAGGTGGCGGAGAAGGCGGCCAATCTCTCGGTCGTGCTGATCCGGCAGGCCGGCGAAAGCGGGCAGCTCTACGGATCGGTTTCCGCCCGCGACATCGCCGACGCGGTGACGGAAGCCGGCATCAGCATCCGCCGCCAGCAGGTCTGGCTGTCGATGCCGATCAAGAGCCTCGGCCTGCACAACGTCACCATCAGCCTTCACCCCGAGGTCACCGTCGAGGTCGTGGTCAACGTCGCCCGGACGCCCGAGGAGGCGGAGACCCAGGCCCGCACGGGCCGCGCCGCTTTCGGCGTCGGCGCCGAGGAAGAGCCGGAGGTCACGATCGAGGAGCAGGCCACCGAGGTCTTCGAGGCGGAGGTCGCCGAGCAGGCGATCGAACAGGTCCACGCCGAAGAAGCCTTCGACGAGCAAGTGGCGGAAGCGGAAGCCGAGGCCGAGGCTGAGGCGGCTGTCGCTGCCGCCGCGGAGTCGCCGAGCGGGGAGGAAGTCTCCGAAAGCGACGAGTCGCCCAAAGAGACGGCCTGATGCGCCCGAGGCCGAGCCCCCCGGCCTCGGCACGCCCGATCTTTTCCGGGCCGCCTATCGCGTGATAAAATTGTGACGTCGCGCGCGTAAGAAGAACGCTGCGGGCCACTGCCGATCGACCGGCTTGGGGGGAGAACGGCAATGCTGCTTGCAAAGCTGTTGGAGAAGCTCATTCGCATCGGCCGGCTGACGGTGGTCGATGCTGACGGAAAAGCCCACGTCTTCGAGGGGTCCGACGGCCCGGCCGTCACCATTCGCCTGCACGACAGGTCGTTGCACTGGAAGATGTTCCTGCGGCCGGACTTGGCCACGGGCGAGGCGTACATGGACGGGGCTTTGACCGTCGAGGACGCCGATCTCTACGTCTTCCTCGACCTCATCGGCCGCAACATCGAGGCGACCGGCAATCAGCCGCTGAACCGGGTGACGGCAGCGGTGGCATGGTTGTTCCGCCGCCTGCATCAGTTCAATCCCGAGAATCGGGCACGGCGCAACGTCGCCCACCACTATGACCTCTCGGGCGAGTTCTACGATCTGTTTCTGGACAGCGACCGGCAATACTCCTGCGCCTATTTCCGCTCGCCGGAAGACGATCTCGAGACGGCGCAGATTCAGAAGAAGCGCCACATCGCCGCCAAGCTGCTGATCGAGCCGGGGATGAGCGTGCTCGATATCGGTTCCGGCTGGGGCGGGCTGGGCCTCCACCTCGCCCGCGAGATGGGGGCGCAGGTGACCGGGGTAACGCTCTCCCAGGAGCAGCTTGACCGGTCGCACGCGCGGGCCGAGGAGGCCGGGCTTGCCGATCGCGTCGAGTTCCACCTGCGGGACTACCGCAACCAGATCGGCATTTTCGACCGAATCGTTTCGGTGGGCATGTTCGAGCACGTCGGCGTGGTCCATTTCGCGGAGTATTTCTCCGCCATCCGTGACCGGCTTGCCGATGACGGTGTCGCCCTCTTGCACACCATCGGACGGGCCGACGGTCCCGGTTCGACCAATCCGTGGATCCGCAAGTACATCTTCCCGGGCGGCTACATCCCGGCGCTTTCGGAGGTCCTGCCGGTCATCGAGGGCAACGGCCTGTTTGTCACCGACGTCGAGGTGCTCCGCCTGCACTACGCCGACACGCTGCGCCATTGGCGGGCGCGATTCCTGGCAAATTGGGACAAGGCGCGCGCGCTTTACGATGACCGGTTCTGTCGGATGTGGGAGTTCTACCTGGCCGGCAGCGAGATCTCGTTCCGCTACCTGAACTGCGTCATCTTCCAGATCCAGCTGGCCAAGCGCCAGGATACGGTGCCGCTCACGCGCGACTACATCGCAGCGGCCGAGCGGGCGCCGGAGGACCGCCGGGACCAGGACAGCGACCGTGCCGCATAGTACGCCTGAGGCGCCCCCGCGATCGGGATATCCACAGGTTGTCCCGAATCGCTCCCCGGGATTCACCGGCGCCGCCACGGCAGGCGAAGCTGTACACATTGGGATTCGTTATCCCGAACGGATGCTGTTTCGGCACCCGGCATCCACCGCTACCATCTCCGGATGGCCACCATCGCTCCGCCGTCGCCTGCCGGCTTGCACGATGCCGCCCCGACCGTCGCCGCCTTTCGCCGCCAGCCCATGAACATCGAGGCGGAGAAGGCGCTGCTGGGCGCCATCTTCGTCAACAACCGCGCCTACGAGAAGGTTTCGGACTTCCTTCGGCCGGAGCATTTCGCCCTGGCCGAGCACGGACGCGTGTTCGACGCCTGCGCGTGGCTGATCGAACGCGGCCAGATCGCCGATCCGGTGACGCTCAAGGCGTTCTTCGAAGCCGACCAGTCGCTGGCCGACATCGGCGGCCCGGCCTATTTGATGGAGCTCGCCAATTCGGCCGTGACGGTGATCAACGCCGGCGAGTACGGCCGCATCGTCCACGACCTCTATCTGAAGCGCGAACTGATCGGCCTCGGCGAGGACGTTGTCGACCGCGCCTATAGCGGCGATCTCGACGAAACCGCGACCACCCAGATCGAACGCGCCGAACAACGCCTCTACGATCTTGCCACCCGCGGCGAGTACGAAGGCGGATTCGCCACGTTCCGCGAGACTCTCACCGAGGCCATCAACATGGCCCAGGCCGCGCACACCCGCGATGGCGCGTTGAGCGGCGTACCGACGAAATTCGCCGACCTCGATGCCAAGCTCGGCGGGCTGCATCCGTCCGACCTCGTCATCCTCGCGGCTCGCCCGTCCATGGGGAAGTCGGCGCTGGCAACGAACGTCGCCTGCAACGCGGCGTTGCAGTACGTCCAGTCCGGCGGCAAGGAGGGCGCCGTGGTCGGGTTCTTCTCGTTGGAAATGTCCGCCGAGCAGCTCGCCACCCGCATCCTCGCCGAGCGCACCCGCATCCCGTCCGACCGCATCCGCCGCGGCATGGTGCCGAAGGACAAGTTCACCGACCTGGTCGCCGCCAGCCGGGAGCTCGCCGGTCTGCCGCTGTTCTTCGACGACACGCCGGCACTGACCATCGGCGCCATGCGCACCCGAGCACGGCGGCTGAAGCGGCAACACGACCTCGGACTGATCGTCGTCGATTACCTGCAACTCGTCGCGCCATCGCTCGGTAGCCGCCACGACAGCCGGGTCCAGGAACTCTCCGAGATCACCCGCGGGCTGAAGACTCTGGCCAAGGAACTGGATGTTCCGGTTCTGGCGTTGAGTCAGCTCTCGCGTGCCGTCGAGAACCGCGACGACAAGCGTCCGCAACTCGCCGACCTGCGCGAATCGGGCACCATCGAGCAGGATGCCGACGTCGTTATGTTCATCTTCCGTGAGCAGTACTACCTGGAGCGGGCCGAGCCCAAGCAGCGCGCCGACGAGGCCGAAGACCGCCATGCCGCGCGTTACGAGAAGTGGCTGCAACGGTGTGAAGAAGCTCACGGTGTCGCTGACATCATCATCGCCAAGCAGCGCCACGGTCCCATCGGCACCATCGGCCTGCAGTTCGAGGGCGAGTTCACCC
>Ga0056126_10000706_pt1 | contig 10277 bp, 10 predicted proteins | sample WorMetLIZAISLAND_FD_71117 | JGI IMG/M metagenome (GOLD analysis project Ga0056126, IMG submission 71117) | Marine gutless worms symbiont microbial communities from Max Planck institute for Marine Microbiology, Germany - Inanidrilus manae... ...
CTCCACTTCATACTGTGTCTATCATAATGTCAGTTATATTTAGATCACAGTCAGTCTGTGCAGTAGTTTGCCCACCAGTAAGCTTATTCTTTTGCAGCTTGCTAAATGTTAAATCAAATTATGTTTTATGACTCACAAAAAAGTGAACAAGTTTAACAAGCAAACCTGTTTATAACATAAACCTTTTATCAGTGTATGATTCAAATTTGCCGTGGTAAGATGGTATGAGAACACCTACTGCTGTGATCATTGCAGCGGTCGTTGATACATCAGGGCGGCCAGGTCATTCCTTATCAGTAACACTTTCTTAACCATGAGCCATGGCATCCTCCCTATTCAATCCACGTGCTCTTACAACAAACATGTATTGCTGGTCTCATAAAGCACTTGTTACCATATATGCATCTCAGAGTGAATGGCATTTGCACTATGTCCTTGTGCTCACAGAACAAATAGTAGACTGCTATTTCTTAGCTGGTACTCAGAATTAAACTTCCTACAAATTGTATATTTGGATTTTTGATATTTTGAAAATTTAAAGAAGGATGCCATTTTGTAACTTATTGGTGGAATGACCCTCATACTTAATGCTGATTGCTGAACTATAACAATTTAAGTGAAGTGATTTGGCAAAATTTAACATTTACTGTTTTTGTTATTAGTCCCCCACTGCTAGGAGGAACGACTTCTGTTATTGCCCAGTACTTTTTTATTGTTAGTTGGTTTAGGCCCTAAATTTTCTAGGCAATGGATCTCAGCCATGTCTTAACGGATTGCCACGAAATTTGCACACATTTGGTGTGGGGTCAAGCCTTAAAACCTACTTTTGAAAAAAATTTAATCCACTGCTAAAAAATTGGCAGGAAAAACCAAATAATGCTGAGTCATTCAAGTTAACGTTATTTATGGTATGGTATTTTTATATAATGCTGTGAATTCTATGGTGCCAGGGTTAGGGTCATGGGACTGCGGATGTGACGAGCAGTAAAGTACTGATGTGTGGTGGACGACTGTCATGGCAATGCAGTAAGATAATTATTGCCACCCGTCTAGTTGAGTGCCTGATTTGAGTAAAATATAGGAGATGTAGCAGCACAACATAGTAGATTAACAGATCAATAGATGGCTTACCCAATGTCTAGAACCCCTCATCATCTGTTGGAGGTGCAGTTGGACTGTGCATTCACTTTACCAGTGAGAAACTGTCTGACCAGTAGACATTGTGCTTAGGCCTTCATTTAATGGCTGTTTCCCGGTGAACCTGGATAAGCTGGATCCACTTCATTTTCTTTATCGACTCATTCTGGAAGAGAACATTTGGGTATTAATGGCACAACCAAGTCAGTCAGCAGTGTCAGAGTACTGTATGAAATTTTCTGCTTAGGAATTAATGGTATAATGTGTAACACTGTCTGTTAAGTTAGCTGGCCTTGTCTTTTGTTAATAGTCTAATAGAGCAACTTATGTGAACTGGTATAATTACTGTTCTTTAATGACAAGCACAAATGAGATTTGCAATGCATGCTGCTGTGATGACATGCTTTGTATTTGACAATTCTATTTCTTTATTTGTTACTGATGCAGCTGTGGAAGACCAGAATTCGAATTGGATGGCATAAATTCAGGCAGTTGGTACCATTGCTTACCAATAAGGATATATCATTGATAGTGAGAGGGAGATAGTACGCCAGTTGTGTGCGAAGTAGTATGTTGCATGGAAGTGAGACTTGGCCCATAAGAAAGGAAAATGAGGTGACACTTCAGCAGGCAGAGATTTGAATGGTCAGATGGATGTGTGGTGTTAAGCTACAAGATAGAGTTCCAAGTAAAGGATTGAGAGAAATACTAGGATTAGATGACATAATCTCAGTACTAAAGCAAAACAGGTTGCAATGGTATGGGCATGTGCTGCAAAAACAAGATAATGATTGGGTGAAGAAATGTATGGAGTATGAAGTGGAGGGTGCCAGGCCAAGAGATAGATAAAGAAAACTTGGAGAGAGATTGTAGAAAAAAACTTGTCGGGCATGTAAATCGAACAGGGAGGATGCCATGGATCGTAGTAGATGGAGGAAGCATATAAGGCATGATTGATAAGTGTGTGAATGTTTCTTCTGGTACCGGCTCACCAGGGTTGTCCCAGACAAAATCCAGAGATCCGTAAAACTGTTGTTGTTGTTGTTGTCGTCGTCGTCGTCGTCGTCGTTATTTGTTACTTATTTGTTGTCTATGAAATTAGCATGCATTGTATATTGTACAGCTGTTGATGATATTGAATCATGTTCTGATGCAATTTTCTTTTATTGTAGCTGACTGTGCAAAATTGTCGCCAACCAGCCGGTATTATCTCTATGGTTCGCCATTTACATGTATGGTTGCAGTTCGTCTACATATTATTGATTGTTTATTTGATGTATTATATTGCATATACACTTACTTTATCTTACAGGACTCTTGCATTCACCGAAGATAATTTCTTTTTTGCGCCGAACAATGCTGTGGTTGAAATTTTTATGCTACAGACTTTAAAACTTTTATTCTGCATCTTAGTCATATTTATTACTGAAAGATTTTGGCTTCGTAAATGAAAACTTATTGATATGGTAATTAGAACCTTGTTATGCATGTTATAGTGTAGCTGTAGGGTATGGGGCTACTTTTAGAGATTTTGTTTTATTATTTACTTTAGTCTGACACAACAGAGTTGATCTTAATTATTGTCTTGCCTACCAAAAGTATGATTGAACAAGATGGCATAATGTGAAATGTCTGGGAACTGGCCACAGAATTTAAACTTTTCAGCCACAGCATTATTTTTGTTGATTTGGTTGCTATACTGTCGCATAAATGGACTTTAAACTGAACACAGAATTGCCACAATGTCAAACTTCAAATGTTATGTGGAGCAAAAACATGTTTTGATTTTCATATCTTTTGTGCTTTAGCATCTTGCATAGTGCATACATAATATCAAATTTCATTAAATTTGGCAAACAAAAAGGATTTGCTTGAAATGAGTGGAATGTTCAGTTGAGTTCCAAAGTTTATGTGCTTGGTGCATTTTCAGGTGTTGATGTTTGTATGCTAATGTGCATAGTGATTTTGTATGACGGTTGTGTTTATAGTGTGTTGATGTCACTAGTTGTTTATCATATAGGGGCAAACAAGATCTACCGTGATCAGCTTATGTGTACAGAGCAAGAGCCTTGGTTATTTCGTGGTGGTCTACTTGGCGAAATTCAGGTATCATAATGCAGCAGTATTTCTGCCAGCTGCTTGCAGCTTCTTTTATGTCTTCTGCACTTTCGGATGTGTGTATAAACAATGAAGATATTTTCTATAAATATTTCTTAAAACCAGAAATAGTAGTGTATGGTTGAAAGGCTGTCATTTATTATTTTAGCAAATGACTTAAACTATTTGAGAAACACTTAAACCACTGAATAATTTGTTGTTTCCTGTTACAAATTGTCAGTTGATTTTTGTCAGCAGCAGTTTCAGTAACCTTTGTGTCATCAAGTATCAGTGAATTATACTAACTGTTAATTATACTATATATACATACTGTTGTGCACTTAGAGAGGAGCCAACTGTTAATCATATTTCAACTTGAAAATGTTCCTATGTTTTGTAATTGTACTGCATGACGCTATGCTAGTGTGGTATATGCTGTCGTCGTGTGTCTGTCCATTTGTCTGTCACAAATTGGTGTTGTACTAAAACAGTGTTATAGAATTTTATGTTTATGTTGCATACATACATACATACATACATCAGTTTTATTTCAGGCACTAAGCCCATAGAACACATAGCATTGTTGATTGTGTTATTATAGATTTAGATACTATGTTAGCCTAGGTTTTGTATTTTGCTTCTCCTCGTTTTTCACTTTTTTCTTAGTACTAGCCTTCAGTGCTTTGATGCTGTTGGTTGGGCGGCAGGAAGGGCATCTGGCCTGTAAAAAACTGAGTGGTGGTATTCTGTGCGTGGTTATCTGTCTGGGCGAGGTGCAGATCTGCATATGGCTCAGCTGATGCCACTGCCACTCACTATCTCTTGCTACAGTAAATCCAGATTGGTTTTACCTTTCTGGTACCGGCTCACCCGGGTAGTCCCAGACAGAGTCCAAGGGGCCGTAAAATGGTTGTGGTAGTAGTAGTAGTAGTAGTACTAGCCAAGAGATTGTCTGGGAAGAGCATCCCGAAATGACCTGTTATGAGTTGAGTGGGATGTTAAGCATTTACTCAATCAATCAATCTGCTAAAATGTCTAAACTTAAGATCATGCAAACAGAGCTGCATGATAGCCCATGGACTCTAGTTTTCTCATACCAAAGATGTTGGCGAAATTTGAATGGATCACCCCCAATGCGGGCGCCAAATGCAGGTGGGGTAGGTTAAAATTGGCAACTTTAAACGAATAACTTGAAAGTGGTAGGATATAGATTCATAGTTTCTGATAAAGTTGAATAGGAAGTTGTATGTGCTCTATCAAATAGTAGTGTTGCCGATGATCTAACCATCCCAATTTCTACATTTTGCATTGCCTACATAGTGAGTTACCACAGAGACTTCAAATTTGGTGTGCAGGTTGATCGTAGCAAGTCACAGTCTATGGATGACAACCTGTCCCTGAAAGGGGTGTGGTCATGTCACGTGACACATTTTAATTTTTTAGGCCTCCTAAAATATCTCTGGAATGGCTAAAGCTAGAGACTATGCCAATAATAGTAAGTGATATACTTCCTACCTAGTAGCAGCACCTGTGATGACCTTAAGTGTCCTTGAAGGTTATTTTTCTATTGCAAGCCTTTTCAAGTGCGATTTTTTGGTATTTGTAGCATCGTGCTGTCAAACTGTATCAGCAGAGCTTCTTGTCATGTAACAATGACATTGAGTTTAAAACATCTAGTGTATAAGATTTCTATGATGACAGTACTGTTGGCTCTTCTCTGCACATCATACTTGTCCATTTGTATATGTTTGCAGTGTCTTTTGTACAGTACATGTGTAGTGCATAAGTGAAAACAATTACATTCTGCTTTGTTTATACTGTCTTATTTGTTTGTCAGTTGGTAATGAAGCATTTAGGTTTTTTGCACAAGTGTTTAATAAATTTTACCCACCGGCTTAGCATAGTGAAGCGAGGTGGATGTTTTCAGTGATGTCCGATTGTTTGTTTGTTTATGGGTTTTTTGTCAGCACGATAACTTCTGAACGATTCAACATAGAATGATAAAACTTGGTGGCTAGGTGCACTGTACAACAATTTCACCTGAGTTCGAATTTGAGGGTCGTAATCCCCGCCTCCAGGTCCCAACACCCCAAAAGTCACATTTTGCTGAGTCATTAAGCAAGATGTAGGCTTGTCACACTGCATCAGTAAATAAGTAAACATTCTTTTGTCTGATGTCTATGCCAGTGGAAAAATCAGCATATGCTGTCTAGTTCAAAATGTATTCATCATTTAAAAATTTACATGTAATTGGCCAGTGTGAATAATCAAGGGTTAATTTTCACATGCTGCCAAATACATTGCAGGCTAATGAAAGGTTTACTGTATTAAATTGAATGTCTGTGTACTGTGTATGTTTTTTGAACGCTGACATACTGTACGATGTGATGATTTTTTTCTGGATGCAGAGAATGCTGCCATTTGAGAATTGTCCAGATTTGCTGCTATATCCTTTTCCAGCAGATCCACAGGCCAACATGTACAGAGTTCGACCATACAAACCTGCAGACAAGGTAATCATTGTTCTACAATATCTTAAGAAACGCTCACTTGTTTTGAATGATGTTGTCAAAAGTACTACTACTACTATTACTACATCCATTTTACAGCTCTCTGCACTTTGTCCGGGATTACCCGGGTGAGCTGGTACCAGAACCAATCTGGATTTTACTGAAGCAAGAGACAATGAGTGGCAGTGACAGATAGATAACCATGCCAGCACTTCACCACTCAGTTTTTTACATGCCAGATGCCCTTCCTGTCGCCCAGCCAACATCAAAGCACTGAAGGCACTTGTCAAAAGTAAACTGCTTTTTATTACATGTGATTCATTAGTTTCATTTAACTGCATGAACATCAACAGTGCCATCACCTAAAAGCAAATACAACAACAACAAAAACCGTTTTATGGCCCTTTGTCCAGGACTATCCAGGTGAGCTGGTACCAAAAGAAACATTCACCCAGTCACACCTATCCTGATCATCAACCATCTTTTATCAGCTTCCTCCATCTACTATGATCCGTAACACCCTTATTGTTCAATTTACGTGCTTGACAGTCTTGCATATCCTCTCTCCAAGTCCGATTTGGTTTACCTCTTGCTGTGGAACCCTCCACTTCATACTCCATACATTTCGTCACCCAGTCCTTGTCTTCTTTCACAACACATGCTCATACCATCACAAGCTGTTTGCTGTAGTACCGGTACCTAGATTATGTCATCTAATCCTAGTCTCTCTCTCAACTCTTTACTTGGATCTTTTACTTTAACGTCACACATCCATCTGACCATTCTCATTTCTGCCATCTTATTGGCCCCTCATTTTCTTTCCTTACAGGCCAGGTCTCACTTCCACTAACTCCACATTTGCACTAACACCAATATCTACACTCCTGTGACCTATACTGGATTCAAGCAACCTCTACAAATTTATGACTTCATCACTTTGGATATGCTACCCTTTATACCACTACACTTGTGTACCCACTTCTGACAACTAGTACACTGTATTGAATTACTACCAACACCTCTACCACAGACACTGTATGGCCATCTTGCTGCATTCTGCATTAACTTCTGACGTTCTCCACTTATCGTCACCTTTGTTTTATTCATATTTACTCTCATACCTCTATTCTCCACTTTCATTAAGCCTTTTAATTAGATCATCTTCAGTTTCAGTTATCGCAACCAAGTCATCAGCATACAACTCCCATGGTAAGGCAACTCTGAATTCTCTAGATGTGGCTTCCATGACAATTGCAAATAACAATAGACTCATTGTTGAACCTTGTTGCATGCCAACTTTTACCTCAAAACGCTTACTGTTTCCATAAACTGTTCGGACAACTGTTTTTGCACCTGTGTATGACTGCTGATACTGGCCTTTAACTCTTAAAATTCTCCTGTGTCTGTCTTACAGTAAAAATGGTATTAGTTTTTCCCTTACCTTTCATAAATGCAAACTGCATATTATCTGTCTCAGTCTGTTGCCAAATTCTGTATTCAAGAGATCCTTTCCACCACTTTCATAGCAACTAGTCATTTGAAAACAGGGAAGAGCACACTTTGTCAGTGTATCAGTATACAAATCTAGCACTTGCAATAACTAACAATCCATCAGTAAGTAAGTGTGTGTTTCATATCGAATTTGTCTGGTCATCAGTGATAGGTGAATGTCACAAGTTTGTGGCAAATGTCGCTATGAGTCATTATGCTGAAGTGCATTGTGTAGACTGCAATAATCTACATGTGGCTGTTTTAAGTACATGACATTGTAGATGTCAGTTGATACGTGGTCTTATTGTTGTTAATCTGTATGTAGGAGAGTGTGTACTGTATCTGTAAGAAGACGTACAATGATGGAGCCGATGGTTCGCATCTGTGCCCTGACTTTGCTGACCTACTGGCTGACAAGTAATTGTGTGCAGTTTTTGCCATTAGTGTTTTCCTAGAGACACTGACTTACAGTATTACTTGCTTTGTACAAGCTAGATGTATTTACAACTTCTGTTGCTGTCTTGTGAATGGTTATTTACTGCTCATTTGCTGTGATATTTGACACCTCCAGTCTCATAGACATCCTGTGTGCAGCAGTATGCCAGTTTCTTATGTTACATTAGTTTTGTGTCTTTGTACTTTGTCTGAACAAGTTATTGCATGGCGAAATGACATGCCCCCTCCCCCTGCCAGTTGCAGTATGATTGTGGCATATTGATGGTACAGGCAACTGGCAAATGCTTTTGAACTGGCATTGGTGATGGCTTTATTGCTATTTCAGCCACTTCCAGTGGGTTTAACTTCCACCATTGGGTTTCCTAAACACTAACATTCTGTGGTACCCTAAAATGCAACGTTGTTGAGCTAGGGGAACCTATGACAGATGGGCAGACAGACAGATTGCAGATAATGCTACAACATTGGAAACATGATCTGACAAAAAAAACTGTAGTAAATTTATGTACTGTTTAGGTTTAGATTTAAGTACTGCTGTTCATTGGACTGGCAAATAGACAAAAAGTCCAATCAAATGCTCAAAATGCCTACCTCTGACACAAATGCAAGCGTGCAGACATTCATGACATGGCTTTATCAATGACACTGATAGTCTGTTGCAGCCTATGCAGAATCTCAGTCATTCGCTGCTTCAGATTGCTGACATCATGTCTCTTTCTGATTGCTGCTGCATTTTTCTCCAGACCTTATAATCAGCATGATTCACACATGAGCTGTTACGTAGCCTTCTATCTGGCGAGATATTTTGGGATGTCACATGCAAGATGTCCTTAAAATTGGTAGCATTTTTCGACCAAAAATCAAGTTTTATGGAGACAGTGTATATTTTATGTATATTTGTTTTTTCATTATTAGGCTCGCACACTTAGTGTGAGAGCCTTCTGTTTCCATCGCCTCGTCTGCCATCTGTCTGTCTGTCTGTCTGTCCTGGGTCAGATCTCAGAAACTACGCGAGATACGCGCGAAATTTCGTCACGTGTATAAGAAATCGGGGTCGGAGAGCAAGAATATGAAGTCAGATTTTGCATCGGAGGTAGCTAAGTACCTCAAAAACCCCAAAAACCCCCAAATAACCCAAAATGGGTATCTCTGTAACTAAGCAAGGTAGATGCGAAATTTCATCGCCTTTATAGGAAATCGGGGTCGCCGATCAAGAACACGATGTCAGATTTTGCGCCAGAGCTAACTAAATGCCCGCAAAATAGCCCCAAACCCCCAAATACCCCAAAATGGGGATCTCGAAAACGATGTGAGCTATGTGCGAAATTTCGTTGCTCTTATAGGAAATTGGGGTCGCCGAGCAAGAATATGACGTCAGATTTTGCACAGGAAGTGGCTAAATAGCCCAAACGTATCCCCAAACCCCAAGCAGTGCAAAATAGTGTGTGAGCCTACTGTCTCGCTCTGTTAAGTGATGCAACTTGTTGTGATTTAGTACAACTTGTCATTACCAGTGCAGTTGACTGTCTCAATAGACTTGCTCCAGTTCTAGAAACACCTAGGTATCATACTGATTGTCAAGCTGAATCATGGTATATGCCTGAAGACCCAAGTACACTACTGTAATACTAAGTACAGGAAAGTGTGAAAATAAAACATCATTTTCAGCTGCCTGTCGTGGTGCATTGTTATGTGACAGAGTGGTGGGTCCATTCCTGGCATACAGCGCTGAACACTGTTTTGTCGTTGTCGATCATCTGGGCACTGTCTGTGGTTACGTTGTGACTGCACCTAATGCCAGCTCATTCTGTGACAGTGTAACGAACAAGTGGGTTCCTTACCTGCAGCAGAAGTATCCACTGCCAGAAGCATCAGCTGATCAGTCCACAGCTGGGGTATACAAACTGTTGTTATGTTGGCACTGATACTCATTGCACATCGGCAGTATTGTATTAGTTAACCATAGGGAGCAACTTAATTCATGATTTCAAAGCCATGTCACATTCTGTAAAATTGGCTATACTACTGCACTTCATCCATTTAACGACCTTTTTTCATGGACAACCTGGGTAAGCCAGCACCAGAAAGGTAAACCATTCTGGTTTTAATGAAGCAACAGATGATGGGGTAGCAGTGGCATCAGCTGGACCATATGCAAATCATTTGCACCTTCCTCCAGATGGATAACCATACCAATACGTCACCATTCAGTTTTCAAAATTGTCTTTTGTCTATGAGAAGTAAAGATGTGAAATTCCGTGAAAACCATGTTTTTTCATCAATTTCGATAAATTTAGTTTCTTTTTTGAAGATTTGCAGACTTTTTATCAGTATATCTTTGCTGCATTTTACACCGCAGAGCACAATAAATTGATAAGTATTACTTGCTTCCTACTTGCACAGCAGCTAGTTGCACGTCATTTTTGGCCGACCGTACTATCGGTCGAGCCTATGGTACAGTATGTCGTCTGTCCGTCTGTAACATTTTGTATTGTGGCAAAACGGTGCGTCCTAGCCAAAAAGTGTCTGAAGGAGTGAATAGGAAACCAGGGTCAAAGAGTTCATTTTTGGGGTCGCCGCCATATT